>Ga0209456_10000908_pt1 | contig 14857 bp, 14 predicted proteins | sample COG_11_FD_184755 | JGI IMG/M metagenome (GOLD analysis project Ga0209456, IMG submission 184755) | Pelagic marine sediment microbial communities from the LTER site Helgoland, North Sea, for post-phytoplankton bloom and carbon turnover... | ecosystem: Environmental > Aquatic > Marine > Neritic...
GATTCAGGAGATCGGAATCGGCGTCGTGATGGGATTCTTAGTGCAGCTTGTCTTCGACGCGATCGCGTTGGGCGGGCAGGTGATCGGCATGAGCATGGGGCTTGGCTTCGCCGTCTTCCTGGATCGGGTGAGGGGCGTGAGTATTCCGGTGCTTGGTCAGTTGTTCATGATGCTGGGAATGCTGGTCTTCCTGTCCCTGGATGGTCATCTCGCGATGATTCAACTGCTGGCGCAGAGTTTCCACGCCTGGCCGATGGCCGAACGAGGCCTGACGCCGACGATGCTTGCCGAGCTCCTGACCTGGAGCAGCCAGCTGTTCGTGTTCGCACTCAAGATCGCGCTGCCGGCGATTACGGCGCTGCTCATCGTGAATCTGTCGTTCGGCATCATGAGCCGGGCGGCGCCGACGCTGAACCTGTTCGCGGTCGGCTTCCCGGTCGCCATGTTATTGGGCTTCGCGGTCATTTTTCTAAACATGGGCGTCCTGGTCGAGAACGTGTCGGCCTTCCTGGCGCTTTCGATTTCAGCGATTTCGCAATTGCTTAGTCCATAAGGCCTGCCCCGGAGACCAGTAGACGTGGCCGAAGAAGAAGCTCAACAAGATCGCACTGAACAACCGACTCCCAAGCGACGCGAAGACGCCCGCAAGAAGGGCGACGTTCCGCGATCGCGGGAGTTGACGATGTCGGGCGTCATGTTGTCCGGCGCCGGTGCGATGCTGATGATGGCCGGCCCGATCGGCACCGAACTGCTGCAGTCGTTTGCGAGTGGCTTCACGATCGAACGGGAACTGCTGCTTGACGAGCGCTACCTCGTTCCTGCCCTCGTGCAGATCGGTTCTCAGGGCTTCATGAGCGTCCTGCCGCTGGCCATAGTGCTGCTCGCTGCCGTCTTCCTGAGCGCGGCGGCGATCGGCGGTTGGTCGTTCAGTCTCAAGGCAGCCGCGTTCAAGGCAGAACGCCTGAGCCCGCTCAAGGGCATCAAGCGCATTTTCAGTGCGAACGGGCTCAACGAACTGCTCAAGGCCATGGCGAAGTTCTCGCTCGTTGGCGCCATCGCCGTCGCCTGGCTGTGGTACTCGGTGGATGACCTGCTGCTGCTGGGTCGGCAACCCGTTCGTGAAGCCATCCCCGACGCGCTGAAACTCTGTGGCCTTTCACTTCTGATCGGGAGCCTCGGTTTGCTGATCATCGCGGCTGTCGATGTGCCATTCCAGCTCTGGCAGTACCAGAAGAAACTGCGCATGACGCGCCAGCAGGTCAAGGACGAGTTCAAGGAGACCGAAGGTCGCCCCGAGGTCAAATCGCGGATACGTGCGATGCAACAACAGATTGCCACGCGTCGCATGATGGAGGAGCTGCCGACGGCCGACGTCGTCATAACCAACCCGACGCACTTTGCGGTCGCGCTCAAGTACGACGAGAGCAAAATGGGTGCGCCGCAGGTCATCGCCAAGGGCAAGGACCTGCTGGCCAAACGTATTCGCGAAGTCGCGACGGAGCACAGCGTGCCCCTGTTCTCGGCTCCGCCACTGGCTCGTGTGCTGTACGGCACCACCGAGATCGGCGGCGAGATTCCGGCACGGCTGTATACGGCAGTGGCGCAGGTTCTCGCCTACATCTACCAGCTCAATGAAACATTGCGTCCCGGTCAGAAACGACCGGAGCCGCCGGTACCGGAAGTCGACGAAGACGATTTCCCGGGTCACTCAGGATGAGTAAGCACCAATGGCAAATGACACAAACTACATAGCAGACATCATTCACGGGCTCGGCCTGCCCATGCTGGTGCTGGCAATGCTGGCGATGATGATGATCCCGTTGCCGCCGCTGGCGCTCGACGTACTGTTCTCATTCAATATCGCGCTGTCGCTGGGCATTCTGCTGACGACCGTGTACGTGAAGCGGCCATTGGACTTCGGCGTGTTCCCGACGATCCTGCTCGTGGTCACCTTGTTGCGCCTGGCCCTGAATATCGCGTCGACCCGCGTGGTGTTGCTCAACGGACACACGGGAACTTCGGCGGCAGGCAAGGTCATCGAGGCATTCGGCGAATTCGTCGTCGGCGGCAACTACGCGGTCGGTCTCGTCATCTTCGCGATTCTCGTTATCATCAACTTTGTGGTCGTCACCAAGGGCGCCGGCCGAGTCTCCGAAGTTTCAGCGAGATTCACCCTGGATGCGATGCCGGGCAAGCAGATGGCGATCGACGCCGATCTCAACGCCGGCACCATTGACCAGGACGAGGCGCGCCGACGCCGCCAGGAAATCGGCGAGGAAGCGGATCTGTACGGTTCCATGGACGGTGCCAGCAAGTTTGTCCGTGGTGACGCCGTTGCGGCCATTCTGATCCTGTTCATCAATATCATCGGCGGGCTGATCATCGGCACGTCGCAGCACGATCTTTCTCTGTCGGCCGCGGTTCACAACTACACATTGCTGACGATCGGTGACGGTCTCGTCGCACAGATTCCATCTCTGCTCCTGTCTACGGCTGTCGCGATTATCGTGACGCGCGTTTCGCGGTCTCAGGACATGCGTGCGCAGGTGTCGAGCCAGCTGTTCAACGATCCGCGCACGCTGATCGTGACGGGCGCCATCGTCGGTATCCTCGGCATAATCCCGGGAATGCCGAATTTCGCGTTCCTGACCCTGGCCAGCGTCTGCGGCATAGGCGCAATTCGGATCGCCAGGAGCAAGCAGGTTCCCGAGGAGCCCGAGGTTCGGGAAGTGGATCCCGACAGTGTCTTACCCGACCTTAGCTGGCAGGACGTCGATCCCGTCGACCTGATCGGGCTCGAAGTCGGGTACCGGCTGATTCCGCTCGTCGACTCACAGCGTAACGGCCCGCTCGTCGGGCGTATCAAGGGCGTCCGCAAGAAACTGACCGAGGAGCTCGGCTTTCTCGTCTCACCCGTGCACATCCGCGATAACCTGGATCTCGATCCCAACGCGTACAGGATTTCGCTCGCCGGCGTGGCGATCGGGGAGTGCGAGGTCCATGTCGACAAGGATCTCGCGATAAACCCGGGACAGGTGTTCGGCAAGATCAACGGCATCGCAACCGAGGATCCGGCCTTCGGCCTCGAGGCTTTCTGGATCGAGGCGAGCCAGCGCGAAGAGGCGCAGATGCTCGGTTACACGGTCGTGGATCCTGCGACCGTGGTCGCCACGCACCTGAGCCAGCTGTTACTGACCAATGCCCACGAGCTGCTCGGTCACGAGGAGTGCCAGCAACTCATGGACCGGCTGGCGTCGGCGTCGCCGAAGCTCGTCGAAGAGCTGACACCCAAGCTGCTGCCCATGAGCGTCATCACGCGTGTGCTGCAGAACCTGCTCGAGGAAAACATCCCGCTGAAGAATATTCGCAAGATCGCCGAAACATTGGCGGAGCACGGTGCGCGGAGTCAGGATCCCGACGCTTTATCGGCGGCTGTGCGCGTCGCCCTGGGACGCTCAATCGTCCACAACGTAGCAGGGGCGCGGCCTGAGCTGCCCGTGATGACGCTCGAGCCAGAGTTGGAACGAATCTTGAATGAGTCTGCTCAGGAAGGCGGAAACATAGGCCTGGAGCCGGCAATGGTCGAAAGACTGCATGAGTCACTGAAAGAGAAAGCACAGAGCCAGGAGGTCGCGGGCGAGCCTGCCGTCCTGCTGGTGGCGCCCCAGGTGCGGCCGTGGATGTCTCGCATGATGCGCAACATCCGCAACCTGCATGTCCTGGCCTACAACGAGGTCCCGGACGACAAGCGCATACAGATGATTGCCGCCGTGGGTTGACCGCGACGGATGGAATACGAAGGGCAAGGGTTGAAAGAGCGAACCTTAAGGACACGAGCGAGCAAACGAACGAGGAAAGATTGTGAAGATCAAGCGATATTTGGATAAGGATATGCGACACGTCTTGCGCCGGGTGCGCGAGGACCAGGGGCCGGACGCGGTCATCCTGTCGAATCGGCGTGTTGAAGACGGTATCGAAGTGATTGCGGCTATCGACTATGACGAGGCGCTGGTGCGTCACGCCATCGGCGTCAAACCGGATTCGGAAGCCGAGATTTCCAGCGATGCGCTCGCCGAGATCGCCGAGAACGATGCCACAGTCGAGCCAGTCTCCGAGGTCGTGTCCGCTGACCTTACGCAGCACCCGGTCGAAGAACTGTCGCTCAAGCATATGCAGAGCGAACTCTCCTCGATGCGCGGCCTCCTGGAAACGCAGCTATCCGGGCTCGTCTGGAAAGATGCGACGCGCCGTTTTCCACTGCGCGCACAGATCCTGCGGAACCTCGCGCGCCTGGGACTGGCACCCGATATCGCGAACATCATCGTTGACCGCCTCGAACCAACGGGTGACGTCAAGAACCTGTGGAGCGCGCCCCTGACGACACTGGCCCAGACCTTGCCAGTCGTTGAAGACGATCTGCTGACCACGGGGGGTACGGTCGCCCTGATCGGCCCGACGGGGGTTGGCAAGACCACGACGATCGCGAAAATCGCCTCGCGCTTCGCCATGAACAACTGGGCGGACGACATTGCCCTCGTGAGTGCGGATTCCTACCGGATCGGTGCCAAGGAACACCTCAAGGCGTTTGCCAACATCATCGGGGCAAAGGTCTATTCGGCCAGCAGCTTCAACGAACTCTCCGAGACACTGGTTCGACTCAGCGACAAGAAGCTCGTCCTGATCGACACCGAGGGTCGCAGCCAGCGCGATCGCGACCTGTCGAGCCGACTTGCCGCTTACGGGCGCAATGCCGACCGTGTGCGTTTTTACCTGACCTTGTCGGCGGCAACCCAGGAAGCCGCGCTCGACGAAACCGTGCGCGAGTTCAGTCGCGTGCCGCTCGAAGGCTGCATCGTCACGAAAATCGACGAGGCCGCGCAACTGGGCTGTGTCATGAGTGCACTGATCCGCAATGACCTGCCGGCCGCCTGGTTTTCGGACGGCCAGCGAATCCCCGAAGACCTGCATGGCGCGGCGCGCAAGAAACTGTGGCTCGTCAACCAGGCTGTCGAATGCATGGAAGCCAGCCATCCACGCGTCGACGAAAGAACAATGGCTGAAGATTACACGAAGCAGAGTTTTGCCAATGCCTGACAACATACAAGGATCGAACCTGAAGCGGCTCATGCAAAGGAAGCCTGTCAAAGTCATCGCCGTCTGCAGCGGCAAGGGCGGTGTTGGCAAGACGAATGTCGCGTCCAATATCGCTGTTGCCCTCGGAAGCCGAGGTCGCAACACCTGCCTGCTGGACGCTGACCTGAGCCTCGCCAACGTCGATGTCCTGCTCGGGCTACAGCCGCGCTTCAACCTGTCGCACGTTGTGGAAGGTGAGGCTGGGCTTGCGGACACAATTCTGCGCGGCCCGAGAAACATACGCATCGTGCCGGCATCTTCCGGAAGTTTCTGCATGACCGACCTGCCGCCGGCGGCGCAGGTCGGGATCATCCAGGCCTTCAGCGAACTGCGCAACCAGCCCGAGGTCATGATCGTAGACACGGCCGCGGGCATATCACCGAAGGTTGCTCGTTTCGTACAGGCGGCACAGCATCCCGTCGTCGTGGTTCGCGACGAACCCGCGTCGCTTACCGATGCATACGCGCTGATCAAGGTCTTCAGCCAGCATTACGGTGTGTCGCACTTTCATGTCGTAACGAACCAGTGCCGCACGACACGCGAGGGTCGCGCGCTTTACGGCAAGCTGGCTCGAGTCACAGATTCCTATCTCGACGTCGTGTTGCGGCACCTCGGCGATGTGCCGCAGGACGACTACCTGGTCAAGGCCGTACAGGAACAACGCGCCGTCGTGGACGCCTATCCGCGCAGCGCATCAGGCGAAGCGTTTCAACGCATCGCGGCCAATATCGATGCAATGCCGGCGGCGCGCGAGGCCAGCGGCGGGATCGAGTTTTTCCTGGAGCGGTTATTGATGGCGGACGCCGCTTCGCGAGGTAAAGTCGCATGAACACCTACACGAATGTAGCGACGAGAAACCAGTATTCAGACGGCGATCTCGTCACGGAACACGTCGAACTCGTCAAGCGTATTGCACACCATCTCGCAGCACGACTGCCCGCAACCGTGGACGTCAATGACCTGATGCAATCGGGGATGGTGGGTTTGCTGGAGGCGGCCGGAAACTTCGATGCTTCGCGCGGTGCCAGTTTCGAAACCTACGCAGGCATCCGCATCCGTGGTGCGATGCTCGACGACATCCGCAAGCACGACTGGACGCCGCGTTCGGTGCATCACAAGTACCGACAGGTTGCGGATGCGATCAACGCGATCGAGAGTGAGCTGGGACGTGCGGCGTCCTCCGAAGAGATTGCCGAGTATCTCGACATCAGTCTTGACGAATATCACAAGATCCTGGCGGACAGCGCCTGCAGTCGGTTGTTCAGCTTCGAGGAGACCCTCGAGGAACCCACATTGCAGCGCAAGCCGCCGTCATCGGACGCGCCGATGCCGGACCAGGAGCTGTACCAGTCACAATTCCGCTCGCAGCTCGCTGATTCGATCGAGCAGTTGCCCGAGCGCGAGCGCCTGGTGCTGTCTCTGTACTACGAGCGGGAACTCAATCTCAAGGAGATCGGGGCAGTGCTCGACGTTTCCGAATCGCGCGTCTGCCAGATTCACGGCCAGGCTGTCATGCGCTTGCGAGCAGCAGCCAAGCGCTGGTCGTAGAGGAGAATCACGGTGCCCGACTTCATCTCAGGAATCAATCGGATCGGCCCCTCGTACCCGGTAAAGCCGATTCAGCCGGCGCAGAAGGATCGACAGACCGATCGACGTAAGAAACCGCGCTACGAAGAAGTGCCGGAGAACGATGATGACGATGAGGCATCGGGTGACGACCACAAACCGACTATTGATGAGCACGTATGATGATCGAGTCCCATTACCTGATTTTGTTGTTGATCGCGAACGCGTTGCTGCTTGCGGTCGCTACCGTCGTGTTATCGAGATTCGACCGGCGCGTTAAGCGTATCGAAGAGTTTTGGGACAGCCCGACAGGCGCCGCCCTTGCGGATGACAGCGACAAAGAGTTTCACGCGCAGATGCAGGCAACGCAGCGCCTGGAGCGCCGCGTTGGCGAATTGCAGCGCGTGGTCAAACTCATGGATATCAAAGCGCCGGCACCGCAGGCGCCCGTGGAGATGAATATTCCGCTCGAAAATGCCGTACGCATGGCGCGGCATGGCGCAAGCGTCGAGGATCTCACGCGCAACTGTGGGTTAAACATCGGTGAAGCGCGCCTGATACAGAAATTGCATGGCAAGGCGCGGCAAGCGGCAAACGGAGCCAGTTAGACAATGGACCAAAATGATCATTTCAGATTCGTGAGCCTGCTCGCGCTCGAACTTGAGAACGGCGACATCCAGCTGCCATCGCTACCCGACGTCGTGCTCAAGATCCGCAAGATGCTCGAAAGCGACAACTGTGATTTCGAGCGTATCAGCCAGGCGGTCAGCGTCGATCCCGTGCTCGTCTCCAGGCTTTTCGTTTTCGCGAATTCTGCCTATTACAACCGTGCAAATATCAAGGCCGATACCCTCGATGCCGCCATCAGCCGGCTCGGTTTCGAAGTCGTACGCAACACGGCGATGTCGCTTGCGATGAAGCAACTCTACAGTTCGGACAAGAACAGCGATGCCGCAAAGTACCAGCGCGCCGTCTGGGCGCGTGGCATGAAACTGTCGTGCATGGCCTATGCGATCAGCAAGAAACGCAGCGAATTGAATCATGAAACCGCTTACCTTTGCGGTCTCATGCACGAAGTCGGCAAACTGTACATCCTTACCAAGGCCGTGGATTTTCCGGAGTTCCTGGGCGACAGGAAGTCCCTGGACGCCGTGATGGAGGAATGGAATCCGCAAATATCGAAGAGCATCATCGAGTCATGGGGGTTTCCGGACGAGGTCGCTGAATCGACGGACCCGGCGACTTATGGGGTGAACGACACGGAGGCCCCTCCGGACCTCGTGGACGTTATCGTCGTCGCCAAGCTGTTACTTGATGGCAATGAAGAGAAACTGCAGAACCTGTTCGAAGAGAACGAGTCCTGTATCAAGCTCGGCATAAACGAGGAAGTTGCGGCCAACGTGATGGTGGCCTATCGCGACAAGCTCAAGTCGATGCAGCAGTCACTCAACTAGGCAGGCTAGCCGTCAGCCGCATCGAGCTCCAGGCGGCGCATCCGCAGAGTCTCGGACTCACGGTTGAACATATGCTGTATGAGAATCTCGCGTTGCGATGGCGGAAGGTTCATGAACTCCACGGCGATGCCGTAGGGCAGGTCGTCCCGGTTGTCGTCCGGAGAGTCGGTAACACGCACGACGCGACAGAATGTCTCGACGTAGCGGTTGTCGGCCGACAACAGGAACTGCAGGTGTAGCTTGCTGTCCACCTCGAGCGGCTTGTCGCTGGAAAACACCATGCCGTCCGCGCCAACGTCACAGGTTTGCGGCCGGCTCTTCGCAAGGCTCGCCTTGGTCTGACGCAATGCCGGAAGCTGGTCGATGACAATATTCAGCTTGTCATTGAGCAACGTCATGCAGCGTCCGATCTTGGCGTGTTCTGCATTGAGCAGGAACATCGCTTCACCGAGCCGGGCCTCGATATCGACGAGCGTTGCCTGGGCGCCGTCGCTCAGGCCCAATCGCAGTTTGCGGTGCTCGAGACCCTGCTCAAATTCTTTCTCGCTTAGCGGGTCGTACTTCAGGTAAACAGATTCATTGACCCGAAACGAGCGTCTGTTCTCTTGTCCGTCCATCATTGCTGTACCTCTGTTGCTTCTTGCAAGGCTTCCAGTCGCGCATCTTCTTGTGCGGCCGTAATACTCATGGTGCGAAATTCATCGATTTCCTTGCCGCGCACGATTGCGATATCGACGCGTCGGTTCTTGGCGCGGTTTTCGGCAGAGTCATTGGGGGCCCGCGGACGTGTATCCGCGTGACCGGTGACGATAATGTTCTCGGGATCGAGTGACGACACTCCCAGCAATTCGTGCGCCACTGATACGGCGCGAGATGTTGACAGGTCCCAGTTGGAACGAAAACGTTCGTTGCTGATCGGCAGGTTGTCCGTGTGACCGGAGATAGTCACTTCGCCACTGTTGTTGTCGATCAGGTGACCAATCTTGCTCAGCGCGGGCAAAAACTCCTTGCGAACATCCGCGTAGCCCGAGTCAAAGGATGCGTTCTCCATGATGTGAACGATGACCTTCATACCCTCGGTCTGTATCGATACGTCGCCCTTCTCGAGTTCTTCCTTCAGTGCCAGGCGCAGTCGCTTCGCGTGCTTCCGGGCTTCTTCGATTTCCTTGGCCTCGCGCTCGAGTGCATCCAGCGTGTTCTTGTTCGAATCGACCGTAAACTGGCGCACTTGGGGGAGCGCCGTGGGGTCGGGGCGGCCGGGACTGAACTCCTGTGCCACGATGCTGGTGCCTTTCGGAATCGTCCTGACCTCGATCTCCGACTGCACGCCGAACGCTTCTTTCATCGAACCGGACAGCTGCTTGAACTTCGCCGCGTCCATTTCGGAGAACGCCAACAGCAGGACGAAAAAGCACATGAGCAGTGTCATCAGGTCGGCAAAGGTCATGACCCAGGCCGGTACGCCCGCGCTCTCCTTTTTTTCGACGGCTTCAGACATCGTCAGTCAAAGCCGCTAGCCTGCGTCTTCCTCTTCGGTTCGCTGCGATCTTGGCAGATAGGTTTCCAGCATGCTCGCGATGATGCGCGGGTTCTGGCCTCCCTGGATGCTCAATAAAGCGTCAATAATCAAGGTCTTACTGGTGTTTTCCTCGCGACTTCGCACGGCCAGTTTGTCGGCGATGGGCAGGGCGAACATGTTGGCGAGGATAGCTCCATAGAGCGTCGTCAGCAGGGCGACTGCCATGGCAGGTCCAATCTGCTTGGGATCGTCCATGTTCGACAACATCTGCACGAGACCGATCAGCGTACCGATCATGCCCATGGCCGGGCCGACGTCACCGATCGCCTTGAATATGTCCTGCCCGTCATTGTGTCGTTTCAGGGTCTCGTTGAGGTCCTTCTGCAACATCGTCCGCACGGTTTCGGCCGGGTGACCGTCGATCAACAGCCCGAGGCCGGTCTTCATGAATTCGTCGCTGATCTCGCGATCCTCGAGCGCCAGCAGGCCACCCTGGCGAGCGGCCTTGGCGAGTTCTACCGATTCCTGGATCAGTTCTTCGGGGTTCGAAGGCTTGTACAGGAAGGCCTTCACTGCAATGGATGCCGCGCCGGCAAACTTGCCGAGGCTGAACTTCATCATCGTGACGAGCACGGTACCGCCAAGCACCACGAGGAGTGATGGCGTATTAACAAACGTGCCGGCCGAACCACCCAGCACAATCGACGTCATGACGATGCCGAATGCGCCGATCAGGCCGATTAGTGTCGCCAAATCCAAAGTGTTTCCCTCCGTGCCCTGGGATCAGACGGATATCGTCTCTTGTTAATTATCGGCAGGCCTGCGCAATGCTTTAGGCTGCAATGAAGGCGGCGCGATCGCGTCCGGCGGCCTTGGCCTCGTACAGCGCCCGATCCGCTCGCTTTATCAGCTCCTCGACCGTGTCGTTCGAGGCGATTTCGGTGTAGCCGGCCGAACAGGACACCAGCGCCTCGTCGGGTACCGATGGCACGCGAATGTCGCCTGCGTACTGCAAGAATCGTTCAATGAGCCGATCGGCGTGCCGTGCCGAGGTGTCCGAGAGGATGACCGCGAACTCGTCACCGCCGTAGCGAGCCACGAAATCGCTCTTCCTGATGAACGAGCGTGCCAGGCAATCGCCCACGGCGCGCAGTACCTCGTCGCCCGTTGCATGGCCGTAGGTGTCGTTGACGCCTTTGAAATGGTCGAGATCGACGAGGACGAGCGTCACGGGTTGCTGCAGTATGAAGTGCATGTTCAGGCTCTGTGCGATCGCCGCGTCGAACGCCCCGCGATTGTAGGCGTCTGTCAGGGAATCGCGCTTCATCTCCTCGCGCGCCGCGACGAGATCCTGTCGCATGCTCGACATCCTGTCGTTGAGTTCTTTGAGCTGCTTCTCGTATTCGCGCTTCTGATCAGTGAAGGTCTCGTTGACCTTGCGCACGGTCTTCGACAAAGCCTTCTTGATTTCGCGCAGGCGGCCGCGCTCCACCGCCTCTTCAATCGCCTTCAGGCTTTCGCGAACGCTGTTCTCGGTACTTTCATCGCGTTGCCCGATCTCACGGAGGCCCGAAACGAGATCGTCCACGATGCTGCGATAGTCCTGCAGGCGTTCAGTAACAAAGGATTTTTCGGCATGTCGCCGGTCCGCGAAGAAGCGCCGGACCCGGGACCATTCACGAGCACCGTCCGCCGACTGGGGAATGTCGAAAGAGGGCACGGCCGCCCCGTTTTCGACATGCCTCGCGAACTCCGTGCACATGGCGGGGAAGACCGCAGGATCGAGGTCTTTCTCCAGCGGGAATGACTCGTCGCCCATGACGCGGATCACGCTGCTCAAGGTATCGAGCGCGCCGTCGGCAATCGACTCGACAGCGACGGTAGGCTTCTTTTGCGGCTCCTCGGATGCGGTGCCGATGATCTTAGAAACAAGGTCCATAAGACATTAGATCGGCACGTGGAACGGCATCTTTAGCGGCAAATGCGACCCACGATCGCGGGAGTCGCGTTTGCCCGGATCGGCTAAACATAAATGGGAGAAAAACATCAAATATAGCTTTTTAGGCAATAAAATATTACGAATATGGGGTATCACGACTACTATTGGTACAGGAGTAAATTGGCGGGGATGCCGGTTTGGACAACGCTGACAGCATGATCATGGTAGTCAACCGGACCGCATCGGCTGCCGAGAATCTGAAGGAGCTCATCGAGTTCATGGACGCACCCAATGTCTGCACGGCGACGCCCGCTGGCTGGCGAGAGCAAGTCGGTGACCGCCGCCTCGAAGCGGTGTTTATCGGACCCGATCTCACTGACAAGGACATTCATGCGCTGGTCGACGACATCGGCCAACTGGACCCGAACATCCCCATCGTCATGATTACGGACGGACAAGAATCGTGATTCTCCGTGAGTTGAACAAAGAATATCCCTGGGCGCGAATTCATTCGCTGGACTACCCGGTACGCCTGGACGAGCTCGGCGAGGTGCTCAACGAGATTCGCGCGGCGCGCCACAGGACCGATCACTCGGATCCGCGACCCGAAGAAAGTCGCCTGATCGGCAACAGCGCCGATACCCAACTCGTGCGTCGCATGATCGAACAGGTCGCACCGTCACTGGCCACGGTGCTGATCACGGGAGAGTCGGGAACCGGCAAGGAAGTTGTTGCCAGGCAGATTCATGAGCGCTCCGGGCGCGAGGGGCCGTTCGTCGCGGTCAACTGTGGCGCCATTCCCGAACATCTGCTCGAGAGCGAGTTGTTCGGCCATGAACGTGGTGCGTTCACGGGCGCCGTCAGCGCGCGTGCAGGCCGTTTCGAACAGGCAAAGGGCGGCACGTTTTTCCTCGACGAAATCGGTGATATGCCGACCGTCATGCAGGTCAAGTTGCTGCGCGTGCTCGAAGAGCGCGTCATTGAGCGTGTGGGCAGTACGGAGAGTATCCCGGTGGACGTGCGCCTTGTCGCAGCCACGCACCGCGATCTGCCGAAGAGAATCGAAGAGGGCAAGTTCCGGGAGGATCTGTTCTACAGACTCAGCGTGTTCCCTATCGAGATTACGCCGTTGCGCTCGCGGCCGGACGACATTCCCTTGCTCGTCGACGAGTTCATTCGTCGCATTGCGGCCGAAAAATCGGTGTCGCTGCAGATCGCTGGCGACGCCATGGAGATCCTCAGGGACTATTCCTGGGCAGGCAACGTGCGGGAACTGGCCAACCTGATCGAGCGCCTCGTCGTGATCAGGCCCAACGGTATCGTCAAGGCGCGCGACCTGCCGTGGCCGATTGTGGAGCGCAAGGAGCCCGAGCCCGAAGAAACCGAGGTTGTAGGCAGTACCCTGAACTCCGTGTCATCGACCGTACGCGTCGATTTGCCGAAGGAAGGCCTGGATCTCAAGCGCTATCTCGCGAAGATCGAGCAGGACATGATTCACCAGGCGCTGCTGGAATCCGATGGCGTAGTCCAAAGGGCCGCCGAACTGCTCGGTGTCGGGCGCACCACGCTGGTCGAGAAGATCCGGCGCTACGAACTCGCTCCCCCGAAGAAAACCACTCACTAGACCGGGGATCAGCCGTGGTCGGGCGGCATTGATTGCCGGCAGTGCGGACAGACCTGCTGCTCGCTGAGCGCGCGTTGCACGCGGCCGGCGTCCAGGATCTGGCTGGCTGTGTGCTTGCCGAGGCCGAGGTCGACACGCAGTGACTCGAGGTCACGAATCTCATCGTCGCTCAGGATACCGTCATCGAGTGCTTCGGCAGCGCGATCCTTGTAGGTTGCGGTGCTGATCTTGAGCTGCTGGCTATAGCCAGTCGCGAGGATACTTGTCGGCAGGGCGACCATGCCGATCCCCACCACAGTGATCAATGCGCCGAAGATCTTGCCGCCGGCCGTGATCGGCGTGACGTCGCCATAGCCCACGGTTGTCAGCGTGGCGAACGCCCACCACATGGCGGCCGGGATACTGCCGAATGCCTCGGGCTGTGATTGTCGCTCGAAGTAGTACATTCCGGATGCCGCAAGCAGCATGATCGTAACGAGAATCAGGAATGCGGCGGCGAGGGCGCGCCCGTTTTCGCGAAACGTGATGAAGACCATGTTCATGGCCGCCGAATAACGGGTCAGTTTGAGGACGCGCAATAAACGCACCGCACGCAGGAATCGCATGTCGACGCTGCCAAATACGCCGAACAGGATCAGGTAGAACGGCAGAATTGCCAGCAAGTCGATAATTGCGTGGAATGAGGTCAGGTATTGCAGCCTTGCCCGCAGCGCGGTCTTGCCTGCCGCGGATTCGCTCTCGACCGAGCACCACAAGCGCAGCAGGTATTCGATCGTAAAGACGCTGACCGTGATGACCTCGAACACGCGCAGGGCGTTTCCATATTTCGCCTCGATACCAGGCATCGATTCGAGGATTACGGCGATAACACTCGCCGAGATAAGCGTGATCAGGAAGATGTCGACACTGCGGCTGAGCCAGTTCTTCTCCTGGTCGGTCTCGAGCGATCGGTAGACCGCCTGGCGCCGTGTGGTCACCGGGTCGGCGACTACCGTTGTCGTTGATGCAGATCCGTGCACGGAAAGGCTCCGATGTCTCCTCTAGAGGAGTAGCGGCGAAAAGCACGGCTTCTTTAGCGGTGCGTAGCAGGAACTAAAGATTTTGGCGCGCCAGACGACAAATAGGGGGTACCTGTAACGAATTCGAAAGGGCCCCCGAGGATGTCGAGCACCGAGATGCTTCCAACAAAACTGACCAACTGTACAAATAAGTGCTGCCGCGCAGCCCTTTTGAGCGCAGTGTGCCTTCTGTTTGTTGCCTGCGCGGGTCCCCGGACCGTCGGTCAGTCTGCCGGTCACATGACAGAGGACGCGGCGCCGCCACCGGCGCCTGTCGTCAGGGAAAGTCCGCCGGAGCCGAAGCCGCTGCCACAACCGCCCGCGCCGACTTATACAGTCGTCGTCAAGGAGGTACCGGTCGTCGACCTGTTGTTTTCGCTCGGCAGGGACGCGGGCCTCAATCTCGACCTGCAGGCGGACAGTGAGAAGACCGTCACGCTGAATGCCGTCGACAGGCCGTTACCAGAGATTCTCGGCCGGATCGCGGAGCAGGCCGGGCTGCGATTTACCTTGTATGGCTCAAACCTCGTCGTCCAGGACGACGTGCCCTACTGGCACAACTAC
>Ga0209456_10000909_pt1 | contig 14855 bp, 9 predicted proteins | sample COG_11_FD_184755 | JGI IMG/M metagenome (GOLD analysis project Ga0209456, IMG submission 184755) | Pelagic marine sediment microbial communities from the LTER site Helgoland, North Sea, for post-phytoplankton bloom and carbon turnover... | ecosystem: Environmental > Aquatic > Marine > Neritic...
CGCGAGTGAGCAGCGGGCCTGCCGCGGCAGTCGCTTCGCTCTGCCTTGGCGGCGCGTTGCGCCGGGCTTCGCCCTGCGGGCTCGCGCTACCGCCTGCCGAAGGCGTCCAGCGCCGGTGGCAGCGCCAGCGTCGGTGCCTTAACGCTCTCAAAAAGGGGTCTGACCCCTTTTTGCTGTCTTTTCCGGTTGCTGAGGGGCACTGGGCGTGTTGCAATGTAGCGGACTGGAAGATTGCGGTGAAACTGTATGCCGGATGGTGCGAGAGGGTTTGACGAGCCGGAGGTGAGCACACCTCATTCCGGGGTGTCGAAAGCGCCGACCGGTCTGATCGGCCTGACGATCGACCAGCGCTACCGGGTCGAAGCGTTGCTCGGCGAGGGCGGCATGGGCTTGGTCTATCGGGTCACGCATACCCACCTCAACAAGGCGCTGGCGATCAAGGTGCTTCGACGGGAGAACACGGGAGACCCCGAAGTGCTGGCGCGCTTTCGGCGTGAAGCCGAGAGTGCATCGGCGATCGGCAACCAGCACATCGTGGATATCAGCGACTTTGGCACGTTGGTCGACGGTTCGACGTACTTGGTCATGGAGTGCCTCGAGGGAGTCGACCTCATCGACGCGATCGACGTCGCCCAACGCATGCCCGAAGACCGCGCGATTCACATCGCTCTGCAGCTCTGCCGGGCGCTCGGCGCGGCACACGATGCCGGAATCATTCATCGGGACCTCAAACCTGAAAATGTGTTCCTCATCCGTCGCAACGATACCGAGGACTTCGTGAAAGTCCTCGACTTCGGCATCGCCAAAGTCGCCAACGGCCCGAAGCGCCTCACGCGCGCCGGCGAGGTCCTCGGGACGCCCCACTACATGTCGCCCGAGCAGTGCGAAGGCGACAACGTCGACCATCGGACCGATATCTATGCGCTCGGTGTCTTGCTGTACGAGATGGTGACCGGTCACGTCCCGCACGACGCAGACACGATGATGGGAATCCTCACCAAGCACATGTACGAGGACCCGATTCCGCCAAAGCTCCGAGTTCCGCAGGTATCGGCTGAGCTCGAGCAGGTGATCATGCGCTGCCTCGAAAAGAAGCCAGAGCAACGCTACCAGACGATGGGCGAGATCGAAGACGACCTCCGGCGTGTCCACACTGGCCAGCAACCGGTCGGACCCGACACGGTGACGCTCACGCCGACTCGGCCGCCTCCCCGGGAACGCTCACGGGTCTCACCGATCTACTTGGCCGGGCTCGGGATAGCCGTCTTGGCGCTGGTGGGAACGCTGGCCATGAACGCTTATACCCACGGCAAAGTCCAACCGGAGAGGGCGCAAGCGACCCAGGCTCCCGCGGCGCCGGCGGCCTCCGCTCCGGCTACGGCGGACGCGCCTCCAACGGACGACCAGGTTCTCGAATCAAATGAGGACCAGGCGATCGAGACCGCATCGAAGGAGCCGACAATCGACGCTAAGGTCGCTCGGCCCAAGCCCGTCCGGCGCAAGTCTCGGCAACGCTCCAAACCATCGCCTCAGCGTGACCAGGCTATCCTCGATCCCTGGAAATAGTGTGCTTCGCTGCCAGTTGCCCCCTCTAGGGTGAACGGCTAGGGTGCCGCTCCATGGGGTCGCGATTCGGCCCGCAGGGCGCGTCGATCCGCTTCGCTCTGGGGTTCTTGCTTATCTCCGGGACTGTCTCGACCGGCTGCGTCAATAAAGACGGAGCGCCGCTGCCGCCCGCGTTGATGTCATTTCCCATCGCGATCGAGCTGTCGGTCGACAAAGATGCCGATGGGAACCCGAAGTATGTGTATGTCACGAGCTCGAATTTTGGGCTTCAGTACAACTCGGGAAACGTCCAATCGTATGATCTCGAGAAGGTGGTGGAAGCCATCAATGAGGAGTGCGTCGGTGCTGGCGTCAAGGAAGAGTGCATCCAGACCGACTACGAGGGCGACATCAACGACCCGGACTGTCGCTGCGACCCGGAGGCGGACGCGGCGTGCGTGGCCATTCCCCCGGACCGCTGCTCCGTCGTACCGGCCAGTCTCCAGTTCCGTGACTTGGGCGCAGCGCTGAGGCTCGTCCCGGTAGAGGGGCTGCTCCGCGCCGAGGTCGAAATCGGCTCTTTTTCGGACGGCCTTGGCGTCGCCACCGACGGCCGGCGCCTGTACCTCCCGGTGCGGAGCGACGCCAATCTCACGTTCATCGACGTCAACGAGGAGGGTCAGCTCAGCTGTGGTGGAGAGTTCGGTCAGAGGCACACCTGCACGGAGGCGTACCGCTCCGGGAGCATCGAGCAGGTGAACCCGACCGTCGACCTCACGCTTCCGTCCGACCCTGTTGACGTGTACGTGGGAGACCTGGCCGCCGACTTCGCGCCCCCTAGCAACCCGGACGATCCCGCATTTCGGGGCGACTACATCTTGATGGCGCACCGAGAAGGCAACGCCAGTATGTTCTTCGACCAGCTCCGCCCAGGTCGGCCCGAACCTCAGAAACGCCCCCGCCTCGCGTCCACCCTCGAAAGGCTGGCGCCCGAGCAAGTGACCATCACCTACGAGCCCGGCGCAAAGCGCGCATGGCTACCGAGCGCGCTGACCACGCAGATCACGCGTGTGGGCATCGGCATCGACGACCCCACGCAGAGTTACTTGTTCGATGCGGGGACGCTCCTCGTCACGGGGCTCGACACCGGAAACAGCAACCGAGATATCCGCTTTGACCCCCGGCCCGGCCGGAATCTCGCGTACATCGTGTCGCGCTCGCCCGAAGCCCTGGTAGTGGCTCGCAGCAATGTGGCAGGCGGAGACCTGAACATGCTCGGGCAGATATCGACCTGCCGTGATCCCTCACGCCTGCAGGTCGCAGAAGTCCCTGCGCGCGGAGGCACCGTGCTCTTGGCATTCGTGAGCTGCTTTCTCGCCAGGAGCGTTCAGGTCATCGACACCGACAAATTCCAAGGGATTACCATCTTGACGAACGTCAGCGGCGCCTTCGAGTTCGTCATCGATGCTCCCCGGCTTCTCATGTACACCGCCGACTTCAGCACCTCGGTACTTCGCGTCGCCGACTTGAGGCCGCTGGTCGCCTGCCTCGAAGGAGGCAGCACCGGTCCCGAGGAATGCTCCCCACAACTCCTCGGTCTGGTCGGTCTGCCACAACCGGTATCGGAGCTGCCGCGATGATCCGCTTCGTTGCGGTCGGGCTGTGCGCGCTCGTGCTCGCGTCGTGTCGAGGCAACGCAGCCAACGTCGTGCTCGCGTCGTTGAGCCGCTCGGCGAAAATTCAGCTCCTGTGCGCTGACCTCGAGCTGCAGACGAGCAACCGCTACGAGCTGAGGGAGGTCCTGCCGCTAAAGCTGTGCTCGACCCAAACGGTTTTTGCACCCGAGATCGACGCCCAGTTCTTAGGCGCCGTGACGCAGACCCAAACCGGCGAAGTCGCGATCGCCAATTTCACCAGCTCGTTGATTTTGGACACCAACCGCACGATTCCGGGCGTCACCGCGCTGCGCGTAGGAGAGCAACCCACCGGTATCCAGATCTCGCCCTCGGAGCCGAGCTACACGTACGTCAGCAGCTTCAGCCCGAAGAGCGTGCAGGCCATTCCCACGGAAGCCATCATCGAGGGGGCCTCCAGCTCGCCAACCCAGCAGGTGCGCTTCGATGCAGGCCCCACCGACCTGGCCTTGCACGAGCTAGCTCTTGCCGAAGCGATCACCGACCTCGAAGGCCAGGTCATTGGCGCTACGAGCACGATCTTCTACCGCTATGTGTACGCGGCGATTCCCGAGCTTGGCCAGATCGCCCAGATCCCGATCATCAAGAGCGCGGACAGCAAGCACGGCGAGCTGGGGACGCCGCAGTTCCTGCAACTAGATACATACGACTGCGACTCGATCACCCTCGTGCCATCGCCGGCATCGACCGAAGACGATTACCATCGAATCTGCCCGGAGGACTTCCAGAGCCGCGAGGGCCGCTTCATCAAGACCGTCGAGACGACCGAGACCTGCATTGACGGCGCGGTCCCCGGGCCGAATCCCATCGCGCTGGCGATCGATCCGGGGCTCGTGCAGGGGGCGGGAGCCGCGACGGACGACGTGTTGCTCGTAGCCGACGCCAATCAGCCGGTGATTCATCGCTTCCGTCTGAGCGAAAGCGGCGCCACCCCGATGGCCCCAATCGCCACCGGCACGCCAACCGTCGACGTCGACGTGACGCCCTTGGTACCCACCACCTCCGACCCGGACGACCAAGCCGCAACCGAACGCTACCTGTACGCGGTCAGCGGAGCCGACAGCAGCGTCATTGCGATCAACTACACCGAAGACCCTCCAGGGACGCCCGATGACCAGAAGGAATTCGGCTCCGTGCTCCCCGTGGTTGCTGGCGTCTCCCCGCGGGCGAACGAGGAGAACGTCGAGTCGCGCAATCGGGTTCGCTCCGCATTCTCAAACGTGCGCGCGATCGAAGTCATCTCACCGTTCTACGACCTCGAGGCGGATCCGGACACTGGTGGCCTCCGGGTGCCCGAAGAGGACATTTGCACCTCGGACGACAGCGAGGCGTTCGGGCTCGCACAAAACGCCAGCAACCTCCGCGGCGTCTTCTTGTCGGTGAGCCTTTCGAACGGCACGATGTTCTTTCTCGACATCTACGACTTGAACGCGCCCTGCCGCGGTGGTGAGGGCGTGATCGCCTGCACGCTGGCTGAGACCGGGCCCGACCAATTCGCAAGCATCCGGCGACATCGCCGGCGTTTTGGGTTCACCCCGTCCACTTTCATCGCGATCGACGGCACTCCGTCGTTTCAGTTCAACACGTCACCGGGACAGCTCGACGAAACGACTGGCACCGCCGCGAGCTCGGACGGCCCGAGTCTCGAATTCATCAACTGCCCCCCATCGATGTTCAACGTATTTGGCGTGCCCCCAAACACTCAAACCGACGGGTTGATCTGCGCCTCATCCCAAGTGTGGAGCAGCTTTTCACAGCGCTGGGATGCGCTTTGGGAAGGCCTGATCCCACATTCGGAAGGTGGCCTCGGTCTTTTTTCGGACGAGTCGTTCGACGGGGACGCGGGCAATTGGTTCCTCGGTGGCGACGTGCCGTTCTGCCGAGTCGGAGTGCTCGGGCCGCAGCAAGGCCCGGACATGGACAGTGACCTGAGCATCGACCTCGTGGACTCGTACGGGGGAGACCGCGTCTTGATCGTAGGCGAGCTCCCGCCCAACACCCGGGAGGACCCCGACTGCGAGAAGTTCGAGGAACTGCGGGATGAGATCGACAACTTCCCAGTTTGGTTCCCGATCGTACGGGCATTCAACAACCAGCTCGAAATCGGGCCGTCGCCAAACTCCAACAGATACACCCTCGACGAGGTCAGGTTCTGCTTCAACCAGTTCACCGAGTATCAGATCCACACTCAGAACGCGTACACGGTGACCGGCACGACGTCGGGGTTCATTCACCGGGTCATTCCCGACCCCACAACCGGCGAATGCATTGTCGACGACGAGCGCCCGGTAGAGCTCGACGACGTCGATACGTTCCTCACCGCGCGCGCCTTCGAAGACGCTCAGTTCATCAACCCGCTGGTGAGCTTTCAGATCGGAGCGTTCAATCCGATCGTCTCGATCACGGACTCCACCGTCGCCCTGCTCAATTTCAATATCCTCAATCAGTTCGCGGTCGAGCTGCTCGACACCAGCACAGCCCAGCGCTCGCTGCCGGCATCCATGCTGTTTTCCGAGCAACAGGACCAGCTGTTCTTCGTGGACTTCGAGGCGGGGGTTCGACGCATCGTCTTTTCTCCGCTTTCCATCGTCCAGACTTTTGAGTAGACCCGGTTCATGGGCGTGCGGGGGACGACTCGAAAGAAGGAACACACCCCCGTCATGCGACAGTTCCTGCGCGCGAAGGGGCAGCATCCCGACGCGATCGTCTTCTTCAGGCTCGGGGACTTCTACGAAATGTTCTACGAGGATGCGGTCCGCGCGGCCGACGTCCTCGACATCACCCTGACGTCTCGCGGCACGGATCCCGATGGCAGCAAGATCCCGATGGCGGGCGTGCCGTATCATGCAGCGGCCGGATACCTTGCAACACTGCTCCGTCACGGGGAGAAGGTTGCGATTTGCGAGCAGGTGGCCGACCCGTCGAGTGTTCGCGGGGTCGTCCCGCGAGAGGTCGTGCGCGTGGTCACGCCGGGGCTTTGTCTCGAGCCAGACGCGCTCGACGCACGTTCGGAGAATTTCCTAGTCGCTGCCGCGCGCGATGGTGGCGTCGCTGCGCTCGAGCTCTCGACCGGCACGTTGCGTGCCTGTGTGCTCGAGGTGGGGCCCCAATGGGTCGGCGAGCTCGTGCGTTTGGACCCGGCGGAGGTGCTCGTCGAAGAAGGCGTGCCGGAGCTCGAAACGCTCTGCAAGCAAAGCCTTCCGAACGCGGCCCTACGAACCGTCGAGCTCCGTGGCGGGACCGAAGGCTTGACCGAGGTGCTCGACGCCGAACAAGCCGCCGAGCTAGCGAGCCAAGAGCCTGCGGCGCGGGCGGCGTCGCTGGTGCTCGATTACGCCCGGGCACACCAGGCCCATTCGCAGATTCACCGGGCCACGCTCTACACCGCCGGCGACCGCCTCGTGCTAGACGACGCAGCGGTTCGTGACTTGGAGTTGGTCCGCACCCTCGATGGCGAACGCCGTGGCTCGCTCCTCGACCTCCTCGACGAAACCAAGACCCCTATGGGCGCTCGAGCGCTGCGGTCCCAGTTGCTCGAGCCGCTGACCGACATCGAACGCATCCGGCGACGGCACGACGCGGTAGAGCTCTTCTTCACCGACGCTCGGTGCCGCGATCAGACGCGCGCGCGCCTAGCGGAAATCGGCGACCTCGAACGCCTCGCGGTGCGCACCGCGGTCGGGTTGGCGACCCCACGCGACCTCGGGGTGGTCCGCAATGGCCTCGCGGCCGCTGAAGTGCTTCACCAGCAACTCTGCACCCGTCCTGGCAACGAGATTGACGACGCGATGGCCTCACTGCAGGAGGTCGACTTGTGTAGTGATGTCCTCGCAACGCTCCAAGCCGCGCTCGTCGACGAACCACCTGCGATCGACCGGCAGGGTGGGATCTTTGCGGACGGGCATCTCGACGAGCTCGACGAGCTGCGCCGGCTGTCGACGACCGCGAAAGACGTCGTTCTCGACCTCGAACGCCGCGAGCGCGCACGCACCGGCATCGGCTCCCTCAAGATCAAGTTCACCAGAGTGTTCGGCTATTACATCGAAATCACCAAATCCAGGCTCGACGCGGTGCCAGACGAGTATGTTCGCAAGCAAACGATCGCGAACGGGGAGCGGTTCATCACCGCCGAGCTAGCCGAGCTTCAAGACCGCATTCTTCACGCGGACGAGCGCAGCCGCGCGCTCGAGTCGGCGGCGTTCCTCGATCTTCGCAAGGCCATTGGCGACGAAGCGCCACGGCTTCACCGGCTCGCGCGGGTGATTGCCTCCATCGACACGAGCGCAGCGTGGGCCGAGGTTGCGCACGGCCGCGCATATGTCCGGCCGTCGGTGGATGGGACTCGCGAGCTGTTGCTCGAAGACAGCCGTCACCCGACCGTCGAATGCTACGCGGCCAAGGATGGCTTCGTCCCGAATACGATCGAGCTCGACCCCGAGGGCACTCGGCTCATGCTGCTGACGGGGCCCAACATGTCTGGGAAGTCGACGGCGATGCGGCAAGCCGCCCTGGCGGTCATCATGGCCCAGGCCGGGGGGTTCGTTGCCGCCAAGAGTGCCCGAATCGGCATTGTCGATCGCGTCTACACCCGGGTCGGGGCAAGTGACCACCTCGCGCGCGGGCAGAGCACCTTCATGGTCGAGATGATGGAAGCGTCTGCCATTCTGCGTGGCGCGACCGAGAGGTCCTTCGTCATCTTGGACGAGATCGGGCGCGGCACCAGCACGTACGACGGGCTCGCGATCGCTTGGGCGGTGGCGGAGCACCTGCACGACGCATCACGTTGCCGCGCGATCTTTGCCACGCACTACCACGAGCTGTGTGAGCTGGCCGATCGCCTGCCAAACGCGGTCAACTACAACGTTGCCGCAAAAGAGCATGGGGACAGCATGATTCTGCTGCATCAGCTCGTTCCCGGAGGTTCGAATCGAAGTTATGGCCTGGCTGTTGCTAGGCTAGCTGGCGTTCCGCCGATCGTCTTGGCGCGCGCCAAGACAAAACTGCAAGAGCTAGAAAAGCGGGCCGAGACGACACCTGCCCCGCAGATGCCTTTGTTCGAAGCGAAGCCGCCGCCGAAGTCCGAGGTGGAGGCCACCCTGCGGGCACTCGACATCGAACGCATGACGCCAGTCGACGCCCTCGTCACCCTTGCTCGGCTCCGTGACCTCACGCGCCCCGACGAAGAGTAACGAAGCGCAGCCGGCGGTATACCTTCGACGAGGGGGCTGCTACCATCGGCACCATGGATGATCGTCTTGGCCGGATCACCGCAGCACTCGAAGAAGCGGACCGGCAGATCGTGAGCGCACTCAACGCGCGAGCGCGAGCGATCCAAGAGTACAACACGCTCCGGGACGAGGCCGGTGACGAGCTGTTGCGTCTGCCGAAGAAGGCCACGGTCATCGAGGGCGCACGCGCGCTCGCCGAAGAGTTCCCCGCGACCAGCATCGAACCGGTCTTTCGCGAGCTGCTGTCCGCGTGCACCGAGATGATCACGCCAGACGTGGTCGCGTACTTCGGAGCCCCGGGCGACCTGGCGCACGCGGCCGCCCGGGATTACTTCGGTCACGCCCCTAGCTTCCGTCCGAACGAGTCAGTGTCCGCAGTGCTCGAGGCCGTGCTTCACGGTCACGCAACGTTCGGCGTGGTCCCCCTCGAAACCTCGACCGACGGCGCGATCACCGCGACGCTGAAAGGGCTGGTCGCCACTGACGCAAAGCTCTGTGCCGAACGCCTCGCCCCGCTGCGTTATCAGCTGCTTTCCCAATCGGGTGACCCGGCACACGTGGTCAAAATCTACGGCGCTGCGCCAGCCATCGCGGCATGCGAACGCCAACTTCGCACGCGCTACCCAGACGCGATCCTCGTCGACGTTCAGTCCGGCGAGGCGGCAGCGCTCTTCGCAAGCGGGGACGACCAATCGGCCGCGCTCGGCTCCGCGCTCCTCAAGGAGCTGCACGATTTAAAGCTGATCGACGACCGTCTCGAAGACGACTCCGATGTGATCACCCGCTTCGGTATCGTCGGCAATCGGCTCCCCTCGCGCACGGGGCAAGACCGAACCGTCCTCGCGATGGCGCCAGGCGATGAGCCAGGAGCACTCCATCGCGCGCTCCAACCCCTGGCCGACCGCGAGATCAACCTCACCCGCATCGAATCGAGGGCCTCGACGAGCACGCAGTGGCGACACGTCTTCTTCCTAGAAATGAACGGCCACATCACCGACCGGGCCATTCTGACGGCGGTGGAGGAGCTGCGCCGCATCGCTCGTTATGCCAAGGTCCTCGGAAGCTATCCCAGACCCAGCTGACCGGGCCCCATGAGCGATCTCGCGGCACCCCACATTCTCGCGCTGACGGCGTATGAGCCAGGCAAACCCCAAGACGAGCTGAGACGCGAGCTCGGCATCGACGACGTGGTGAAGCTCGCGTCCAACGAGAACCCGTACGGACCGTCCCCAAAGGCGATCGAGGCAGTGTCCGGTGGAACGCTTCAATTGCATCGCTATCCCGATCCGAGGGCACACGACCTGCGCCAGGCCCTGGCCGCGCATCACGAGGTGCCGACCGAACAGCTGTGTCTCGGCAACGGGTCCAACGAGCTGATCGACCTGATCTGCCGCGTGTTCGCAAGTCGTGGCGAGCACGCGGTGTTCGGTCACCCGTCGTTTCCCTGCTACCGCATCGGATCGGTCGCACAAGAGCTGCGCTTCACGGCGGTCCCGCTTCGCGAGCATCTACACTGGAACGTCGACGACTTGCTCGACGCCGTAACTGAGGAAACGAAGCTGCTCTTCGTCTCCAACCCGAACAACCCTACCGGAAGCTACATCCCCAGGAGCGAGCTCGACCGGCTCTTGCGTTCGCTGCCCGAGCGCGTGGTGGCCGTCGTCGACGAAGCGTATGTCGAATATGCAAACGCGGAGGACTTCGCCGCTGCGACCGCGCTCCGAGACACGCGAGAACGGTTGGCCATCCTCCGGACGTTCTCGAAAGCCTACGGGCTGGCAGCGCTGAGAGTCGGCTACCTGATCGGCACTCCTGAGCTGGTCACCCACCTGAACCGCTTGCGCGCACCGTTCAACGTCGGCACGCCCGGCCAAGTTGCGGCTCGAGCTGCGCTCGCGGACGACGCTCATCTACACGCGAGCGTCGCAGCCACGATTCGAGACCGTGCCAAGCTCACCCAGGCCCTGCAACGAGCCGGGCTCCAAGTGGCACCCAGCCAAGCGAACTTCGTCCTGGTCGACGTCGGGCGGCCGGGCAGGGTGGTGTACGAGGCGCTGCTTCGCAAAGGCGTTATCGTCCGCGCCATGCCCGACCCGTTGCAGTCCTGGGTCCGCGTCACCGTCGGCAAGCCCGACGACAACGAGCGCTTTCTCCACTCGCTCGACCACGTGCTAAGGGAGTCGCGTGCCTGACTCACGCAAGCAATACCGCGTCCGCCGATCGGGGCCGTTGAACGGCAGCATTCGGGTTCCAGGGGACAAGTCGATCGGTCACCGAAGCTTGATCTTCGGGGCGCTCGGCCGCGGCGTGTCGCGCATCACGGGGTTGTCGGAGGGTTTGGACAACGCGGCCACACGCAACGCGTTCCGGTCGATGGGCGTCGCAGTCGAATCCGCCGACGATGCAACGACAGTCCACGGGGTAGGGCTTCACGGCCTCCGCATGCCCGCCGACGTCGTCGATTGCGGTAACTCGGGCACGACGATGCGGTTGCTGGCCGGCTTGTTGAGCGGACAGCGGTTCGGCACACGAATGGTGGGCGATGCTTCTCTCACGCGGCGTCCGATGGGCCGCGTGATCAAGCCACTCAGGGCAAGGGGCGCGCACATCGCGGGGAGCGCGGGCGCAAAGCCCGATGAGCTCTACCCGCCGATTTCGATCGCGCCTCTGGTCGAGGGCGAGGCCTTGAAGGGCATCGAGTACGCCATGCCCATCGCCAGCGCCCAGGTGAAGAGCGCCCTCTTGTTGAGCGGCCTTTACGCCTCAGGCCCGACCGCCATCGAGGAGCCCGTCCTCTCGCGCGACCACACGGAGCGAATGATGCTCGCCTTGGGTGTCCCGCTCCAAACCGCGGGGGCTTCGGTCGTTCTCGACCCGAACCTCGAATGGGCCGGAGGTTGGGAGCCGGTCGACTGGCATGTCCCCGGAGATCCCTCGAGCGCCGCGTTCCCATTGCTTGCCGCCGCGATCGTGCCCGGAAGCCAGGTCAGCGTGCGGGACGTATGCGTCAACCCAACCCGCACCGGTCTGTTCGACTGGTTGCGGCTGCTCGGCGCCAACGTCTCCCACCGGCCGAGCGGTCATGGCGCCGGCGACGAACCGATGGCCGAGATCACCGTGGCCCATTGCGCGATTCGCGGCTCGGTCGCGGGAGGCGAGCTCATCGTCCGCATGATCGACGAGGTTCCAGCACTCTGCGCACTGGCTGCGGTCTCCAAAGGGCACACCGAGATCCGCGACGCCGCCGAGCTTCGCGTCAAAGAGAGCGATCGCATCGCCACGATGGCACACGTCCTCGGCGCGTTCGGTGTCCCGTGCGAGGAGCTGCCCGACGGCTTGATCATTACCGGGGGCGCACCCCTGCGCGGCGCCCGAATCGAGAGCCGCGGCGACCACCGAATCGCGATGTCGGCTGCCTTGCTCGGGTTGCTGGCCGAGGGCGAGTCCGTGATCGACGGCGCGGAGGCCGTGGACACGAGCTTCCCAGGTTTCGTCGAGCTCATGCGCTCACTTGGCGCGGACATCACAGAGGAGACCCTATGACCCGCCCACGGCCCGTGATCGCGATCGACGGGCCCGCCGGCGTCGGCAAGAGCACGACAGCGCGCGCGCTTGCCCAGCGGCTTGGCTACACCCTTGTCGACACCGGCGCGCTCTATCGCGGCGTGGCCCTCGCGGCGCGCGACCGCGGCGTCTCCTGGGACGACGAGGCCGCCGTGGTTGCCGTCAGCGGTGAGATCGACCTTGGTTTCGTCTCGCAAGACGACGGAACACCTCGGCTTTTGCTTGATGGCCAAGATCGCGCCAGCGAGATCCGAACCCCCGAGCTCTCAGGGGGCGCCAGCCAGGTCAGCGCCTATGCTGGCGTGAGGCGCGCGCTGCTAAGCATCCAGCGAGATCTGGGGAGGGACGGGGGAGTCGTGCTCGAAGGCCGGGATATCGGCACCGTGGTCTTTCCCGACGCGGAGGTGAAGCTCTTCCTGACGGCATCGGCCGAAGAACGGGCCCGCCGCCGCGTCCAAGATCTGCAGGAGCGCGGAATGACGGCGGATCGTGACGAGATTCTCGCCAAAATCCGTGCCCGCGACGAGGCAGACTCCACGCGCGCTATCGCTCCGCTCCGCCCCGCAGAGGACGCCGTCATCCTCGACAGCACGAGCCTCGGCTTGGAATCGGTGGTCCGACACGTCCTCGAGCTGGTCCAGTCCTGCAATTGACACCCCTTAACTCCCCTGCTACCCACGCACTCCCCTGCATTTCCGGGGGTCTTCGGAAGTACGGCCTCTCGTGCCGGGCGCTCTCGATAGCTCCGGAAGCAGCGATTTATAAATGACCGAAACCACAGAAATCCAAACCCCCAATCCCAATCCCGAGAGCTTCGCCGCTCTTTTCGAAGCCTCGGCAACCCGAACAGACCAACTCCGCGAAGGCGACATCGTCGCTGGGACGATCCTCAAAGTCGGCAAAGACACCGTCGTCGTCGACATCGGATACAAATCCGAAGGCGTCATCTCGCTTCACGAGTTCATCAACTCCGAGGGCAACATCTCGGCGACCGCCGGCGATGCCGTCGACGTCCTGATCGAATCCAAGGAGAACGAGGACGGCCTCGTGATGCTCTCCAAGGAAAAGGCCGACAAGCTCAAGGTCTGGGACGAGATCAGCGCCGCGTGCGAGCGCGATGAGCTGATCGAAGGCACGATCACCCAGCGCGTGAAGGGCGGCCTCGCCGTGACCATCCGCGGCGGCGTGAAGGCTTTCCTTCCCGGCTCGCAGGTCGACCTCCGGCCCGTCCGGAACCTGGACCGCCTCCTCGGCCAGACCTTCCAGTTCAAGGTCATCAAGTTCAACAAGAAGCGCGGCAACATCGTGCTTTCACGTCGCGTGCTTCTCGAAAAAGAGCGCGACCGTCTCAAGGAAGCCACCCTCGAGAACCTTCAAGAGGGCCAGGTCGTCACCGGTACGATCAAGAACATCACCGAGTACGGTGCGTTCGTGGATCTCGGCGGCATCGACGGTCTTCTTCACATCACGGACATGAGCTGGGGCCGGGTCAATCACCCGTCCGAGGTCTTCGAGGTGGGCAACGAAGTCACCGTCAAGGTGCTCAAGTACAACGCCGACACGGAGCGGGTCTCGCTCGGCCTCAAACAGACCATGGAAGACCCGTGGAACGTCGCAACCGACGTTTACGTCGCGGGCAAGAAGGTCAAGGGCAAGGTCGTGTCGCTCACCGATTACGGCGCCTTCATCGAGCTCGAGCAGGGTGTCGAGGGCCTAATCCACGTCAGCGAAATGACCTGGGCCAAGCCGAAGCATCCCTCGAAGGTGCTCGAAGTGGGCCAGGAAGTCGAGTGTGTCGTTCTCGACCTCGACGCGCAAAACAAGCGCATTAGCTTGGGCCTCAAGCAGCTCGAGCCCGACCCGTGGTCGGTCTTCACGCAGAAGTACAACCCGGGCGACATCATCCAGGGCCGCGTTCGCTCCATCACCGATTATGGCGTGTTCGTCGGCATCGAGGACGGCGTCGACGGCATGGTGCACAAGTCCGACGTCAGCTGGACCCAGCGTATCAACAACCCCGCGGACCTCTACCGCAAGGGCGACGAGGTCGAGGCGATCATCCTGTCGATCAACCACGACGACCGTAAGGTGAGCCTCGGCATCAAGCAGCTCTACGAAGATCCATGGAGCTTCGTTCCGGCGCGCTTTCCCGAGGGCACCGTCGTCGAGGTTCGATCGACCGGAGCCGACGAGTACGGCATCCACGTCGAGCTGGAGCGCGGCGTGGAGGGTGTGATTCCGCGAGGCGAAATCAGCGCCGACCTCAGCCAGGAGCCGACCGACATCGTCAAGACCGGCGACATCGTCAAGGCTCAGGTGATCCGCCTCGACGAGGAAGACCGCACCATCACGCTGTCACTTCGCGCAGCCGAGGGCCAAGAGGTCAACCAGGTCGCCCGCCCCGAAGAGGCCCAGCGACGCGTCGCGCCGCGCAAGATCGGCCCAAGTCTAGGCGGCGCCCAAGCCACGCTCGGCGACGCGCTGAAGGACAAGCTCGGAGCAATCGCCCTCCCGTCGACCGACGAGTCGACCGAGGAAGGGGTGCCGGCGGAAGCCGCCGAAGAGGCGCCCGCGGAAGCTGCCGAAGAGGCGCCCGCGGCAGAGGCCGCCCCGGAGGCCGAAGAGGCTCCGGCGGACGAGCCGGCAGAAGAAGAGAAGCCGGAGTAAGGCGCCGGCGCTGGCGCTGGCACCGACACTGGCACTGGCGCTGGCACCGACACTGGCACTGACGCTGGCACTGACACTGGCACCCCGTAGAGTGACTTCGTCACCACGGGGCTTCGCTGCCTCCCCCCCAACACATGCGCGGTAGCGCGAGCCCGAA
>Ga0209456_10000910_pt1 | contig 14845 bp, 14 predicted proteins | sample COG_11_FD_184755 | JGI IMG/M metagenome (GOLD analysis project Ga0209456, IMG submission 184755) | Pelagic marine sediment microbial communities from the LTER site Helgoland, North Sea, for post-phytoplankton bloom and carbon turnover... | ecosystem: Environmental > Aquatic > Marine > Neritic...
ATCTGTAATTCCTGCAGTCTTTAGATCTTCAAGTGCATACTGGGACATGGGTTTGTTTGCAATTGGAAGTAGTTGTTTTGGTCCTGTATGGGTTAGAGGCCGTAGTCTTGTTCCATGACCACCATGAAGTATTATTCCTTTCAATTCTCATTCAATCAACCATTGGGGTATAAAATTAATCATTTGTTCGAAATTTCACCCATTAGCAAATCAAGACTATGCTGTATTGTTTGTGGTTTTTCATTCAGAATCTCAGTTGCCCATGATACATCAAGTGAAGAATCTCGTGGTCTTTGTGCATTCCAAGTCATCTTACTAATTGAGGTAGGCTCTAGTAATTTTTTATCAATACCTAGTTTTTCTGATATTAGGACAGCCAACTCGAATCTTGATATCCTAGTGGCTCCTGCTGTATGAATTATTCCTGAAATCCGTCTTTTTGCAATTTCAACCAGCATTTTTGAAAGGTTGGGAACATAAGTAGGGGATGTAAACTGATCTACTAGTACAGGAATCTCTTTTTTTGCTTCCAAGTTTTCTTTTATCCAGATCGGGAAACTTTTTTTGTCAGGATGAATTCCAAAAGGAGTGCTGGTTCTTGCGATACACCAATTTGAAGCCAATTTGTTTAGTGCTTTTTCTCCTTTGAGTTTTGATTTACCATAATGGCCAAGTGGGTTTGTAGAATCATCTTCAATGTATTTGCCTTTTTTTCCATCAAAAACATAATCAGTTGAAACATAAACAAAGAATGCACCTAATTGTGCTGCTTGCTTTGCTAGAATTTCTGTAGCATTTGCATTTATTACATATGCAAGTTCTTGTTGCGTTTCACATTGATCAACATTTATCATAGCTGCTAGATGAATTATTGAATCAGGTTTGATTTTTTGAATTGTTTTAATTATTTTGTCTTGATTGGTTAGATCAAGGGATAATGGATTTCCATAAATGGATTTGTTATTATGATAACAGGAATAAACCTCATGATTTTCTAATGTAAGATCTTTTATTACTTGGGAACCAATTAACCCAGCAGAACCTGTAACAAGAAATTTCATTTCCAGTTTAGAGTCCAAGGTTGAGGATGTAAAGTATTTTCATCAATTAATGGCTCCCACCATTGTTGATTTTCAAGATACCAGTTGACAGTTTCTTTTAATGCATTATCGAACTTGTACTTCGGTTTCCAATCAATCTCTTTTTGAATCTTTGAAGAATCAATAGAGTATCTTTTATCGTGTCCTGGCCTATCTCTGACATATTCAATCATATCATGTGATTTTTCAAGAATATCCAATATTTTTTCAACTATGGTTTTGTTGGCAATTTCATTATATGCAGTAATGTTGTAGACTTCGCCAGGTTTTCCTTTTGATATTAGTGATTTGATTGCCTGCACATGATCATATACATGAATCCAGCTTCGAATTTGCTGCCCATTGCCATATAATGGGACTTTGAGGTTTTTTATTGAACGAATTATGGTTTTGGGTATTAGTTTTTCTGGAAATTGATACGGTCCAAAGTTATTAGTACATCGTGTTGTGATACATCTTATTCCATATGTTCTGTAATATGATCCAACCAAGTGATCAGCTGCTGCTTTGGTGGCAGCATAAGGATTACTTGGATTTATTTGAGAATCTTCATTAAATGATGACTTGCTTTCAGCATCTCCATAAATTTCATCAGTTGATACATGAATGAACATCTTATCATGTTTTCGTATGGCTTCAAGTATAGAATATGTACCAAGTATGTTTGTTTCAATGAAGGGTTTTGGATTTGCTATACTTCTATCAACATGGGATTCAGCTGCAAAATTTACAACAACATCTACTTCTTTTACGAGATGATTAACTTTATCTTCATTTCTAATGTCATCTTTGATAAATTGATAATTTTTATTTTCCAAGTTCTTTAGGTTTTCAAGATTTGAACCAATTTTCAGCAGATCAAGATTTATTATTTTTGAATCATGATTTTGTAAATGTCGGATAAAGGCACTGCCAATAAACCCAGCTCCGCCACAAACTAAAAAATTCATGATTATTTATGGGGAATTGCATTCCAGTCAAAAGGCTTTCTTGTTTTGGGATCAATTATAGTAGAATCATTCCAAGATCTTCTCTCCTCATCAGGATTTTTGTAATCATAAAGTCGGGTAGTCAAATAAACCACCAATGCTGGTTCAAATCCAACAGACTTAAATCCATGATAGTAGAATCCAGGAATTCGAACACATTGAAGTTTTTCTCCACTTGAAATAATCTGATCTAGCTGTCCACGTGTTGATGAATTTTCAGTATCATCATATGCACAAATTTTTGTTGCTCCTTTTATGGTGATAAAATAATCTACTTGTTCTCTTTCATGTCGATGCCATGCTCGTATCATTCCGGGATAACTATAAGATACATTTACCTGGAGAATTTTATCCTCAGGTTCAACCAAGTCTGACCAGTCTTCTCTAAAGACTTCTGTAAATGAACCCCTCTCATCAGGAAATTTTGCAAGTTCTTTTATTTTTACACCTGGTAGCATCTCTTAATTTTCAAATTATTGAATATATCTTAAACTATTTGTGTATTACATGAAACAAATCTAGTGATTTAAGAGTGGATTTCTCAGATAGTTTTACTTGACTCAAATTTTTAGGAACAGTATAGATGAGGAAACCCGACCTCCTACACTACAAAAGAGTAAAAATAATTAATATTTTGACATGTATAGTGATATCATTTCATAATGATTCCAAGAGATATTCAAAAAAACATCAACGACAGACCAGTCAAATATTTTCTAAAGGGATTTCATTGATTCCACAAGAATCACACTGCAAAAAGCTTGTATAGTGTTTGGAATTTCACAATGACATAACAGCTTACAAGTTACTTTAACGAGTAAAAATACAAGAGGACATATTGCTACTGGAAAATCATAATGTTTTTAATTTTTGGCAATTATTATTTTAAAAAAGATCCAAATTTCAAAGGCCAAAATCATCATTATGATAATTGTAGCTAGCCAATTGTTTGCCTGAAAAAAATAAAGGTCCCATCTATTTTCCAATGCCATTTGAATTTGATATAAAAGAGTAGAATGGGAAGGATCAAACCAGCCCTCTTCTCCTAGGGAATGAGCTTTGGATACTGCTGATTGGGACAGAAACAATGTACCTAACATATTAATAAAAAATCCTACGGCTCCCAATGTCATGGTAATCATCAAAAACCATTTTCGGTTTAGGCTCATTCCAATGGTGATGATCAGAAAAGGAATGGTAAGAAACATGTATCTCGGACCCCAGCTGTGCCCGCCATGCCAAAAACTTAGTGTCCCATAAAATAATAGTGAAATTATAAAAATGGATATAAAAAGTAGAGATAGTGCTCTTTCTTTTTTATAAAAATCTCGATATGCAACAAAAAATAGTATTGTAACAGGTGCAAATAAGAATAATCCTGTATATGGAGATACAAGCAATCCAACCAGACCGTTAAACGTGTTATGCATTGCTAACTGTCCAAAATGACCGTAACCAGTTTCTAAAATTGATCCCCAGATGAAGTAATTGTATAGCATAACAAAACCTGCACTTATAAAAATTGGAATTAAAAATAATGATATTTTTTTTATTGCTAAATTATTTTTTGAATTTATCAAAATAAAAGCAATTATGAATGGAATGAAGATAGCTGAATCATACCTAGTTAAAACTGATAATGACGTCAAAATCCCAGAAAGAATATACCATTTTTTACTTTCTTGATTTTTGTGATGATATAAAAAATAAATACTTGCTAATAAAAAACAGGAGCTCCAGACTACAGCAGTTCCAGTTTTTGAATATTGCCAAGATGTGGTTGTTAAACCAAATAGTAGGACTAGAATAAAACTATGTGAAATTGAAACCCCTATTTTTCTTGAAAAAAGATACAGTAGTGAGCACAAAAGCGCTACAGCTATAGAATTGTAAAAAATCCAAGTTAAAGAATTCAGAGAGAAGAATTTTGCTAATAATGCAAAAGGCAACAAAGACAGAGACCATCCAGGACTAAAAATTGAGTGAAGCTTTCCATCAACACCAATTCTAAAAGAGCCTTCCCAATAATCCTGTATGGAATCTTCTGTTACATCCAATCTACCGATCTCAACGAGTCTTTTGGTGACTTCAAAAGCCATATGTTCATCATAATAGGGATGACCTCCAGATGTCAATACGTAAAAAGTTAAAAATAAAAAAAATACAAGTAAGGCTATTCTTGAATCCGAATAATTTTTCCACGACTTTGAATCTTTATTCTTTAACATTTACTCCCTGTCCTTGTTTACTATTAAATTCTCACAAAATTTCTTAACATTGATTACTTTTCTCCACAAATTAACTTCTAATCTATTCCTAACACTTCTTAAATAAATTATAACTAATAGAAATTTATTCTCTATTGCTAACTTTTTTGATTGACTTTACCATCCAATTCAAGATTTGACAAAATAAATAAAATCATCAATATGTTGCAAGATCAAACTCATTAGAATATATAACAAATTATCATCATGTATTTACAATTTGATGTATTCCCGATTAATTAAATATAACAAAAAGTGGGATAGATCCACTGCTTATAATTGGTCTACATCTGGAAAACCAAACAATTTATCTTTTCAGTAAAGTCATTTTTCATACTTCAAAATCAGGGTTATCTGCTCACTTAGTAATATGAAATAATATTGAATCTTTAGTAATGATATATAATTATGAAAGTCATTTTTAACCATATTTAGTCAATTTTATGGGATTTAAAATAAAAAAATTACTAAATTTTATTTTGATTTCTTAGCAACATAGATTACGTGGGCATAAGGGTAGCCCTTTAAATTTTGCAAAAATTCAAGTTGAAAACCAGAATTTTTCAATAATTTAACAATTGATTTTTGATCTTGATACAGAACAGGTTCGCCTTTTGTCATAATAAAATCATGTATCCAATTCCACCAATATTTCCATAATGGTCGTTTATCTACATCTTTAATAATCAATTTTCCATTTTCTTTGAGAGCTGAAAAACATGCCGTCAAAAGTTTAGATTGTATGTCTGTGCTAGGGATGTGATGTAGAACATCTATGGCAGTTATTTCATCGGCAACAGGAATTTTAATATCTGTTATATCTCTACAAAAAAACTTTAGGTTTACTAAATCATCATAAATGATTTTAGCTTGTTTAATTCTACTTTCGTTTATATCAATTCCAATAACTGATCTTGTTTGAGATTTTTCTGCCAAATAATGAGCAAAAACTCCAAATCCACATCCTATATCAATGATTGTTCCTTCTTTACTAACATTTTTTTCAATTAGAGGAAATGGAATTATTTTGGGTCTAATTTTTATGTAAAATTTGGAGAAAGCAGAAATTTTTTTCGATTGCATATTTTTTACTATTATCAAAGGTTAATTATATTAAACCAGATCCATCATACAAAAAATTTGATTAAAATTTCAATCAATTAATCAAAATTTTATTTCAAGATTTCAATCCATTGATCTTTTTATTTATATTGATCAGGAAACTAAATTGGTTCTTATTAAGATACACAAATCTTCTTTTCTTTACCATTTTTAAACCATCCTCCAATTTGATGTTTTCATGTAATAAAAATAACAAAGTCACTAACGTTGCTCTTCCTCTTCCTAAATTACAATGAATAAATATTGATTGTTTAGATTTTAATTTTTCTTTAACAATTTTTTCTATTTGATTAATCTGAGCAGGTGTAGGAATTCCACCATCAGGAATTCCTATTTTTTCATACCCAAATAATTTTTTATCTATGATTTCATCTGGACATTCTAGTCTTAAGTCCATTATAAAATCAATTTTAAATTTTGATAGCTGATTATAAGATGTAATTCCACCAAAGGCTAAATTTTCTTTAACAAAAACCACGTCTGGAATTTCACTAATTTTTTTGTATTTTCTAGTTATACGTATCCCTATAGCTCCAACTACTAAATCAATTATTGAAAACATTTTTGTTATCTTATGTTTCTGGTTTATATTCTATATGTTAAAATTAATCTAAATTAACAAGTGTAATGTTTGAATTTTTATTCGTTTAAATAATACATTGCATAAATTTTGTACAAAATTTTTATCAAATAAGTTTTGAATTAATATAATTTATCATTAATTACTTTTAAAAAATTGGTGGAACAAAATATAACAAAACAAATGTGAATGCCACATAAACAATCACTGCAATTGCAGTGCTTTTGTCCCTTAGGATGTTATCACCTAACACTTTTTCTTCACTGATTGATGATAAATGTAATTGTCTAAATACAATATAAACTACTATGGGTACAGTAATAACTAATCTCCAGTCTTGGATTGAACTGTTCATAGCATAAATGGAATAAGTTGTAATAATCATAATAGCAGTAATTAAAATAATTGAATTTACAGTAGACATAGTATACTGGTTTAAAACTTTCCTGTGTTTCCTAGCTGAATCTTGTAGAAATTCCATCTCATGTCTTCTTTTAATTATTGCCAAAAACAAAGATACAAAAAAGATGCCCAATATTAGCCAAGGAGAAACTGTACTTTGAATTAAAATTACGCCCGAAATAGCTCTAATAATAAAATTTCCACTTATTGAAAAGATATCCAAGAAAATGATCTTTTTTAACCAAATCGAATAAAATTCGCCATTCAATAATAATAAAATTGTTAGAACACCAAATTTCCAATCTAGTACAAAGGACAAAACAAGTCCTAATGCTGATAAAACGACAAAACTAGCTTGGGCCTGTTTTTTTGTAATTAAGCCTGCGGGTAAAGGACGATTTCTTTTTGTTGGATGTTTTTTATCATCCTCCACATCTCTGATATCATTTTTTATATACATTGCACTTGAAACCAAACATAATGCAATAAAACCAAAAATAGTTAGTAAAACATTTTCAACTGAAAAGAAGGTAAGTGAGAAAAACAAGGCTAGGAAAATAACAGTATTTTTGTACCATTGTTGAACTCTGATAAAATTTAATATTCTCTGTTTTGGCAATTTTTACTCCATTTATTAGACATTTCAAAATTTGAAAATAGACATAAAATGATGTTAATGATAATAGTACACCAATGTGTAAAATACATCATTAGTGGTATTATTGGTATTGAAATGTTGACTATGAAATACGATTGGTAAAAGATCGAAAAATTGATTTTTGTATTGTAGAATTTTGAATAACATTAGCATGAATTAATATAAACAAAAAAATGCTCTGATTTATTTAAATCTATTCAAGATTAAAAATTAATTAAATCTGCCCTTCCCATATGTAGAGCCTAAATCAGATACCAAATAATTAGATTCCGACAATTTTAAAGAATAGACATAAAATGGCAATAATTTTATCGTTATGTAATAATTTGAGTTTTTTACCATTAGTGAATTTATGGAAGATTAGATCTATACTGATTTTTTTTGCGATAATAAACATTAAACTTCGCTTCAAAGGTATGAAGTTAGGTATAGTTTGGACGGCTCTAGAGCCAACCCTTACATTCATTATTATCTACATAGTGTTTACAAGCATTAGAGCAAGTCCGCATGAGAATTTTGGGATATATCTTCTTACAGGCATTATATTGTACAACATATTTTCACGCGGAACAACTGGTGGATTGTCAAGTATACGTAGTAATGTAAACATAATTGAATCACTTAATATCAACAAGGAGTTTTTCCCAGTAACAGCTGTTCTAGCTACATCGATTTTAATGATTGTTCAAATAGGGGTATTTTTTGGATTGATGCCTTTCTTTCAATTTATTCCAGCATGGACAATTATTTTTCTACCTGTGATTTTGTTGTTACTAATAATTTTGATTTTAGGAATTTCTTACATACTTTGTATTTTGCATGTATATTTTAGAGATATTCAAGTGATATGGAGTATTTTAGTTCAAGCTTTATTTTTTATCACACCAATCATTTGGTTTATGGATGATATTAGAGATACAGGATTAGGTAATGTTTTACTTGCAATTCATTCAATCAATCCAATTGGACAATTAACAGAATTAGCTCACAACATAGTTGTTTTTAATACAATTCCAACATTAGGTGAATGGGCATATGTCTCAATATTTTGTATAGGAATATTTCTATTTGGATTTTTAATTTTTAACAAGTTCCAAACAAAAATCGTGGAGAATTTGTAAAATTGAATGAAATAGCGATAAAATTAGAGAATGTAACAAAATCATTTACCTTTAAAAGTGAAAATTTACAATCAAGAGTTTCCAATATTTTCTCTCAATCCAAAAAAACCAAGATTACGGCATTAGATAACATAACATTGGATATTAAAAAAGGAGAAGTCATTGCGATAATTGGAAAAAATGGAAGTGGTAAAACCACTTTACTACGAACAATTGCAGGGATATATACGCAAGATTCAGGAAATATTGTAATAGATGGTATCATAGCTCCTTTATCGCAATTAGGTACTGGATTTCATGAAGAACTTGATTCAAAAGAAAATATTTTAATGTCAGGATTATTGATGGGGATGGAAAAAAGCAAAATTTTACAAAAGACAAATGACATAATAAAATACGCAGAGTTGGAAAAGTTTAGCGGGATGAAGCTAAAACATTATTCAACTGGGATGCGTGCAAGATTAGGATTTTCTTTAGCACTACAGATGAATCCAGACATCATGCTTGTTGATGAAGTCTTATCAGTAGGAGATAGAGAATTTCGGGAAAAAAGTTTCAAGTCATTTGTTTCATTTAAAGAAAAAAATAAAACCATTGTATTGGTAACTCATAATTTAGGTCCACAATTAAAAATAGCAGATCGTGTGGTATTAATGGAGAATGGCAAGATTACTCTAGTTGGAGATCCAGATCAAGTTGTGAAAAAATACATGAATGATATCAAAACTAACTAAATAATTTAATGAATACATCAAGTCAATTAAAAATAATCCAAGATATTTTGAATTAAATAATAAATCTACATCAGGGAAATTAGAATTTTAAAAAGATATTAACTGAAAGTGCAAACAATCTAAATGGATGAGTATCATAAAAAAAATTGTTAAAAGAGATACTATCATGTGGTGAATGGTATTATAAAATCAATTATCTAATGATTAGCTAAGTAAAACTTCACTGTTCAGATGAAGTAACTTTGAAGATTCAGCCTGGGTTCAGTGAGAAACAGGCCTAGAAGTAAGAAAAAACTGAATAAATTTGATAGTAATTTAGGGTAATGTTATCAGAAGTTAGAAATGACTTGATGTAAGTACCTACAACCCCATGGAATTCCTCGAATATCTCAAATGGTTCAAATGATGCGAAGTACTTCATGAAAGAATTTACAGCATTATTCTATTGAGAAGTATTGTTTAGCATTCTTGAAGATTAAAATGGAATTTTAACTTTAGGTTTTTTCTTTTTAGTATGCTATTCAAAACTTCTCGGTATCTTTTTTCATAGTCTTGAAATATTTTTCTGAATGCAAAATCACTCATTTTCTCAAATTCTTTTGTTTGAGTGTATTTCGTAATTTTTTTGTATTTATTTCCGGTTATTGTTTGTGGAATTTCTAATTTTTCTCCTTTTTTGTATTTTAGACTAAGTAAGATAGACAGATAATCTTGTAGAGTATATGCATATATCGTATTTACAATAGATTTTTGAGTGTTAATATCATAATTGTTTAATACAGAATACCAATCATCATCAATCCAATTTAGAAAATGACAATCCTGTTTTAACAAGTCAAAGGATTCAAAGAATTTTTAATCGTTTTACATCCAGTGGCTGAACTAAATCAACCACATTCACTTTTGGATCAATTCCAGAGTTAAGGAAAAATTCTCTCATTTTTACAATATCTAGAGGGGTTTGCTTTTTCAAACGATGGTATTTTAAAAAATGTGACAGTCCAAGTTTCACCCGTGTGATCTTGATTAACATTAGTTTTATAGTGTATTTTATTAAATTTATACACTATATTTCATATCCCATGTTTTTTAGATTTTCACCCATTATTTCATTCATAATATATTTTTCTTCTTCATTAAAATTATTTTCCCATCCTCCAATCTTAGCACTTCTGTTAAATTTTCCTGAACCTTTTTTCTCAGAAGGAATATTTTTGAAATCATACATTTCTATAATTCTTTTTAACTCTGTATCTGAAATTTTTATTCCTATGAAATCGTATATTTTTTGCAGCTCATTTACTGTGTCATTTTTTAATTTTTCGTACTTTACTAAAAGACGATGATTCGGATCGTGATTTTGATAAGCATTATTAATTACTTTTATTGTCAGATTCCACAAAACTGAATAGTATCTAATGTGATTTTTTCTAAGCTTAGGTGTATCTAACAATTTTAGATTTGCCCATGAACCCTTGGTGTGCATGTCTATTCTAGAATCCAGCACATCTCTACCGTCTCTTAATAAGAAAATCATTTTTGATTTTGGAAGAGTTTGACATAAAATATCTGCACTATTACTTCCAACTGGTTCTTTAATTATTATATTTTTTTTAAAAGATGGTGATTGTGAGAATGAACGATTCAAAATTAATTTTCTTAACGATGGAATCCAATTCTTTTTATGATGAGGAGAAAAAAAATAATGTCCAGTTATAGATTGTGTATCGTAAAACCTATCAATTTTTGGGTTAGCATCCTCTGTTTTTTTATAAGTTTCAACCAGTCCCAAATGAAAACCGATGTCTGGTTCAAACCAAATATAATTTTCAGGATGTAATAAAAGTCTATTACCAAGCCATGTTGTTCCACTTCTGGGAGATGCAAAAATCCATACAATTTTCTCTTCAATCCTATTTTCTTCCTTAGAATTTAGCAATGGAAATTCTGGAACATCATATTTTTCAACATCGTCATAGTTTTCAGTAGTCTCATCTACTTCTTCAAATCTTATTGAGTCAAAATCTTCGTAATTAATCTCAACATTACTTCTTACTGGAGTTTCTGTATTAATTCTATATCCAATAATTATATTCTCTGTTAAATCCGGTGTTTTAAAAATTAGAACATAGTCTTTTTGATTTTCAGAAAAATCATTTATCCACTTTATAAATCTCTTAATTTCATTTCCCTCAGAATCCAATGTAAATATCGAAAAATATGATGAATATGGGTCTCCTCTCATGCCTACGCATTTAAAAATTATTTTGTATGTTTTATTGGGAAATACCCTTTTCTTATTTGAATTTAATGCAAATGTATTGTCTTTTGAAACTGTTATTGACTTTAACATGAATACAGTCTCATAATTGCTTAATAAAAATAATATTATAATATGTATAATTTTCATTAAACTGTTCAAATCAAAGTTTCAATGGAATAATTTCTATCGGACAATTCCATAAATCCCAGTTTAACGTAATAATATTGGATCAAGGATTGGCATTGCAAGAGTAATCGCCCAAAACATTTAAACTTCTTCCTTTAGTCCACCAATATGCGAATTTGTCATAATCTTCTAAGTAAAATATTTTTCATAACATCAGATAGTTCTGCCTTGCCGTACAGTCTTTGAATAAATTCAATGTCTTGTTTTTGTTTTATCATTATTCTCAATGATAATTTTTTCTAAAGGAAGTATCTTTTTCATTTAAAACCTTGTTTGAAAAATGTGTATTTCCGGAACATGGTAAATCCACAGATAAATCAGGTAGTGGATTTATTACGCCATAATGCTAAAAATACAATCATACTTCATAAACAATATACTATTTTTTGGATTTAAACTTGTGATTGAAATACTTCATTAACTAGTTAGATAATCAATTCTCATACATATGTTGGAAATTAGTGTAACTTCAAAAGAAAAATTTGTTTCATCAAATAAAATTACAGTAGAATCAAATAAAAAATATCTAATTTCTATCAAATCTACAGGAATATTTGGGGAACAGTATTGTGCATATTTTGGAGTTGTAATGTTTGATGAAAATGATAACGAAGTATCTCGTAGGATTCAGTGGCTAAATGACTTTTCTGGAAAAGAACAAACATACAAACTAGTGTTCACAATTTTAGAGAATGTAAAATATGTCAAGGTAATTTACAGGATAAATGAAGAGGTTCCAATCAAATCAGATTGTAGATATACATTAACTCCTCTAGAAAAAATTAAATTTGTTGAAACTAATGAGGAGGAAATTTCTTATCTACCAGAAGATTTTGTTTTACCTAAACCTAGAGGTCCTACTCCAAACGATGAAAGAGATTTAGAAAAAAATATCGTTTGGATTTTTTCATCTCCAAGAGGTGGCACATCTTGGCTAGGAACCCAATTACTAGAATACAAAACATTATCTATCAATGAACCATACATCGGTTTTCATTTAGGAATTAACGAACCAAAAATACAAGATAAAATTGAAAGAAATATTGATTTATTTGAAAAAGATCCTGACTATTTTTTCTCGTCTAGATACAAAAAGATTTGGCAGTACTTTCTTAGGAAACTCATACTAGGCAGAATATACGGTCAATTTCAGGACACGAAAACACCAATTATAATAAAAGAACCCAATGGAGGAACTGGTGCAGATATTGTATTGAGATGTGTACCTCAATCAAAAATAATCTTTCTGATTCGGGACGGAAGAGATGTAGTAGATTCGTGGATTGATGGATTAAAAAAAGATTCGTGGTTTACAAAAAGATATAGATTTACTGCATGGAATGAAAAAAACAAAAATGATGAAATAATAAGACAGTCATTATACTGGGTAAAAACTATGGAAATAATAAAATCAGCATATGAAAATCATTCTAAAGAACTTCGATACGCAGTAAAGTATGAGAATTTACGAAATAATACGTTTGAAGAATTAAAAAAAATATATGATTTCATTGGTATTGAAATTCTTGAAAAAGAATTAGAAAAAATTATAGAAAAACACAGTTTCAAAAATATTCCTTCTGAGAAAAAAGGTTCAGGAAAAGTAACTAGAAGCGCAAGCCCAGGTAAATGGAAAGAAAATTTCACTCAGGAAGAGCAAAACATTATGAATGAAATAATGGGTGAAAAATTAAAAGAGTTGGGATATTAGTTTGTAATTATGGGAATTTTTGAAGAAGGTGGATGTCTTGACGAGGATTGCCTTTGGCACCTTCTAATATGGAACTAATAAGTTTCAAATTACTAGGTAAAATTGTAGAAATTGAACCAGAAGGGTGATAGGCCATACACATATTCTCTCCTTCGTTTAAGGAATCTTGAACAATAATATTTCCATTATCAAATTTTTTACGGTCTTTACTATCTATAATTGCCCCCCTTTCAAAATCCCCATGAGTGCTAACCAATAGAAATCCACCATTCTTTAGAATCCTTGTCAGTTCTATGATCCATTCTTTTTGAGTATCTATTGTTAAATGAGTTAATACAGAAAATGCAAAAATAAAATCAAACATTTCGTTATCATAAGATAAAGGAGGTTTCAGGGAATTAATCCTAAATTTTGCAAATGGTAAATTTTGTTTACACCAATTAATTGACATATGATTATAATCGGTTCCAAAAAACTTTGTTTTATTGTATTTTTGTAGATGTGATAGTACTCTTCCACAGCCACATCCAAAATCAAGTACAGATTCTAAATCATCAAGTTTACTATCTACTGATTTTAATGTTTTTTCTATAGAATATGCTGCTAATGCACCTCCTTTTATGAACCAATTCTTATCGTCCATCCCTGCTACAAGTTGTCGTAAATCAGAAGGGGGGACAGGAGTTAGAAATCCAGGGTAAGTCTCATCTATCAGATTCATTGTACCATCTTCTGTAACAGAAATTATTCTATTTGCATGTACTATTGAAAAAAGTTCATGCCCAGATTTAACATAAATCTCAAGAAGATGATAACCTGATTTTAAAGGAGGTAATTGGAATTTTCCATGCCAGCCACATCGTAAATACTCTAAAGATTGACTTGCAATATCTTTTCTTTCATCTCCAAGGGTTACCGTACCTAAGAAAGTTGAATCCAATAATATAGAAACGCTATCAACTGGTGCACCATTTGTTGTAGATAAAGCCCATCCTTGCATATTTAAAATAAGATTATTTTCTTCAAAAGAAATTTTGGTTATACGACCAGCAATATGATGTAAGTTGGGGAAATTTTCTTTAATATCAGGACACCAAAAGGGGTAACTAAAAAGATCTATTGGTAAAACTTTGATTGGCATCAATGTAGTAGAATTTTTAATATTAAACCATGAATCATTTTCTTTAACTAAATCAAATTCAAGAAAGTAATCTCCAGCTTTGTTAGGAGTTTTTACAATAACAGCTAATATGATTTTTTCAGATGGTTCAAGATCATGAGGCAGGAATGTTCTTAGTCCCTCATTTTCTAGTATTTTTTTTTTGCGGTTTAACCAATGATAAGAAAGATTTATTGGATTTTTTTCATTTTTGGAATATGCAGGAAAAACATCTTTGCTATTGTTTTCTATACTGAGAGAAATATTGAATGTACTATTTACTCTTAAAAATTGGATTTTCTTGTCTAAGATTTCAATTTTTGCAGTTAATGTTTCGTTTTGTAATGTTTTAGGGGTATGATCAGGATTTTTTGTTAATCTTTCAAATACCATATAGAATTAAAGTTATGACAACAGGATAAAAATTGTTTTATTATAATTTCTTAGATCGTAGAAGTCCTTAAATCTTGGATTTTGATTTTGAAATTTGATAAATTAATGAAATTAAGAGGTTATAAAAAATGAAAAAAACTGTAATTTTTCATCCTTTTTT
>Ga0209456_10000911_pt1 | contig 14844 bp, 3 predicted proteins | sample COG_11_FD_184755 | JGI IMG/M metagenome (GOLD analysis project Ga0209456, IMG submission 184755) | Pelagic marine sediment microbial communities from the LTER site Helgoland, North Sea, for post-phytoplankton bloom and carbon turnover... | ecosystem: Environmental > Aquatic > Marine > Neritic...
CCCCCAGGCCCTGCTATCTCTCTCTCTCTCTATACGAGAAGTGGAACTTCTTTCCCTGAGACTTCGGTCGAAGGGTTAGTAACCCCAGAAGTCAGCATGTCTGACAATGGTGAGGAAGCGAGCCCAGCTCGCGACCACACCAATGGCGTAGAAACAAGCCCAGCTTGTGAAAGCGCCCAGGTGTCCAACGTCGATTTATTCCAGGGCGGTCCCCTAGTGCAGGAAGACTTTGGCCAAGCCTCAGGATTCACTGCACCAGTGCAGGAAGACTTTGGCCAAGCCTCAGGATTCACTGCACCACTGGAAACGTCAGCAACGGCGACTCCAGTTGAGCCCGTGATCGATACCGCGTTACTTGAAGCCACTGAGCAGATAGAACAGGTTCGAAAAATCAGGCTAGTCGAAGTGCCACTCAATGATCAAGCCTTGCAAGACTTGGCGAGAGCAGAGAGTGCATGTCGACGGAGCGTTGACACAGGTGAACCCATTGAAAGCGACCTAATGGAAGCGATCAAAAGTCGCCTGCACGAAATCTACAATGACGCTGTATATCAGGCCATTGAAGAGTCAATCGCGCCAAACCCAGTGGCGACTACGTCGCTGGGGCGAGTTGATCCTAATGCTCGCCGTCAGGTCCAACCCGAGTGCGCTTCTGGAAGCGACAGCGACTCGGAAGACGACCAGGCGATCACTGAGATCATTGATACCGATGAAGACGATATAATTGTTGAAGAATCGATAAGCGAGGCATCACTGCCGAGCGAGTCGCCTCTCGACGATGAAACCGTCTTCCTCGCCCAAGCACGTGAAGAGAACGACGTAGCTGTCGCCCTCACCACGAAAACGATGCGAAAACAGGGTGGGTCTAAAGGACCATGTGTCCCCCGTCCTGTGCCTCGTTTCCCTTCGGGAACCATTGAGGAAGCAGTGGACAAGGAAATGCTCTTTGACAGAAAGACAGTTCCGCGTGCCTGCCCTTGTGGAGTTGTTAAGAAAGGACGAACTGAGTTCTTCAGACACTTTAACGGTTGTCAATGCGGTATACGCTACGCGTGCCCCGTACACAAGTGTAAGAGTGTCCTGACTCGGTGGGACGATCTTTTCAACAAACATATTCTCAACATCCATCCAGGTATGGTTGAGGGTAAAAATCCTCTGACTAGGGAGCATGCTAAGCTGGGTGGTTTCATGCCAGCTGACGGCGAAGGGTTTACGGCAGTGATGCCACTAGACCCGCCCTACAGAGAACTATTTCACAGATATCACGCGATACTGAGAGATAGTGTAGACAGTAAGTCATTGTCGCCTTCCTATGAATCAGGGAAGATGATGACTGCTGCAGGCCGATGGCCAAAGTTCTTTGCGGCTGGTCCGCAGGGAAGAGGTTTCAAGCCTGAGAAAGCCTCAGACCCTCTACCTGATTGGCAACCGGGAAGGTACGATTCACACAAGGAACACGTACCTACACCTAAGCCACCAGTAAAGGGGAAAGGTAAAGCAGCACTGAAGCCAGCCAAACTGAAGCCAGCCGCTTCAGTAGGACAGGGTACAAATACCCGAAGTCGATCAAAATCGAGAAAGGCGAATAAGCCGGCCGCCAAAGCCGACTCTGAAACCGACTCGCTGCCGGTCGACATGGTTGTTGGGGTCTCCAGTCTAGCAATGGACACTGAAGACACCAACATGGAAATCGATAACCAGCCTGTTTCTGGTGCCTCCTCTTCCACTTCTACTGGGATAGCACAGTCAAATGTGCCCATCTCACTGGAGGTGAAAGTTGAACCAGGCATGGAAAAGGCGGGTGTCGGAACGTGGGGAGAATTGGCTGCAAAGTCACCGCACCACGCGCTACACAAGAATACCCCTAGGGTCAAAGTAGCTTCTATGTACACCAAAGGTGATCGGCCTGGCCGTAAATCCACCGAAGGTAGTACAAAGAGTCATGGCGTGTGGCAAAAACCTGAGGATGCAATTCCTTTGGATGCTGCCACTGATCAGGACGGTACCACCCAAGACCCTGCTAGCAAGTCTACGCGTAAGCAGGTGAACTTGGAGGTTGAAACCCCCGCTACTAGTGAGGATCTCAACCAAACGGCGAGTCAAGCAGGCGCGCCAAGTCATCGAGATGCCTTTAAAAGTATGAAAGAGGCTCTTGTGGCTCAGGGTGTGGCGAACGACCCTCAAGTAGTATTACTAATGGAGAACATCGCTAAGGGTATGTCAGCTTCATACAAGTCGGCACCAGGCACCTCTAACACAGGACCTGATAAGACGAGTGCGAAGTCTGGTAAATCCACGACCGCGAAATCTTCGAAGGCGAAGACAGCGAGTCAGTCAAAGCATATTCCCGGTCATAACACTGAGAATAGCGACGACAGTTCGGACGACGAAGGTTCTTTCGAGACCATCGAAAGCCGAAAATCTAGGCAGACTCGGAGACGATCCGACAAACGCAAGGAAGCTTTGGCTGTTCTAGAGGTTACTCAGTACCCTGAGGATAAATCTCTGACTCCCGAGCAGAACTTGGCTGCCAAAGAACGGTGGAAGCAACGCTATGAGAAAGCCGGAAAGTATATGGCTGAAAGTTGTTGTGGATCCGTTCGAACTGTGGTAGGAAATGAGGCTGCGATGAGAGTGAGCGGACTAAAGCGAGTTCATTCTCAAGACAGGCCAGATCCTGCCAAGGTTCAAAGAGGCGAGCCCACTCCGCGAGGAGGAGGCTACAATCGCCATTTGCGTGGTGGAGGTGGTGCCCGAGGCGGAAGCCGAAGACCATCCTCCGATCGCAAAAGTACTGAGAAGAAGGCGAATACCTTCTCCAGTAAACAGGGCCAAAAGAAGCCTGGTGTTTCATACGCCGGGGCGACTAGCGGCGATGAGAGTGGGCGCGAAGGCGACGGTGCGACAGCATCGAAGTCTCGGCGTTACTCTACTGACTCGGCGAAATCAGGAACGGCGAAAATCCCTCGCCGCCCAGATGGGGCACCGAGTCGTGATTACGGCGATGAGCGTGAAGATGAGCGAGTAGCTAATCAGAACGCTCAAGACGTAAGAAAGAAGGACACATACTGGGAGCCACTCCAGAAAAAGCATGTGAAAACCTTCGATATCTTGGTTGCTGGTCATGAAGGCCAGTCACAAGGTAAAAAGATTAGAGGCCAGTATCAATCGTTACATGGCCCTAGTCATGGTGGACCTGAGGTAGAATCAGCGACACCAAGCACTAGTCGGACTGGCGGCGAGAGAACTGAGCGAGCAGTGTCAGAACGTTCTTCTAGACCCCCACCGGGGCTTAGTTTGGACTGGGCGACACAACCCGACTTGCGGACGTTACCTAAGCCTTCCGACTACCACACTGACGTTAACACGGCTGTGAACATTAGATGGGCACCTAATACTCGCCTGGCCATTTGTGTCGGGACTAAGTGGGTACCCCTCTATGCCGCACGACCGGGTAGAATGACAGGGTGGACTACAAGTAGCTTTGCAGCTCACTTGATGGGTAGTAAGGTACTTGAGGACAGTCACTTTCGAAGTCTGGTCTCTAGTGTACCTTCGATCCCACCACTAGGACCTTTGCTCGCTTCTGTGAACCCCTGGCCAGCAGCTCTTGGTGAAGAGGAAGATCAAAGGGTACTGGAAGATCAACTCCGACGTGAGAAGGAAGCACACTTCCAGCACGAAAGAGATGAACTCCAAAAGGCACAGGCTCGCCGTAAAGAAGCGAGACTGGCCGAACAAGTGGCGTGGCTTGCCAAATCTGAAGCTGAACAAGAGCAGAAAGATGCGGAAGCACTTCGCAAATTGGAAGTGGAGAAACTGAAGTTTTTCGGTAATCCTCTTCCAAAAGACGGGTCTGATCATGAACATGATATGGACTCGCACGATAACACGCGGCTCTAACCAAGCTGTGTGTAGAGGGCCATAAGGACATGTAGTCTGAGGGTCCTCACAAAGTATGGAAAGAATGCGGATACCTCTGAGGGGGTACTGCTACTCCCATACTATTGTCTAAGGATGGGAGGTCTCATCTGGGGAAGTGGTTGTAGCTGAGGTCTTCGTAATTGAGCGTCGTACTAATCTACTCCACTGACTCAGGGACGAGCGACTCTGTCCTAAGACAATGACTTGCTACAGTTTTGAACCAGGTCTCACTGTATTTACGGAGCCGACTACGGAGCTTAGCCAGCACCATAGTGGTCACTTTTGTGTGTATCATGATTTCCTTTTGACGAGATAGACCTTATGAGGCCGCAAACCGGTGGGCAATAGGAAGGTTGTCAATTGGATTTCTTTTTATCTCTAATGATACCACAAGCTATCGTGGTGACTTTGGCGTGCCAGAACGGACTTACAGTTGGGAAGTGTTTACTGGATCAAACTTAGCGAGTGCACAGATACCGAAGCCGATAATAAACGGTGGGTTGTTCTGTAAGCCTCTGGAAGAGTTGTTGTGACTGCTGGTAGGATTGAAAAGTATGTCTCTTGGTATAGAGAGGATACGGAACGGGGACCACTTAAGTTCGCTGCGGCGAACTGAAAGAGTCCAGCACCGAGGCCATGGTGTTAGAGGCTTCAGTTTGACTATCCCTTCAGGAGGGGTGCTGAAGATCAAGCGTTCGGAAGGAATGAGTACCAGTAGGCAACAACTCACGGCCAGTCGCGTGAAAAGGAACAAACACTGTGATCCATAGTGGTGTCCTGTACCCGCTTCTTGAGCACTGGAGACTAGCTTTAGCTGGTGTGCTCTCGCGGAGGTGTCACTCTCTATCGCTCTATCCCTTCTTCTGATAGATTCTACAGCCGCGGAACACTTGAGGGTTTTTCTGGTCCACGGACCAGTCTGATTAAAAGTGTTGGCGACTGTGGTATCTATCTCCTATGAACGGTTTCGGTAGCCACGTGCTTGGTGTTGAGGATGGCTGGGGCGGCGAGCAAGCCGACTGACATTCGCCGTCGGACCTTTGGGACCGACTTCGTTGTCAGGATGAAGCTTGCTTACCACCTCTTAGCACCGGTCCACTCTCCTTGGCGTGCTGTGATTCTTGTCATATATGTTGTCCTCCTTCGTGTCGGCCTTATTCTTTTCGTTGGTATCCTTTGGTACCACTTTTCCTTTAGTTGGCATCGTGCTTGGTACTTGCTTAGGATTGAACCTCCCCGTTCAATCCTATGTCTGTACGTTTTGGGGGGTCAGTTCTGAGGGTTCTTTGGGGGGTGGTTCATGTCTTTTTGTTTAGTTACAGGGAGCACATAGCGAAAATTTTGAGTCGGTTTGGTGCGTTGGTTTGGAGTCGAGAGTACTCGGCTAAGTCGGAGCTTGTGCCTTATTGAGGGGGTCATGTCGGGAAATATTACCGCATGTACTCCTTTAACTGGCCGAGCGAGAGACTTAGATGTCGGTCCCCCTTGAGTGTTCTGCTTCGGTAGTTCTCTTGGCGGGTTAGCTTGTGATGACACGGGTTAGTGGAGACGACGAGCCATGCAATGGCTCTGACCCCCACTCCCGCGCCCGCGGTCTTGGTAGACGTGCGCCAGGTGGGAGTCCTCTGATTGGTTGTCAGTGGCTTCCAGGTGTCCGGATATCAGACCACGTCAGGCCCCGACCTCTAGACCAACTGCTTCACTCTGCGCTGGGATTCATAGAGTACGGACGTGCTAGCACGCCGCACTCTACCTTTCGATATAGGGCTGTTCTTTGGTTGTGCTTCGCTGTACGGTGGGTGTTCTTTGCACCGCCGTTAGTTTAGTTGCCAGGTCTAGCTATCTATCCAAATTATACTATAACTACGCTTTTAGTTCGGGGGCCCACTGCGTGGCCCCCACGGTTCGTCTTTGGCACTCTAGTCTCAGTCACTCGTGATTGTGGGTCTCTCCTGGGAAGCCGCTGGGTACAATAAGCAGACGGTATAACATAAAGATCCCTCCCTCTTTCTTGCCGAGAAGTCCCTGCTGTGCCAACATCCTGACACGTACCAGGTACAGGGGGATTTTCCCGACAGTGGTGTCAGAAGTGGGATCTCTATTTTCTCTAGGAACGGACCTCACGTATGGCTGGGATGGGTGATCCCAAATCGTCTAACTCACCCAAGACGACAGAGACTAGCCCAAAAGGCCAGTCTCGACAGTCGGAGGCGAGTGGACGTGTTCGCTCAGGATCTTCTAAGGAAGGTACTGTTTGCCAAGAAGCCGTAAGGCCGAAAGGCGAACTTGCCTCGCTCAGAAATCCGAGCTTGGGAGTGGGAAGAGTCTTGCGATCTCATAGGCGACCGATTTCGGAACCCATTGATTCGCTGACTCTCTCCTCAGAGCGAGATCAGCCTCGACGAGTCGCTTCCGACTCTCCTGGCACCAGAAAGACTGGTAGAAACAACCGCACACCTTCAGTGGTGTCGTCAACCGTTTCGAGGATCAGCGGCGAGGGAGCGTATGCTCTCTACCAAGATCCACCACCAGTTGACCTTTCGGGGGCGAACGAAGTAGGTGCACACGCCGCACAAGCGTGGAATCCTCCTTCGCCGCCGCCGACCCTTGCTAAGGGAAAAGCCGATACCACTACAACGGTGATGGGGATGGGAGGCGTAACACGTCCCTCTCTCCGTTCCGAGGTGTCAGTCGAGCCTCCACAGGCGAGACGTCCGGTCGAATACTCATTCCGAGAGTGGCGACGGGACCAAGAAAGGAAGGAACAAGAGCGACAGGCAGAAGGGCGAGTTCAACCCGAACAAAACCCGATCATAGACCCTGCAGCTCCGTTTCTCCGAGCGCTCCGGGACTGACGAATGGTAGGTTGGCCCGGTATAACGCATGAGATCGAATCGGTTTCAGAAGTCTCTGATCCGATCGTACCTCATTTACCCGCAGTTAAAACTGTAGCATCCAAGCCCAAAAAGCGAGGATCGCGAACGGGTGGGGACCGAATGAGCGAATACTCACTCGGCTCTCGCCGAAATCCATCCAGGGCAGAAGCTGACATTCTTTCTGGACGAAAGGAGTTAGGGAGCCTTGGAGGAAGACTAGGACGTGCAGGTCGCTCTCAAAAGCAGAAACCCTCACCAACTAGTCATAAGCGACAGCTTGCCTTGAGCAAGGTGCCGTTGACCGAGCATCCAGATTTGCTCGGAGCGAAACCCCCGTGCAGAGGTGTTCGCAGTGTACAGGGCGACTTGAATTGTTGGGATTTCCCTTCATATGCCGTCCCAGTACACAATGGTGTGCCGCCACCAATGAACCATTGTGCGCATCAGATTTCACCACCCTCTGACCGAGTGACGTTAAGACACGATAGGGATGGCGAATCGAACCGAGGAGCTGGCCGCACAGGCCTGCCTGAGGCTCGTTCGCTACGTGCTCATACAACGCCTATTCGCGAATTGGGTAGGGAGGGATCGGTGGTGACAGTGGCATCAAGACAGCAGCGAATTGCCAACGAGCGTCTGCCTAGACGCGAGTTGAATTATGATTTGCAGACTGACTTGGAACATCATGTCAGTGTGTCTCACACATCTCAGAGGCTATACGAAGCTGAGCAAGCCGGAAGGCGAACTCATGAAGGCATCGTACATCCTGAGGTTGAACAATCGGATTCGACTGAGGCGACAAATAGATGGGTCCGACATGTGGGGAGGCGAATGTCTTCTCTGCGTGGACCCCCTATAACTGTCGCTGGGCCGACTCTGCCTGTTCAGGCATCAGTACCTCACCAGGCACCGATACCACCCAAGCCCCAACAGGCGACTGTGCTGCCCCCATGGGCACCATCACTGCCGATGCAAGGGAAGGCGACAAGGGAGAGAACTGGTAGTTTACCACTACGTCCACCGAGTGCTTGTCTTGATGTACAGGGAAGCGAAAGCGAAATCGTGGGAGCCGAAGGCTACCAAACGACTAGCCGACACCAACCTGTTGTTCAGCAAGCCCCGAGTTCGTATGTGGCTACTACTGTTCAGACTGCTGTCCCCTCGGAACCTTCTCCTTGTAATAGGGCAAAACTGCGTAAATTCGCAGGAGACGGAACAGAAAAATGGCAGTCGTATGACATACACTTTCGAGCGGTGTCTGCGGCAAACTGCTGGGATGATGAGTTGGCGAAAGTCATGCTCATGACCGCGTTGGCAGGATCGGCTCTACGTCACCTAGAGTCAATTCCATCGTTGAACGGGATAAGTTTGCAAGGTTTGCAACTGTCCCTGCAACAGGAATTCGGGCGACCAGAACCGAGAATGTCTTTGTTAGCTCAGCTTAACAGCCGAGTACAAGGACCCAACGAAACTTTCCATGAGTTGTCTAGAAGTATACGTGAGTTGGTTCAGAGAGCCTTCCCACACTATGCTAAGGCATATCAGGAAGATACGGCATGCATCCGATTCTGTGAGGCAATCCGTGAACAAGATACAGTCGGATTTCACGTCAGGCATTTGGGGCAGAACGCCTCATTACAAGACCTAGTGGATGAGGCTGAGTTGGTATCCCGTATTAAGTTACGCCCGGGACACCGACAACAGTCGCGACTGTCAGCAGTCAACGCTGTTACTGGTTCCGGTACACCTCTTGAAACAGTTCCTGAAGGGACTGAGCAAGACGGTGAGACTGGAATAGCCGACCTAATAGCTAGGATGCAATCTGTTGAAGCTCGACAGATCGCTTCTTTCGATGCTCGTACCTGCTATAATTGCAGGAAGAAAGGGCATATTTCCTACGACTGTCCCGAACCAAAGAGAGACAGGGGCAAGACTGGAAAGCCGAAAGATGTTCCCAATGGTCAGAAGAAGAACAAGAAAGGCAAATCAGCCGGTAGTTCTTCGGACGGCGACGGTAACTCGAAGGCGAAAAAGGACGGTGAAAGCGGGGCAGCAAGCGGGCGAAAGTCAACTGCTACCCAAACCAGTAAACCGACCGGTACGCCGCCGGGAAACGGCGAATAGGTGCGACAAGTGGCCGAGTCACACCTATGGCACAGGCCAAGAAAAGGGCTACGCCTCACACGCCAATGAACTTTGGTACGGGTCCAGATCTGTCGTCTCAGAGAAAGACCCCCACGATTCGTGATTATGCTGGTCTGTCGCCTACGGCGACAGGGCTAATGACTGCCGTGGAGAAGCCTAAGAGCTGTCCTTCCGAAGATTTATGCCGGATGGGTGGCACGGGCGCGACTAGAATGTGTCAAGATTTTAGAAGCACAACTAGTCGGGAACCTTCTTTACAGGAGGGGCAGGAAGTCATATCTCAAAGGATGTCGGTGTCGGCTATTGCCCCGATGTCTGGGAAAGATATACTAGTACGGTCACAACAATCGTCAGAGTCTGAAAGGGCGAGACGATCTGGGACCTCTACCAAAGGTAGCGACGGTATCAACATTATTACATTTGAGCCCCACGGATTCTCATCAGTACCTCGTGAACCGGAGAACCTTGACGTTAACGACAAGGAAACTCTGGTGGAGATACTAGAAAGCCGAGGCGCAGTTACCGGACATCCACATCGGATTCCAGGTACACTAGCTCAAAGTAAGGTTGTTTCGATGCTACTCGACACCGGTGCGGCGAGTAGCCTTATGCCTCACCAGCTTTTTCTTGAGCTACGACAGTTCAAACCGAACCTGACGTTAGCTTCTACGAAGCGGGCGTTACACGGAGTAGACGGGAGTCAACTTCGCGTACGTGGTATTGCAGTAGTAGACGTAGAGTTTGCTGGCCAATACGTGTTGGTGCCTTTCACCGTCGTCGATATGGTTAATGAGTGCATCCTTGGTATGGACTTTCTTCGCCAAAACGACGTCCAATGGAACATTGGTAAAGGTGAATTGTGTATCGGAAAACACGGGACGGTGTACACACGACGTGCTACTACTGATCCTGTTATACCATGCAGCCGCGCGTTGCTGGCAACACGGACATTTGTCCCGGCCAGTTCGCTAGCTAAAGTGGAAGTAACATTTCGTAGTAGGGGGATGTCATTACCGAATCAGGGGATACTTTCCATGGTTGGCAAGTTAGCCAGTAGGTATGGGGTGGTGGTAGGCCGAACCATCGTTAGCCCGGAAAATGGAAAGTCCACTGTATTCGTGATGAATCCCACTGAAACTGCCGTAGAGTTACCGAAAGGTATCACTGTGGGTGTTTTGGAACAAGTTACCTCCATACAGGCGACTGACCCCGAAACAATGACGACAACAGTCATGAACTCAGTCTCTGAGAATAAGTCGCCAACGTTCAACCGGCCTGACGAGTCTTGTGATAGCGAAGACGAGTCAGGTTATACCGAGTTAGGTTATGAAGGTTGTTCGGAAGCTTCTATCAGTTTACTGGAATCAGAACTGATCGAAACAATGAAAGAAAGTGCTTTACGGACGCATGCCAAAGCAGCCGCGTTCCTGAATCCGAGCGGTAGTCGCCACCTAACTGTAGACTCGCCTCTACAGGACTATGTGGTGAGCGACCCGGAAGGCCTTTCAAAATTTGTTGAAATTGGAATGACCCAGGCTGAAGACAAACTCGTCGTCGAACCAGAAGCAGGAGCTTCGCCTTTCGCATCGAAGGCGACAAAAGCGACTGTGGACGGGGGCGAAGATAATTCGGTACCCGAGCATTTACGGAAACTTTATAACGCCACTGCTGATGAATTGGAAAGCGAAAACGATCGTTATCTTTTGAGACAAGTCCTAAGAAGGAACGCAGATATATTTGCGACTACTTCTACGGATCTTGGGTCCACTAACGTGGCGACTCATTCGATAAATACGGGCGACAGTCCCCCGATCAAGCAAGCGCCTAGAAGGGTGGCCTTGCATCGCCAACAAATCGTGAAGCAAGAAGTTGAGAAAATGCTTGAGAAAGAAATTATCGAACCTGGAGATGGTCCTTGGTCTTCGCCCATTGTGTTGGCCAAAAAGAAAGACGGCACTCTTCGTTTCTGTATTGACTACAGGAAGTTGAATGACGTCACTCTTAAAGATGCGTACCCACTGCCGCGAATCGAGGACAACCTTGATACGCTTAGCGGATCTAGCTGGTTTTCCACGCTAGACTTGATCAGCGGATTTTGGCAAGTTGAAATGGATGACGAAAGTCGCCTGAAAACTGCCTTTTCTGTCGGTCACGGAGGACTATACCAATTTCGCCGTATGCCCTTTGGGCTATGTAATGCACCAGCCACGTTCCAACGCCTCATGGAAAAGGTTCTCGCTGGGTTACAGTGGCAAATTGCAGTCCTCTATATTGACGACATAGTCGTCTTTGGGTCGTCTGTCGCCGAACACTTGGAACGCTTAGAGACCATCTTTAGTCGCCTTCGGAAAGCAGGACTGAAGTTGAAGCCCTCTAAGTGTACCTTGTTGAAGCGAAAAGTCGATTTCTTGGGTCACACTGTGAGTGCACGTGGCGTTGAAGCTGATCCGACAAAGATTAGCAAGGTCAAAGACTGGCCTCAACCGAAAAATGTTTCGGAAGTTAGAAGCTTTATCGGCTTGTGTGCTTATTATCGACGCTTTGTCAAAGGTTTCAGTGATGTGTGTAAACCTCTCTATCATCTTACTGAGAAGGGAGTTGCATTTCACTGGGGTGACGAGCAAGATAAGGCATTCAAGGCGTTGAAAATGCATCTAACTACAGCACCTATACTAGCGTTTCCGAATGAAAAGGATGAATTCATTCTTGATACGGATGCTAGCGGTGTCGGTATTGGAGCAGTACTTAGCCAAGTCCAAAATGGAGAAGAACGTGTAATCGCCTATGGCAGTCGCGTTCTATCCAAACCGGAGAGAAATTACTGTGTAACAAGGAGGGAACTTCTTGCGATAGTAGTTTTTGTTAAGATGTTCCATCACTATTTGGTCGGATCTCATTTCACTTTGAGAACTGACCATGCAGCTCTGTATTGGCTATTCGGGACGAAAAATCTCGAAGGCCAACCAGCACGTTGGGTCGAACGGCTAGGCTGTTACGACATGACTATCCAACACCGGCCAGGAAAGAAGCATGGGAACGCCGACGCTTTGAGTAGATGTCCACCTCGGTGTGATGAAACTCAATTGCAGACCGGACCCATGGGTTCTGAATTGAACCTTACTGATTTCCAGGCGATACGGCATTTTACAGTGCACGACGGACTCGATGAAACCGAAGTTGATTTCTACGATAGCGAATGGTCGGATGATGAGTGGGAGGACGATGAACCACTATCTTCTGAGCGACTTGCTATGGGAGAATTAACTTGGGACGAGCGACCGTGTATATGTCGTGTGCAGACCAGAGCACAAGCGAAATTGAACAATTCTGACGAGTTGGATATTTCGCCCCCAGCCGAATTGCCATGTAGAACCCGAAAGAAGAAGGCGACTAAAGTTGCCGCTCCTTCTGAAGGCGAGCAAGGCAATAGTGCCTCACGAAACGATCCTGCTGAAGGCGAAAAACCTGAAGCACGGAAACCGACGGATCCTGCAAAAAGATCTGTAGGTAGACCACCATTGGACACACGTCCTACGCTCGAAGAAATACTGGAGTTGCAAAACCAACAACAGTTTCTTCGAAATACACCTCCTTTCAATTGGTCAGATGAGGAAATCGCTCACATGCAAACCAAGGATTCAGACGTGGCTAAGCTACGCGAGTGGGTCGCTAAAGACAATAGACCCATTTGGCAGGAAGTAGCTAAGGAAAGTTACGCTCTGAAGACTTGGTGGGGGCGATTCGATCAACTGTTCTTATCGGAGAATGGTGTATTATATTTGATTTGGGAACCTGACAGTTTCTCATTTCATTGTCCCCGTTACCGAATAGTGACACCTCGTGCTTTGCGTCCGTATATCCTAAAGGAGTTACATGACACAAAAACGGCGGGTCACTTAGGTATAAGGAAGACAAGAGCACGAGCTTTCGCGTCACGATTTTTCTGGCCCGGAATGAGTGCTTATATTGGACAGTGGGTTCGCAACTGTTTGTCTTGTGGAGCGCTAAAGCGACCCCAATACAATCGGAGACAGCCAATGCAACCATATTATGTTGGTGCTAAGCTGGACACTGTCTCAATAGACATTCTAGGACCCTTCAAACCTAGAACTTCCCGAGGCAACGTTTGTATCCTCACTATAACGGACCACTTTACGAGGTGGGTTAACGCATATCCTCTGAGAGATGCAACCGCTGACAAACTAGCGCGCTGTGTCGTCGATTTTATCGCTCAGTTCGGTGTGCCGAAACACCTGCATAGTGACCAAGGATCCAATGTTGATGGTGAAGTGATAAGAGAAGTCTGTAAGATACTAGGTATCTCTAAGACGAGAACTTGCCCTTACCATCCCGCTGGGAATGGAATCACGGAACGAGAGAATAAAGTAATTGTCGATATGTTAAGGCATTTCGTCAATACTCGCCAATCTGATTGGGATATTCACTTGCCTGTGATAATGATGGCGTATAGGTCATCAGTTCATAGAGTCATAGGCGAAAGCCCTGCCTCTATGATGTACGGTCATGAGTTACGATTACCCATAGACGCCTTGGTAGGCCCACCACCAGAGGAAGAACATGAGGCAGTGGCGACCTCAGACTATGTTCAGAATCTGGTTGAAGCTCTCCAAACGGCACACGAGACGGCGCGAACACGTCTCGAGTCTCACTATCGGTATGAAAAGAAACAGTATGATCGCAAGGTGAACGAAGAAAAGTTTACCGTGGGGCAAGCAGTCTGGTTAAGATTGTACCCCAAAACCACGACCAAGAGCAAGAAACTTATGAAATCTTACTCTGGTCCCCATATCGTATTATCTAGAGTCAGCGCGGTGACGTACAAGATCAAATTGTCGCGCCAAGTTGATAAGGTAGTACATGGTGATCGCTTGAAACCATTTCATGGTGTCGTGAACGAACCGTTTTTAAAGAAACTATGGGTGCCTTTGGCAAAGGGACCTGGCATTTCTGACAAAACGGGAGCTTACGAGGGCGTTTCATCCGTCTTCGAAGGCGCGATTAACAAAACCAGTTAATGGTCGCCGACGTAGATATAGTTACCGACAAAACAATTTGACTAGAATTCGAACCCCGATCGCCGTGGTACCAACTATCACTAATGAGCGTAAGCGACTGCAGTCGCCCTCGCATACCTGTGAATTAGTCGGTCCTGGTTCTCGCTGTACTTATTCGCCGTTCGCGCGTGCATCATGAACCAGCAGTCTCTGGCACCTGTTGGCTAATGTTGCATGTAAAAACAGAAATCATTTTGTATCTAGACGGTATGCTAAAACTAGTATGCAATTTAGCATACAGTATGCAGGGCCTAACAAGCTAGCATACGATGTATACAAGGCCTAACAAGCTGGTATACCATCCATGCTTCAAAAGAGCACGGAAACTCGTCTCAACTACTAGTGTGTTTTCGTAATACGCAAAGTTCGCTGGCTCATGTGCTAATAATGAAGAAGAAAGAGTGGGACTTTCTCTTTATGTCAGTCGTGATCAGCGTTTAGTTGGGGAGAAGGGAGAGAAGGGAACCAAGTGGTAAAACACTGGTAGACCTTTCAAAATTTGTTGCAAGACTCAAGTGTGTACGCTTCGCTAGACACTCGCGTTATACTACGGGCTACGGGCATACGCTCTGCGTCCTTGAATGGCGAGAGTGGTAGTGTGACGTCAGCGGTATACAAAACCACAGCTGGCTGCGCGCTGATTGGCTTAGCCTACGCCAGACTTGACAACCTGGCAACACGTGCAGGGAACTGACCTGCTTAGCAAAGGAATAGTTTGGACTCAGTGTGTGCTTGACTCTTGTCCAGTACAGACTGTGTCTCGGCTGCGCTGCGCTCTCTGGCCAGTTTTAGACACGTTCTCTCCTGGGGTGTTGTTGAAACAC
>Ga0209456_10000912_pt1 | contig 14838 bp, 16 predicted proteins | sample COG_11_FD_184755 | JGI IMG/M metagenome (GOLD analysis project Ga0209456, IMG submission 184755) | Pelagic marine sediment microbial communities from the LTER site Helgoland, North Sea, for post-phytoplankton bloom and carbon turnover... | ecosystem: Environmental > Aquatic > Marine > Neritic...
GCCGGGTAGGGGGATGATCAGCGGCACAAAAGTCAAAGCTAAGCCGTGAACATAATCGAGACGTGGGTCGCAGCATTATCTCGACTGTCGAGATAACTTAATGTTGGATTGAGAGACCGCACTCAGCTTGGCACGTGGTGCGACCGATGCCGTCTGGGGAGTCCGCATGAACAACGATCAGAATCGGGATTTGTACGAAACCCTCGAGGTCAGTCCGAATGCCAGTCAGGAAACCATCGAGCGGATGTTTCGCTATTTCGCACAGCGCTATCACCCTGACCGTGGAAGCACGGGCGATGCAGACCGGTTCCGTCAGATCGTCAAAGCGTACGACACGCTAAAGGAGCCCGAAAGCCGCGCGGCATATGACTCCCGCCACAAGACCAACTTAGATTATCAATGGAGCCTGGTCGAGGAAGCAGGCGACGACGACAACTTTGAAAATGACAGCCTGATTCAGGAGCGCGTTCTGTCGGTGCTCTACACCAAGCGCAAGCGCGATCCCCGTGAGCCCGGGCTCGGGCTGATTCAACTGGAGCGCTTGACCGGCTGTCCGCACGAAGTGCTCGACTTCCACCTGTGGTATCTCAGGGATAAAGGCTGGATCATGCGCACGGAAGACGGTTCGATGGCGATTACCGCGGACGGCGTCGATCAGTCTCTGCTGCTTCACCGGCGTGACGGAACGCAAAAGCTCATCACCGAACAATGACGTTAGTTCTCGCATGGTGAAACCCCAATTGCGCGCAAGATCCGCGCACACCTAATCCATTTCCTTCGATATACCGACTAACTAACTGACTTCTTGTCCGAGAAAGCGCTGTTGTGCCAGAAATCTGTCTTGATTATGAAACCTGCGTATAAAGAACACACAACAGCCTCGATTTGGCAATCTACTGGTCAGTTGAATGACCAAAATTGATGAAAGCGGACGTATGGCTCGACCGAGTCGCAGGTAGCGTTTTCTCGGAAACACATGCAGAGGAAGAATGGCGCTCTTCAAACAGTCAGATGATGATAGGCCGGATAAAGTGCCTCTGCCAGGAATAGGGCGATCGCGGCCGATACGATCCAACAACGCATCGGTCATCGCATCAACACTTATTGGCGCGGGCAAGCCGTCGGCGGCCGAAGGCTTGCTTATTGCAGGTCACCTCGAGTGCACGACTGCGCATCATCAAAAGCACCTCATGGTCGGTGAATACAGCCGGGTGAAAGCCGATATCCATGCCAACACCGTCACTGTACTTGGTCAAATTTTTGGGAACATCCATAGTAAAGGCATGGTCTGGCTGGCCAAAAGCGCTGATGTCAAAGGCGATATTTTCTGTGCCTGCCTTTTCATCGAGGAAGGCGCTCGAGTCGAAGGAAAAATCGAAATGGGAACAACGGCCGATCGATCTTAGTTCATCAGAAAACCACTGCCTGAAAGGCTCCTGATGACCCGAAACCAGACCTTACAGTGATAGAGTTTAGGTGTTGCACTGATCCATTGAATTCGCAGCCTATTGCAGACATTCTGAACGTAGCTAGGTTGTTTGCAGCCTTGACCATTCGTCGTAGGTGATTCGAAAGTTCAGACCGTCTTTGCCGTAACATTGCATAGTTCCACGATCTGCGAACCCTGCTTTCTCCAGAACATTTCTTGACGCGAGATTTTCTTTGTCAAACGTCGCGACCACCTCCTGCAGTGGCGTTTCTTGAAAGGCGAATCGAAGCAACCGATGGCAAGCCTCTGTGGCGTAGCCATAACCCCATGCCGAGCGCTTTAAGAAATAGCCGATTTCAATATCACCTTCCGGCATCTTACCTGGAATAACAAGGTTATAATCCGTGTCTTCTTCTTCAATCGGCATCGGTAGCAGCGCAGCGCTTCCGTACTTTTCCCCCGTACTGCGATCCGAGATAGTCCAGATTCCGATGCAGCCATTGCCACCTCTCTTTGTCCAGTTCGGCAGGTTCCGCAGTATCGCCGTCTTGCTCATGACTCCGCCCGCATACTTAACGACTGCCGGATCGGTAAACATCTCAAAAGAGAGGTCGAGATCGTCTGGCGCAAATGGCGCCAGGATCAGGCGTTGGCTGTGCAGGTCGAGGTTCATTGCAGAATGATTGAACAATCTCGCCCTGATTGCCAATGACAGGTGGCCGGTGTTGGCCGATAGCCGTCCTTCGTTATCTTGTAGTCTGAATGACGACGTTCGCGTGAGAGACTTCCGGAGGTCGGCTAGTGACCCAAACTGGTCAATAAGCACTACCCAGAATTGACAAAATCCTCCGTGGTAGGAGGATAGGCATTGCGATAAAGGCAAATCTAGCGAAAGCTATAGACGCAAAGCCACGGGTCCTCGCTTCCTCCGCGACGCATTCTGCTACGCTACGAAGGACCCCAAGATCGCCGGGCTGCCGAAGCAAGGTTTTCCAATAGAGGAGGCCATTATGAGTACTAACCTGGCTGACGTTGTTGTTCATGTTGATGAGATGCTACCGCGTGATCAACTGAAGACCCTTGAGGATCACATCCATGAAATGGGTGGTGTCGTGAGTGCATGCAATCGGGATGACCAACCGCACCTTATTACTGTTGTTTACAACCCCGAGAAAGTGAAATCGCATGACATTCTCGAAAAAGTCCAAACCGAGGGTGTTCACGCAGAGCTGATTGGACTATAGATCACGCATTTGGTGCACGATAGGTCGCTTGGCGAACGCCTGTCTCGGCTGTCGCATGCCGAGATATGAAGGCGTACGAAGCGATAGGGAGTTGGTGCGACTCGGAAAAGAAACGACGCGGTGGAAAGACGCAATGCAGGGATATTCGTCGCGGCTATCATCGCGATAGTCGTCATTTGGGCACGGCTTTTTCTCCCGACATGGGATTACTACCCTCCCAACAGCCTGGTGGATGGCCTCGAGCGCAGCTGGTTTGTCGCCGCAGGTTTGAGAGACTTGGCGTTTTTCGGCTACGTCGTCGTTGCGCTCGGCATGATGACGGTATTCTTCTCAATAATTCAGCGCCGCTGGGCCCTTAGCGCCGCGTTGAAAGGATTGCTGTACGGGACGTCGCTCGGCGTCATCTGGGCGTTCGGGTTCCTTACAGGCTGGGCGTTTCTCGAGACAACCCTTCGTGCCGAGATTCTAAACTGTGTGATCGATCTCATCGGTTTGGCGGCCGCCGGATGGGCCGTTGGACTGCTGGTCGGTCAGGACCTACCGTCGGCTGCGCGTGAAATTGCGAAACCATGGCTGGCTGTTGTCTTCATTGCGTCCGGATTCGTAGCTGTTCATACCCTCGGGGCCATGTCCTTTGTCGTTCCGTTTGGCGAGACGGCGGATTTACTTCTACGTCCCAGATCATTGTTGCAGTACGGATTGCTGGTCGCGCTTGGCGCCTGGGCCGGGCAGATGTTCGTGATGCTGCGCCACGCACTGCCAATCAAAAGTGTAGTGACGCGGTCAGCCTTTTTCGCGTTCGGCGTTTTCGGGCATAGCTGGATTTTGTTCCACCTCTTTTTCGTTATCGAGTTTGCGGGCGTCTTCGTAACAACACTGCTCACTGGCGTGATGGGGTCAGCAGGCGTGTTTGTCGGCATCCTTGCGTACGAATGGATTGCGGGCGGCGAACGACCGACTTTGGAGCAAAGATCAGTCTCTTGATCGGCCGCTTTCCCCTCCAATAGCGAACGTTAGGCTGATAGGATGGTGAGGGGCCGCTGGTGAGCCGAAGCGGTCGTGCCACCCAAAAAGACAATCGGAGACCAACCCGTGAGCGATGACAAGAACAACGAAACTACAGAAACGCCTGCAAATGAAGATGCAGAAAACAATGCCGCATCAGAACAAAGTGCGCCAAGCGGCCCGAAGTTTACGCAAGCGCCCGGTGACCCACTCGCCGGTGTCAAGAAAAGTGCTTCCGATGCGATGGCAAGTATGGAAGGAAAGACCGTGTCCATGAAACTCTACGTCGGCACGATTATCGGTGTCGTCGTCTTGATGTTGTTGGCGCGTTGCGGCGGATAACAAGTACAAACATATTTCTTGCTGCCCGTCTGGTAATTCCTCTGACGATTCGAGCGTCCACTTTGCACTTGCGACTTCAACCGGTCATTGTGCTGGAATCGACTTGAACGGTCGCTTGTGAACCATACCGGTCAATAAGCACAACCCAGAATTGACAAAATCCCCTGTTGTAGGAGGATAGGCATTGCGATAAAGGCAAACCTGACTAAAGTCAGGGACGCAAAGCCACGGGTCCTCGCTTCCTCCGCGACGCATTCTGCTACGCCACGAAGGACCCCAAGATCGCCGGGCTGCCGAGCCGGAGTTTTAGGGTGATCAAGGAGGTGCTGGCTATGCGTAGGTTGCTATTGCTGTTGGTTCTTGTTCTCGCGGCATGTGGGGGTAGCAGTGGTGGTGATGGTTTTATAGCCACGGCGGAACCGGTTCAACACCAGCCCCAAATATTGAATCTTAAGCTGTCGCCCGATAGCGCAATGTACATGGAAGGTGATGGTAGCGTTACGCTGACTGCGACGATCGGTTTCAGCGACGTGGGCCGCGACGTATCGGAAGTCAAGGTCGCCATTTCATACGGTGCAGAATTGAGTTTTCCGTACGACGAGGTCATGGTCGATACACAAGACACGATGTTGTGCGACTTCGATATCTCCACCGTTCAGACAGGAAGCTATGGGGTCGAAATCTGGCTGGTTGATAAAGAAGGTGCGACATCAAACCATATGACTGCCGCTTTCGAGGTTGTCGCGCAGGTTGCTGAGACGACATGGACAGGCCGGTTGACGGGACTGCCAGATACTCTGAACGATGTTCTCTGGGACGGTGGTAGCTTTATCGCGGTTGGGGACAACGGAGTGATTCTGACCTCCGATGACGGCATCGACTGGGTGGAGCGAGAATCCTTTACGGATGTCGGCTTAAGTGCTGTCGCATCTAACGGATCAGAAATCGTTGCTGTTGGCTACGATACGACGGTTCTGCTGTCGACCGATAACGGCGAAAGCTGGAGCATCAAGCACAGCGGGAACCGTGTCCGTCTGGCCGCAGTTGCCGTCAATTCATCGCAATTTGTTGCCGGTGGCATGGACCAGCTGACGGGTGATGCATTCATCATGAGATCGGAAGATCGCGGTGAAACCTGGACGGTTGTCGATTCGTTGCTGCAATCCGGTCATTTTATTACCGATCTTATCTTCGTGAACGGGATTTTTGTGGCCGCGACCGACGTATTCAGCCCGGAGAGCGATGCTCGGGTACTGGTCTCGCTCGACGGCAACGTTTGGCACGACATCATCATCCGAGACGAGGTCGCTGCGTCTTACGCGATCTTGCACGACGGCAACCAGTTCATCGCTGCGGGCAGCCACAGTACGGTCTTTGTGTCGGCGGATGGTTATAACTGGGCGGAATTGCAGACGCCGGTCCAAGATGTTGACTATTTGAGCGCCGCTTGGAATGGTTCGAAACTGGTAGTGGCTGGTGGAATCTCATGGGTGTATTGGTGGGGAGGCAGTACACCCGGCTTCGAACGACCTGTCGGCATATCGAGCATCGATAGCGGTGCGACCTGGGCGATCTTTAATATAGATGGCTATTACCAAAGTAACGGTATGGCGTGGGGTAACGGGCGCTTCGTTTCGGTCGGACAGTCGACTCCGATTTCGGGAGACGGTGCGATTTACACGTCACAGTAGCTAGAACCAAGTGACCATTTCACTTTTGATTTCGCGTGAATATTCTCTGCTTAGACGTCCGCAATGGGGAAAAGCAGACGCCCGACCCCATTTACAGTGACACAGGGGCGCCGCCTAGAATATGAACTGGTTCTCATCCATTTTCATCAGCGGATCGGGGCCCGTCGACATGGTCTCCAGTAGCGATGTGGTCCGCGGCAGGATCTTGGCGAAATAGAATTCCGCAGTCTGGATCTTTGCACGATAGAACGCTTCTTCCGGCGTACCCTGCTCGAGCCTCTTGTACGCGGCTCGCGCGCTGGCGGCCCACGCGACGCCCAGCAACACGTAGCCGGAGAACATGATGTAGTCGACCGAGGCAGCGCCCACGGCATCGCGATCGCGCATCGCGGCAAAGCCGATTTTCCGAGTCAATGACTTCCACTGCTTCGTGAGCCGGACTAGCGTCTTCAGGTAGGGTCTGATTTCCTTGCGGCTACGCGACCGTTTGCAGAAGTCCAGGATGAAGCTCGTAACCGGGGCCAGCGCCTCGCCGCGTGTGCCGAGCACTTTCCTGCCCAAGAGGTCCAGTGCCTGGATGCCCGTGGTGCCCTCATAGAGCGTGCCTATCCTGGCGTCCCGCACGTTCTGTTCCAGGCCCCACTCATTAACATAGCCATGCCCGCCAAAACACTGCAGCCCCAGGTTTGCACTTTCGAACCCGGTCTCGGTCAGAAATGCCTTGATGATGGGCGTCAGGAAACCGAGGACATGGTCGGCGAGTTCGCGGGCTGCAGGGTCGTCGGATTTCGTCAGGATGTCGCCCTGGGTACTGGCGAAATAAATCAACGCGCGGCCGCCTTCGGCAAACGCTTTTTGCGTCAGCAACATGCGGCGGACGTCGGGATGTACGATGATCGGGTCCGCAGGCCCGCCAGGATTCTTGGGGCCGGACAGGGAACGCATCTGCAGGCGATCCCTGGTGTAGGCGAGAGAGTTCTGGAAGGCGAGTTCCGAATGCGCGAGTCCCTGTAACCCGGTGCCGAGGCGGGCAAAGTTCATGAAGGTGAACATGTAGTTCAAGCCCTTGTTTTCTTCCCCGACCAGGTATCCGGTTGCGCCATCGAAATTCAGCAGGCACGTCGAGTTGCCATGAATGCCCATCTTGCGTTCCAGGGCTCCGCAACTGACATTGTTGCGCTCACCGATCGAGCCGTCTTCGTTGGGAATGAACTTGGGTACGATAAACAGCGAGATACCCTTCGTGCCCGGTGGAGCGTCGGGCAAACGTGCCAGCACGATGTGCACGATGTTCTCCACAAGGTCGTGTTCGCCGGACGAAATAAAGACTTTCGAGCCGGTAATGCGATAGTTGCCGTCCGTCGCCTGTTCGGCTTTGGTCTTCAGGAGGCCGAGGTCCGTGCCGCAATGCGCCTCGGTCAGGCACATAGTGCCCGTCCAGCGACCGCTGACCAGTGGCTCCATGAAAATTGCCTTCTGCTCCTCGGAGCCGTGCTCTTCAATGGTCTCCATCGCGCCATGGGACAGGCCGGGGTACATGGCCCAGGACCAGTTGGCCGTCCCGTTCATCTCGCGAATCGGCAAGCCGATGGACATTGGCAGGTCCTGGCCACCATATCGGGAGGGTTGATCCAGTGACGGCCAGCCTCCATCGACGTATTGCTGGTAGGCCTCCTTGAATCCGGGAGGGGTCCTGACCTCACCATCTTCCAGCATCTCGCAACCGGCCTCGTCGCCCACAGCATTGAGCGGAGCGACCACCTCCTCGGAAAACCGGCTGGCCTCGCCCAGAATGGCGTCAATCAGTTCCTGGTTGACCTCCTCGCAGGCAGGCAACGACTGGTAGTGTCTTTCGAAGTTCAGCAGGTCCTGCATAACAAACTGCATGTCCCGTAGCGGTGCTTTGTAGGTCGTCATACCGGCTCTCTCCCTGGCGACAGCAGGCTATCGCCAATTTCAGCGTACATATGTACGCACAACTGTACCACTGGTTTGCTAGGATGCAACGACCTGGTTCACAAACCGGCCAATTCCGCGATGCAGGGGTGAGTTGTTGAAGGTCTCCAGAAAACAGCAAAAAGCAGAAACCCGGCAGAGACTCATGGACGCGGCGGCCGCTGAGCTGGCCTCCGGCCGGAGTTTCGACACGCTGAGCTTGCGGGAGGTCGCCAAACTCGCCGGGATCGCGCCGACGTCTTTCTACCGTCATTTCCACGACATGGGAGGTCTGGGACTGGCGCTCATCGAGGAACATGGCGAAACACTGCTGACCCTGATGCATCGTGTCCGGGAGCAGACATCGGAAGGCCGCTCGCTGATCAGGGCCTCGGTCGAGACGCTGTTCGACTACATCTTTGGCAACCAGGGCATGTCGCGAATGATTCTGCAGGAGAGCATGTCCCGGCAGTCTGCGTTTCGTAATGCGGCCGAGAAACTCCTGGTGACGATGTCCAGGGACCTGGCGGATTTCCTGGTCTGGGACGCCGAGAAAAGAGGCGTACCGCTGGGCTATCCGCGGCTCGCCGCGGATTCCACGGTTGCCATCCTGTTCACTACCGGAATCGCGCTCCTCGATACGCCGGCAGAGGACCGCGACCGGCACATCGAGGCCGCCATCATAAAGGTGCGCATGATCATGCGCGGGTCCGAAGCCATGGGGCAGGGGTAGTTGGCGTGAATCGCTGCTTTTCCTGGGTAACGTAGCCTTAGCCGATCGCCTGCCGATGCATGCTGTTCTTCTCTTAGAGCTTCTGCAACCTGGCGGCAACGCCTTTCAGCAACTGGATGAGTATCCACAGAAACGCCAGTGGCAGGATGATGGTCTGCAGCACAAACAGCACGATAAGGTCCACGATGTGCTCGGTCGCGTTCGAAGCACTGTTTTTCAGGTTTTGCAATCGTTGCGACACATTTACCGCGGCAAGAGACTCGTCGAGTGCGGCGTTGAGCCGCTCCATGATCGACCCATCTGAATCGGTTGGGGCTTCGACTTCTTCGTTCATGCCCTCGATATCTTTCGTTGTCATTTCGATCGCCGCGGTGGCTTCTTCCTGCCGTGGTGCCAGGAACACGTCGCTGACCAGGTTCGTGGCAATCACCAACACCGGAATGATGAATCGGACGCACAGCATCACGAGGGCAATCCTGGAGGCCGCCGCGGCGACTTTGCTCTTTGCCAGCCCCGGCCACCACAGGGTCACCACTGCAAACAACGTCGCGGCTATCAATGCCACAGTCACGCCCCATGCGGCCGTGATACCCAGCAAGACGTTTTGCAGGCCCAGGGAACTCGCGGCCACCAGCATGACGCCCGAAAATCGTTCTATCAGGTCGTTGACCGGGTCGAGGATCTGACCCACCGCTACGGTCACGCCGACGCCGACTTCCGTGCTTTGTACGACCGAGATCACGCCGTTCAGGGTACGCGCCGCGGCGAACGTCACCAGCGCCCGCTTGAGGGCGTCCTCCGCGTAGGACTCGGCCGTATCGTCGGCAATACCACTGACTGCGGTCGCCAGTGCGATGAGCGCGAGCAATGTCCAGATGATCCGTCGTTCTTTCATGGCTTTCGTCGACTTTCACAGCCCTGAGTGCTGAACCAATCCTGCCACGAGCCGGCCCACCAGCACCAGCGCCAGGGGCAATCCGCCATGAGCTCCGGTCCTGTTGTACAATGCGACTCAGAATTTGATGGTCAATCCAACTTATAAGGAGCGACAAAATGAGCGGTTTGACAGAAATTCGTTCTCAACTGAATCAGCGGGGCAAGTCGGTCGTCAGTTACGGCGCCGATCTCCTGGAATGGTCCGCGGAGAAGAACCTGGCTGTCGCTGGCGATATCGCAAGCTTTGCGGTCGCGCAAATTCGCCTTTCGGTCGAGGCGCAGGATTTCGCCGAATATCGCGCAGAACTCCAGGAATCGTTTTCCGGTTTCGGCGAGACCTTGAAGGAACATGGACAAGACTACGTCGCCAAGCTCAGGGACGTGCCCGGGGATTTTCGCAAGGTTGTTGACCCGCAAATCAGTAAGTCGTCGCGCAAGACCGGCGCAAAGAAGAAAGCAGCCGCGAAGAAGACGGCCACGAAGATAGCTGCATGATTCGAACGATATTCAATCAGAAAGGCGGGGTTGGCAAGTCCACGATTGCGTGCAATCTTGCCGCGGCAGCGACCAGGATCGGAAGACGCGCGGTGGTCGTGGATCTCGATCCACAAGGCAACTCAACGAGTTATCTCGGCCATGACGGCCAGGACGGAGTCGTTGGTATGACCGAATATTTCGAGTCGCTGCTCAGCCACAAGTACCGAAGCATGTCCTCGGACGATTTCGTCCGCGAAACCGCGTTTCCGGGGCTTTTCCTGGTATCCGCAAACCGCGAGATGGCCGACCTCGAACAGAAGCTGTCCGCGCGCCACAAGATCCTGAAGCTCCGCGCATTCGTACGGGACCTCGCGGCGTTGTACGACGATGTGTTCCTGGACACTCCGCCGGCGTTCAATTTCTTTTCACTATCAGCGCTGATTGCCGCCGAAACGGTTCTTGTCCCGTTCGATTGCGACGAATTTTCGAGAGATGCGCTGTTCGAGCTGCTGCAGAATATCGAGGAGGTGCGAGACGATCACAATTCGTCGCTCCTGTTCGAGGGTGTCGTTATCAACCAGTTTCAGTCACGTGCCAACTACCCCAAACACGCGGTCGCCCAACTGAGCGATGCCGGTGTCCTCGTGCTGGAACCGTTCGTTTCGATGTCGGTGAAGGTTCGGGAGTCGCACAGCGCGAGGAAACCGCTCGTCCTGATGGAGCCGCGCCACAAGATCAGCCAGGAATTTGTGAGTCTGTACTCAGCCTTGTCGGGCACTGGTGGACAACTGTTACATTCCGTAGCCTGAAGAAGCAAAAGCGGATACCGATTTCAGGACGCTCAGCGAAAAGAGGCACCGAAGTGCCTCTTTTTTTTGATCGCAACAGCGAAAAAAGCTGTGTTGTTAATCCTCGAAGTCAGCCGTATCCGTCAAGTGGCGCCCACCGTCGTGCAACGGCGAGAAGTGCCAGGCGCGCAGTTTCCAACCGCCCGACTCCTTGACGACCGCGGTAGTGACCCGAGTGCGGTAATTGGGCACCTTGCCCGCTGGCGACTCGATGACGCCCTCGAGGTAGTAACGAACCATCACGACGTCTTTTCCGAGTTCTGTAGCCTCCGGATAGAAAACTTTCGTCGCCTGCGATCCAGCCAGCTGCTTTTCGAGTTCTTCTGCAGTCGCCTTGGCGCTGGTACGGAAAAAGCTGCCATCAGAGTTTGCATCCAACGTCCCCTTTTCGCTGGTCAGGGCGGCCTGTGTCTTGAAATCCTGATCATTTCGCGCCTGCCAGTATTTCTCTATAACATCCACCGCCCCTTTCTCAGCGGCGCTCTGGGCATAAGCACCGGTGGAGAACAAAACCAAAAACGACACACAAACGATTTGAGCGATTGCTCGCATTTTTCTTACCTCTCTTCGATTGACTTGCCACCAAATCTGGGCGGATCCGAGCTTCCGCTAATCCCTGGTCTAAGTCAACCAGACGGCGCCCTCTGAAAGGACAGGAAAATCTATCGCTGTCGCGAGGGGCAAAGCGTCGCAATTGGCCAGATCAATTGAGAAAAAAGGAGTAAACTATGTGTCGATAAGCCAAGCATTTACCGAAGAGACATGAACACGCCAGCGAACGAAGCGATTTCGGGAATGGCATATGGTCTCAGCGACGAACTGTTCGCAAGACTGGTAGCACTGCGGCGCTGGTTTCATCAACATCCGGAACTCGCGTTTGAAGAGGCAGACACCGCGCAGCGGATCATCGCGGAGCTTGAACGCCTCAATATACCTTACGACTATGCCGGCGTCGGCCACGCGGTCATCGGCCACATACCGGGAGTGGAATCCACCAGGCTCGCCATCGGCCTGCGCGCGGAAATGGATGCGCTACCGGGCGACGAGACCACGGGCGTGGCGTACGCGTCCGTGAATCCGGGCAAGATGCATGCCTGTGGGCACGGCGCGCACATGGCAATGGTGATCGGTGCCGCGGAGCTGCTTTGTAACGACCCGCCGCCGGGTCCGGTACGGTTAATTTTTCAACCGGCCGAGGAGAGCGGCGGCGGCGCGAGGACGGCGATTGCGGACGGCGCGCTGAAGAAAGTTGCGGCGATCTTCGCGGGTCACGTGACTCACGAGTACCACACGGGTCAAATCATGGTTCGCGACGGCATCGTCACCGCACAGTCGGACCGCTTCTCGATTCGCATCCGCGGCAGGGGCGGACATGGCGCACGACCGCACGAGGCCGTCGACGCCGTCGTCATCAGCGGATTCCTCATCACGGCTTTGCAGACGCTGGTGTCGCGGGAGACCAATCCTTTCCACCCCACCGTCGTTACGATCGGCAAGATCCGTGCAGGTTCGGCGCCGAATGTGATCGCCGAAGAAGCGGAACTCGAAGGATCGATCCGAACCTCCAGACCCGAGGTGAGGCACCATATCCTGCATGGCATCGAGCGCATGATCACGGCTGCCGCCGAGTTGCACAACGCGGAGATAACTGTCGCTTTCAGTGGAGGATACCCTCCGGTGGTTAACGATCCAGCCGGCGCGACGATTGCGCGGGCGGCGGCAAGGCAGATTGCCGGCACCGACAACGTGGTAGGTTCGGAGCATCCGAGCATGGGATCCGAAGACTTTTCCTTCTTCCTGGATCATGTACCCGGCGCATTCGTGCGCCTGGGCGCTCGCGAAGAGAATTGGGAGCCGGTGCCGTTGCACAGCCCTGCATTCGACATTGACGAGAAGTCGCTTGCGGTCGGCACGCGGTTCTACGATCAGGTGGTCCGGACTGCGCACGCCGAGATCGGGACCGGGCGCGATGGAGTTTGAGCGCTGTGCAACGCCGACCGTCGGCGTCGAATGGGAACTTCAGTTACTGGACGCCGAAACGTTCGATCTCCGGCCCGGCATCATGCCGCTCATGGAGCTCTATCCCGACGGCGATTTCGTCAAACCGGAGTTCGTCCAGTCCTGCGTCGAGCTGACGAGCCCTGTCTCGCAGACGAGCGACGACGCGGTTCGGCATATCAGTCAAACTTTGTCCAGGGTCCTCCGGCGTTGCGACGAGCTCGGCATGACTGCGTGCGGTGCCGGCACGCACCCGTTTTGCCGGCGGCTTGCACTCATTACACCGACGCCGCGGTACTTGCGCATCGAAGAGTCCCGAGGGATTCTCGCGCACACGCAAATTACGTTTAGCACGCACGTGCACGTCGGCATGCCCTCCGGCGACGACGCCATGCGCGCGATGTCGCGCCTGATACCGGCACTGCCGGCTTTCATTGCGCTCTCGGCCAACTCGCCATTCTGGCGCGGGTACCAGACCGGGCACGTCGCATACCGACACCGTATCCTCGCGACGGCGCCGAACTTCGGGTTACCCACTTCTTTCAGCCGCTGGGCGGATTTCAACCAGTTTTATCACGCCGCACTCAGTTGCGGCATGATCGAGCATTTCAAGGACATCCACTGGGACATTCGGCCCCATCCCGATTTCGGTACGATCGAGATCCGCGCCATGGATGCCGCATGGGACCTGCGGAGCCTGCACGCGCTGGCGGCTTTCGCGCGCGCATTAGTTGTTTGCATGTCGCGTGCGACGGATGGCGACGTTCGCCGGATCTTGCCGGCGGAGCTGCCTGTCTGGGTCGAGCGGGAAAACCACTATCGCGCCGGCCGCAGCGGTCTGGACGCGGACTATATTTATGACGAACAGGGTCGACACCGACCGATACACGGTTTGATCGATGACCTGATCGCGCTGTGCGCTCCGGTCGCGGAAGAGATTGGCGAAAGCAAGGGTCTCGAGTTAGCCAGGGAGATACTCGGCGGTCGTGCAGGCTACTCTGCGCAAATCGATACGTTTTCCGCGACCGACTCGACGCAGGCTGTCACCGCGGAGCTCGTCAAGCAGCTGCAACATTGGCACGACTGACGTCGCCGGCAACGACGTGAAGCCCGGTTATCTGAATCTGTCCCAGTCGGGCGAGCTTGCGGCACGTGCGGCTGATGCCTGGCGGCGTCTGCAAGACTGCGACCTCTGCGCCCGCTACTGCCACATGAACCGACTGCGCACTGTCAAAGGAGCCGTATGCCGGACAGGCGAGTGTGCGGTTGTGCATAGCCATGGCCCACATCATGGCGAAGAAAACGTGCTGCGCGGGCGTAACGGTTCCGGCACGATTTTCTTCAGCTCGTGCAATCTTCGTTGCGTGTACTGCCAGAACTGGGAAATCAGTCAAAAGGGCGTTGGCCGGGAAATCGAGCCGGAGGGGCTCGCGGTGATGATGCTGGAACTTCAGGCCATGGGCTGCCACAACATCAATTTTGTGACGCCGAGCCACGTCGTCGCGCAGATAATCGCGGCCGTTGATATTGCGGCGAATGAAGGACTCGAGCTGCCCCTTGTATACAACACAGGTGGCTACGACAGTCCTGAAGCCCTGCGCTTACTTGATGGCGTCATCGACATTTACATGCCGGACATGAAGTACGGTAGTTCCGGACAGGCGCACCAGTTCTCCCACGTCCGAAATTACGTCGAAGTGAACCGCGCTGCGATCAAGGAAATGCACCGCCAGGTCGGTGATCTTGTCACGGACGAGAACGGAATCGCGTTGCGGGGGCTCCTCGTGCGACATCTCGTGCTGCCGGAGAATATCTCCGGAACAAAAACGATACTCGAATTCCTGGCAGAGGAGGTCTCGGCCGATACCTGCCTCAATCTCATGGATCAGTACCGGCCCTGTTACCGGGCAGACGAGAATCCGCCGCTCGGTCGCGCGATTACAAGTCGTGAATTTTCCCAGGCTCGCGCCTGGGCCGTTCAGCTCGGCCTGCATCGCTTTGCGTGAGTCTCGCGTGAATCAGCTACGAACTGGCAACCATCCCTGCCATTGGCTATCATGGCGCGCACTGATCGATAGCGTGCACAGAAGAGACCTCGTTCAATCGGGGCGCCGAAGGCGCAACACGCTCGGAAACGCTCAGGCAAAAGGACCGAGTACGCTGATCAGCTCTGGAGAGCGGCCAAACGGCCCACCGAAGG
>Ga0209456_10000914_pt1 | contig 14834 bp, 12 predicted proteins | sample COG_11_FD_184755 | JGI IMG/M metagenome (GOLD analysis project Ga0209456, IMG submission 184755) | Pelagic marine sediment microbial communities from the LTER site Helgoland, North Sea, for post-phytoplankton bloom and carbon turnover... | ecosystem: Environmental > Aquatic > Marine > Neritic...
GTTGACTGTTTATTAAGTCCGACCCTTTTTTTATTTTTGCTTATTAAGTTCAGAATAGACGTCAAAATGTTGACGCAACGAGGAGTCGAACCCTGGGTCTACTGATTACTAGTTTGATACTTAAGCAAACGCTGCAGCGAAGTAAACCTCCTCAATAGAGATGAATAAAATATTAACCATGAGTGCCTCAATTGGGTCGCAGATAGCCCCTGATTTTTTTTAGATTTTGAGCGTCAGCTTTCTCCAAAGGAGATGCTCAGCTGCACCCGACGAGCTTCGTATTTCGGCCAGTACTTCGGCGCGGGTAGCCATATTAATTTCCCGATTTACTTAAACGACTTAACAAATTTCTCGATTCGATCGCAACCTTTCATCAATATCTCCTGGGGTTGTACCAATGATAACCGGACATGTCCGGTGGTGCCCTGGCCGAAGGCACTGCCTGGTAGTACCGATACCGCTCCAGCATCGAGGAGTCTTTGCGCGAACTCCTTGTCGTCGTCAAATAGATCACTAACATCGACCATGATGAACATGCCTGATTCTGGCCGTAGATAGGTTAAATGAGGCATTGCCGATAACCGGTCGCAAACCAGGTCTCTGCGTTTTCGATACTTGTCACGCATTTCTTTTACATAATATTCATCATTGTTGAGCGCGAATGCTGCGGCGTCCTGGATAAATTGCGGACTTCCAAAAAACGACATAGCAGTAAAATTTCCCAAGTGACGGGTTAGTTCCACTGGCGCCACCACCCAGCCTACGCGCCAACCACTCATAGCGTGAGACTTGGACAAGCCGTCGATGACGACGACGTTATCGAGTTTTTCCGCTGCGGTACGTAGCGAAATATGTGGCTTCTCATAGGTGAACATCGAGTAAACTTCGTCGCACACAAGCCAGATTCCCTTCTCATTGCAGTAACTGGCCAGGTCCTTCAATGTTTGGGCATTTATAATTGCACCGGTAGGATTGCCGGGTGTATTAATAAACACTACCTGAGTATCAGCACTGATAGCAGCAATGAGGTCATCCAGTTGCGGCTCGAAACCGGCTTCAGGGAATGCCCGCACTGATTTCACCGTTACATCCAAAGCCTGTAAAATCGGTTCATAGCCAACATACAGCGGATCAACGACAACTATTTCATCTCCCTTGTTCAGCAGGCAGCTCATCACTGAATAGATTGCCGCAGTAACACCTGGATAAATAGATACTTCGTTTTCAGAACAGGGATGTGGCGATGTTCTGGACTCGTAATCGGCAACTGCCCGACGTAAATTCATTTCTCCCAGTGCGGGTGAATAATGAGTTCGTCCAACCCTCAGGTGGCTGACTGCATTATCTACTATAGGATCGGGCGTCCTGAAATCCGGGTCGCCGATGGAGAGAATGACGACATCTTCTCCCCTTTGCTTCATAAACATGGCCTGTTCGTGCACGCGCCAGGCATCGCTGGAGTCTGAGTCCAGGCGCCGGGTTATATCGCTAAACTGATTTGCTGTCATATCACCTAAAACTAATTTTGATAAACTGCCCGAAAAATTGAATGACACCCTCATTCTGGCGTGCTTACTTCTGTGCAATTTGTGTATTTTACATAAATGTAAAGGTTTGATGCTCGTAACTGCAACCATACAGCATCATCCTTAATGTCAGTGACCGCGATAGTTGCCATGACAATGCCGTTGTTGAGATCTTCATTTACAGGTCTCCCCCCGTAGGTTAAATTTTAGAAATTGTTATATCGATAATAATTTCTCCGATGAGAAAAAATTAGAGTTTTTCAACAGAATATGCTGGTAGCCGACCCTAAAATTCGGTTTCTGAGCATCTGCTTTCAGGGAGAATCTTTGTTTTCAGTAGTTAAGGTTTCTATGGATGACAACTCTGTATTCTGATGCGGTTATATCGAGATGCCATCGGCCGAAACTGATTTGACGACCATTCAGTAATGGGGTACACCCTGGGGATCGAATTTATTGAAAAGATAATGCATGGATTTAACAAAGACATGTTCATAAAAATTACCAGACAAAACTACCTTTATATTTTTCTTGGGTTAGTTTTTTCCCTGAGTAATTGCGCGCAGACAAAATTTAGAAACGATTCATCCGATTCTTTAAAAGAAGTGCAAATAGAATTAGAACCTTTTACTGGTGATGCAAGCAGAAGTAAAAATGTCTTCATCTTTCTCGATGGCACGTTAAATGACTCGAACTCGGGGACGAACGTAAGACGTTTATACGAAGCACTTCAAAGAAATCCGGACCCGCAGAAATTATCCATATATATACCAGGCGTTGGCACACTTAATAAGCCAGCTACCGGAGCTGTGCTGGGACGTGGTATGGAAGAGCGCATCTCACGAGGCTACGAGTTCATAACTCGAAATTATGGCGTCGGGGACAAATTGTATATTTTCGGGTTCAGCCGAGGGGCGCATCAAGCCCGTGCGCTTGCTGGCTTATTATCGTATGCCGGTATACCAGTCATTCCAGATAGCAAAAAGGACAGTTACAAAGACATAAATAACAAAATAATCGATTTGTTAAAGGAGTCAAATGATGCTGACTACCTGGAAAAATGGCGTTCCTGGGCCGCTGGCAACCCACCTGTATTTTCGCCAGAAATAAAAAAGGAGTTAGACATCGATATGACGCCAGTGGAAGTTAGTTTCCTGGGTATCTGGGACACGGTGCCAGGATCATTTTTTAAAAAATACGATGTGTGCAAGGAAAAAATTGGATTCTTCAAGAGAAATTTCAGCTGGATACCGGGCATTAGTAAGGGACATCGATACAAATCAGATTCCTACCCTCCGATACACAATATTGTTCATGCAGTTTCGATAGATGAGAAACGAAGCATGTTTGCTCCAATATTGACATGCCCGGCTATTAGCCAGGGCCACACCAATATCAGTGAATTGTGGTTTCCCGGGGCACATGCCGATGTTGGAGGAGGCTATCCAGGTTCGAATGAATTACCTGATCTATCGCTTTCCTGGATGATAGAATTGCTTGGCGATGTGTATCAACCTGGTGTACCGGGGGTATTTGAAGGGAGGGCTGATGGTTTGGCGCACTGGTCAATAGACGACACATTCTCAAGTATTGGCAGCGACTGCGAAAACAGGGAACTACCAGATAATGCGATTAAACACAGTAGTTATCAGGGAAGAAAGGCAGCATCGCCGGTCAATCTTTTACTCGATGGTAAAATTCAGAAAGTAAAATACCCAAAATATTGCGGGGAGTAGGCGCTGATAGCGCTCATGATTGGTTAACACATAAGCACTACCATTTGAAATTGTCATTTTCCGGTAATGTCATGCAGGGGTATATCGATCACAACCGTGTAAACCTCCAGTGAACGTTGTGTCTGAAATAGAGTCGCCTTCTATGGGGTTGTTAGCCGCGGGTCGCTTGCAGCGCCGCGATACAGCGTTCGATGTCGTCTGAATCGTTGTACAAGTGAGTCGATATCCTGAGTCTGCCGAAACCGGCGTAAGCGCCCCAGACCAGTACCTGGCGCTGTTCCAGTTGCGCGCGAATTGATTCAAGGTTGTCGGCGAGAAAACTGACGTTGCCGGCGCGCTGCACGTCCGGCGCGGGGGTCATCAGTTCGAAGCCGAGCTCATCTACCGCCGCGCGGAGCTGTCCGCTTAAAGCGAGCGCGTGGCTTTCGATATGGTCGATGCCGATCTCGAGCAACCGGTCGAGGGCATTGTCGAGGATGTATATACTGATGAAACCGGCATTGCCCGGCTGGAAGCGATGCAACGTGGGCTGCAAGGTGAATTGTGTCGGCTGCTCCCAGCCGCCGTGGCTCGCGGAGCTGTTCCAGCCGAGAAAAGGTGGCTCGAAGTCGGGCAGGGTTTGCCGGTTGACGAAAAATACGGCCGCGCCGTGAGTGCCAAGCAGCCATTTGTAACAACTCGATACCATGACGTCGGCGAGGCCTGCATCGACCGGTACCACGCCGGCGGCATGCGTCGCGTCGAGCAGCAACAGCGCGTTTGACGACCTGACCGTTTGCGACAGTGCCGCAACATCGATGCGTTGCCCGGTCAGCATGCTGACCTGGCTGATGGCGACTACGCGTGTGCGCGTATCGATTTGCGCGCTAATGTCTTCGAGATCGATTTGCCATTGACGGTGGCGGACAATCCTGATTTCGACGCCCCGAGACTCGAGCCGGGTCCACGGCAATATGCCGGAGGGGAACTCGACGTCGACGATGACGACATTGTCACCCGCTTGCCAGTCGAGCCCATAGGCAACGTTGTTGATACCCTCGGACGCGTTCGACAGAAAGGTAATTTCGTCGGCGTTCACCGAAAACAGCCGCGCGCATTTACTTCGCGCCTGCTCGACCCGTTCGGCTTCGAGTTCGCGCGCGAGTTCGCCACGCGATTTGTCGAACATGAACCGGTCGACCGCCTGCCGATGTGATTTCAGCATTGGACTTTCGCCACCGGCGCAAAGATGCGCGTTGTCGTCGATGCCGATAAATTCAGATTTCGGAATGAGTGGCTTGATCATGGCTGCAGTTTACACGAATGCCCGTGACAGCCTAGCTGGTCGAATAAAGCGAGTGGTAACAACTGTCTCTTCGCATTGACGCGTATTCCGGGATGAGTGTACCTGCACAAAGTGTTCGAATTATTCAGTAAGGCCTAATTCAAACCTGTGGTGGCCAGTCATGTTGCCAGTAGAATAATTGGTTCACCTGATAGGTATACTGTCCCGGGAATGGCCCTGATAGGTATACTGTCCCCTGAAATGCTGCCGTGATATGGTGGCTTGCGACGGTAAGGGTAACCGGGGGAAGACGGATGACGGTAAAACAGGCCAGGCAAGGGCACCAAAATACTTCGACAGAACAACGCTGCTTCAGGATGCGGCCAATTGAGGTAGCGGATGCGGATATCGTCGCAGACTGGTACCAGCATATCGACGATGTTTCTATTTTTGACCGACAGATTCCGCTGCCCATCAACCATGCCGACGTAGTGGCACTGGTGAAGTCCCTGGTGGCAGACCAGGAAAAGGAAAAGTGCCGCTGGTTCATGGCGAATGCGCCAGATGGCACGGTCGTCGGCATGGTTGCCCTCGAGGCGATAAACATGCTGCACGGCAACGCGATTATGCCGGTGTTTATCGCCAAACCCTGGCGTCGTTCGGGGGTCGGGATTCGGATGGCGAGCATGATCATCGATCTTGCATTCAAACAACTTCGTCTGCATCGAGTCACCACGGTCTATCGGGCTGATAATGCCGCTTCCGCAGCGATGCTTGGCCGCCTGGGCTTTAAACAGGAAGGCGTCGCAAGGCAGTCCTGGTTCAGTCAGGGGCAGTATTTCGATCTGTTGAATGTTGGCGTTCTGGTGGATGAATGGGAGCAGATTCGGTTAAAATTACGCGCTGAGCTGAGTCCGGCCGTCACCGTGGAACTGGGCCCCAGGCCTTCTGAAATCTGGTGCTGGCCCGGGCAGAATTAATGTATGACAAGAAAACAATATCAGTCCAGACCTGGCTTGTGCCAAACGATGGATTTAATTTTACCGATTGTTAGATTATGAACCAGCGACCTGACATTGAAACGGAGCATCCGCGACGCCTGCGTGCCATTGTGTTTGCGGACGTGGTGGGCTATTCGCGCATGATGGCGCTCGATGAAGAGGACACCTCCACCCGTATCGCCCGCTTAATCAGGAAATGCGAAGAGATTGGCGCCAAATACAAAGGTGAATTAGTCCAGACACGAGGCGATGGCCTGTATTTCCTGTTTGACAGTGTGGTGGACGCGGTCCACATGGCAACCGGCGTGCAAAAGCTGGCCGAAGACGAAAGCAAATCGTTGCCCGACGAGATGAAGATCATGTTTCGGATCGGCGTGCACATGGGCGATGTCATGCGGGTGACTGATCAGTACGTTGGTGACAGCGTCAATATTGCCTCTCGTATTGAAAATAAAGCGGGCAAGGGCAGTGTCTGTATTTCCGGCGCCGTCTACGAGCAGGTCAAGCACAAGTTCAATCTGGGTTTTGAATACCTGGGCCGCTTTGAATTGAAGAATATTCCCGACCCGGTGGATATCTACCGGATTTCGACGGATACCCGAGTCGTGTTGATGTCAGCCAGCCCGCGTCCAAGGGACGAAATGATCAAGCTGGAGCCGCAGGCGGGTCTCATTGGTGGTAAACCCACGGTTGCGGTGCTGCCGTTTAGCAATCTCGACCCCAATGATCGCGACGACTTTTTTGCCGACGGGGTAACGGAAGACCTGATTACCAACCTGTCCCGGTTTCATGCGTTGGCGATTATCTCGCGCAGTTCGACCTTTGTTTACAAGACGCGTGAAGCGACAGTCAAACAGGTGGGCAAGGAGTTGGGTGCACATTATGTCGTCACCGGATCGATTCGAAAATCCGCCAATCGACTCCGGTTGACGGTGGAACTGTCTGACTGCAAAACCAGTGTGCCTGTCTGGCGTGAGCGCTATAACCGCGAAGTTGACGATATCTTCGATCTGCAGGATGAAATTACCGATCTGGTCTCTTCAGCGGTGGCGGTGAAAACCCAGTCTGCCGACCAGACACCCGGCCGGATCCAGGTGCCCGCATTGATCGAAACCTATTCGCTGGTACTGCAGGGGCAGCAGAAGATTTTCAAGTACAACCGGGAGCAAAATATCCAGGCCCGGGAAATGTACGAAGCCGCGTTGAAAAACGAGTCGGATTATAGCCGTGCCATGGCGGCACTCTCGCGCACGCATAACCTGGACTGGCGCTATTCGTGGACCGACCGACCCGAGCACGCGCTGGAGAAGGCGTATGAACTGGCCCAGGAATCGGTGTTAGTCGACCCCAGTGATGCGCGCGGTTACGGCGAGCTCGGTTTCGTCAATCTTTATCGCAAGGATCATGACGCCAGCCTGTCCGCGTTTGAGACCGCGCTCAATCTCAACCCGAATGATACCGATGTCATGTCCAATATGGGCGATGCGCTGGCGCATTGCGGCAGATCGGAGGAAGCGATTACGCTGCTGAGCAAATCATTGTTACTCAATCCCTTTTATCCGGATCAATACCTCTGGTATCTCGGTGGCGCTTACTTCAATCTGAAGCGCTACGAGGAAGCGGTCAGGACGCTGAAAAGAATGAACAGTCCGACAGAGGGCAGAAGATTGCTGGCCGCTTGCTATGCCTACATGGGTAACAAGGCGGAAGCAAAGTTCCAGGCTTCCAAGGTGCTGGAAGCCTACCCGAACTTTACGCTCGCTCACTGGGAGAATGTTCAGCCGGACGTGAATCCGGAAGATACCGAGCACTTTGTGCACGGATTGAGACTCGCCGGATTGTCTTAGTTCTTTGTCGGGGAATGCAGCTTCTGAGGACTATTGAAGGGCTGAAAATAACGGCCCCTATAATTAAAAATATCAGTCGGCCTTGCCGCCGCTAACCCGTCCGCCGCTAACCCGGCCACCACTCACGCGACCGCCGCTGACTCTGCCACCACTCACGCGACCGCCGCTGACCCGTCCCCCACTGACGCTCCCACCGTTGCCGCTGCCACCGAGCTCGACCTCGAGCAGAATGTCTTCGACCGTGCCGGTCAGCTCGTCCAGGCGTGCTGAATGATCCGATTTGCAAACTATCCATTGCCTGAGGTTGGTCGGAAAGGCGTCCCTGACGTCCTTGGGTGTGGTCGGCGCAAGCTCCTCACCATCACCTTCCAGCAACATGATAATCGGCGCATCCAGGTCGTAATAACCCCCTTCAAAGCCAAACCCGAGGATGCGTACGAAGTATTTTGGTTTTGGTTTCGGTTTCGTATCCGGGTCTATGTATTTCATATCAATCACTCGTTGACCGTACAAAACTACCTCGGAAACGCTTAGTAATTTATCACCCATGATTATTGTCTCCTCCAGAGTCAGATCTGGTTTTTGTTTTACGAGAGTTTATCAATTCGCGGACAAATAGTTCGCATTATTTATCCTGCCGTGCTTGCCGATAACGTTCCGCATAGGAACTGCGCATCCGGGCCCCCGGTGTTAATACGCCATTTGCAGGGTTGCCACGGTCTTTCAGGCTGACCAGATTTTCGTTGAGGCCGTCGATTTTGTGTTTTTTATCCTTGTGACCCCCGGGGACAGGATCGTCATCCTTGTCTTTTGGCAACTGTGGCCCCACCCTCGCGGAGCCGATATGCCGCCATTTGAAATTGACGTTGATGATGTCGCGATACAACCCATCGAACACGTCTCTGTCGGCCTGGAGCATGGCGTGGTGTACATCGGTGTAACTGAAATAGTCGGGTGTCAGGCGGGCCCAGGTATCGATCAGCAGGGTCGCCAGCGCGTCACGGGCATACAACAATGACTCGCGGAACAATTCGGGATGAGCCGCGTAAGCGCGCTCGAAATCATCCTGTAACTGCGCTTCGTATTGCGCAGTGCCTTCGAGCATATCGGAGATCTCCTCGAGGCTGGACGAGATGGCACCGACCCGCACCAGTTCTTCGTGAAAAATATCGACCAGGATATCGAAAACCGCTCCCGTCAGCGGCTGCGCGAGTCGATGTGAATCTTTCCAGCCAGCGGAAAAGTCCGACAGTTTCAGGTTATTGCTCGCCATCCGAATCTGCCCAACCGGGGAGGTTTCGGCAAACCGGTTGAGATGATTCGCCATGTACAAGTTGCCCGAGGTGGATTCGAGCACTTCATCGATGACCGAATCGAAATGCAGAATCGCGATCATCGAAACAATGTCGGCACTGGATTCCTGGAACCCCAGATATTCGGCGGTTTCTTTATCCGCGTCCGGTTCACCTACTTCGGAGAAGAGTATGCCGTGGCCGATTTCATGCGCTATGACGTCGAAGTTCAGCGTGAACGGCGACATGGAGCCGTCTTTCTTGTTGACGTCGGTGCCGACCTCGATAAAACCGCGCCCGATCTGTGCATTTTCGAATTCTGGAATAATGACCACTTCCGCCTTTTCGTAATAATCGCGGAAATACCATTCTATCGGGCGGCCGTAGTAGCGCTCCCAGACATCCAGCGTGAAACGGATCGAGGCATAGGTGTGGGTGGCATGAAAGCGCGGATCGTCGATATCGTCGTACTGCAGGAAATTGCCGTCCTGATCGGCGACCGCGGGTTGATACCGCGGACCGTCCCAGGGTGGCAGGTAGACATAGGGATAGCCGTTGTCATCCTGGTGCATGCCATATTCCCGCGGCTTGTCCACCGGAAAGATCACGTACATCCGGTCATCGCTCGGGCCGGGGCCGAGACTGCCCACGGGTGACGAGACCTCTATGATTTCCGCCGGCATACTGTTCTCGTCAGTCGGCGTCTGCGGAAATAGTCTGAATAACGTGCCCACCTGGTAATCGTCTCCCTGGAAACCGCTGGTTAATTCTTATTCTTGATGTGGAGCTATCGATCCTGCTCGCGCCAGTATAAGTAATCTGCGGTGATTATTCGATAAAAGTCGTTGGCCGTATCGAAGCCTGTTCTGGTCAGATGGTCCTCGAGTCGTTGCGGAATCGGCGCGCCGAGCTGTTGCCCAAAATACCAGGTGAGTAGCTGCGCATTCACAACTCCCGGATGATCCGGATCTACGCCGGTGGACTGTAGCGTTCCCTGTTTTCGCCTGGCGGTTTCAAGGAGCTCCAAATAACGGCCATCGAGTTTCAGCTGATCGATGATGCCGGGTCGAAGATCACCGGCCGATTCGCGCACATGATCGACGCGTGAAACGTCTTCCAGTAGCGTGGTCAGGCGCGCCTCGTCCAGTTCGGCCTGCTCCATGTAGTCCAGTAACTGTGTGTGTGAGGCGAGCGCGTTTTCCGCCCTGAACTGTTTCAGCGCCGCCTTTACCCCGTCATCACCGGCCGGGGTTTCTACCCGGTTGTTACATATCCAGTGGAGTAGCGCCCTGTCGTGGTAGCGTTGAAATAGATCGGGGTCCAGGCGCAGCTGGTCGAGTACTTTTTGATCATCGCTACCGGGAGGCGCTAGCGAGGCTCGTATTTGCCCGTGTTCGTAAAAAGCGCTATCCCAGACATTGGTCCATTCGAAATGATGGCTGGTTTCGAATTTTCTGCCGAAGCTGGCCTGATCCCGTTGCATGGTTTGCAGCATTTTCACCGCATCCTGTTTTTTAAGATCAATTCGATTCTGCGCCAGCCAGTTTTTCAGCGTCGCGGTTAAAGCTTCATCGCCGAGTAACTCGTCAGACTGCTCAAGCAGGGCACTCCAGGACCGGTTCTTGTAGAAAGTACTCTTCGCCGCCGTCAGCAGTCTGTTTTTCTGCGCCTCGTCGAGCAGCTGTTGCTGATGCGCCAGTTGCAGGGTGGCGCGGATGCTGACCATGGGTTCTGACGCCACCATGAAACCCGCCTCGGCAGGACCATGCAGAACCGCCACCTCGTCATCGTCTTCCACCACGCCATCCCGATACCATTCGAAAATCTGCCCGACACCGGTCATCCCAAAAGGATGCAGCTCGGCCGCGCGCAGTGCGCCCATGCTGGCAGCGCCATACACATGTACCCCCTGGTCCAGCGCGTACAGGATTTCCTTGTGCCACACCGAGGGCGCGCCCTCGAAATAGCCATCGATGATACCGATGGCGTCCGGCATTTGCGGTAGTAGCCGCAGCATATCGCCGTGACTGATCGGGGGCAGGCAAACGCAATCGAGCTGTTGCCTGATCGCCTCATGATCAATGGTGGGGCCGGCATACACGACGATCATTCCCGGCACTCCTGGCGCGCCCGCAGCGCCCGCGCGCCCGGCACGTAGCCCTCGTCATCGTGGGGCGCTTCCAGGCCCGGGATAACGATTCGCACCACCGCGATATCGAACTCCGGTTTATGCAAATCCACTCGCAGCACCTGTGCTATTCCGGCGCTTTGCAATTTTGACAGCAGCGTCGCCAGATCCTCCTCCACGGTATCCGCATCAAGATCCCCGGTCCGGGCAAAGTCGGCTGAAAAAGAAGAATGGCAAATGAAGTGACCGAATATCTGCCGCTTGGCGTCGATGCCTGCAGGCGTATATTCGTCCAGGGTAATGTCATCGCGCGCGCCCACGATATACGTGGTACGCACCTGCACCGCCTCGTGCAGGGCTCTCAGTAACGCCACCTCTCTCGATAAATGACTGCCGGAGCCGACGCCGATATGCCGCGTATGCGAATCCCGATCCATGATGACACTGAAATAGGTCGGGATGCCTGTATCCGGGGTGATGTCCCAGATGAAGCTGTCCTGACCCGCCGCGTCCAGTTTGCACAGGGTTTCAGAGCAAAGCCTGTTGTCGATGGTTGCGGGATCAATCGATGTGCGATCGATAGCGGCAGGCCCGAACTGATGCCAGAGCGTGGTAGCATCGCGTTCGATAACTTCGCAAATGCCATGGACTGTGGCCTCGGCAATATTGTTGCCCGAAGCCAATCCATTGCTGCTGGCGTGAAAACAACCGCTGCCGGAAGGTCGTGGACAGGTATAGTTGGTATGCACCATTTCGTAGGGCAACCAGAACGATTGTCCACTCACCAGGTCCTCGGATTCAATCCAGGTCAACGGGAAGTGCGTATGAAACGGTGAGTTCTCAACCGTTGGCAACAAGTCCGGAGCCACCACGCGCAACGATTTTTTCATATCTTCCAGGCTGGCGATGCGCAGCGGTAACGACACCTGCTCGGCATGAAAACCTTCCACGCTCTCCATCAGTCCGGAAGCCCTGGCTGCGTCCAGGGTGCTGCCCTTGCCCTGGGATACCGACACCGAACGCGAGTTCGGCCGGCATACCATCACGACGGGAATATCGATGGTGTCGAGTCCGGTAACATCGGCAATGCGGGTTATTCCCATGGCCGGCATATGCGGAATCACACGAGCGAGTGTTGCTTCGGGAGTTCGAATCCGATGGGTACCGATGCGAAAGGAAATGGGATGGATCGAGTCCTTCAATGGGGTGTATCCAGAAGAGTCGGTTGTTTTGGTCAATGCGTGCCGTGGACTATTCTAACATCAGAGTAATTGACGGATATAGAACAAAGGGTGGTGCGATCCGCACCGGTAAAAATCAGTGGGTAAACAGGTAATCGTTACAGTTACTGGTGTCGGGGGATATCGAAAATATCGTGAAATACCTGGCTAGCTTACCCATTTCGATCCCCGCTCCGACTGGCGCATCTGCCATGAACCAGCGGCACTTTTCCATTTCCAGGTCTACCATCGGGCGCTACTCGGGATCAGGCGAGTGGAGCGTGAAAACCACTCCTTCCGGTTTGCAGGGTACCTGGACCCTCTTTAATCGCAATCATGGAGGCGTGTGGAATCTGAGTGTCTGTTTTCTTGATTTTATGTAAAGGCAATGTAAGTTATGGATAAGGCTACAGTAATGTCGAATATCAGGTATTTTGTTGGTATACAGTCTTGTAACTATTTGATTTTATAGTTTTAATTATTTAGTTAAATCAATAACTTAACAAGGTAATTCGATTCCGCCCCCGGCACCATTTTCGTTTGCGATGTTTTCCAGGTGTCGACTAACCCCTAACTGGCAGAAACTGCCACATTATGCCTGGTTGGTCTGAGGCGACCGCAATTTTTGTCAAATGTAAGGCCTGATCCCGTATGGCTTTCCCCCAGGCCACGTCGCCGGATTTAAACAGGTATACTGGCCACGAATTTCGACTAACAGGAGAACTCCATGGATCAGTCTTTTGCATCTAAGGTGGCGCTGGTGACTGGCGGTAATTCGGGGCTCGGCCGGGCAATTGCGCTGGCTTTTGCGGAACAGGGCGCGAAGGTGGTGGTTGCTGCTCGCCGAGTTGCCGATAGCGAGGAAACCGTTTCGATGATCCGCGATGCCGGTGGCGAGGCAATGTTCGTGCAAACCGACGTTGCGCAAACCGCGGACGTCCAGGCCATGGTCGCGACCTGTATTCGCGAATACGGCCAGCTCGATATCGCGGTCAACAATGCCGGCATCGAGGGTACACCTATGGTGCCGACCGCCGACTATGATGAAGCCGTCTGGCGCCAGGTGATTGACATCAACCTGACCGGGGTGTTCCTGTGCATGAAGTACGAGATTCCCGAAATGTTGTCACGCGGGCAGGGTTGCATCGTCAACATGTCGTCGGTGGCGGGGCTGGTCGGCGGCCGGATCGGTGCGGCCTACTACGCGAGCAAGCACGGTGTTATCGGCGCTACCAGGGCGGCTGCGATCGAATACGCTGACCAGGGTATCCGCATCAACGCGGTTTGCCCCGCGATCATCGAAACGCCAATGGTCGAGCGCGCCTTCGCTGGCGACGAGGAAATGAGGGACCGCTTCAGGGCAATACACCCAGTCGGGCGATTCGGCAAACCGGAGGAAGTGGCATCCGCCACGCTGTGGCTTTGCTCGGAAGGGGCCGCGTTTACCATCGGGCATGCGCTGGCCGTCGATGGTGGTCGCCTGATTTGAGACGCGTGAAGCCTGTTCGGAGTTAATTCCAGTTGCGGGCACGGCATACCTGACAGGCAATAAAACGAATTAACCGGTAGGAACGCAATAAGTATCCTGTCCCCGGAAAAGGGGTAGAGCTAATGCGCCCTGGAGAAGCGAGCGGCTGGACTGGATTACTGCTGACCGGAAGCGCGCTTTTTGGGAAATTGCTTTTTCACTTTGAGCAAGGTTTTCGCACCTTTGTCTAGAACCAGGCGGCCTTCGGATAAGAGTTTTTCTCCGTTGCCCTCGTAAAATTTCCACCAGAGCACCCAACCCGCGATCGGTATACCGAGCGCAATAAACAATCCAAGCGGGCTCAGGAAGAACCAGCGGTTAAACACCAGTGCCCACAACAAGGGCCAGGCCAGGGAAATCCCGATCCATGTGCGTATTAACGTGATATCGAACATGGCACTCTCCAACGAATTGTCACACGCATAATGATAGCCGAGCTTTACCCCGAATACGGGATTGACGGTGTGAAATTGTTTGCCATCGTTTAGTGGACTATTTCGGCTGATTCCGGAAACAGCCTATCTCTTTGCCTGCCGTCTTGAGGTCGATATGGGCGTGCTGTCTGCGGTATTGGCTTATTCGCCTGGAGAGAAACAGGTATACTGTCCCTCCGGAATAGTATTACAGGAGAGGAGCGTGGAACGTACCCCGCTGTTGGCCGATCTGGAAAGAGCCTTCGATCTCTTGAAGCAGGTCGAAGAAAGCAGGCTGGATTTCGCCCCTGACCCGCATGTCTCCAGTGACATTCGCGAGCTAACAGGGCTGGAGGCGTATCCGGTAGATTCGCACCTGGCGAATCTGCAGGCCAGGATCGAGGCCGTCGTAAAAGCAGGGAGTCAGCTGGAGGCGCGCGACCCCTCCGATTATGTGTCGAAGCTTATCGTCGCGTGCGTAAAGCTCGCCCCGCCGAGCGACGATTGACGACATTATGGTGGCAGTTACCTTGTGTGCTTGTTCGCTAGCTGTCCAGGGGTCGAAACAGGGATACTGGGGGAACCTCGTTGTGTCCCCGGAATTCCCCAGAGGATTGAAAAATATTGAGTAGCTCGATTCATTCCGACGCGACAAACACGGTTCGCGTCAGTGCAAGGCGTTTTGAGCAATCTCCATACTTCGACTGTTATGTGAGTCCAGAAACCGTTCTCGGCGTTGCTGCAGGCCGGTACTACGAGGCTTCCAATGGAGAGGATCAGGTAGAAACTTACTGGAACCTGAGAAGAAAAGCTGTCCTGTACGATGTGCCGGAGAAACCCTGGCAAATTGAAGGGCCTGATGCGGTGCCTTTCCTGGAA
>Ga0209456_10000917_pt1 | contig 14798 bp, 11 predicted proteins | sample COG_11_FD_184755 | JGI IMG/M metagenome (GOLD analysis project Ga0209456, IMG submission 184755) | Pelagic marine sediment microbial communities from the LTER site Helgoland, North Sea, for post-phytoplankton bloom and carbon turnover... | ecosystem: Environmental > Aquatic > Marine > Neritic...
GAAAACGGTGCGGTATCGCTTCAATACCCAGGTTTTCAATGGTATCGAAGAACCGTTGGGGGTTGCCAATACCCGCGATAGCATGAATTTCTTTTCCTTTGTGCATTTGCCGGAATTGGATTGCAGGAATCATTTTTGTACCATCAAGGGAATACAGCTGGTCAGCTTCAAGCTGCATCACATTGACATCCAGGTCATCCGGTTTGCCGCTCCAGATACCGTTGCTGATGACATAATCGACAGTTTTCAATCGCCGGGCGGGTTCCCGCAAGGGTCCTGCTGGTAAAAGATGGCCATTTCCAAGCCCACGCGCACCATCAACCACGCAGAATTCGATATCACGATACATATTGGCCTGTTGAAGACCGTCATCTGAAAGAATGACATCCAGATCCAACTCATTGAGTTTTCTAACGGCATCAACACGACTTTTTGCAACAATAACAGGTACACCGGTACGTATGGCCAGCATTACCGGCTCATCACCGCAGACACGTGCATCGCCGCTGGTACTGACCTCGATGGTGTCAGTGCCGAGCCTGCCATAACCGGTGCTGGCGATACCTGGTCTGAGGTTTAACTCCCTGGCGAGTTGGCACAAGCGAATGATCAATGGCGTCTTACCGCTTCCACCCGCTGTAAGGTTGCCCACCACGATGAGCGGCAACCGGGAACGGAAACGACCTTTAGCGGTATTGCCCTTCTTTTGGGCATGCTGAAATAAAGCTCGATAGACGGGCTCGAGGGAGCGCAGGTACCAGGGGGGCCGCTGTGTGCGATACCAGGTCCGTAACAGCCAATTTTCCATACCGGCTCGCATGGGAAATCAGTCTGCAACCTGGCCCTGGTTCTCAAACTGGGTATGATACAAACGGGCATACGCCTCACCGCGTGCAAGCAATTCAGCGTGGGTGCCCTGCTCTATCACTCTGCCTGCCCCCAGCACGATTACCTGGTCCGCGTTTTCAATCGTAGACAAACGATGTGCAATTACCAGTGTTGTACGACCCTTCATGACCTCTTTCAGCGCGTCCTGAATTGCCCGCTCCGATTCTGAGTCCAGTGCAGAGGTTGCCTCATCGAGAATTAATATCGGTGCATCTTTCAACAAGGCCCTGGCAATCGCCAGGCGCTGACGCTGACCACCCGATAGCAAGGTGCCGGTTTCACCCAGAACGGTATCGAGCCCATCCGGTAATTGATCAATGAATTCCATCGCATACGCGGCCTGCGCGGCACGTGTAATTGCATCGCGATCAATACCCTCGAGTGCACCATAAGCGATATTACCGGCAATGGTGTCGTTAAACAGCACGACTTCCTGGCTGACAAGTGCAATATGTCTCCGCAGATTGCTTAAGCGGTAATCCGTAAGTTCGACGCCGTCGAGCAGGATATGCCCCTGGTTGTAGTTATAGAAACGCGGCAGCAAACCTGCCAGCGTGGTTTTGCCACTACCGCTTTGTCCCACCACCGCGGTAACACTACCGGCCGGAAAGTGCAGACTGATGTTGTCCAGGACAGCCTGGTGGCTGTTGTCATAGCGGAAACTGACATTGTTGAACTCGATATCACCTTCAAGCCGTTCAACGCTATGGGCTCCGGTGTCGCATTCTTTGTCAGCGTCAATAACGATGAATATGCTTTCCGCCGCGGCAATGCCCTTTTGCATTTGCGATTGAATGTTTGTCAGCCGTTTCAGTGGTGGAATGGTGGCGATCATGGCGAAAAATATGGCGGTAAAAGTACCCGCTGTTATTTCGTTAAGCATGGCCGGTCTCGTTGCAATCACCATCAATATCACCAGGGCGATGCCGGCAGCGAACTGGACAATCGAGGAACTCAGCATATGTGTTGCCACCATTCGCATATGCAGGCGGCGCGTGCGTTCGTTGACCCGTTCGAACCGGTTCTTTTCGGTATCCTGCCCCAGGAAGACCTTGACCACCCTCTGCCCCACAACCGCCTCTTCCGTCACATGGGCGACATCACCCATGGAGTTTTGTATGTTGCGGGAAATTTTGCGGAACTTGCGGCTGATAACGGTTACTACCAGCGAAATGACAGGTATCAGAATCAACAGAACTGCCGTCAGGCGGGCGTTGGTATAGAGCATCAGCGCCGCCAGGTAGATTAGCAGCATGATGTCGCGGAAAGCAGAAATGACAGCCTTGGTCGCGGCATGTGAAACCTGCTCACTGTTATACGCAAGTTTCGAAATTAACTGCCCGGGAGAGTTCCTGTCATAGAAGGTCGCCGGCAAATGCAGGTAACTGGCAAATAGTTCCTTGCGCAGATCGGCCACCACCCGCCTGCCGGTCCATTCCATGCCATATGCACCCGCGAAATGACCAATAATACGCAATAATACGACCCCCATGACGCCGGCCGCCAGCCATAACCCATATGCCCCATCCTTTTCAACAAATACACGATCGATCAGGGGCTCAACAAAGCCGATGAACACCGCCTGCATACCGGCATCGAGGCTGACTCCGAAGACACCGACGATAAACATGAACCAGTATCTTTTGGTGTAACCCCACAAGCGTTTGTAGACGGTACCTGCAGTAAATGGAGCTTGTTCAGGCGGCATTATTATTCTTCTGTAATCTGTTCGGTTGCGATCGACAATCGGGAGAAACCGAGTTCTGCCGTTACATCCATTGCAGTTACAACAAAGTGGTGAGGCGTCTGCGCATCCGCCCTCAAAATCACAGGAATACTACGATCATCACCCGCGGCCTCGATGAACGCTGCCTCTATCGTGGCGCGTTTGCCATCGACCAGTTGCCGGTCATTCAGATAGAACTGGCCGTTGGGGTCTATCACCAGTTCGAAACTAATGGGTTGGTTTTCGGGCGCACTTACGTTTTTCGCTTCCGGCAGGTCTACCTTCAATACCGCCTGTTGCTCAAAAGTCGTGCTCACCATGAAAAAAATCAGCAATAAAAACACAACATCTATCAGGCTGGTCAGACTGATCTCGGGATCTTCGGTGCTTGATGCTCGGAGTTGCATAGACTATTCCCTGAAAGAAGAATAACCGATGGCTGAGGCGTTGCCTCGTTCAATGCAGTCAATCAGGCTGATCGCTTTTTCTTCCATCGATATGACGTATTCGGAAACCATGCCACGGAAAAATCGATAGAAAAAATAGCTGGGTATGGCGACGGTCAAGCCCGCAGCGGTGGTAATAAGTGCCTGGGAAATCCCGCCCGCCAGGACATTGGCATCACCTACACCACTAATCATGATGACAGAAAATACCTTAATCATACCAACCACGGTGCCGAGCAAGCCCAGTAGCGGTGTTATACCGGCAATCGTACCCAGGGTATTCAGAAATCGTTCAAGATCATGAATCACGTGGCGACCGGTATCTTCAACAGCCTCTTTGATCACTTCCCTGGAACGTTTTCGATTTAACAATGCCGAGGCATAAATACGGCCCAATGGTGATTCGTTTCTCATTTGTGCGAGATGCCTTTCGTCGAGCTCATGTCGTTCAGCCCAGTCTTCAACCATGGCGGCCAGCCCCTCGGGTATCACCTTGCTTTTGCGCAGGGTCCAGAACCTTTCGATGATAATGGCTACCGCCAGTGTCGAGCAGAGCAAGATGGGTGCCATCAGCCAGCCACCGGCAAGAATAATTTCCAGCACGCGGTTTCACTCCTTTGATTGTTGCTGAGCAGAATAATACCTGAAGCCCGGCTTTATATCCCCTCGAATTTAGCAGTTCCGGTTTGAAATCTAGGGGCAATCTCCAATAGCCGGCCATCGCCAGATGGCTTTGTGACTGGCACGCGCAGATTCAATACTCAGACCACCTGTCGAATCGGTGGTGATCCTGATTCCTCCACAGCGGCCGGTATCCAATGTTGGAATATGGGCTTTTGCGTAGCGTTCCAGTACATCCGGGCGCGGAAAACCGAAACGGTTGCCGTTCGCTGCAGAAATCAGTGCCCACTTTGGCCTGACGGTATCGATCAGAACCTGTGAGGAAGATGTCGAACTGCCGTGGTGGGGAACACTGAGAATCGTATGCCTTGCCAGACCTTCATGCACCAGGCGTCGTTCCACGACATGGCTGATATCACCACTCAAGAGTAAGCTCAGGCCCGGACCATTTACACTGATGACGCAGGAACTGTCATTGCCAATGTAAGGCAGGCTGGTCGAAGGGTGTAAGACTCTGAATTCCAGGCTATCTCCGATCCATGTCCCGGGAGCACTGCAGGGCCTGATACCGGTGCGAATCTCCGGCAGGCTTGCAAGGTAGTTGGCTTCCGGGTAAACAGACTGTAATCGCGCCATGCCACCGGCATGATCAAGGTCGGCATGGCTGGCAATGATCAGGTCTGGTTGTCTGCCGGTCGCTCCGATCATCGGCTGAATGGTTCCTCTCACCATATCAAGACCGTCATTACCATCGAGGCCGTTGCCCGGACCGGTATCATAGAGCAACTGGTAATTTTGCGTTGTCAGCAAGACTGAAAGCCCCTGGCCCACATCCAGAAAATCCACCTGGGTCTTCTTTTCGCCCGGAGCATCACCGGCGGGTAAGAACAATGGAAGCAACAACAAAATGCCTGCAAAACGTCCAGGCGTGCCCCTCGGTAACAAAATCACAACGGCACCCAGCATGGCCAGAACGGTTGCCGCGAGACCGATAACCCGGGTTGAGCTGAAGCCGGTAGGTTGAAGACCCGACAGGAAATCCAGCACCAGCAGTAGCCAGTTCGCTGCATAGCCTGCGGCTGTGAGTGCCCATGAAGCCAAAGGCCCGGGCAGCCACAACATGGTCAGTGCGAACAAAATCAGTGGAACGATTAACAAACTGACAACCGGAATAGCCACGAGGTTTGCCAAAAGCCCGGGCAGACTGGTCTGTTGAAACCAATACATGCCAAGCGGCGCCATCACCAGTGATATTCCAAGCTGGGCAAACAGCAGTCTTCGCCAGACCGGAATTGCCCCATGGCGTGGTACGAACAGCATCATCAGGACACCTACGGCAATAAACGAGAACCAGAACCCTGCACGCAGTGGCGCAAATGGATCTGCCACCAACACCAGTGACATTGCGATCAACCAGGCCTGAATCGGATGAACGTTTCGCCTGCATAACATGACGACGGTTGCAACCGTCAGCATGATCAGTGCCCGCTGGGTGGAGACGCCGAATCCTGACAAAGCAGAGTACAGGAAAGCAGCCAACCATGCCGTGAACCATGGCAGGACAACCCCAAGACGCAGTTTCAAACCGGTAAACAGTACTAGCAAACCCAACCTGCCAACGTAGAACCCCAAAACCGCCGCCAGGCCAATATGCAACCCGGAGATGGCCAGCAAGTGCCCGGTGCCTGTGGCTGATAAAACTTCCCTGTCGCGGGCGTATAATCCACGTCGATCAGCTATGGCCAATGCGGTCAATATGCGCAAGGCGGGAACACCTTCGGCCTCCCCGGTGAGCCTGTTCAATACCAATTCACGCCAATGTTGCAGATTGAACCAGGCGGGACCGGCCAGACGCGAGTTTTCCCCGTCCTCGACATAGGCCAATGCGTCTATACCCTGGGTAAAATACCAGCGCTCCGCATCCATTCCGTGAAAATTGGCCCGGCCACGTGGCGCGCGCAACAACAGTTGAAGTTGCCATCGTTCACCGGCGCGAAGCTGCGGAACATCCGGCGCCCAACCCCCTGCCCCGTCCCTGCTGTTATACCAATTCACATAAATCTTCGATGGCATATCACCCGTGTTTTCATCGGCTAGAAAAAGAAAGCGAATACCATTTCTGCCCGACTCAGGCAGACTGCCGATGACACCGGTCATCATGTGGCTTGATTTACTCTCCTCCAGAGGAAGACGTTGTGAAATTCGATGGTTGACCCACAGGTTGGTCATCAGAAACATAAGCGGGAAGATACAAACAAACCTGTAACCGGTTGGAAGTTTTAAACAGCAAAATGCAGTGAGTAGCAGACATGCAAGCGCAACTATGGATGGCAGCGTCGATGGAAACAGGAACGGCGATACCGCTCCCATAATGAGCAGGACCCAGAATTTCAATGATCCCCCTTGTGCTCTTTCAATTACCGTTCTGAAAAAGCGCTAAAAATTCAAAACCTAAAACGGCTTCAGGCTCCCCATGTGTAACTCAAAACGCTGATTCATCTTCGCTGCCAGGCGCATATCATGTGTGACCAGGATCAGGCTGGTATTCAACTCGGTATTAAGTTCCAGCAGCTGCTCAAAAACATGGTTGGCGGTGCGCTCATCCAAATTACCGGTTGGTTCATCCCCCAACACGCAACCCGGGTTTCCTACCAGGGCCCGGGCAACGGCAGCACGTTGCCTTTCGCCGCCCGATAATTCACCTGGCTTGTGATCCAGACGCTGGCCCAAACCCACTTTTTCAAGCAGATCACCGGCCAGCTTTGTGGCAAGTGATGTGGGCTCACCACGTATCAATAGAGGCATTGCAACGTTTTCGAGGGCGGTGAACTCCGGAAGCAGATGGTGAAACTGGTAGATAAAGCCCATGCGGGAGTTACGTAAATCACTTCGCTCAGAGTCGCTTTTTTGCCACAGGGACTGCCCATCGACCAGGACCTCGCCCTCATCCGGCCTGTCCAACCCGCCCAAAATATGTAACAGGGTGCTCTTACCGGCACCGGATGCACCAACGATGGCAATCGAATTACCGGCCGGTACCTGTAAATTGACATCCGTTAATACCTGTACCCTCTTTGGACCTTGCCTGAACCCCCTGGAGATGCCGGTGGCCTGGACCACGATGCTGCCTTGCTCATTCATATCGCAAAGCCTCCGCCGGATCGGTTTTGGACGCCCGCCATGCGGGATACAAGGTGGAAAGCAACGACATGCTCAGCGACATGACCCCGAAAGCGACAACGTCGGAGTGACGCAAATCTGACGGTAACTCCGTTATGTAATAAATATCCGATGGGAAAAGGGCAAAGCCAAAAATACGTTCAAGGAACGGCACTACGGTCGCAATATTCTGGGCCAGCAAAATGCCGCCAACCACACCAAGCGCCGTGCCAATGATACCGATGAGACTTCCCTGCACGACGAACACCCGCATGATAGTACCCGCGTGGGCCCCCATGGTTTTTAGAATGGCAATATCTGCCTGCTTGTCGGTAACCACCATGACCAGCATGGAAATGATGTTGAACGCCGCCACTGCGATGATCAATGACAATATAACCCACATGACGGTCTTTTCAGTACGCACAGCCTGAAACAGATTGCCGCGTTCCTGGCTCCAGTCCCTGACGCGGTAAGCACCATCGAGTTGATCTGAGATGTTACGCGCTACCAGCCAGGCTGAATCGAGATCTTCAAGCTTCAACCGGATGCCGCCAATGGCATCTTGTGGCATACGCAACAACCTGGCAGCATCCTCGATATGGACCATCGCCAGACCGCTGTCGTTTTCGTGTTCGCCAAACTCGAACATGCCCACCACCGTAAAGCGCTTCATCAATGGGCTGGCGCCAAACGGACTGGCTTTGAGCCGTGGCGCAATAACCGTCACCTTGTCACCCGGGCCGACCCGCAGACGCAACGCGAGACCAATACCCAAAACGATACCGAACTCACCTGCGTGAAGGTCTGTCAATTCCCCGCTGATCATGCTGGTGGAGACATCTGAAACCACTGCCTCATAATCAGGGGCAATACCACGTACCAGCGCAGCACTCGAACCGTTGGCCTGCAACCAGGCACCGACCTCGATATAAGGTGCGGCGGCAACAACATCTTCACGCTTGTTAACACGGCTGATGACTTCACGCCACTCGTCGAGCGGTCTTTCAAGAGGTTGAATGGTGGCATGTGAGATGGCGCCAAGGATACGTGCACGCAACTCTTTCTCAAAACCGTTCATCACGGAAATCACCGTGATCAATGTTGTGACCCCCAGCGCAATTCCCAGCATCGATGTCAGGGAAATGAAGGAGATAAAGTGGTTCTGCTTCTTGGCTCCAAGATAACGGAGACCGATAAAAGCGGATAATGGTTTATACATACGCGAATTAGACCATAACGTTAAAGATGCAACCAGTTGAATTTACGCTTTGGCTTGTAGGTAAACGTCGATCGGCTCAATCAAACCGGCTATTCCAGCTTATCAAGTAGTGCCTTCAATTCATCCGGCAAAGGTGCGTTGATCAATTGCTGCACGCCATCCGCTGTGTAGAATTTGACCTGGTGCGCGTGAAGAAACATTCGCTTCAGGCCATGCGCCTTCCAGAACTTTTGACGACCCTTGGGAGAATACCGGTCATCCGCCGCCAATGGAACGCCCAGGTGGGCCGCGTGCACGCGAATTTGATGGGTTCTCCCGGTGTGCAATTGTGCTTCTGCGAAACTGAATTCGTCGTAATTCTGTATCAGGCGGAAAGTGGTATGCGCTGGCTTGCCTTGCGGATCGACCCGCATAAATTTTTGCCCGGAACGTTCAAATTGCCCAATGGGCTCATTAACCTCAACAAGGTCCTGCTTCAGTTTGCCATCCAGCAGGCACAGGTAGCGTTTTTCAACCCGGTTGTTGTTAATTTGCGTATTCAGTTCACGCAATGCATCGCCATTGAGCGCAAGAAGCAAGCATCCACTGGTCGCACGATCCAGACGGTGAACAAGGTCAACATTCATTCCCGGACGCATTTTGCGGACCACGTCAATCAAACCCCATGGGAGCGCACTTCCGCCATGAACGGCCATACCGGCAGGTTTGTTTATCACCATCACTCCCTGGCCTTCAAAACAGATGGAGTGCTTTATCAATTGCATTACTGCAGGCGGGAAATCACCGGCTTGCTTGTCACGAATTGATGCAGGTGGAATACGCACGATGTCACCGGTTTCAAGACGGGTGGCCGGTTTTGCCCTACCGCCATTCACACGAACCTGACCGGTACGAATAATTCGGTATATAACAGACCTGGGCAAGCCTTTCAGCCTTGCACCAAGAAAATTATCGAGACGCTGTCCGGCGCGATCCCGTGTCACTTCAACCTTGCTGACTCCGGAACTTACCTTATTCATCGGCAACTTTCCCCAACTCGTTGATAGAAAATGAAAAGACTGTTATATTGGCTCAGTAAGGAATTCGCCCTGCCGAATTGCCCTCCGATACCGCCTGATTATCTCACCTAAGCCGTGCTTTAAAAGGGCAGGACTGCATCGATACAGCGACAGTTTACACGTTGTTTCACTGGCGGAAAGCTTGAATTCACATACTGCTTGATCGCAGGAATAACTTATTTTTGATGGCAGACCGACAAGCTGCCATCCGAGGACCGGACCAATTATTAGATGGTCCGGCTATGAAAACAATATTTGGTACCCCCGGCAAAGATGCAATGCATAGCCGGGTCAGCTAAGTGGAAACATGCCATTTTGATGTCATGTCGTTCCACCGCCGCCCCGTTACGGGGTGCCTGAGGAATTTATAATGAAAAGAATGCTGATTAACGCAACTCAGCCAGAAGAGTTGCGCGTAGCGATCGCCGAAGGTCAACATCTGTTTGATCTTGATATAGAAGTACCCTCCCAGGAACAAAAGAAATCAAACGTTTACAAGGGTAAAATCACAAGGGTAGAACCATCACTGGAAGCCTGTTTTGTTGATTTCGGATCTGTCCGTCACGGTTTTTTACCACTCAAGGAGATTTGTGAAAAAGCTTATTTCAAAGAGGCCAAAAAGAAAGGCGGCAAACTGGCCATCCGCGACGTGGTTCGTGAAGGCCAGGAAATAATTGTTCAGGTTGAAAAGGAAGAGCGTGGCAATAAGGGCGCAGCCCTGACAACCTTCATCTCGCTGGCGGGCCGCTACCTTGTCCTGATGCCCACTAACCCATCTGCGGGTGGTGTATCGCGCCGTATCACCGGTAATGACCGTGATCATTTACGCGAGCAGTTACAAAAGGTCACCACACCGGATAATGTCGGCATCATCATACGCACCGCCGGTGTGGGACGGGATGCTGAAGAACTGCAATGGGATCTTGATTACCTGCTTCAGCTGTGGACGGCCATTGAACAGGCCGCAGCCAGTCGTTCTGCACCTTTCCTGATCCACCAGGAGAGCAACCTGTTCATCAGGGCCCTTCGTGATCATCTGAGGAACGATATCGGTGAAATACTGATCGACAATGAAACTGTTTATAACGACGCGCGTGAGTTTATTCAACAGGTCATGCCGCACAACCTGAACAAACTCAAACTGTACAGTGACCAGGTTCCGCTTTTTAACCGCTACCAGGTTGAAACCCAGATCGAATCAGCGTTTGCACGTACCGTTCATTTGCCGTCGGGTGGCGCCGTGGTCTTCGACCATACGGAAGCGCTACTTTCAATCGATATCAACTCTGCCCGCGCAACCAAGGGTGTGGACATCGAGGATACTGCGTTCAACACCAACATGGAATCGGCCCATGAAATAGCACGCCAGTTGCGACTGCGTGACCTGGGTGGCCTGATAGTTATTGATTTTATCGATATGACCAGTCGCAAACATCAACGCGAAGTTGAAGAGTGTTTGCGTTCCGCCATGCATATTGACAAGGCCCGGGTTCAGATCGGCCGCATATCACGTTTTGGTTTGTTGGAAATGTCACGACAGCGGCTGCGCCCTTCCCTGGGTGAATCCAGCCAGGAAACCTGCCCGCGTTGTGAGGGTTATGGCACGATCCGTAGCGTTGAGTCCCTTGCCCTGTCTATCCTGCGATTAGTCGAAGAAGAGGTGATGAAGGAGTACACCGGGCAGATTATTGTTCAGGCTCCCACGGAAGTTATTAACTTTCTTCACAACGAGAAACGCGCTGCATTAGCCGAGGTTGAATCCCGGCACAAAGTTCCGATAATTATGCTGGCTAACCAGTACCTGGTTACACCCCACTTCGAGATTCTCCGCATCAGGAAGTCAGATGTAACCGAGTCGCCGAGTTACTCCCGTGTCGATCAACCCGAAGCCCAGATGATTGCCAATGAACGCACCCAGACCCATGCGGTCGCGCCGGTGAGTCCCGCGGTTAAACGTATCGTACCCGATCGGCCCGCACCTGCACGCACCGAGGAAAAGGAGCCGGGTCTGTTTACGCGTCTTGCTAAAATTCTTTTCTCACATTCTGAAGAGGAAAGCAAAAGCAAGCCGACGCAGCGAACCAGGAGCGCAATTGCAGATGGCGGCAATCGTGGCACCCAGCAAAACAGGCGGAAACAAAAGGTATCCGCCTCAAATAGGCAATCAAGTCGAAAACCAGGTAATAAGCAGCCCACTTCAGCGAATCAGAAAAAGAAGCAGGCATCAAAACCGCAACGGGTCACCAAGAAAAAGCAGTCCAAAAAGGCCCAGTCCAAAAAGGCCCAGTCCAAGAAAACCCAGTCCAAGCCAGCCAGGGGCCAGGCGAATAAACAACAAGCCAGGCAGAACAAGGGCGGCGGGCCTAAAAAAGCTAAACAGGCAACTGACCAAAACAGCAAGGCAGCGGCAGCAAAATCAGGCGCGCAGGCTGCAGTTCCACCGGTGGCGGCCGTTGCGGATGTGGATGGAAATGTTAAACCTGAGAAGAAGGAGGGCGGCAGTCGCAGGGGCGGCCGCAGAAGGCGTTCACCGTACAAGACGGGTGGTACAAAACCCCGCCCGGATCAGGCTGGAGCACAAAATAATTCAACAACCGATAGCCAGCCACCCCAGCAATCTGGCACTGGCGACAAACAGCAGAAAGCAAAGAAACCAAAGCAGGCTAAATCGGGCGATGTAGGACCGCAGGCCGCTGAAACCTCAACCCCCAGGGAGGACAAGCCCCGGAAACCCAAAGCTGCTGAGGCTCAAAACGCAAGCGCGAGTGAAAACAAGCAGGTGCCCGTCGTTGTAGCAACACCCGACTCAAAGTCTGAAAAGAGCAAATCCAGTGAATCAAATGTCGTGGAATTGAAGTCGGTTGAATCAAAGCCAACTGGCCCGGCTGAGTTGAATGCTGGGTCAACCAAGGCCAGGTCAGCTGAACAATCTGAACCCCGACAAGCAGAAAAAAGTGCTCATGGTGAGACAGAAACGAAAAAAACTGCACCTAAAGACAAGACTGCAGGCGATAAGGAAAAACCGGCCAAACCTAAGAAACGTCAGCCCCGCAAAAAAGCAGCAGGTAAAAAGGAAGGCAAAAAGACTGCCGCCAAACCCACACGTGAAAATAAGCCAGAGACTGCGGCCAAAACGAGCCCGGTCATCGCTGCTGAAAAAGACTCGAAAGGCATTTATACGCTGAAGCCACCACCATCAGAACATACCCAGGGAAAATAGACGGCTTGAGCAAACCTCATAATTCTAAGATACGGGTGTGACCGGCATTTGCCGGTCACACCTGGTTACACCGGTTAATTCAGCTGCGGCGCATAGATCTTCCAAGCAGAAAATTCAGGCGTTCTCCAGCAAACCATAACGCATGGCCATACGAACAAGTTCAACCTCACTGCGCGCACCCAGTTTGCCCAGAATCCTGTATTTATAAGTGGATACGGTCTTGGGACTCAAACACATCAAAGACGCGATATCCGGTATCCGGCGGCCATCGGTTATCTTTAACATTACCTCCATCTCACGTGCGGACAGATCCTCAAAAGGCGACTCGCTCGCTGAGCCTGTCAGCATTGAAAGTGCAAGTTGCTTTGCCGCTTCGCTACCAATGTAGCGCTGTCCACCCGCTACTACCCTGATGGCCTGTATGAGTTCTTCCGCCTCACAATCACGGGTCAGATACCCGCTTGCTCCGGCATCCATTAACCGCGTGGGATAAGGTGGTTTGGCATGCACTGCCAACACGATAATCCGGGCACGCGGGTGGCTGCGCATCAGTTTTCGGGTAATTTCAAAACCCGTCAAACCAGGTAAGTTGATGCTGAGTAAAATAACATCCGGACGACTACTCCTACAGCTGCTTAACGCTGCTTCACCGGATGAAACCTCGGTGATTTTTGTGAATTCGTCGCTTTGGTCAAGAATGTGACGCAGCCCCGTTCGGACCAACGCCTGATCGTCGATAATGAGAATTTGAATCATGTCTCCCCCCTTCGGATTGATTCCATTTTTGTCTGTTTCTTAGTCTCTGACCCGCTCCCCCTTAAGACAGGAAATCCAATTTCAATTCAAAAGAAATGAACCATGGACTATTTAACTATAGACACAGGAACCACGTATGTCGATAGTAGATGAGAATAACTATCATCTCTAGCGAATTACCTACAGTTATTTCATCCCGTGTCGCTTCTGATAAATTTGCCCATCAGTTTCAATGATAACCGATTGTGAATAAATCAAAGGCTGATTACCAACTTGCAAACCGCTCGTTATTGCTGATAATTAGAGTACAATCATGCTCAAGGGAATTAATGACAGATTGGGGATTTATGACACATCAGCACTTCGCTCCTGAAATATCAGATGAACTGGTCAGAATAACTGACCAATACCTTGTGCCCGGCATTTACGCACAATGGGCAAACAGGGTGGCAGAAATCGCTGAAATTGATCTTGGGGATCATATTCTTGATGTCGCCTGTGGTACCGGCACGCTGGCTCGTGCGGTTCAATTTGAAACCGGGCTGTCGGGCAGGATTGTCGGGTTAGATAACAACGAAAAAATGCTCGAATCAGCTCGCAAAAAATCCAGCGGAATCGAATGGCAACTTGGCGATGCCACCGCACTGCCTTTTGAGAAAAACCGGTTCGATCGTGTCATGTGCCAATTTGCGTTGATGTTTATTGTGAACCGTGTGGGTGTGATCAAGGAGATGCTGCGGGTTTGCAAACCGGATGGGCTCGTGGTTTTGGCTACATGGGGGCCATTGCACCACGGCGGTGCCTTTGATGTACTGATCAACCTGGTAAGGCAGTTTTTAGGCTCCCACGCGGCAATAAAACTGTCGTCGCCATGGGCTCTGGGTAAACCGGGGGTTATGGATTCATTGTTGCTGACCTCCGGTGTCAACGAATATGAGTGCCACCAGCGTGTTGGCCAGGCAAGTTATCCTTCCATGAGGGCGTTTATAGAAACCCATTTGCGACTCGCAGGCGAATTCGAAAGTTTGAATGAAGAAAGTCTCGCAGAAATACACAGTGCCGCAGATACACAACTCCACCCATTCCTGGCACCTGGAGGTCAATTGGTCTCGCAACTGAATGCCAACATTTTCACAGTGCAGGATGTGTAAAACATTTTTGGAGACTCACTCTGCCCGGCTTCTTGTTTCCCAGTGAATAAACAAAAAAAAAACAAGCGCGTTTCCAATACCTTATCTGCGTTAATTCACCTGAATTTTGATAATGGTGCCGCCGCGAACTGAAACTACAATATCTTTCTTTCTGTTGCGTTCGTAAATCCAGTTCGACACAGAAACCTTAGACTGGCGACCCTGTTCACTGATTATTTCCTTACTGCTGAATTTTCGTACCGGTTTGCCGCACTTCTTAACCAGTTCGTTTCCGGAATCACCCTGCTTTACGACTTTTCTTCCACATCGGAAGCTGTCTGCTGCCGAGGTACTGGAGAGAATTATGGTTGCTGATAGCAGCAGAATTTTGTTCATGGTTTTGGCGCCCCTTTTAAACCTTTGAGACAGGTTAATTCATGTTCAAGCATGCTCGTAATGGGTAATGGTTGCGGGGTGTTGTCGGTAAATGCCGTTATTTGTGAGTTCTGGGTCGAGTGGGTGGGATTGACTCGGGCCATCCATGGCCCTCGCCCTGCGGGCGTCTCCTGCGT
>Ga0209456_10000918_pt1 | contig 14796 bp, 9 predicted proteins | sample COG_11_FD_184755 | JGI IMG/M metagenome (GOLD analysis project Ga0209456, IMG submission 184755) | Pelagic marine sediment microbial communities from the LTER site Helgoland, North Sea, for post-phytoplankton bloom and carbon turnover... | ecosystem: Environmental > Aquatic > Marine > Neritic...
CGCGCAGGACGTCCGCCATCTTCTCCGAGTCGTACTCGTTCATCTGGCAGCCCATTGTCTTGATATACAGCTTCATTAGCGGATAAAGCCCATGCTCTCCAGTTTCACGAGTATACGGTGCGCAGCCAGATCGGGTGAAATGTTGGCGGTGTCGATAACCATCTCGGCATTCTCGGGCACTTCGTAAGGATCGCTGATGCCTGTGAATTCCTTGATCTTGCCGGCACGCGCCAGGGCGTAGAGGCCTTTTCGATCACGCTCTTCGCAGACTTCGAGCGCCGTCGCGACATGTATCTCGACGAATCCGCCGACCGGCGAGATCGCCTCGCGCACCTGCCGCCGCGTTGCAGCGTAGGGTGCGATCGGCGCGCATATTGCGATGCCACCATTCTTCGTGATCTCGCTGGCCACGTAACCGATGCGACGAATGTTGAGGTCGCGATGTTCCTTCGAGAATCCGAGCTCGCTGGACAGGTTCTTGCGCACGATATCGCCGTCGAGCAGGCTGATCTGGCGGCCGCCGATTTCCATGAGCTTCGACATCAGGGCATTGGCGATCGTCGACTTGCCCGAACCCGAGAGACCGGTGAAGAAGACTGTAAAGCCTTGCTTGTGGCGCGACGGATGGGTGCGCCGCAATTCGGCTACGACGTCGGGAAACGAGAACCACTTCGGAATCTCGAGCCCCTCCTGCAAGCGCCGCCGTAGTTCGGTGCCGGAAATATTGAGAACGTTGTCGTCGTCGGTCGCCGCATCGATTGGTATGTACTGCGCCTTGTTGTCCGCGTAGACCATCATTCGGAACGGCACCATCGATATGTCGAGTTCCTCCTGGTGTTCGGTCAGCAGCTCCTGCGCGTCGTAAGGTCCGTAGAAGTCTTCGCCTTTCGAGTCCTTGCCCGGACCCGCGTGGTCGCGCCCGATGATGATGTGCGTGCAGCCATAATTCTTGCGGATGATCGCATGCCACAGCGCTTCGCGCGGTCCGCCCATGCGCATGGCCAGCGGTAACAGAGATAGCGAAGTCGTCTGCTCGGGATAGTGCGCGAGGATGTGCTCGTAACAACGCACCCGCGTGAAGTGATCGACGTCACCCGGCTTGGTCATACCGACCACGGGATGGATCAGCAGGTTCGCCTCGACCTCGCGTGCTGCACGCAGGGAGATCTCCTGGTGTGCCCGGTGCATCGGGTTGCGGGTCTGGAAAGCCACGACCTTGCGCCAGCCGAGTTTCTTGAAGCGCGCGCGTACCTCGGCAGGGCTTTCACGAAGATGCTTGAAGTCGTAATGCGTCGGAGGCTCGACGCCCGTCAGCTTGCCGCCGACGTAGACCGGGTTGGCGACGTTGTAGAGATAATGAACAGCCGGATGCAATTCGTCCGAGGTGCCGTAAACGCCTTGCGCTTCGGCCTTCTTGTCGGGCGTCCAGATGTCATCCACTTCGAGCGTCGCGAGGATTACTCCCTCGAGATCGCGCAGCGCGAGCTTGTCACCTTTCTTGAGGTCCGCCGCGAATTTCTCGGTCACATCGAGGGTAATCGGAATCGGCCACAGCACGCCGCTCGTCAGGCGCATGTCCTTGATAACGGCATCGTAGTCGGCCTTGTTGAGAAACCCGTCCAGCGGCGAAAACGCGCCGTTCAGCAGCAACTCGATATCGCACAGCTGGCGCTCGGTGAGATCCCACGACGGGTACTCGCGCGCCGCCTGCTTCTCAGCCTCGGCCGCACTCGCGTCGAGATAGAGGTTCTTGAGTTCACCGCCGTGAGGTTCTTTGAACGCACCCATTATGTTATTTCCTGTTAGTCAAATTGAGAAAGCCGCGCAGCTTCGAATGCGCTGCGCGGCCCGTTAGTTACGAATCTGATTTCGTTGCGCCTCAGAACGGAATGTCGTCGTCGAAGTCATCCGGACCTGGTTGCGGAGGCGCATTACCACCACCGCCCTGGCCACCGCCGCCCTGGTCACCGCCGCCCTGGCCACCGCCGCCCTGGCCACCGGAGCCGCCGCCGAAGCTGCCTCCGCCGCCGCCTCGACCGCCGAGCATCTGCATTTCGTCAGCGATGATCTCGGTCGTGTAGCGATCCTGGCCATCCTGGCCCTGCCATTTACGCGTGCGCAGCTTGCCCTCGATGTAAACCTGCGAGCCTTTACGCAGGTATTCGGCGGCAATCTCGGCAAGGCGATTGAACATCGCCACGCGATGCCACTCGGTGCGATCTTTTTGCTCGCCCGTCTGCTTGTCTTTCCACGACTCGTTCGTCGCGACCGTAAAGTTGGTCACTGCCGCGCCGCTCGGCATATAGCGCGTCTCGGGATCTCCCCCGAGGTTACCAACGATGATGACTTTGTTTATTCCGCGGGCCATTTTGGTCCCCTGTCTGTACTTTGATGTCGTGGCTCGCAGCCATGGCGGCGAGGGGGGACTATTGTAGAGCCTGTCCGGGCAAAAGCTAGCCTGATTATTGCCAATTAATGCCGAAATCGGCCGAATCCCTGCAGCGCGAGCCAGATGCCGGCCAACAGGGCGCAGACGAAGAACACGTCGGTCGGCCGGCCCTGGCCGAGGAATCGTCCACCAATCAGGCCGCCGATGAATGCGCCCAGGAACTGGGCGCTCGAGAACACGCCGAGCGAAGCGCCGCGCACCTCGTCTTCGGCCAGGATCGAAAGGCGCGCCGGCAGCGCGGCTTCCAGGAAATTGAAGCCTGCGAAGTAGGCAACGAGAGCGATGAACACCGGCACTGCCGAAAATGCGAAGAACGTCAGTCCGAGCTGAGCGATGACGATGAACGTGACGGCCAGCCCAATCAGGTACCCACGCCCCTGGTGATGATCATTCATGATCATCGGCACCGCGATGCCGAGCGACACGACGAGCGAGCCGATGTACATCTTCCAGTGCGTGGTCAGCGGCATCTCAAAGCGATCATGCAGCAGGAAAGGCAGCGCCACGAACGTCGCCGTCATGATTGCATGCAGCAGAAATACGTAGAAGTCGATACGCAACAGGTCGGCCCGGAATGCCGGTATCAGGCTCCAGCTCTCGCGGCGCTGCGGTTGCGGAATGTCCGGCAGCAGTCGCAGCATCAGTGCCGCAAGTATTGCCATTGCCGCAGCCGTCCAGAACAGCGCCGGTACGCCGAATTGCGCGGCGATCAGGGGACCCGCGGCCATCGCGATGATAAAGGAAGCGCCGATGCCTACGCCGAAGACGGCCATCGATCGTGTCCTGACCTGCTCGCGCGTCGCATCGGTGATCAGTGCGGTCAGGGTCGCCGAGATCGCCCCGGCCCCTTGCAGGAATCGACCCGCGATGACGCCGTGGATCGAATCGGCCATTGCTGCGACGACACTGCCGGCAGCGAAGATCGCGAGACCGCCGACGATGACCGGCCAGCGGCCCACGCGGTCCGACAGTGCACCGAGCGGAATCTGCAGAGCGGCCTGGGTCAGTCCGTAAGCACCGACGGCGAGGCCTATCAGCAGCGACGTCGAGTCCTGCAGGTCCCTGGCATACAGCGAAAGTACCGGCAACAGCGCAAACAGACCGAACATGCGTATCATCGCGATCAGCGCAACGACAGCGACCGAGCGGCGTTCGCCGGCGTTCATGGCAATGCCGTCAGTGGTCTCCGGGTTCAATGTGGTGCTTCCTTTGCGCCGACGATACGCGGCGGCGTATATTAGCAGGTTGTTCGCTGATCAGCCCCGCTATGAAATCAATTGATATCCGTGGTGCACGGACCCACAACCTGCGCGACCTCGATCTCAGCCTGCCACGCGACAAGCTGATCGTACTCACGGGCCTGTCTGGCTCGGGCAAGTCCTCGCTGGCATTCGACACGATTTATGCCGAGGGCCAGCGTCGCTACGTGGAATCGCTGTCGGCCTACGCACGGCAGTTCCTGTCGATGATGGAAAAGCCCGACGTCGACCATATCGACGGGCTGTCCCCGGCAATCTCCATCGAACAGAAATCCACCTCCCACAACCCGCGTTCGACGGTCGGCACCGTGACCGAGATCTACGACTATCTGCGCCTGCTGTACGCCCGAGCCGGCACGCCGCGCTGCCCCGACCACGACATTACGCTCGAGGCGCAAACCGTCAGCCAGATGGTCGACCACGTGCTGGAACTGCCCGAGGGAACCCGGTTGATGCTGCTTGCGCCCGTCGTTGCCGATCGCAAGGGCGAGCACGTACAGTTGATGGCCGACCTGCAGGCGCAGGGCTTCATTCGTGCGCGCATCAACGGCGAGATATACGAACTCGACGATCCACCCGAGCTCGACCTGCACAAGAAGCACAGCATCGATGCGATCGTCGATCGCTTCAAGGTGAAGGAAGACCTGCGCCTGCGCCTCGCCGAGTCGTTCGAAACCGCGCTGCGGCTCGCCGACGGCGTCGCGCGCGTCGCCTGGATGGATGACTCCGAGCAGGAAGAAATCGTGTTCTCGGATCGCTTCGCCTGCAATATCTGTGGATACAGCCTGACCGAGCTCGAGCCTCGCCTGTTCTCGTTCAACAACCCGAGCGGCGCGTGCCCGGGCTGCGATGGGCTCGGCGTGAAGCAGTTCTTCGATCCGGACCGCGTCGTTGTGAATTCGGGCCTGTCGCTGGCCGGCGGAGCGATTCGCGGCTGGGATCGCAAGACCACGTACTACTACCAGATGATCCAGAGCCTTGCGGCGCATTACGACTTCGACATCGAAACGCCGTTCAACGAGCTGCCGAAGAAGCTGCAGAAGGTCGTGTTGTACGGCAGCGGCAAGGAGAAGATCGAGTTCTTCTATGCCAACTCGCGCGGCATGCAGATCAAGAAGCTGCACCGCTTCGAAGGCGTCTTGCCGAATCTCGAGCGCCGCTACCGGGAAACCGAGTCCGGTGCCGTGCGCGAGGAGCTGACGAAATTCCTCAATAGCCAGGCCTGTCCCGACTGCGAGGGCACGCGCCTCAATGAGGCGGCGCGCCACGTGTTCGTCTGCGACCGGTCGCTGCCCGAGATCACGAGCCTGTCGGTCGGCGACGCCCGGGCGTTTTTCGCCGAACTCTCGCTCGACGGGTGGCGCGCGACCGTGGCGGACAAGATCGTGAAGGAGATCAGCGAGCGCGTCGGCTTCCTCTCGGACGTAGGGCTCGACTATCTCTCACTCGATCGCAGCGCCGAGACTCTCTCAGGCGGCGAAGCACAGCGTATTCGTCTTGCCAGCCAGATCGGTTCGGGACTCGTCGGCGTCATGTATATCCTCGACGAACCTTCGATCGGCCTGCATCAGCGCGACAACCAGCGCCTGCTCGGCACGCTCACGCATCTTCGTGACCTGGGCAATACCGTCATCGTCGTCGAGCACGACGAAGAGGCGATACTGTCCGCCGATCATGTCGTCGATCTCGGTCCCGGTGCGGGCGTGCACGGTGGTCAGGTCGTTGCAGAGGGGACGCCCCGGGAAATCCAGAATGAGCCACGCTCGCTGACGGGGCAGTACCTGTCGGGCAAGCGTGCCATCGAGGTGCCGGCCGAGCGCACGCCCGCGGATGCCGACCGCCAGATCACGATCCTCGGCGCCACGGGCAACAACCTGCAGAGCGTCGAGGCCTCGATTCCGGTCGGGCTCATGACCTGCGTTACCGGCGTGTCGGGGTCGGGCAAGTCGACCCTCATCAACGACACTCTGTACAAAGCGGTTGCCGAGGAGATCAACAGGGCCAGCCGCAATCCCGCTCCGCACGAAGGAATCCGCGGACTCGAGCACATCGATCGCGTCATCGATATCAGCCAGAGCCCGATCGGCCGGACACCGCGCTCGAACCCCGCGACCTACAGTGGCCTGTTTACCCCTATCCGCGAACTATTCGCGGGCACCCAGGAAGCGAGATCCCGCGGCTACATGCCCGGCCGGTTCAGCTTCAACGTCAAGGGCGGGCGCTGCGAGGCGTGCCAGGGCGATGGTGTCATCAAGGTGGAAATGCACTTCCTGCCCGACGTCTACGTACCCTGCGACGTCTGCCGGGGGCAACGTTACAATCGCGAGACGCTCGAGATCCGGTACAAGGGCAGGAACATCCACGAGGTGCTCGAAATGACCGTCGAGGACGCCGCAGAGTTCTTCCGCAATGTCCCAGTGGTCGCGCGCAAACTGCAAACGCTCACGGATGTCGGCCTTACCTATGTTCGCCTCGGGCAGAACGCGACAACCTTGTCGGGCGGTGAAGCACAGCGCGTGAAGCTCGCCAAGGAACTGTCCAAGCGCGACACGGGCAAAACGCTGTACATACTCGATGAGCCGACGACAGGGCTACACTTTCACGACATCGAACAACTGCTCGGCGTACTGCATCGCCTGCGTGATCACGGCAACACGATCGTCGTGATCGAGCACAATCTCGACGTCATCAAGACGGCTGACTGGATTATCGACCTCGGTCCCGAGGGTGGTGATGGGGGCGGCCGGATTGTCGCGACGGGCACGCCCGAGCAGGTTGCCGCAACCAAGGGGTCATTTACGGGCGAATTCCTGAAACCGCTGGTCAAACGCCGCCGCAAAACGCGCGGCAGCGCCGCTGTCGGTGCGTAAGTAGAGCGACGGCTCGATCAGTTCGAGTTCCATGAGCAGGTAGTGGCCATCGGCGCCACGCACCCAGTCGCCGCGACCATAGACGGGCAACGGACTGATCGCTTTGAACATCTGTGTCGCGGCATCGAGCAAGGCCTCGGATGGACTTACCGGCTTGATGTCCGCTCCATGTTCTTCCTGCACGCGGAAGTCGCCCTTCTCCGGCGTCTTCAGAATCGCGTGGCTGTATTCTCCGTTGAAAAAGAACAGCGAGAATTCGCCTTCCGATTGTATGTTCTCGATAAAGGGCTGCACGAAGAACGCGCGCCCGGCGAAGGTTGCCTGCAGCGTGTCGCACAGCGCGGCCGGCACCGGGTCCGTCAGGACAAACGTGTCCTTGGCGTTCGCGCCCACGGTTGGTTTGATGACGACCTTGTCGGTCGCGTGATCGGAAAAGAAACGCGACAGGTCGGCCGGGTCGAATTCGTCGAACCAGGTGCTCGGCACGATACGGCCGCCCTGCTTTTCAATGTCGCGAAGATAGGTCTTCTCGAGCGTCCAGAGTACGAGTGACTGATCGTTGATCAACAAGGCGCTGGACGCGTCGATCGTACCGAGCACGTCGAGGAACTCGGCCAGGTGCTCCGGGTAATCCCACGGCGTACAAATGTAAACCGCGTCGTACGCGTCCCAGTCCGGATCGCTGCGCCACGCGACGGTTTCGACCTGCCAGCCGAGGGCGGCCATCGGCTCCACGCTCAGGTGGTAATCCGTAACGAAATCGCCCGCATCTTCCATGACCAGGTAGGCGACTCTTTTCAATCTCCGAAACTCCCGGTCTCGAGGAAGCGTATTGTCAGCTCGATAGTCCGGCGCATGCGCATCATGAATGCATGCGAGTGTTTGACCACGACGAAGTCGGTCATGCCCTCGAGCTTGGTGTCCTCCACCGACACGCGCCCGTCGTCGGGGTTCTCGAGCACTGCCGAGGTCACGGGGTCGATACTGCGATTGGCTGCAATAACGCCCAGCTCGAAGGTCGCCGGCCCCAGCATCAATGGCACACTCTGCTCACCTTTGCCCAGCTGTTGCCCGGCGGGACCGTTGAGCCAGTCGAACCCGGGCACACCATCGAGCTTGTCGACGGCCGCGCTGCCCTGGTTGGGTGGCCCGAGCATCACGACACGCCCCAGCTCAGGGATATCGTCTGTGCTCAGGTACTGGCGCACAAGAATGCCACCAAGCGAATGCGTCACGAAATGAATGCGCGCAAGCTCGTCATTCGAGCGACATATTTGCAGGCCCTCGCCAATGGCCATCGGCGCAAGCTGCTCGACCGTGTAGTAGCGAGATGGATAATCGATGTTCGCCGTGTGATACCCCTCCTCGGCGAGCGCCCGCTCCATCTTGCTCATCGACACGGAAGTGCGTGCCAGGCCGTGCAACAGGACCACGCAGTCGCTTGCCACAGCGAATCCGCAATAGCCAAGCAACACGAGGAATACGATCAGGCGAGACACTTTGGTTCAGGCGTCCAGGGCGCGTAGCTGTCGATCGTGCTGGCGGCTGAGCAACATCAGCGCGAGTACTGCACCGAACAACGCCCATCCCATGTCCGACTGCGTATCCCAGGCGTAGCCCTGCGTGCCCAGGAACGCATCGGCGGCCTCCTCGGAGAGCAAGGCCACCCACCATTCGACCAGTTCGTAAAACGCGCTGAACGCGAGGCAAAAGCAAACGATGAAGAAGTCTCGCCAGCGCGACGAAGCAAACACCCCGAGGCGAATCATGAGTTCACGCGCAATCATGGCGGGGATGAAGCCCTGCGCAAAGTGGCCAAGCTTGTCGTAGTTATTGCGCGTGCCGTCGAACGCCTCCCGGAACCACTCACCCAACGGCACCTCGGCATAGGTGTAGTGACCGCCCACCATGAGGACGACGCAGTGCACGAGTATCAGTGCGTAAACGAGCGGCGTCAGCGGAAAACGCTCCCGCGTAATCCATAGCACCACTCCCCCCGCAACGGCGGGAAATACCTCGAGGCACCAGGTCACGAAGTCTTTCGGACCGATGCCCGACCAGACCAGCACCCCGAGGTAGACAAGTATCCAGACCGCTCTCATACGGCCCTTGTATCACGCCTCTTTTCTGGAACGCCAGTACCCCTGGCTGCTGAAACACTGCCATACCCAGGGAAGCCAGCGCAGCAACGCGAAACTGAGCCACAGCGCCCACGCCAGTATCAGCGCCTTGTAGATCCACAGTGGGACCGTGACGACGCTGGCGGTGGGCAAAATCGACTGGCTGCGATCGGCGAACCAACCGAGCACGTTGCCGTAGGAATTGTGCCCGGTGACGTGCATATCGGGTGTGCCCAGCAGCCCAAGCGGTAAGCTCGTTACGACGGAGGCCAGCGCAATAACGGTCAGGCCCCCGATCGCCAGCTGTATGAGATTGAACTTCCACCAGCTGACATCGGGTTGCCACCGCTCACGAACGGCACAGGCCAGCAGCCAGGTGATGACCACTCCAAGTACGGGCCAGCTGAAGGTGCTGAATCCGATCCCCAGCAACAGCCATTGCCAGCTATTCAGCGGCGCCAGGCCGATGCGGCCCAGGATCAGCGCAAACAGGATCAGCGCTGCGAGTTCCGACCAGTACAGGACGGCGGGGCCCAGCTGCGGGCCGCTCGTCGCGAGCAGCCAGCGATCGTGCGGTTTCGTCAGCGACATCTCGATGTTGCTGGCCGGCCCGCCGACGTCGACGACAGGTGTCACTGTGCGTAAGCCCATCGACCCTGTGGCCCGCCATTCGACACGGATCGCGTGCTTACCGGGCAATATCGGCACGGTCAGTGCGCCGTCTTCGGCCCTCAGCGTTTGCGACCGGCCGTCGATCAGGACTGCCGTCACTTCGGCGTTGTCCGGCAAGCGTAAGACGTGCTGTGCGCCTCGCGTGCTGCGGTATTCCAGGTCCAGGGTGGTGTCGCTGGAGCGATCGCCATGGACGACGGCCAGGTTCACGGCATCGAACGCCAGCGTCGATCCTTGCGATGCCTCTGGCCGTGTCGCGAATAAGGTCACCTGTTCGCCGCCGCGTGGATTGAACTCGGCGACGCGCACATCGCTGACGTCGTCCCCGGTGTCGCTCTCGGGAACCCCCTCGAACCCGGCATTCCAGATATTGCCGACGGCGAACCGCCAGATTTCTTTCCAGGCGGCGCCCTGCTCGGCACTCAGGGTGAGCGGCGACTTGCGCGGCAGATTGGACGTCCAGCTGACGGCTCCCTGTTGCGGGTTCATCGAGACCAGTACGCGGCCGTCGGTCACCGTGAAATCTCCGCTGACAATCTGTTCGCCGGCCAGCAGCGGCACGTCGAGCGTCAGGGCGCCCTGGGCCGGGGCGACGCGATGGACGGTCGTACGAACTCGCCAGTCGAGATCCAGTTCAATGGTCCTCTCGATCCTGGCGAAAGCCGGAAAACGACTGCTTTCCCAGCGCACCGTCTCGTCGCCGTCTCCGTCGGTCTGCAGGCGCGTCAGTTGCAGGGACCCCGATAGCAGCCGACGGTCCTTGACGCCGGCCACGAACCAGCCGTCGCTGCTGACTTCGATGACTCGTGGCGGCGTAGGGAAAGCCACTTCGAGGCTGTCGACGGCCGGCACCGGCCCGCGCAGCGTCAATGGATGCTGACCTGCCGTAACGTAAAGCCAGAGGTTACCGTTCGCGGCGCGCAGTACGCGCGCATCGTTACCGCCTTGCAGCAGTACAACGTTCGGTCGCCAACCCTCGATGGATCCCGGTAAGGGAATCGCCACGTCCTCGAGCGCGTGAAGCGTCAGGTTCATACTGATGGATGTAGCACCGACATCCACGGCCGCCGTTGCGATCTCGGCACAGCGCGGCACGCAGTCGGGCGGTTCGGTCAGGCGCTGCTCGAGTTCCCGCAGCAACTCCGGGCCGGGCATTTCCGCCTGTGCCGACGGGCTCAGGCTCATCATCGTTACGAACAGGCCAGCAGCGAAGAGGCTTGCCGCCTGGCTGCTGCCGAGACTGAGGCCACCCGGCAATGTCCAGCGCTTCCTGAGCATTTCCGCGGCGAGAGCGGCGGCGAACAGCAACAGCAGCGCGACTTCGAACACGCGCAACCCGCTGACGAGCCAGCGCGGCATTACGACCAGCCGCATCGTCTGCTCCGCATCGACGGGGCCACTCCAGCTCAGCGAGTACGAGTTCCACCGCCACGACGGTATGCCGGGACCGGCCTGCACGATGGCGTTGGGCGCGTAACGCGCAAAATCGCGGGCCAGCCTGGCGCCCGTCACTGCTATGTCTTCGACAAGCTGCCTCTGGCTCTCGAGCGTCCTCACCTCGGGCCGTGCGCGGCTCACCTCGTCTTCTTCGGCGGGGCGCGCCGGCTCGACGGCGGCCTTGGGGTAGGCAAGGTCCTGGTCGTACAGTCCGTACTGGTTGTACTGCGGTTCGAGCTGCGGGTAGATCGCAATTCGCAGCTGGCCCGCGACGAACGGCACCAGCGCGATGACGAGCGCGGCTGCGCTCAGCCACTGGTACCCGGACACCAGCTGACGCAGGCGCCCTTCCGGCGCGACACGCATCAGCGCTATGGCGATGAGCAGATTGAGCCACAGCCAGCCCGGTGCGAACGCTTCGTGAAAACTGAGCACGAGCGCGAGCAGCGCAATAACGCCCGCCGCGCGTCCGAGCAGCCGCCAGACCGCGATCGTAATGATCAATACCAGGAAGAAATCGAGGAGTTGCCACTGGCTCATCCAGCTGCCGCGCGCGATGTCCACACCGGGCGCTGCCAGCAGCTTGTGGCCGGGTGGCAGGTTAAGGGTCGCGTCGACCTCGGCAAAGCGCGTGTCCCAGCCCGTGACGGGCAGCGTGCCACGGGTTTCGGCACGTCCCAGTGACTCCAGGTTGACCGCGGTCTGGCGAACCTCCACACCCGTTTGCCCCTCGCCCTGGCCCTCGGTAATCAGCAGGTTCTCGTCGTACTCGGTTGCACTCAGCAGCGCGTACGGCGGTCCCATGTCGAGGCGCCAGTCCGTGCGCATCCGCCCGCCGATCGCGTCGCGGATCACGAAGCCGCTACCGTCGAAGTCGAGCCAGATCGTCCGCTGCAGATCGAGTTCGTTTGTCGCGGCAACGATGCCGCGACTGCGCTCGGTGACCGCGAAGGTCGCGCCTGCATCGACGCGAAACGCGGGGTAGTTGTTCCAGATACCCGGCACCTCCGCCTGCACGGGATCGACGGGAGGAAGGCCCTCTGCGGCCGTGACGCGCAGTCGATCGTTCGACTGGTAGCTCCAGACCTCCGTGTCAGGCAAGTTGGTGCCCGTCGCAGGCCGAACGATCGCATTGATCACGTCCGGCGCACGCGCCGTGAGATAGACAGTCCAGCGTCCGGGCCGGACCTGCAACCTGAGATTGCCGTCAGCCTCGAGCTTCGCGGGCAGCTGACTCTGCAGGTTCAGCGGCACGAAGCCCTCGGGCAGGATCGGGCCGAACAGTTCCTCGCGAACGCTGCCGGATACGTCGATGCGCAGCTCCGTTATCAGGCGCGTCGGCACGTCATCGGCGACCAGCCGGTAAACGACCGCGCGGACCGAGTCGACAGCGCGCGTATCCTGTTTGCGCTCACCGAGGAAAACGCCGTTGCGATTGAGCTCCGGGCGCGCGACGTCGCGGCCGTCCACGCTCAGCGAAATCAGGCCCGTCTCGGGCGGCAGGCGCAGTATGCCCGGCCGCTCGTCCCATTCGAACCGCCCGCCGATGCGGTAGCTGCCCGGCGCCAGTCGTACGCTGGGTTGCCCGTTTCGGGCGACGACTGCCACGGCACGTTCGTTCACGGTGACCCGGTTCGGCCAGTAGGCCGCGTCGCCTGGAAGGGTCAGCCACTGCTCGTCCGCGTACACGGTCCAGCTTTGCGCAAAGCGCGCCCCCGACCCCGTCACGCTGAGCTGAAGCCGGCCAGGCCAGGCACAAACGAAGTCGCCCCGATTTTGCGCGCCCGCGTTGAAATAGAACGGGCAGGACCTGAACTCCTTGTCCTTGAGCACCCATGCCTGCCAGTCCCTGAGTTCGTCGGGAACGTAGTCCTGGGCGGTCGCCGCCGTCGTCGTCAATAACAGGGATAACAGAACCAGCCTGAGCATCGATGACATAATGTCCCTCCAGCGCGTTACGAGCACACTATACGTCAACGCAGCGCGAGGCGAGTAAGGGTTAGTAGTGCGGCGGACGCTCGTCCCCGGCATCTGCGCCCGGCATAGCTTCGCCCATCGAGCGCACCCTGCTGATCAGCGACTTGCACAGCTCCTCGAGCTGCATCAGCTTCTCCTGTTGCCGCGTGACGACGTCATTGAGTTCGTTGAGCAGCTGATCCTGGTGGGCCAGCTTGCTCTCGATGTCGACAAGGCGCTCCTCGCTCATTTTGGTCCCCTGTGTAGGCGTTTCGAGCTAGGATACACGCGTAATTCCTTCAGGACTCTCCATGTCATTGATTCGATTCGACGAGGTCGGCCTCGAATTTGGCGAACAGCTCATCTTGCGCGATGCCGTCTTCTCTATTGACAGCGGCGAACGCGTTTGCCTGATCGGCCGTAATGGCGCCGGTAAGTCGACGACCCTGAAGCTGATCACGGGCGCGCTCGAACCCGACCGCGGCGAAATCGTTGCGCGCTCCGATCTCATCGTCAGTCAGCTGGAGCAGACGCTCCCGGAAGCCCGTGACCTGCCGGTTACTGACGTGATCCGTTCCGGTCTCACGGAAATAGAACGCCTGCTGGCCGAGTACGAGGAAAAGTCGAAACTCGATCTCGGCAAGCACGGCCTCATGGAACTCGAGGCGCTGCATGCGAAAATCGATACGCACGACGGCTGGCATCTCGAGCAACGGGTGGAAACCACCATCACAGAGCTGAAATTGCCGGCGGACAAGAGTATGAATGAGCTGTCCGGCGGCTGGCGGCGACGCGTCGCGCTGGCCAAGGCACTCGTGCAGAAGCCTGACCTGCTGCTGCTCGACGAGCCAACCAATCACCTCGATATTGCTACGATCAAGTGGCTCGAGGATCGCGTCTACGGCTACCCGGGGGCCGTGCTGTTCATCACGCACGATCGTGCGTTCCTGCAACGGCTTGCGACGCGCATCGTGGAAATCGACCGTGGCAGGATCACGAGCTGGCCCGGCGACTACAATAACTACCTGACAAGAAAGGAAAAGGTGCTGGAAGACGAGGCCACAGCCGAGGCACGTTTCGACAAGAAACTCGAAGAAGAAGAGGTATGGATCCGGCAAGGCATCAAGGCGCGGCGCACGCGCAATGAAGGTCGCGTACGCGCGCTGCAAAAAATGCGCGAGGAGCGCGAAAAGCGCCTGGCGAAAGACAGCAAGGCACGCATGTACATCGAGGAAGCGGAGCAATCCGGGCGCAAGGTAATACGCGCAAAGAACATCAGCTACAGCTACGGCAACGAGCCGGTGATCAGCAACTTCTCCATCAAGATCATGCGCGGCGACCGCATTGGCCTGATCGGAAATAACGGCGTTGGCAAGACGACGCTATTGCGGCTGCTGCTCGGTGAACTGGAGCCGCAAACCGGCACCCTGAAGCACGGCACGAATATCGAGGTCGGTTACTTCGATCAGTTGCGGCAGACGCTCGATCTCGAAAAATCGGTTGCCTATAACGTTGGCGAAGGACGCACCTACATCAAGCTGGGCGGTAAGGACCGTCATATCGTCGGTTACCTGAAAGGATTCCTGTTCAGCCCGAAGCGCACGCAGACTCCTGTCAAGTCACTATCGGGCGGCGAACGCAATCGAGTCATCCTGGCAAAGCTGTTTACGCGCCCCGCGAATCTCCTCGTGCTCGACGAGCCCACCAATGACCTCGATATTGAAACGCTCGAAGTCCTCGAACAGAAGCTGTGCGAATACACGGGAACCCTGATTGTCGTCAGCCATGATCGCGAATTTCTTGATAACGTCGTAACGAGCACTGTCGTTTTCGAGGAAGACGGCAAGGTACAGGAGTATGTCGGCGGTTACAGCGACTGGGCGCGTCGGGGTCACGAGCTTGCCGACAACGACAGCCCGTTCGAGGTCGAACGGAAAAAGCGCCAGGCATCCGAGCTTCGTCGCAAGAAGAACGCGACGAAGCTCAGCTACAAGGACCAGCGCGAACTCGACCAGCTACCCGCCGAGATCGAA
>Ga0209456_10000923_pt1 | contig 14768 bp, 7 predicted proteins | sample COG_11_FD_184755 | JGI IMG/M metagenome (GOLD analysis project Ga0209456, IMG submission 184755) | Pelagic marine sediment microbial communities from the LTER site Helgoland, North Sea, for post-phytoplankton bloom and carbon turnover... | ecosystem: Environmental > Aquatic > Marine > Neritic...
TTTCCGTTTTGCCCTTTGTATAGAGTCACCAGAACGTCTAAGCCAAGAGGATCAGTCCAGAACAATGGATTGTTTAGGGCGTATGTATATGTATTTAAGCCAGCGGCCAAACCAATGGGATCAGAAGTCAGATACCTGCCTGTGCCTGGGTCATATGTTCTATGGCCATTATCGTGCAATCCAGTCTCTGCATCATAATACTGCCCCGGAAATCTCAAATTAACCGTGACATGCATCCCGTTACCATCGGGGTCAGTCTCAGCAGCCGTCGCGCCAAAGGGATCTGACTCCCATTTCCATACCGCCGTACCGCCTGAATCAGTGGCCATCCGCGGTGTGCCCAGGTGGTCTGTCTGCAGATAGAGCACCTCATGGGTCGAACCCACTGGTTCAAGCTGGGCAAGCGGCTCTCCGTTCAGGTAGACATACTCACGGAGTATCGCACCATTGGGTTGATATTCAGTCAGCAATTGCCCATTCGTGCTGTAGGAAAACGCCGTGGTCGTTTGTGCTGTGACCTTCTCAATCCGCTGGCCCAGGCCATTGTAGCGGTAGGTCGCGGTGGTCGCTCCGCCATCCAGGACGCTGACAAAGCGATTGGCGGCATTGTGGCTGAAGGTCCGACTGCCAATGGCCGTGATATTGCCGTTGGCATCGGTGGTCACACTGGCTGATTGGGCATCACTGTAGCCGGTCAGTCGATTACTGGCTGCGCCATAGGTGTAATCGGTTATGGATGTGTCCATTTCCGTTAGCTGGAGACGATTTCCATTACGGTCATAGCCATACTCGATATCGCCGGACCCACCGGTGGGCGGTGGCAGAGATGGCTGCTCCGGAAAGACCAGTGTATGCCAGCCCGGTGTCCCGGACACACCACTGCCATGCTGGACCGCACTGACATCAACGACATCCGCGGCCAGCCAGGTGCCGTCGGGTAATCGATGCACACCCCGCTCCATCACGATGTAGGGCACGGTCATGGCAAAGTGGGGACCATTATTACCGGCCGGTTCCACCTGCACGATTTCAAAGCCGGTGGTGGTCACATTGCGAATACGCAGGGCGGACGGTTCACCGCCCTCATTGGTAGGCAGGGCCACAATGACCGGCGGCACACTGTAGGTCTGCTGGAAGCTGACCTGAACATATTCCGGTGTAACTGACGTGTCATTGAGCGTAAGCTGCCCGGCCTCCAGTGACCAGCTGCTGCCATCGTAGTCGGTCAGTTGGGCATCGAACGCCCTGGAGAAGGCCAACACGCTCACCTGCTCCGTGGTGTGGTTACGCTCAAAATCCCTGTACCTGTCCTCATCAAAGGTCAGCCCGACGCTGGAGTTGCTTTGTGCACAGCGCCTGAGCCAGCCGCCGTCGCCGCCATCGCGCGTGACCTGCGACGCGACGGCCACGGGTGGAGTACTGTAGTTGCCCGCAAGGACCACATTGAAGCACGTACCCCAACCGGTAATGCCATCACTACTGATCCTGGATTCAAAGGCAACCGACTGGCCATCGCTGGCTATGAAACTGCTGGCGACCCCGTTCGCAATGGCGATATAGCCAAGCGTTTCTGCCGAATTCACAGCACCCGGACTCGCTTCAGCACGCTCCAGTGCCAGTTTGACGTTATCCACCGTCAGACTGCTCACTGCCGTGGTGAGCCACGGCTTTGAGGTCGTCCCCGGTGGCATATTGACCTCGTTATTCATGGTCTGGATTGAGGCCAGCAACGCCGGCTTGTCTGAAAATAAAGGTCCACCCTGGGGCAGCGGCGGGGTCGGCCCGCCGCCGGTCACGCCGTCACCCTGACTGAAGGCGATGACCCGGCTGAGCAGGTCATAGCCGAACGCACGATCCTGTCCGGCCGTCAGGTTATCCAGCACCGTGGTGAGGTTGCCGGCCGTATCGAATTGATAGGTCTCATTCAGCAGGCTACCGAGGCTAATGCCGGATGTCCGGTAGGCCTGATCAACACCCTTGCCGAGTGTCAGGCCGTTACCCAGGGTGAGACTGGTTACCGGGCCAAACGGGGCATACTGGATGGCGCTGGCCAGCGTCTCCACCTGGCCACCCCGGTCCAGATCCACCTGGATCACCTGCCCGCCGGGGCCATAGCTGTAAGTGACAATCGCACCCGAGGGATAGGTCATGGTCTTGACCCGACCGGCCTCATCATAGTTGTACGTGACGCCCTGGTGGTCGGCCACCTCACCGAAGGCGGTGTAACCATAGTCGGTAACGATGGGGCTGAATGAGGCCGGTGCCAGCGTGACGGTGCACAATTCACCCTGACCGTTGGTGCAGCTGTCGTAGCGGTAGGTGACATCGTCCTCGATGCCGGGGGCATCAAGACCGGTCAGCCGGTTGAGCGCGTCATAGGTGTAGGTAATGACCTGGCCCCTGGCATCAGTCTGCTGGGTGCGATTGCCCGCGGCATCATACTGGAAGGTGGTCATCCCGGTATCCGGGCTGGACTGCGAGAGGAGGTTACCCAGATCGCCATATATATAAGTGGTCGTCCCGTTGTTGGGATCCACCACCTGGGTCAGCCGATCACCGGCATCATAATTAAAGCGGGTCACACTGTCGGCCGTCGCGGGTGTCCAGCCGCCTTGATCCCGTGTCGTTTGGGTGAGTCGCTTCAGCGCATCATAGTCATAATCCGTGACCATGCCATAGCCGTCCGTCTGCCGGTCCAGCGTGCCATCCGGTGCATAGTCATGATCCACGGCCTCATTGACCTGGCTTTGTACATTGAGCTGGTTGTAGGTATCAAATGCCTGATTGACGGCCTTGAGCAACACGCCGGTGCTGTCGTGAATATTCTCGCTGACTACATTACCTTCAGTATCCAGCACGAACTCCAGATAATTGCCCATACCATCCGTGATCCGCGTCAGCCGGCGCGCATCGTCATAACTAAATGTCAGGCTTGTCGCCGCCGGGGAGTTGTCACCGGTGGTGATGCTCTCCACTTCTCCGGTGGCCAGGTAGGTCCAGCGGGTTACACGCGTGCCTGCCGTGCTGCTCTCTGCAAGGCTCTCCAGGCGATCATTGCCGGGATAATAGGAATAACCCAGGCTCAGGCCGTTCGGGCGGTCCTCCGATATCACTCTGCCGGTGGTGGAATACTGGATGTTGCTGCGGACCAGGGTGCCGCTGGCGTCCTCGATCTCTTTCAGCCGTGCCCGGTTATTGCCTTCATTCGGGTCATCAGCATGGTAGCGCAGGGTGGTGATATCGCTGACACCGGTTCCTGGTCCATCGATTTGACTGAGTTGGTGCAGCGGGCCGTTGTATTGCCAGGTTGTGGTCGAAGCAACCGGCGATCCGTCGGGTTTGAAGCCATTGACAGTGGCCGAGGTGCGATTGCCGAAGTTGTCGTAGCTGTAGGTCGTGACCCTGTTCGAGCCGGCATGCACCGAGGGTTCAGTAATGGTGACTATCTTGCCAAAGAAACCCGGGTGGTACGTATAGTCGATACGGCGTTCCTCGGTCGTGCCTCTGGCCTCGATGATATAGCCGGGATTACCATGGGCATCATAGTCGCCATATTCCGTAGTGACGCCATTCTCGGTTTTTGACAGAAGATTAATTGTATTCGAATCGTAGTTATAACTGATCACACCCCCCTGGCATGATGCACATCCCGGACCGGAAATGTTCGAAATAAGCTCAACACCCTGTTTTACAACTCTTGTATAGTCGGAAGCGTTGCCGTTACTGTTGGTTACTGTGCGGGTGTTGCCGCTGTAGGTGATCGATACCCCGTCGATTCGATCCGTCAATAGCGGTGTTTTTGGTCCGTGGTAACTTGATATCGCTACCGCGCCTTCTTTGATATCAAATAGATCATATTCATAATTAGCGAATCTCAAGCCACGCTCATCCGTTATGCCGGTAAGTGCTGATTTGATGCTCAGGCCATCTGTCATATCCTGCTCGTTATAGTGATAGCGGCGCGTCGTCCCGTCCGGGTTATCGACATATTCCAGCAGTCCGCCTTCACTATTACTCGTATAGCGAAAACCCCACACCCGTCCGGATCCAGGATGACTCAGACTGGAGATCCGGCCCGCAGCGTCGTATTGGAATGTAATCCTGTCGCCATCATTCGTACTGACTTCATCCAGCATGCCTTGCTGATAATTCAGAGTCTGTACGTTGCCCGCAGGATCTGTAATGGATTGCAGCAAGCCTGTCGCATCGTAAATTTCAGTGCTGTTATCAGCCGCGATATACTCCCACCCGGTTACACCGCCTGATCCATCGGTAAGCTGTGTTAACGAAGCATGGATGTCTCCAGTCGTTTCCCAGAGGCCGGTAGTCCCGTTGTAGTTGAATAACTGTGTTGTATTGTCAGGCCTGCCTACAAATGCAGTTGACACTACGCCGGAAGCTGTATTTACCGTTTTAAGATTTATTTTATTATTGTAATTATGCGTCCTCTTGTGACCCAGGACGTCGGCATCTGTGTAAGATGCGTTGTAGTCTCTGAAGTTATAGGACCAGGTGAATGTGATGGGAAAAACACCTGCCCCGGCAAACTCGGTCCGGGTCATGTATTTATCTTTTGCTGCCACATTGACTGGATTCCCAACCGGGCAGGAGCGCGGATTACTGCCTCGCTTTAATTCATTTACCCCGCTGGTTGTATTACAGACATAAGTCGAATTGCTCCCGATTTGTTTTCTCTGCTGCCCCGGGCACTTGGCATACTTGACGGTAGTTGCAGCGGTCAGCTCATAAGGCCCCCTCATCGGGTATTGCGGATCACAATCATTGTGATAAAAGATATTCCAGTGCGGCTGGATAGCGCCTGTTACACCTGGATCATATTCTGAATGAGAATAAACATAGCACCAGAAGACATTTTCTATATCAGTTGAACCGGCTGTCTCAGGATCTGAAAACCTTTTCTCCGGTCCACCTTGATAGTAATTAGGTACTGTGTAGTAAATGTCCGGCGCATGCTGCAATGCATATGCGTTGCCAGATAACATCACCATCACTGTCATAAGTATTCTTGATGAAAAGAAATGCCAATATTTATTTTTCATCCTGCCCCCCAATACTTTACTGAACGCAAAGATTTTCGATTCTTCACCGCAATGACCGTGATTAACCTGGCCATGCTTTCATGGTCATGAATTTCGAAAGACAGTATCAGCGGCAATACTTCAATCAGCCCGTCATGCCGTGCTGATTAACCGGTAGGAATATTCATAAATTGTTGCCAGCGAGGCTTATTATTCGGTTATATGCAGTGCGGCCACCTGTTTTAAATGACACCGGCCGCTTTATTACATAAAGTAACTACACCATGACCGACCCCACCCCTCAGGCTGGCCGCTTTCTGGCGCGCAGCGATTTCGACCTGCTCCTCGGCGCACTCAGGGAGCTGGGCTACCACTGTGTGGGCCCACAGCTGCATGCAGGTGCCATCGTCTATGATGACCTGGAGCACGCCGATCAATTACCCGTCGGGGTCAGCGTGGAACAGGCACCGGGGAGCTATCGCGTGCAGCAGTCCGATTCAGTGCGCAGCTTTGCCTGGTCGAACGGGCCACAGGCACTCAAACCGCTGGTCAATGCGCCGCGTGAAACGCTCTGGTCGGCGACCACTAGCGAAGACGGCCGCCTGGAGTTTATTCCCACGCCGGTCGAGTCCACACCGGTGGCGGTCATCGGCGTGCGCAGCTGCGACCTGGCGGCACTGGCGCTGCAGGACCGGCATTTTCTGCGACCGGGCAAGGAGGACCCCGCCTACCAGGCACGGCGTGCGGCACTGTTCCTGGTCGCCGTGAACTGCAGCCATCCGTCCGCCACCTGTTTCTGCGCCTCGACCGGTGACGGGCCGGCGGCCGGGCGCGGCTATGACCTGGTGCTGGATGAACTCGATGAGGGCTTCCTGCTGCAAGGCGGCAGCAATGCCGGTGCGCGGGTACTGGCCGCGCTCGACACCCGTGAGGCCACCGAGGCACAACGCGCGGCCGCGGCACAAGCAACCACAGAAGCCATTGCGATGCAGCAGCGTTCACTGCCGGCCGGTGACCTGTATGAATCATTGATGGCCCGGCAGGCACATCCACACTGGCAGGACATCGCCGGGCGCTGCCTGTCATGCGGCAACTGCACCTCGGTCTGTCCGACCTGTTTCTGCACCGACGTGCGCGATGACTGGAGCGTCGATGGCAAGCGCGTCACCCATGACCGCGAGTGGGACTCCTGCTTCACCCAGGGACACAGTTACCTGCACGGTCATGTCGTGCGCCCGGACACCGCGGCACGTTACCGGCAGTGGCTGACCCACAAGCTCGGCAGCTGGCACCGCCAGTATGACCGCTCCGGTTGTGTGGGTTGCGGTCGCTGTATCAGCTGGTGTCCGACCGGCATCGACATCACGGCAGAGATACCAACACTGCTGGATAGTGTTCCATGAGTACCGCCCAGCACTGTCCCATGGAGGCCAGGATCATCGGCAAGGAGCGGGAGTCTGCGAGCATCGTCACCCTGGTGATGTGCCTGACCGATGCCGCTGCGGCCAGCGCCTTTCGCTTTACACCCGGGCAATTCAACATGCTCTACGTCCAGGGGGCCGGCGAGATCCCCGTTTCCATCGCCTCCGATCCCGATGACGCCGATTCGCTGTCACACACCATTCGCGCCGTCGGGCGGGTATCAACACGACTGACCGAGCTCGAACCGGGCGACCGCATCGGCCTGCGTGGCCCGTTCGGGCGCGGCTGGCCGCTGGAACAGCTGGGTGGCCGCGACCTGATCATCGTCACCGGCGGTCTCGGCTGTGCGCCGGTAGCCCCGGTGATCAGCTACATCAATGACCGCCGCCAGGACTTCGGGCGGCTGGCGATCCTGCACGGCGTCAAACACTCCAGTGACCTGATCTGGGGCGGATGCTACAGCGATTGGGCCGCACAGGATGACACCCAGGTCCTGCTGTCAGCGGATCGCTGTGATCTCTCCTGGACCGGCACTACCGGGCCGGTCACCCGGTTGTTTGACCATCTGGAGATACCGCCCGCCGGGGCGGCCGCCCTGATCTGCGGCCCCGAACCCATGCAGCATGCCTGTGCCGAGTGGCTGCTGGCCAATGACATGCCCGCAGGCGATATCTGGCTCAGCCTGGAGCGCAACATGCAGTGCGCCGTCGGGCTGTGCGGCCACTGCCAGTTCGGCGAGCACTTCATCTGCCGCGACGGCCCGGTGTTTCGCTATGATGTCATTCGTCCCCTGATCGGCAGACCGGGCATCTGATGGAACATCCGATGGACAGCAATACGAGGCCGAAGATTGCCCTGCACAAGTTCAGCTCCTGCGACGGCTGCCAGCTGGCGTTTCTCAACCTCGGTGCGGGACTGCTGAGCGTCTTCGAACAGTTCGAGGTGATGCACTTTGCCGAGGCCGGGCCGGTTGCGGAAGACAGCCCGGTCCTGATCAGCTTTGTCGAGGGCAGCATCTCCACCCCGGACGACCTCGAGCGCATTAAAAAGGTACGCGCCAACAGCCGCTACCTGATCACCATCGGCGCCTGTGCCACCGCCGGCGGGCTGCAGGCGCTGCGCAACCTCGCGGACAACGACGGCTGGGTCGAGGCGGTCTATGCCACGCCGGAATATATCGATACCCTGGATACGGTCACACCGATCCGGGCACATGTCCCGGTCGATGCGGAGCTCTGGGGCTGTCCCGTGAACAGCACGCAGGTGCTCAATGCGCTGCATGCCTGTCGCAACGGGACACTACCCGTGGTCGAACACGACAAGGTGTGCCTGGAATGCAAGCGCCAACAGACCGTGTGTGTCATGGTCACGCGCGACCTGCCCTGCATGGGCCCGGTGACCCGCACCGGCTGCGGTGCACTGTGCCCGGGTTATGCACGCGACTGCTATGCCTGCTATGGCCCGGCCGAGAACAGCGAGGACGGGATCCTGCGTGCACACTTTGCTGGCCTGGGTTTACATACCACACAAATCGAACACCGTTTCTCGTCCTTCACCAGTGCCGCCGGCATGACCCGCGAGGACCTGCCGGGAGCGGCAGCCGACGATGAGTAAAGAGCGCAAGCTGAATATCAAGGTGCCGGTACTGGCGCGCGTCGAGGGCGCCGGCGCCCTCAGGATCAAGATACGGCAGGGCAGGATCAAACGGGCCGAACTCGACATCTTCGAACCACCGCGCCTGTTCGAACGGTTGCTGGTCGGTCGCGATTACCACGAGGTCCCGGACATGGTGGCGCGCATCTGCGGCATCTGCCCGGTCGCCTACCAGATGAGCGCGGTAAGTGCACTGGAAGGCATCTTCGGGCAGGATCCGGGTGCCCGGGTACAGGCCATGCGCCGCGTGTTCTACTGCGGGGAATGGATCCAGAGTCACGCCCTGCATATCCACCTGCTGGCGGCCCCCGATTTCCTCGGCTTTGACAGTGCACCGGCCATGGCGCGCACTTATCCGGACGAGGTCCGCCGCGGGCTGGAACTGCAGGCCGTGGGCAACGATATCATCCGCCTGTTTGGCGGCCGTTCGGTGCATCCCGTCGGCGCCTGCGTGGGCGGCTTTCACCACACCCCCGACCGGCCGTCGGTCCGGCAGCTGCTCGATAAGCTGCAGGCGGCATTGCCGCAGGCCGAGGCCCTGTTGCGCTGGACGGCGGCACTCGAACTGCCACAGGATGACCAGGCCTTTTGCAGCGTGTCCCTGACCCACCCGAGCGACTACCCGATGATCGGTGAGCGCATGGTCTCCAGTACCGGCCTGGACATCGGCATCGAGGACTTTGAAGATTACGTCAACGAGTACCAGGTGCCGCACTCGACGGCGCTGCATGCGCTGCTGCACGGTGAGACCTACCTGGTCGGTCCGCTGGCACGCATGAATCTGAACCAGGCGCGCCTGCCGCCGGCGACCCGCGAACTGCTGGCCGACTGCAACATCCGTTTTCCCAGCCGCAACATGTATCACAGCATCATCGCGCGCGCGGCGGAGATCCACCTGGCCCTCACCGAGGCCATCCGCCTGCTCGAGGAGGACAGCGATACGCAACCGCTGCGGATCACGCCGCAGGTTCGTGCGGGCACCGGCTTTGGCGCCAGCGAGGCGCCGCGCGGCCTGCTCTATCACCGCTACGAAGTCACGAACACCGGCACCATCACCAGTGCGCGCATCGTGCCGCCGACCAGCCAGAACCAGGCGCGCATGGAGCAGGACCTGGTCACGTCACTGGAGAATTACGGCCTCCAGCATGCGGCCGATGCACTGCAATTGCGCGCCGAAACCGTGATTCGCAATTACGACCCGTGCATCTCCTGCGCCACACACTTCCTGCGCCTCAGGGTCGAACATGACTGACACCGGCACCCCAACGCCGGCACCGGTGAGGATCGTCGGTATTGGCTCTGCTTCAGGGAATGACACCCTTGGCTGGGATGTAGCAGAAAGACTGCTGACAAGCGGCTGGGCCAGCCGTTACCCCGCCGGCGTGCTTGAGGTGTCGACCTGCACTACACCCGCACAGCTGCCCGCCATGCTTAACGGCGCACGCCTGCTCCTGCTGATCGACGCACTGCTGGATGGCGATACACCGGGCCGCCTGCAGCGGCTGACCGCGGACACACTGGCGGCGGGTTCGCAGGCCAGCAGCCACGGTGTAGGGGTTGCAGAGGCGCTCGCGCTGATCGATGCGCTGCAGGGTGATGCGATCCAGGTCGTGTTGCTGGGTGTCTGTGTGGGCACACCCGATCACAGTGCAAACAGTGACAACCTGCTCGAGATGGCCTGGCCGTCACTGCAGACGACCCTGGATGAGATTATCGGGCAGTACCTGGAACCTGGCGAAACAGCCGCTTCGCCACCGGTCAGTGCCGGGCGTTACTGGTGAACACCTCTTGAGGCGAGATAGTCGAACAGCGCCGCGCGTCCGCTACTGAATTCGATAAACTGCACACCGACCTGGTAACGGCCGCTATCCTGTCGTGCATAGACGGTCCGCCCGTGCACCTCGACCAGGAGGTCCTCACCGTCCGCGGCCGGTACCGTGAATCGAAACAGTGCCGTGACCGACGCATGGTCCTGCAGCCGGACCTCGCCCCCGAACAGCGTGTCCACCAGGCTCTGGTTGCTCTCGGCGCGCAGGCCGGTGCGGGAAATATTGGTAATCATGGCCAGTTCCGGCTGGCCGATCCGCGGACGGATCTCCACGGGCAATGTGACCTCGATGCGGGGGCTGCCGCGCAGCTCGACCCGGACGGTCGATTCGACACGCCGGCTTTGCGGCGTATCGATTGCATCGATGGAGAAGCTGGAGGTGTTGGCGGGTTCGTCCCTGAACATTGCCATATCGGTTTTTCCTCTATGAAGCTGTTGCCAGCCGTTTGCTGTTGTCCTCTACAAGTTTGATGGCATCCCGTGCAGGCAGGGGTTTGCCAAGCAGGAAACCCTGGATCATGTCGCAGTTTATTTCGCGCAGTGCAGCGAGCTGACTTTCGGTTTCGACCCCTTCCGCCACCACGCGCAGGTCCATGCTGTGCGCCATTTCGACAATGGCACGCGCAATCGCCAGCTCGCTATCCCCCAGATCGATTTCCTGCACGAAACAACGATCGATCTTCAGGATCTTGAACGGGTAGCGCTTCAGGTGCTCCAGTGACGAATAACCGATACCGAAGTCATCGATGGATATCGGATAGCCGAAACCCGACAGGGTATTCATGGTATCCATGGCCGCTTCGACATTTTCCATAATGGCGTTTTCGGTAATCTCCAGCTCGATCATCGCCGGATCGATTTTTGCCTTTGCAATCGCATCATTGATCTGTTCGACCAGGTCGGGCTGGCGAAACTGCACCGGCGAGATATTGATCGATACCGGGAGATTATGGCCGCTGTCCTGCCACTCCCGCACCTGCCGGCAGGCCGTATCCATGACCCATTTACCCATGGGATTGATCAGACCGCTGGACTCTGCGGCCTCGATAAATTCGCCCGGGTTGCGCATGCCGGAATCAGGATGATTCCACCGTATCAGCGCCTCCATGGATTCGATCCTGAGCGTATTGATATCCAGTTTCGGCTGGAAATACAGTTCCAGTTCTTCATTCTCGATGGCATAACGCAGGTCATGTTCGAGCTGGTAATTGTGTCTGACGATCGAAGCGTATTCATCGTCGTACAGCCGGTACTTGCCGATACCGTTTTGCTTGGCCTGCTTCAGTGCAAGTCCGGCGCAGGTGATCAGCTCCTCTGCATTCTGGCCGTCCTTTGGATACAGGCTGACACCGGCGCTGCAGGTCAGGAAAACCTCCTGCTTGTCGGTTTTAACCGGCTCGGACAAAATGCGCATAATGCGGGCGACCACCATGGGTATATAGGCCGTATCCTCGATCCCGGTCAGCAATATGCCGAACTCGTCGCCGCCGATCCGGAAACTGTCACTGCCGATGTCGCCGGGCTGTAGTTGCTTGACGCTGTCGGTGGTCCGCATGGTGTGATGCAGGCGCTTGGCAAGAATCTTCAGCACCTCGTCCCCGGTCGGATAGCCAAGCGTCAGGTTGAGTCGCTGGAAAAAGTCGATATCCAGCAGGACCACTGCCATCGAGGTGTCAGTGTCGGGCGTGGCGTCGATCGCCTGCTTGAGTCCGTCGTGGAAGCTGCTGAGGTTGGGCAGGCCGGTGATCAGATCCTGCCAGTCTTCCCTGGACATGGCACTGTCGGTATCCATACCGGCACTTGCGTCACTGCACCCTGTACTGCTATCCGGCGCTGTTTTGGCAGTGACTGCATCGCCGCCCTGGAGACCGGAATTCCATACCGTGGTCCTGTCACGACCGTCCTGCTTGGACTGATACAGCGCCTGGTCTGCCTCGTCGATCAATTGTGAAAGATTGATGGCACCGTTACCGGTCACACTGATACCCATACTGGTCGTGACGCGTATGTTTTTTCCGCTCCTGACATCGGCGACAAATGATTCGGCAACGACCTTCCGCACCCTTTCCGCGACAGTCGTCGCCACCTCTACACTGGAACCTGGCAGAAGAATACAGAACTCCTCGCCGCCGTATCTGAAAACCCTGTCACTGTCACGCAATACATCCTGTACGGTTCTGGCTATGACCTGCAGGACCTTGTCGCCCGCGCCATGACCATAATTGTCATTAATGCTCTTGAAATGATCGATGTCCATCATCACACAGGACAGGGGCTTGCCTGTACGCAATGCATCTTCAAAACTGGATTCGAAATTATCGAATAATGAGCGCCGGTTCAGGCAACCCGTCAGCGGGTCATGGGTTGCCAGGATCTGCAGCTTGTCATTCTGTTGATTGATCTGTTCGGCTGATGCCTGCAGCTGCAACAACGTCTCTTTGAGCTGTTCGTTCTTGATTTCCAGTTCGGTTACATCATCAAAGGTGATCATGGCGCCCTGGGTTTTGCCATTGTCGTCGGTCACCGACGAAGTATTGATTATGAAGGAGCGTGTCGTTTCTTGGTCTAGCGCCAGCGCCAGATGGCCACGAACACCGGGCTCTCCGGTGCTCAGGGTTTTATTCCAGGGCAGTTCCTGACCCTCATCCTGCACCCAGTCCAGGCTGGTTATCTTCTTTCCCACCAGCGACTCTGTCGACCTGGATAAATAATCCGCGAACACCTGGTTACTGAACATGATCTTGCCGCCGGAATTAACCAGCAACACGCCTTCAGTAAAGGTATCCAGGGCCTTGCGTACCCGGGTTGGCACTGCATTGGCGGGATCCATATTCCTGAATATTTTTCTGACCAGAAAAAAGAACACCATGAATACCGTGATGGTCACGAAGACGACCATCAGCTCGAATGAATCCAGTGCGAAACCAAACATCGCTGCCTTGTGAGTCGGCGCGAACACCAGCTCCACCGTTGCCCATTTGGATTTCATGCGGGTATTCTTGAAGATCGGCACCTGCATCTGGTCTGCGGTGGATATATCGCCTTCCAGAGGGGTCCAGAGCCCGCGGTGATTACCCGCCGTTGCCAGCAGTTCGCCATGCGCCGTTCTCAGGCCGGCAGATAGCACGTCATCGTTACGCTCGACCAGCATCCTCATACTGGTTCTGATTACGCTGTAATCTTCCCTGCTTGCGGCGAGTGAATACTGTACTGCCAGCGTTTCAGCCAGCAGCTTCCTGCCCTCGATTTCCGCCTTCTCGGGGTCCGGGATCAGTCCCAGCAGCTCGGAGAGCATGATGACCGATATCACGACCAGCACGAGCCCCATACTCAGCCTGAATGCAGGAAATAATCTAAACATGTCTGTGCTTATGCCCTGTTACGCCCTGTCTTCCATCTGTTTAGTCTCACCCGCATTTTCAAACAGGTTATCGACTGCTTCGTCCATTTCGCTGTCCTGATCGCGTGACCCGGCCTTGTCCCGCCTTGTATTTTTCATCATGACCAGAGGATCGAAGCCTTTCATGACCGATACGGATGACATCAGGCCGGCCGCAATTGCGCTGCTGCGTGTGAGCAGCGTTGCCATGCCTGCCGAGAGCGACAGGGTAATCCCGCCGATGACGCGAATAAACATACCTCCGGGTTTTTCCCCGGGCTCGTTGATTTGTATCCTGATAAGATCAATCAATTGCGTAAGATCCACAGCAACATCAACGGCCTTGTTCATCATATTCTTGAACGGAGCGGTCAGACCAAAGCGCTTGCTGTCATCTTCGCGGTAGTCAAAATTACTGAATTCATAGTCATCAACCGTATATTGAATCTTCGTATTGTCTTCCGTCAGCCCGGTATTATGGTGTGCAGCCAGTGCCGCAGCGGCGCCTGTTCCACTGTCGTCCGCATCGATCTGTTTGACCGGGGCTGGATCATCATTAATGTCGGCTGGATCAGCCCCCGGCACAATGCCGGTATCATCTGTGCTGGTGGTAGCATTGATAGTTGATGTCGGACTACTCGAGATACTCTCTGCGGTACCCTGGTCATCGGTGTAGCTGGCCACCACGGTCAGTGCCGCACCGATATCGGCTGCCACCGTCGTGTAGGTGGCACCGGTTGCACCGGCAATGGCACTGCCATCGCGGTACCACTGGTAACTGATCGGCCCGCTCAGCCCGTCGGCATCGGTCAGTGTATTCGAGGCGGTGATTGTGTCACCCTGGCCCGGCGACATATTGTCGATCAATACGCTGCCGGTCGGGGCATCATTGATATTCACAACGGCAGCGGTTGGTGCCGAGGTCGCGGACTCGGCCGTGCCGTGCAGATCGGTATAACTGGTCTGCACACTGATCTGCGCACCGACGTCGGCGTCACCCGTTGTGTAGGTCGATCCGGTCGCACCGCTGATTGCACTACCGTCGCGATACCACTGGTAGCTGAAGGCACCGAGACCGTCGGCATCCGAGATGCCGCTGGTATCCGCCGTCAGGACCTGGTCTTCCGCCACGGTACCCGTGATGGTCGGTGTGCCGACCATGGCATCGTTGACGTTGGCAACCGGGCCGACACCGGCACTGGTCACGGACTCGCTGGTCCCGTAACCATCAGTGTAGCTGGCCTCGACCGTGATGGTGGTGCCCACGTCGGCATCATCCAGGGTATAGGTTGATCCGGTTGCGCCGCCGATGGCGACACCATCGCGGTACCACTGGTAACTGATGGCACCCAGGCCATCGGCATCCGCCAGGGTATTGTTCGCGGTCAGCACCTGGTCTTCGGTCGGCGTACCACTGATAGTGACCGCACCCGTCGGCGCATCATTG
>Ga0209456_10000925_pt1 | contig 14731 bp, 12 predicted proteins | sample COG_11_FD_184755 | JGI IMG/M metagenome (GOLD analysis project Ga0209456, IMG submission 184755) | Pelagic marine sediment microbial communities from the LTER site Helgoland, North Sea, for post-phytoplankton bloom and carbon turnover... | ecosystem: Environmental > Aquatic > Marine > Neritic...
TGAATGGGGACCAGCCTTCAATGCGCAAAACAAGATGCTCGATGAGCATGCAAAGAAATACAACCTGCAGGATCAGGACTGGCGCGAGCAAAAACCCTGGTACAAGCCAAACGAATAGTGTTGATAACGACGGGGTCCTTATCCTAAGCGACTTAAATGCCAACCAACTAGGAGGCAAACATGTTTAGCGCAGCGAGAGTTTTTTCCAGACTTTCTTTCGGTCTACTTTGCGTGGCACTCGTATGCCTATCGTACGACTCGACCATCGTCCGGAAAGCCATGGCCCAGGAATCGATGGCGCAGGAGCGCCCCGACGCCTGGTATCCCCGCACGGAGAAGCTCGGGCCGGACGAGATGTTCGTCGTAGCGCTCGGTACCGGGATGCCGACGCCCATCACCCGCGGCCAGAAGTCCTCGGCCTGGTACGTCGAGCTGGGCAACGGCGACATCTTCCTGTTCGATATCGGCAGCGGCTCGGTGGAGAACCTGTTCGCACTGCGTCCGGAGTTCCATCGCGTCGATAAGGTCTTCGCCAGCCACCTGCACACCGACCACGTCGGCGATGCCGCCGCGCTCTGGATCGGCGGCTGGCTGAGCGGGCGCTACACGCCCCTGCACATCTACGGGCCCTCGGGCGCCAAGCCCGAGCTGGGCACGGGTTCCTTCGTGGAGGGCCTCAAGAAGACCTACGCATGGGACGTGTCCGGTCGCGCCGGCATCCTCCCCGACGCCGGCGGCCAACTGATCGCCCACGAGTTCGACTTTAAGCAGGACAACGGCGTGGTCTACGAGAAGAACGGGGTCAAGATCACCTCTTTTCCCGCCGTGCACGTTCTCGACGGCCCGGTGAGCTATCGCCTGGACTGGAACGGGTTGAGCTTCGTCTTCGGCGGTGATTCCGCACCCAACAAGTGGTTCATCGAGCGCGCCAGGGGCGCCGACTTCGTCATCCACGAATGCTTCTACACCCCCGAGGGGTTGGCCAATGTCCTGGGCTGGGACCTGCGGCAGGCGACCTTCGTCTCGTCCTACATCCACACCCCGCCGTCGGGCTTCGGCAAGATCATGTCCGAGGTCAAGCCGCGTCTGGCCGTCGGCTACCACACGATCCGAAATGCCGAGCTGGACCAGCAGATACTCGAGGAAATCCGCACCACCTACGACGGGCCGCTGGCAATCGCCAACGACCTGATGGCGTGGACCATCACCAAGGACGCGATCGTCCAGCGCGAGGTGGTCAGTGCCGAGCGCGTCCAGGCGCCGCCGACGACCCAGGGCTACAAAGAGGCCAAGCGGAGCGGCGAGGCAAAATATTCCGATTTCACCAACAACGGCAAGTGGAAGGGCTACAGACCGCCGCCTCTGCCGGAGAGGGAGTGATCACCAGCAACCGTGTGCAATAGAGTCAACGGGTTCGGGTCCACTTGATCCTGAAATCGGGCCCGATCCCGCTCAAGGTCTGACTCAGCTAAACATATCCTTGAGATCAGTGTGAAAGCCAGACGAGGATAGAAACAAAGAGGATAAAAACAATAAAGTTCCGTTGTGTCACCATAACGCTAACCGTCCTTGCTGTCGGTGTCGTCTATCAAGTGGGACGTTAGGCCGAGAGATCAAAAATTACCCTGTTCGATGCCGACGCCCAAGCGTAGGAGGCAGCCGCAAACGCTGGTACGGACGAGCGCCGCAAGACCTACTACCCCAACACGGGCGAACTGGGGCCCAACGAGATGCGGGTGATCTCCTTGGGAACCGGTATGCCCAACCAGCGCAAAGCCGGTTTATGTCGCGAAGCCGCTATTTGCAGACTTGCTCCAGAGCTTGTATGTCGCCAAATGCCAGACAGAATCCTGGAGAACTTGACAGTGTGAGCAAACAGCATTCCGATAATGGTAACCAGGTGATTGGTATGTTGGAGCAATACCGAACGGAAGCACAGTGCTCGATAGTTCCCCGGACCTGAGAGATAGCGAGTGATGAATCGTCTGCCGGGCAGCGTAAGCTTGCTGTGCGTGTTGGCCCTGTTGTTCGTTATCCCGCGCGCACACGGCGCGGAGTACATCCAATCTGAAATTACGGCACCCCGTAGTGTGGAGGAAATTGAAACACCCGTTGATGCCGCTCTGGGTAAAGACAAGAAGAAGATACGCAGGCTTCTGTTGGACGAACTGAAGCGGCGTCTGCAGAAACAACCGGCCTGGCTGCGCGATGCCACGCTGGATTACAACCTGCGCGGTTACTTCTACGATCGGGTCAATCGAGACGACAGTATCAACGAAGCGCTGACTCTGGGCGGCGAAATCGCCTTTCAAACCGGCCAGTTCGCCGGCATCGCCCAGCTTGGCTTCTCCTACTACCTGTCCTATGGCCTGTATGCGCCGGAGGACCGCGACGGTACCGGCCTGTTGGGCCCCGGACAGGACAACCTGTCGGTGCTCGGACAGGCCTATCTTCAACTCGGCAATCTGGATCGGTTCGGCGCGCGCCTGTACCGACAGACCCTGAATCTGCCTTACCTGAACAAGCGGGACGGGTTGATGATCCCCTATACCTTTGAAAACTATGTCATGGGGCGCCGGGGGACCGGCCGGGACTTCCTCATCGGTCATGCCACCAAAATAAAGAAACGGGACGAAGAGACCTTCATTCCCATGTCGGAGGCGGCCGGCGCCGCCGGGACCGACGAGGGGGTCACTATCGCCGGGCTGAAGTTAGAGCTCGGGGATGACACGAAATTCGGTCTGTTCAACTTCTACGGGTGGGATACCTTCAACACCACCTACGTGGAGGCCAACTGGGTCGACCCCCTCATACGCCGTTACGGCCTTAAAGCCAGCCTGCAGTACACCGACCAGCGCAGCGTGGGCAAGGCACTGGCTGGCGATTTCGGCACGAGCCAATTCGGATTGCTACTGGCCGGCAGCCGCCGCGGGTTGGTGGTGAAACTGGCCTACATGCAGACGGATGAGGGTGGCGAGATTCGAAGCCCCTGGGGCGGGGTCCCCTCGTTCAACTCGGTAATACTCGAAGACTTCGACCGGGCGGGGGAGAAATCCCTGCGTGCGAGTCTGTCCTGGTCCGGCGAACGGCGCAATTGGACAGCCTGGAGCGGGTTCCTCAATGTCGTCACCGGCTGGGACGCCGTCGATTCGGCTACCGCAGCGGCACTTCCTGACGTCACCGAGTACGACCTGACCATCGACTATAAACCCACCGAAGGTCGGGCGCGCGATCTCTGGTTGCGGCTGCGCAGCGCCTACGCCGACTTCGAGGACGGCACCGACCGCTGGAACGTCCGACTGATCCTGAAGTACCCTTTCCACCTGCTATAGCCAAAAGAGTTAGTTGTTTGAATAATTCATCCGAGATCCCGACGTTTCCAAGTACCCCCACGAATGAACAGGACCGCTGGGCTGCAATGCTGGTCCTGTCGTCTCGCCTTTCTCTCGGCGTGGGTGCCGGCCATGCTCGATGCCGAACCCACCGAAACGCTCGAATCCGCGGTCAGGAAGGCCAGGATACTTTGCGAGGAATGAAGTATTTGACGGGATGGATGACGGCGTGATGAGAACCACGCCACAACTCGTCATTGCACTCGCGACCCTGTTGCTGGCCGGCTGTGCGGGCAGGGCTCTGATGGGGACGCCGAACGTTTATGCCGGTGCTGAGCCAGCGACAGTCTACCGAGACGTACCGGGGGAGCTCCAAAGCAACAAGGTGGACCTCCTGTACGTCACCGACCGCGCGCCGGAGCGGGACGGCAGCGGGTATGGATTCGGGCGTTCTGCCTCGCTGGCAATTGGGTCCATCGTGGTGCAGATCGGGAAGGCAATCTCCTGGGACGAGCTGATGGAGTTGAGTACTGCGAAGGAACGGACAAAGGAACCAAGGCTCAGCCGCCGAAGGTAAAGACCCGCGTCAGCGTTTTCACATCCGGAACCTGATACTGGCCGCGCCTGACATGGATTTCGAAGTGCTCGTTCAGCGCGTTGTCGCGGAGCATCTGGAGAGGGGTTTGGTACAAGTCACGCTTTACACTTACCAGAAAGACAAGGCGATTCAAGTAGCCGAACGGCTGTTTGGTAGCCATACGCGACTTGGACGCCTGCAGCAGAATGACCTCTCAAGGGAGGATGTAGAGTCGCTCGAAAAGGTCCCCAGCATCACCTTCGTTGAGTTCACGGGCAAATCCAAGGGCCTCAGTCACGGTTACTTCCACACCAGTCCGGCCGTGAGTTCCGACCTCATCCTGTCTATACGATATGAGATGCCTCCAGGGCCACAGCATGGGCGTCCGATGCAGCGAAGGGGGGCCAACTTCTGGGCCATCGATGATAGCTACCCGCCGAACGCGGGTGAACACTGAGATATGCGATGTTGGACCAGCTAGACATGGTGCTCATCCAGATCGGCGACAACCCGATCACCGTTGGCACGGCTCTGCTGGCGACGCTCATCCTCGTCGCGACCTTCATCGTGACGAAGTCCGCCCTCAAGGCGCTTGGAAGAGCGCAAGTAAGCCGCCCGAATTTCGCCAAATCCCATCAGTTCGTTCTGGGGCGCATCATGGTCTACACCTTCGGCACCATAGGAGTGTTGATGGCCTTGGCCTCGCTGGGGGTGGAATTTCGGAAACTCACTCTGATAGCCGGAGCCCTGTCAGTCGGTATCGGCTTCGGATTGCAGCACACGATACACAACTTCATCTCGGGCATCATCCTGATATCCGAACGCGCCATTCGAGTCGGGGATTGGATTATCGTCGATCAGACCGAGGGTATCGTGAGCAAAATCAATCTTCGGGCCACGTTGGTCAAGACCTGGGATGATGCCGATGTCGTGGTGCCCAACGCCGATATGATCCTGGCGAAGGTCACCAATCTGACTCTGGAGAGTCCCCACGGACGCCTCATCTTTAGCGTGGACGTTGCCTACGGCAGCGATACCGCGCTGGTGAGAAAGCTGCTGCTGGACACCGCTAAATCTCATCCGGCTGTCGTCACCGACGGCTCGGCGCCAGAACCATTGGTGCTGCATCTTGGGTTCGGAGACAACGCGCTGCATATGGAATTGCGGTGCTTCATCAAGGACATTATGGAAAAGTATTTCGTCATGAGCGACCTCTACTTTGCGATTGATGAGGCTCTGAGGAAGAACGGTATCGAAATCCCCTTTCCGCAGCGCGACGTCCATGTCAAATCGTGGATCGCGCCCGGAGGTGATGAGACCGGCACACCAAATGCTCACTGAAACGTATAGCCCAGTGCGATACCGAGGCCACTGTAGTCGACATCCCATTTGAAGCCGCCCTGCTCAACGTTATTGGACAGGGTGCGGTAAGCGCCCGCCAGCGTCCACCGGTTGTTGAACCGGTAACCGGCTCCCACGACTCCATTCCACACGGTGTCCGAATCTCCGCCCCCGACGTCGCCGCGCAGCCAGACGTACCACTTGTCCGTTCGCACCGGGACCAGGCGTATGCCTATAAATCCATCGAGCCAGTTCTCATCACCGCCAACCGTTGTCCCCGGCAGGTTCAGATCGAGACTCATATCCTGGTAACGCAAACCGAAAATGCCCTGTACCGTTCGATTGAAGTGATACACGCCGCCCGCCTCACCGACGAAGTTCTTGACATCGAGTGATACCTCACCGATCGGTGTGTTTTCCTTGGGATTGAGCTTGGTATACATACCGTCCAGAAAATAACCCCACCTGCCTTTATGCGACTCGAAGCGTACGGAGATCGCGGCATCGAGGACATCGAGGAGGTCGCTGAAACTGGAGTCGATTTCGACTTCATTGCCGCCGATCGCTGCGGTGCCGTCCATGCTGATCGCCCACAGATAGACGTATAATGTGCTCCTCCACCGATCGGGCTCTTCCTCATTCTGCAACACGCCCTGTGCCGAGGCCGTTTGTATCCCCAAGCCCATGGAAACGAGCAGGGCCGCAATCGAAAGAAAGTGTTTTAGTTTCATCATTTTTTCCTGTTGGTTGTCCGGTTTTTCACTGGGCCAGGTTCATATAGTATTCGGTTTGAATAGATCAATCCATGCAAAGGGATTTGGCATGACCACAATTGCATGAAGCACAATCGCTACAATCAATCGGCGCGAGGCGCGCCTCCTACAATGCACATTCGGTGCCGAGACCATCTTGTAGGAGCGGCGCCCCGCCGCGATAAATCGGCGCGAGGCGCGCCTCCTACAAAGCATATTCGATGCCGAGACAATCTTGTAGGAGCGGCGCCTCGCCGCGATCAATCGGCCCGGGGCGGGCCTCCTACAATGCATGTTCGATGCAGAGACCACCATGTAAGAGCGGCGCCCCGCCGCGATACAATTTTTCTGGCTCGTTCCGAACGGAAAACTTTACAGCCGATTGATGGAACCGCTGACTATGTGCTAGCCGAACCCTCTCGAATACTTAAACGTTTACAAAAATCAGGTAAAAACCTGGATCCGGGGCATCGAAGGACGCCGCAAAATATATATGATAATTCTGACATTAATTGACACTAAATTCGTGTAGCACTAATATCGTGTTATGAAGAATATCACCATTACCGTACCCGAATCCGTCGCCAAATGGGCCCGTGTATGGGCGGCACGCAATGAGAGCAGCGTCTCCAAGCTGGTCGGTGAACTGTTGACAACAAAGATGAAAGAGGAATCAGCGTACGAGGCGGCGAAGAAGCGTTATTTGAACAAACCTCCGCAGAAGCTTGGCAGGAGCGGGTCCCGCTATCCTAAAAGATCGGATCTGCATGATCGATGACTTATTTTATAGACACGAATGTCCTGGTTTACGCACGGGATGCGGTAAGCCCTAAAAAGCAGCAACGAGCTCATTCATGGTTGGAACGACTCTGGACTCATAGGACAGGCCGACTGAGTTACCAGGTGTTACACGAGTATTACGTAACGGTCACTCAAAAGTTGTCGCCGGGTCTGGAGGTTTCGGATGCACGCGACGATGTTCGTGCGTTCGAAGCCTGGAATCCGATCGTCATCGGCAAGACCGTAATGGAGGGAGCCTGGAATGTTCAGGATCGATTTTCGTTTTCGTGGTGGGATGCTCTGATCGTCTCTTCCGCACAGATCCTGGACTGCCGATATCTCTTAACCGAGGACCTTCAACACGAACAGGTTTTAGACGGCGTGACCGTACTCAATCCCTTCAAGACGACAAGCCTCCCTGACAGCTGAGACTCGCGGTCATGTATCGTGATCGGCCCGGGGCGGGCCTCCTACAAAGCATGTTCGATGCCGAGACCATCTTGTAGGAGCGGCGCCTCGCCGCGATCAATCGGCCCGGGGCGGGCCTCCTACAATGCACATTCGATACCGAGACCATCTTGTAGGAGCGTCGCCCCGCCGCGATCAATCGGCGCGAGGGCGGGCCTCCTACGAGATAACCAGGTATCACTGTGTCAGGGATTGCGGGCGTGTATATTTCGGGCCTGAAATCGAGCATATCAATTGTAAAAGGAGACTGGTGGTGAGTTTGAAAAACACGCAGGACATCAATCAGGTCACGCTGATCGGCGGCGGGGTGATCGGCGGTGGTTGGGCGGCGCGATGCCTGGCGCACGGTCTTCGGGTCGTCGTGACGGACCCCGCGAAAGATGCAGAGAAAAAGTTGCGCACCGCGGTGAATAATGCGTGGCCAGCCCTGGAGGCGACCGGACTGGCTGTGGACGCCAGCCGCGAGAAACTCGAGTTTAAGCCGGATGTCGCCGCTGCAGTAAAGGGTGCGGATTTCATTCAGGAAAACGTGCCCGAGCGTGAAGATCTTAAGATAGATGTATTCGAGCAGATCGGCGCCCTCGCCCCGGCCGATGTCGTCATCGCGTCGAGTTCGTCGGGGCTTCTGCCTTCGCGCCTGCAGTCACTCTGCCGTCATCCCGAGCGTCTGCTGATCGGGCACCCGTTTGCACCCGTTTACCTGCTTCCGCTGGTGGAGGTCGTTGGTGGTGAACAAACCGCCATGGAGGCGATTTCCGCCGCCTGCCGTTTCTATAAGCGCATCGGCATGCGACCGCTGCATGTCAGAAAGGAAATCGAGGCCTACATCGCCGACCGGCTGCAGGAATCGGTATGGCGCGAAGCGCTGCACCTCATCGACGACGGGGTCGCCACGGCGGCCGAGATCGACGCCGCGATTACCGGCGGTCCCGGTCTGCGCTGGGCGTTCATGGGGACGTTGATGGCGTGGCACCTGGGCGGCGGCCCGGGCGGCATGCGCCACACCATTGACCAGTTCGGGCCCGCTCTGAAGCTGCCCTGGTCCCACATGGAGGCCCCCGAGCTGACGGATGAGCTTAAGGAGCGCATCGTACAGGGCTGTGAGGAGGAGACCGCGGGGCGCGATTTCTCCGAACTGGAACGGCGCCGCGATATTTGCCTGATCAAGATACAGCAGGTGCTCGCCGAGCACTGGTACCCGCCGGGCGAAGACGGCTGGCCGGAGCCGGATTTCTCAGCCTGGGGAATACCTGGTTGATCGCGGCGAGGGCGCCGCTCCTACAAATATTGGTGGGGCATCGATTATTCTTGTAGGAGGCCCGCCCCGGGCCGATGTATCGCGGCGGGGGCGCCGCTCCTACATCGATCGCGGCGAGGCGCCGCTCCTACAAATTTTGGTGGGGCATCGATTATTATTGTGGGAGGCGCGCCTCGCGCCGATTTCGAGGTGTTGGAATCATACGATAACCGAATATTCAGAGGTTCCCTGGCGGATAAGGGAATCAACGAGGGTACAGCTCTGCTTCACACCCCGCGAAAAACGGGCTTGCGTTTTTCCACGAACGCCTTGACGCCTTCCTCGGCATCCGCCGACTTGAGCATTTTTCGGTAAACCGGCAGGTCGCCGACCTGCAATGTCTTGAACGCCTGCTCGATGGTGTCTCCCTCGATGGCGCGAAGCACTTCCTTGACCGTCTGCAGCGCCAGCGGTGCCGCTTCCGCCAGTTGATCCGCCCAGGCCCGGGCCTTGTCCATCAGTTCGGCCGCGGGCACAACGGCGTTGATCAGTCCGTGGTGTTTCGCCTCGGCCGCCGGCATGCGGCGTCCGAGCAGGAGCATCTCCATCGCGACGTTGTACGGTATCCGCCGCGGCAGCCGCTGAAGGGCGCCGGCGTCCGGGACGATACCCAGGGGCAGTTCCGGCAGCGCGAACTCGGCGTGCTCGGCGGCAATCAGGAGATCCGCGGACAGCGCCAGTTCGAATCCGCCGCCAATTGCCAGGCCGTTGATTGCTGCGATTACGGGCTTCTTGAGATCCCACATCTCGGTCATGCCGGCAAAGCCGCCGGGAAGGTCCTCGTTTTCCTTCCACCACTCATCGAGCTGCGACTCGCCCCTGTCCAGCGCCTTGAGATCCCAGCCCGCCGAAAAAATGCGCTCGCCTCCGCCGGTGACGATCCCAACCCTCAGGTCCGGGTCATCCCTGAGCATGACGAAGGCGTCCCCCATCTTCTTGCTCACATCGTGATCGATGGCGTTGACCTTTGGCCGGTCAAGGGTAACTTCCAGCACGGCGCCGCGGCGCTCCACCCGTACTTCGCTATTCCGATCACTCATGGTATTTCCCCGTGTGCAATATTGACTGGTGTACGCAAACGCGTAGTGTACACAATCATTGAAACCGGAAGCACAGGCGGACACGGGAGCGGAGATGAATTTCGAGATCACCAGCGAGCAAAGGATGATGGTGGATACCATCAGGGCGTTCATGGAAAAGGAGATGCATCCTCATGAAGCGGAGGCCGACCGGACCGGCGCGGTGCCTGCCGGGGTCGGGGAGCGCATCAAGGCGTGGGCGCTGGAGATGGGATTCCACGCGCCCAACCTGCCCGAATCCGTCGGTGGCGGCGGTCTCGACTACTCCAGCCTGGCTCTTCTGGAACGCGAGCTGGGTAAGACCAGTTATGCCCTGCACGGCCACATCGAACGGCCGACCGAGCTGCTCATGGCCTGCGAAGGCGAACAGGTCGAGCGCTATCTGGCGCCCTGCGTGCGGGGAGAAAAGAAGGAATGCTTCGCCCTGACCGAACCCGGCGCGGGGTCCGACATCATGTCGATGTCGACCCGGGCGGTGGCCAGCGGCGACGACTACGTCATCAACGGCACCAAGCACTTCATCAGCACCGTCGGTGAACCGGACTTCGCCATCGTGTTCGCGGTGACCGGCAGCGATGAGACGCCCAGGGGACCGCGCAAGCGCGTCACCGCGTTTCTGGTCGACAAGGAGTCACCCGGTTTCGAGATGACGCGGGGATCCCTGAGCGCGGGGCAGCGCGCCTACCCGCACTATCAACTCAGCTTTCAGGACTGCCGAGTACACAAGGCGCAGATGCTTGGCCCGGAGGGCGGCGGATTCGAACTGGCCAACAAGTGGCTACGGATGGGGCGCGTGTGGGTGGCCGCCGCCTGCTGCGGTCGCGCCGAGCGGCTGCTGCAGATGGCGACCGAGTGGGCGGCAAATCGCAAACAGTTCGGTAAACCCATCGGCCAGTTCCAGGGCACGTCATTCAAACTGGCGGACATCGCAACGGAGCTGACGGCTGCCGACCTGATGGTGATGCATGCCGCACGCAAGGCGGACGAGGGCACCATGGTTCCGGAGGACGCCGCCATGGCCAAGCTTTTCGCCTCCGAGATGGTCGGCCGGGCGGCCGACAGCACGCTGCAAATATTCGGCGGCATGGGGATGATGGAAGACATCCCTGTGGAGCGCATGTGGCGGGATTCCCGGCTGGATCGGATATGGGATGGGACCTCGGAAATACAGCGCCACATCATTGCGCGTTCCCTGCTGCGGCCGCTGGGCGCATGACCCCTGGACAGCACGGGAATCTCAAACGCCTGCTGTCCCCGCGAAGCATCGCGTGCATCGGGGGCGACGACGCGGCTTTTGCCATCGAACGCTGCAGGGACGCCGGTTTCGAGGGCGAAGTGTGGGGTGTTAATCCGCGCCGTAAAACGCTGGGCGGGCTGCGCTGTTTTCCTGCGGTCGATGAACTCCCGGGCACGCCGGATGCGGTGTTCCTTGCCGTACCGGCGGCGTCCGCAATCGAAACCGTCGCCGCCTTGCGCACCAGGCAAGCCGGCGGGGTAGTCTGCTTCACCGCCGGGTTCGGTGAGCTGGGTGAAGAAGGCGCCCGGCTCGAACGGGAACTGGTGGAAGCCGCCGGCGACCTGGCGCTGGTCGGGCCGAACTGTTCGGGTTTGCTCAATTTCGTCGGCAACGCCCGGCTGTGGCCCTTCAGCCACCGGGGCACGCACGTCGACAAAGGGGTCGCGTTCATCACGCAGAGCGGCATGCTGGGTAACACGATGACCCTGAACCGGCGCTCGGTGTCATTCGCCTACATCATCAGCTCGGGAAATCAGGCGATGCTCGGCGTCGAGGACTACCTTGAGGTGCTAGTGGACGATCCCGCGGTAAGCGGCATCGGTCTGTACATCGAGTCGCTGCGGGACGTGCCCCGATTCGCCGACGCCGCGATCCGCTGTCTGAAGCAAGGGATTCCGATCGTGGTCCAGAAAGCGGGCAGCTCCGAGATCGGCTCGCGGTTGACGGTTACCCACACCGGCTCGCTCTCCGGCGCCGACGAGTTGTACCAGGCGCTGTTCGACCGACTGGGCGTCGTCCGTGTCTCCTCACCGGTCATGCTGCTGGAAACCCTGAAAATGCTCACCGTGGCGGGCGCACCGGTGGGAAACCGGGTGGCGGCGTTCACCTGCTCCGGTGGCGACGCCACCATGATCGCGGATCAGGGTGAAAAGCTTGGTCTGTCGTTTCCCCAACCCAGCCCCGAGGTAGCAAAAGATCTGGAAAAGCGGCTCCCGGAGATCGCGACGGTGTCCAATCCGCTGGACTACACGACCCCGCTCTGGGGCGACGACAGCCAACTCCCGGACGTGATCCGCTCGATGCTGAGTGACGGCTACGATTCGGCGCTGATGGTGCAGGACTACATCGACCCGGAAGTAGGCGCCAGCGACAAGGAGTACGTTGCGGATACCCGTTCATTCATCGCCGCCACGAAGGAAGCCGGCATCCCGGCCGCCATATGCAGCTGCCTGCCGGAAAACCTGGACGGCGGTGCGCGGAGCATGATGATCGAAGGCGGCATTGCGCCGCTGCAGGGAATCCAGGTCGCGCTGCATGCGCTATCCAATGCGGCGACCCACGGTATACGCCGGGCCAGGGTGTTGTCGGGGCGCGATGATGTCGTACTGGCGTTGCCTCCGTCGCCCGGTTTGTTGGGTAGTCCCAAGGTACTGGACGAATGGCAGGGCAAGCAGCGGTTGCGGGCCGCGGGCGTTGCCGTACCGCAGGGAGTGCTCGCCGAAGCCGAAGATGCCCCGGATGCGGCGCACCGGATCGGTTTTCCGGTGGCGGTGAAAATGGTGAGCGCAGGCCTGCCGCACAAGACCGAGGCCGGCGCCCTGAAGATCGGGCTGTGCTCCGCCGAAGAAGTCTCAGCCGCGGTCGCGTCAATTCGGGAATCGGTTCAGGAGCACGCACCGGATGCCGCCACCAGCATGTTTCTGATCGAACGCATGATCCAGGATCCGGTCGCGGAAATCCTGCTGGGCGTCCGCCACGATCCGCAATTCGGGCAGGCGATGGTCCTGGCCAGCGGCGGCACGCTGGTCGAGCTGGTGCGGGACTCGATCACCCTGCTGCTGCCCACGGACAGGTCGACCCTGACCGGTGCACTGGCCGGGCTGCGCGTGTCAACGCTGCTGGATGGCTATCGAGGCCGGAGCGGATGTGACCGGGAGACGGTAGTCGATTGCATCTGGAAGGTCGCGCGCCTGGCCGAATCCATCCGGGACGAACTGGTTGAACTCGATATCAACCCGCTGATGATCTTGCCCACAGGTGCGGTAGCGGTGGACGCCCTGTTCAGGGTGGCTGTATCGAAGAATCGCAGTGAATCAAACTGATTCCCCACGGCTGCGTAAGGGTCAATGCGCGATTTGACGATGATCATTGTTACAGACACGCAATGAATTGCTTCGAAACTCGGTCTAGTTTACTGCATGCAACATGTGCCGGACGCCCGTGCTATACCTAATGTATTAACGTTTATCTGTCCTGGATTACCGATGAGTTTTCGCCGTTGTTTTTATTTTTTGTTCGCAATGCTCACCATTGCGTTGCCGATAATGACGTCAGGATCCGCGGAAGCCGGAGTGTTGGAAAAATTGTTCGCACCCAAGGCCAAACTGTGGGACTACTGGGTACGGCACGACAATGACTCCGACGGCACCATCGATCACAGCGCATGGGCATCGTTTCTGAGCACCTATGTCAACCGCAGTCCGGACGGCATAAATCGAGTGGACTACGGCGACGTAACCGATGCGGATCGAGACTCGCTGAATGCCTACATCGATTCGATGCAATCGCTGACGATTAGCGGCTACTCCCGGCCGGAGCAGTTTGCCTACTGGGTGAATCTGTACAACGCGGTAACCGTCGACATCATTTTGGACCACTACCCCGTAAACAGCATCCGGGACATCAAGCTGTCGAAGGGTCTGTTGTCGAAGGGTCCCTGGTCGAAAAAATTGCTCGATATCGAGGGAAAAGAATTGTCTTTGAATGACATCGAACATCGGATCCTGCGGCCTGTCTGGCAGGACCCGCGGATTCACTATGCGGTCAATTGCGCCTCCATTGGGTGTCCGAACCTGATGGTGGAACCCTACACCGCGGAAAATACGGAAAGGCTGCTCGATCGAGGTGCGGAAGACTACGTCAATCATTCGCGCGGCGTGCGCATCGATAATGGCCGTTTGGACGTTTCCAGCATCTATGCCTGGTTCGAATCGGATTTTGGCGGGAGCGATGCGGGCGTGATCGACCACATCAAACGATATGCTGAGCCGGCCCTCGCCAAATCCCTGCATGGCATCAACGGGATTTCCGGGGACGACTACGACTGGTCTTTGAACGATGTCGGAAACCTCTGAGCAATTGCGACACTGCGGGGAGCGTGCCGAAGCTGCGAGCAAAGCGCGGCAGGACGCCGCAATCCATAAGTTTTTGAACGGCAACGACTCTGGTTTGCTTCTCTTCGTTCGCGATGACTTCATATGCTAGGCAGGGTGGTTTGTAGGCTTTGAAAATCAGATCGAACACGCGCATCGAAATCGGTCGGCTTTTTGCCAGTCTGGAATTCGGTGAGCGGATTGCCCATGACTGCGCGACGAGACAGGCAGAGCTATCGAATGGCAGCCACGGTCGTTTTTTCGAGCGGCAGGCGCGACAGGAAAGTCACCACGCCCGCGTGTTCGGTCGCGTCATTCTATGTATTACGCCGAGGGGCCCCAGGCCGGTACCTCGAGCTTTGAGAGACTATCGAACCCGGCTGAACCGTGCCGGCCGGCACGGCGATATGGTCGATTTGCTGGTGGGCCAGCAACTTGTACTGGAAGGGTTCGGAGAACTGATCTTGCACCGGCTGGACAGGAAGTTTGATCAACGGCACATCGGTTTCAAGCGCCTGCGCAAGGTGCTTCTGGCGCAGGAGCGCGGCCATCAGGCGTTCGGGGAAAGAATGGTGCAGCGGCTGGTGGAGTCAGGCGAGGCGCGGCCGGAGCGTATACGGGAACTGGCATGTGAATATCTGGTTCTGGCCGAGCGTGTGCTCGGCGAAATGCAGCCCGTGTTCGACGTGGTGGACGCGGATGCGGCGTGGTACGGA
>Ga0209456_10000926_pt1 | contig 14727 bp, 14 predicted proteins | sample COG_11_FD_184755 | JGI IMG/M metagenome (GOLD analysis project Ga0209456, IMG submission 184755) | Pelagic marine sediment microbial communities from the LTER site Helgoland, North Sea, for post-phytoplankton bloom and carbon turnover... | ecosystem: Environmental > Aquatic > Marine > Neritic...
CGCCCGCGGTTGCGATGAGCACACCATCCCGGCACTGGCCGACCTGGCCGCGTTGCCCCAGGTCGTGGCGATTGGTGAAACCGGCCTTTAGTCCTTCCCCTGGACGGTTTCACAAAACCCGCAGCTTCACCCACTGGCTTGGCAGTTAAATTCAAGACGAGCACCGCTGGCATTTTTCAGGATAGCCTATGAAAACGCTGCGGGCCTGACCAGCATTTGGGCTGAACCTGAACATGATAAGCTGGATTCTTCCCGCATAACTAAACACCTTGCCAAAGCGGACTCGCGGGGGCTAGGAAAGCCAGGGAGCAGTCAGAGTCTCTCTTAGGAAAAGCTCATATAGAACAAAATTTTAGACGATGTAGATAATTGCGGGAAAGACCCCATTCGGCTATCCTCAAACGACCATGACTACTCAAGACGAAATACGTGAGGTTCTGTGGAACGAAGAGCTTGCCGATTCTAAGAGCCTGTTGGAACAGTACAAGCTTTACGTGGAGATGGCCGATCGCATAAGTCAACGACGCGGTGCGGCCAACACCTTTTTCCTGACTTTCAACACAGCTGTTGTTGGTGCCCTGGCAGGGTTCTTTAAGGATGTGCCGACCGATGTCTCGGTAACCGTATTTATAGCTGCAGCCGTACTTTCAATCGCCTGGGGTGTGCTGCTCCGTTCCTACCGCAACCTGAATACCGCCAAGTTTCAGGTTATCGGTGTACTGGAAGAACGCTTGCCGGCGAATCCTTATTACAAAGCCGAATGGAAGGCTCTTGGTGAAGGCAAGGATCTGCGACGGTATATTCCACTCTCGGCTATCGAAACAGTGGTGCCAGCAGTCTTTTTCCTCATTTATGTATATCTCTTTATAGTTACGTGATCTCAATAACGCCGTACATATTTTTGGTTAAAAGTGTTTCTTCTCTCTAAGCCTTCGATAGTGCTCGCCTAGCGCGGTCAATTTACACGACTTGGAGTTCATTGCGGCATGCCACATGTGTGGTGCATCGACCGGCACAACGAGATTTATGCGATTGTATTTTTGTAGTATCGCGAATTTCGCCACATTAACCGGATCGGGTGCAGGCACATCAACATCGCCACTGTTCCTTTCCGGTTCGTAGCTTGGATCCAACTCGTAGTTGAATTGTGGATAAGGAAAAAACTCCGTTATGCGCCGAAGTTCGGGCAAACTGATAGGTGGTTGTACTTCGCGCAGGGAGACGAATTTTTTTACATTGGCCTTGAAGACCGGCCTCTGCTCCCAGGGGCCGAGGGACTGGTCGATATGTGCATAGATGCTACCGGGTGTGACATCCCCCACCAGATTTGCTGCAGAACCTTCCAGAGCATCGATGAGAAGTGAAGTAAACACGCCAGAACCATCTTTCTCGTTTGCGTACTGATCCTTGGTGGATGCAGTAATAATCGTTGTTCCTTCTTTAAGTTCTGAAACCCTTGATTCGGAGGTTCTCGATCCGGCTACACCGGAATGGCAACTGTCGAGAATGATGATTCGATTAATGGCTGAAGAGTTGTTTGCCCAGGTCAGAACATCCGCAAGTGGAATACCGTCATCGCCACTTTCAGCATCGCTGGCTATCAGGTAGCCCCCAGTATCCTCAACATGTCCATGTCCTGCGAAATAGAACAATGCCGTTTCCGCCTCTCCAGAGAACAAATTCTTAATCTCTCTTCTGAGGTCTTTTCTTTCGATGGGTTTTGCCGGATCGATACCCAGCATGGTCTTGACGCCAAAATTTGGGCCGCCGTCACCGTTTGCTTCCAACACCTTTTTTACTGCTTTTGCATCATTAACACATCCGAACAAAGTCGAAACATATTTATAATGGTTAATCCCAACTATCAGGGCTTTCCGCATTGTTTTTCTCCGTGTTTTTTAGTCATCTTAATCCAATTAGTATAGACAATCGCTATAGAAGCTGAACTCTTTGAGCAGAGCTAACGAGCGCTGGGTGTTTATCTCACAAAACGAGACAACAGCTTCAATGCCTGTCGTTCAATTGAATGTTATAGGGCAAGCGTTAAGTGTATCTTTACTGGTCAACACTCGCGGTCTTGGCATGGATGTTCACTCAGGACTGGACTGACGCCACTAAGATTCTCTATGCTAAATACAAGTTGACCTGGCGTATTCCCGTAAGCTGTGAAGGCTCAAACGTAAACCTGTTGAAAATATGTTTTGTGGTAAACCTGGCCACAGTGAACCAAAGGAGTATTTACCAAATCATGAACTCACCCCGCGGACTTTCATTACATATCGGTGTCAATATGGTTGACCCGCAACATTACAACAATTGGGACGGCGCACTTCCCGCCTGTGAGAACGATGCCGATACCATGCGCGACATCGCCAGCCTTCAGGGCTTTGAAACCAGGCAAATCAAATCGACCGAAGCAACCCGTAAAGCGGTCAGGGATGCGATATTGGATGCCGCAAAAGAGCTATCAAACGGGGATTTTTACCTTTTGACCTATTCCGGCCACGGTGGCCAGGTTAAAGACGTTGATGACGAAGAGGCGGATGGAGTCGATGATACCTGGTGCCTGTACGACGGACAGCTTCTGGATGATGAACTTAATGTGCTACTGGCAGAGTTCGATGAGGGTGTGCGTGTTTTGGTAGTGACAGACAGTTGTCATAGCGGCACCATGTTGAGAGGTATGGAACCAGACGTGGAGAATGAGAACCTGATTGATGACGGTTTTACCATTTCACGCCAAATGCCCGGTCAAGTTGCCGTTGCAACCTTCAGGAACAACAAGACACGGTATACAGATATTCAAAACGCACTACCCAAACCCCGTCCCGAAATCAAAGCCAGCGTAAGGCTGCTATCGGGTTGTGAAGAGCATGAGGAGTCATTCAGCAGCAAGCTGGCAGGGCGTTTTACCACCGCTATTGTTAATGTCTTTAACAATGGTGCCTTTGAGGGTGATTACGAGAAGTTTCATGCCGATATCAAGGAAGCGGTAGCCAAGAGAAGAAACCCTCAAACACCTGCCCATATGGTTATTGGTGTTCCAAGTGCTGATTTTGATGCTGAAACACCATTCAAGATTAAATAGAAGGAGAATTTAGATGCCTGAGCCAAGAGGTTATTCAATACATATCGGCGTCAACTCGGTAGACCCTGATCACTACAATGGTTGGTCTGGCCCCTTGAACGCATGTGAAGCTGATGCTGAGGATATGGCAAGCCTTGCTTCCAAAAACGACTTTTCTTCTACCATTCTCCTGACCAAGGAAGCCACCCGTGACACTGTCATTGCCACGGTTGAGAAAGCTGCCGAAACCCTCAAGGCGGGTGATATGTTGTTGCTGAGTTACTCCGGACACGGTGGCCAGATTCCAGACAGATCGGGTGACGAGGAAGACAGGGTCGATGAGACCTGGTGCCTCTACGACGGTCAGTTACTGGATGATGAACTCAACCTGCTGTGGAGCAAGTTTAGCCCGGAGGTCAGGATTTTACTTCTTTCTGACAGTTGTCATAGCGGGACGGTTGCCAGGGGGATGGAAATGGACCCTGGCCCCGCGACCGAGGACCCTGCATTGGGCGCACCCCGCTTTATGCCCAGTGCGCAGGCCCGTAAAACCTATCGCGCCAACCGGGAATTTTACGACAAGATCAGTGAAAGCATGCCGGAGACCATCGATGTGAAAGCCGACGGTTTATTGATCTCAGGTTGCCAGGATAGTCAGCTTTCACGCGATGGCACGTTTAACGGTGCATTTACAGGCCAGCTTCTCAGAACCTGGAAGCGCGGCGCTTTCCAGGGAAACTACGACCAGTTCAGAGATCAGATTAACACCGGTTTAAGGGATGACCAGACACCCAACCTGTTTCGCTTCGGTGCCGAGGACCCTTCCTTCACCCTGGCCAGGCCGTTCCAGATTAAACGTTAATAGCAGTGTGAAAACTGCACGCGGCATCTCCCTGCATATTGGCATCAACAGTGTCGACGACGCGCATTACCAGGGCTGGGACGGGCAACTTGTTGCCTGTGAAGCCGATGCCGAGGATATGCAGTCGATTGCCCGGGGCCTGGGCTATGAGACAACAATTTTGCTGACAAAAAATGCAAACCGGCGTGATGTGAGACAGGCCATGGAGTCCGCTGCGCAGCAGCTAGTGAAGGGCGATATTTTTCTTTTGACATATTCCGGTCACGGCGGGCAGATACCCAGGGATGCAGGGCTATCGGGTTTTAATGCTTACGACTCCGATACCACCGATGAGTTGGATGAAAGCTGGTGTCTGTATGACGCACAGTTGCTGGATGATGAATTGAATCACTTGTACGGGCAGTTTCAGGACGGTGTACGAATCCTGCTTATTCAGGATTGCTGTCACAGCGGGTTTTCTGATTTCGATAGTGGGCCACAAGTTACGCAGGAGCAGGGCGTTGGCTCAGGTGTTGAGAATGAGCTTCCGGGTAACATTGAGAAGAGCCGGAACGAGGTAGAGTCTGAATTCCTCGAGGAGAAGAAACCGGCGGCCACCGGGGATTCCAGCACACCCCTGGCCCGGAGTATGCCAAAAGAATCCATTGACAAGACATACGATATGAATCGTGACTTTTACGAGGCCATTCGCAAGGCAATTCCTGTCTCGGATTCCCCGGATGCTGCACCGGCATCGATCCTTGCAATATCTGCCTGCAAGGAAAATGAACTTGCCATGGATGGAACCTTCAACGGCGCATTTACATCTGCGTTCCTGTCAACCTGGAGTAAGTGGGCCAAGGGCGATAGCGTGGGGAACTATGATGAGTTTTATGTGCAACTGGCCGAACAGCTGGGCAGAAACTCTTCGACAAAACAAACGCCGGAAATGTACTCATGCGCCAAGGACCCGGTTTGGATCAGCACCATCAAGAGTGCAAAAAAGGTCGAGTGGGCGGCTCAGCAACCACTCCAGATCTGAACGCTTGAGGGTCTCGAATCGGGGGGCTCGAATCGGGGGAATCGGGGGACAGTTTACTTAATATCCACAGTACTTCAAAAAAGGGCAGGCCTCTAGGAAGTGAGAAGTTTATCGAAATTTTGGAGTCACTAACCGAAAGACCATTAAATCGCCAAAAGCCTGGTCGAAAGCCATTTAAGTAAACTGTCCCCTAATTTCTCGGTCTGGGGTCGGTTCGCCTATGTTTCCAGTAAACGTGTAATGATTGCCGCAGCCGTGATTACGGCCGGTATCGGTATCATCACATTTTTAGTAGACAAGCTGCTTCCGGGCTTGGGGCAGACCGTATGGTTTTTGCCCCTGGCTTATTTCATTCTGTCCGTCGCCCATGACGGTGTTCGCGTCGGACGTAAAACCTACGTGGTCAATCTCGCACCCGGAAACAAGCGAACCGATTACGTGGCAATCAGTAATACCGTCATCGGCGTGCTGTTGCTGCTTGTTGGATCAGTTGGCGCGCTGGCATCGGTTATCGGCATGTCGGGCGTTATTGCCGTGTTGGCCTTGATGGGACTGGCAGGCGCCATCGTCGGTCAATCATTGCCTGAGAACTAAGCCGGGTAAAAGGTTGTGGTGCCCGGGAAATATTGGGCAGCCAAGGTTTTTTGGTTTCATTCGGGTTTAACAGCAGGTGCACTCCATCATTGACGGGTTACAATAACCACCCTTAATCAAGGAAGCTATAAATGCACGCAATCATTCTCGCTGCCGGTCGCGGAAACCGCCTGGCCGATTTCAACCCCGATGGCAGGCCCAAGTGTCTGTTGGAGTTTGGCGGGCGAAGCCTGTTGGCACGCCAGTTGGACAACCTCTTCCAGGCGGGTATCAGGCACGTCACGCTGGTGGTGGGTTACGAGGCTGATTTGATTATTGACCATGTCGGAACACTCTCTTCACGCCCCGAAGTGGCCTTTGTTTATAACCCGGCCTATCTTAAGGGCAGTGTGCTGAGCTTGCTTGCCGCGAAGGAGGTCATGACCAGTGGTGAGGCCGTATTGGTGCTGGATGCAGATGTGTTGTATCACCCCCGCATCATGCAAGCTCTTGTTGAGTCATCAAACCCGAACTGTTACTTGATAGACAGGGATTTCACCGCCGGTGACGAGCCTGTCAAAATTGCCATAAATGAAGGCAAAATGGTCGAGTTCAGAAAGGCTTTACCGGACGACCTGGAGTTCGACACCCTCGGTGAGTCGGTTGGTTTCTTCAAGTTCAACGGTGATATCGCAGCCGAAATATCAAGAACCTGTTCCGGTTACAATACCGATGGCCTGTTAGGCGCCCCGCACGAGGAAGCATTGCGGGATGTCCTGTTGGCCATGCCATCTGCATTCGCCTGTGAGGATGTCACCGGCCTGCCTTGGCTTGAAGTGGATTTTCCTGAGGACATCGAGCGGGCAATCAAGGAGATTTTGCCGGCCATCAGGGAAGACATAGCCGATTTTTAACGGAAACCACACAAAGTGCGAAAAACGACCCAACTGAAAAATTTACTCACCTCCGATAAAACGGAGTTCATCCTCGAAGCGCACAATGGCTTATCCGCACGTATCGTCGAAGAAGCCGGGTTTAAGGGTATCTGGGGCTCCGGCCTGGCTTTATCTGCGCAGCATGCGGTGAGGGATAACAATGAACTCTCCTGGACCCAGGTGGTAGAACAACTGGAGTTCATGACCGATGTAGCCAGCATTCCCATCCTGCTGGATGGCGATACCGGCTATGGCGATTTCAATAACATGCGCAGGCTGGTGCGCAAGCTGGGTCAGATTGGCGTCGGCGGTGTTTGTATCGAAGACAAGTTATTCCCCAAGACCAACAGCTTTATCCAGGGTGAAGCGCAACCGCTGGAGGATATCCAGACCTTTTGCGGCAAAATCCAGGCCGGTAAGGATTCCCAGGTAGACGACGATTTCTGTATCGTGGCGAGGGTCGAGGCCTTCATCGCAGGATGGGGTCTGGACGAGGCCCTGAAACGCGCCGAGGCTTATCATGCCGCGGGCGCCGATGCCATCCTGATGCATAGCAAACACAGCCAACCGGACGAGGTGCTGGGTTTTGTACAAGAATGGGACAACCGCTGCCCGGTGGTAATTGTCCCGACAAAATATTACGCCACGCCAACCGAGGTGTTTGAAAAGGCCGGCATCGACCTGGTGATCTGGGCCAATCACATGATACGCAGCTGTATCACCGCCATGCAGGCAACGGCCGCGAATATCCAGGCAACACGTTCACTGGTCGAATGCGAAGGGCGTATAGCGACGGTTTCCGAAATATTCCGTTTACAGGGTGCTGATGAGCTGCTGGAGGCAGAAAAGCGCTATGCACGGGGCGGAAGTCACCCGGTATCGAGCATCATATTGGCGGCCTCCCGGGGCCGTGACATGGATGACCTGACACGTGAGCGGCCAAAGGTGATGTTGCCGGTCGCCGGTGTACCCATGTTGAGACGCCAGGTCGATAAGTTTAAAAAACAGGGTGTCAACGATATCAGCGTGGTCGCCGGTTACCGCCACGATGCGATCGATGTGCAGGGGGTGAAAATCCTGCTCAATGAGGACTGGGAAACGACCGGTGAGCTGGTTTCGCTAAGCTGCGCGATGGAAAATATCACAACCGATACCGTCATCATCTACGGTGACCTGTTGTTCCGTTCCTACATGTTGCACAACCTGCTCGATTGGGATGCAGAGGTTTTGGTAGCGGTGGATTCCTCGGCGCTTTCCAACGTGGTCGGTAACTCGAATGACCTCGCCTATTGTTCCGCTTCGGATAATCGTGCCATGTTTCAGCAAAAAGTCAGCCTGGACCAGGTCGCTGGCGAAGCTAAGATCGACGGCAGGCGGGCCGATGGCCGCTGGATTGGTATGATGCGTGTGAGAGGCAAAGGGGTTGGATATTTGCATTCGGCGCTCGAGACGCTGAAACAGCGTGAGGACTTCAACTCCCTGGACACGCCGGACCTGCTCAACCAGTTGATCAAGGACGGGCACGCACCACAGGTACAGTACGTCAATGGTCACTGGATGGATATCAATAACCTGGCTGACCTTGAGCGTGCAGGCGCGTTCGAGCATACCCGGGATAGCTGATCATTCAGGTGCTGGTTGCACATGACAAGTGTGTAGATTGATTAAGATATGAGTTTGATAAATAGGAGTTTGACAATGAAAACATGGCTTGGAATGGTTGTTTTGGTACTCGCTTTTGTATTCAGCCCCGTGGCTTTAGCCGAACCGGTGGGCATCACACCTGAAATTTCCTCTGTCGAGGTTCTCCACAAGGGTAAACCGGTCAGGATCGAACGCAACCAGGATAACAAGAACACCATCGCAGCAGATTACGCGCTGACCTCGCGGCCCTGTCCCCCGTTTTGTATCCGGCCCATCGAACTGGCGCCCGGTGTGCAAACCATTGGTGAGCTGGAAATGCTCGACTACCTGGTGGCTGCGGGCAAACCCGGCAGCAGCATCCTGGTGATCGACTCACGCACACCGGACTGGGTTGCCAAGGGTACCATTCCAGCTTCGGTCAACATACCTTGGACCCTGTTAAAAGAGGATACCTCCGATCCGATCACCATTGCCGGTATCCTCGAAGAGCGCTTTGGGGCAATTGATGAAGATGGGTTGTGGAATTTTTCCGAAGTGAAAACGCTGGTTCTGTTCTGTAATGGAATGTGGTGCGGTCAGTCACCGAGGAATATCCAGACCCTGCTGAAATACGGCTACCCGGCCGACAAGATCAAATGGTACCGCGGTGGTATGCAGAACTGGCAGGCACTGGGGCTGACAACGGTTAAATAAAGGTGATAGAGGCCAGTCAATTTACCGGGCCCGCCAAACGCCTGGGGTTCGATTTCTGGGCGGGGGTGCCGTGTTCCTTCCTGACGCCCTTTATCAATTACACCATTGGTGACCCGGAGCTGAGCTATATTTCATCCGCCAACGAGGGTGATTCCGTGGCGACGGCCAGCGGCGCAGCATTGGGCGGGCGCCGTTCGGTTGCAATGATGCAGAACTCCGGTCTTGGCAACGCGGTCAGCCCATTGACCTCGCTCAATCACGTGTTTCGTATTCCAATATTGCTCATCGTGACGCTCAGGGGTGAGCCCGGTAAGCCGGATGAGCCGCAGCATGAACTGATGGGGGAGATCACTGCAGACCTGCTGGAAACCATGCGTATTCCCTGGGGCTGGTTTCCGGATCGGGCTGAAGATGTAGAACCGGCCCTGCAAAGGGCTGTCGAGCACATGGATACAACCGGCAGGCCCTATGCACTGGTCATGAAAAAGGGCTCAGTCGCGCCGTACCCTTTAACGAAAAGACCGGGTAGCGTTAAATCCCCGCAAAAGGCTGCTTTGCCGACAAAAACGAGCACGCAGCAAGCGTCTTCCCGCCAGGAAGCTTTGAGGCAATTGGTTGCTGACAGCGATGTTTCAAGTACCATCCTGATCGCTTCAACAGGTTTTAACGGACGCGAGTTATACGCTATCGAAGACCGCCCTAACCAACTGTACATGGTTGGTTCAATGGGTTGCGCAGCCTCCTTGGGGCTCGGTTTGTCATTGGCCAGGCCGGACAGGAAAGTCGTCGTCATCGATGGTGATGGCGCGGTATTGATGCGTATGGGGAACATGGCGACGGTTGGGCTATATGGCGGTGATAATTTCTTTCACCTGTTGCTCGATAACCAAGTGCACGAATCAACGGGTGGCCAGGCTACGGTTGCTTCAGCGGTGGATTTCCAGGCTGTTGCCAACGCCTGTGGTTACCGAAGCATTTCAGCGGTGCCGGCAAGCCCCCGGGGTTTAACGGATTTTCTGGATGCAAAAGGACCAGCCTTCATGCGTATCGAAACCAGGCAGGGAGTCCCTGAAGGGCTGCCACGGCCATCTGTCAAGCCTGCGGATATCGCAAGACGCCTGATGCAGCATATGGGTGTGAAAGCCAACTGGGTTTCCATCAAATAGCTTTGATAGGAGCCCGTACAGGCAGCGTATTCAACAAAACACTCATATCGAGGGATGAAATCAAGTAAAATCTGCGCCAGTTAACCAGGAGTTCCAAATGGTAAAAGAGCGAATCACAATGATGGGTGAACGGGCTGGCTTATTGGGCTTGTTCGATCGTATTCGCTTCAATGAAATTCTGCGCCAGGGCATTGGCCTGTTGCTGGTTGCCGCCTGCGCCCATTTTTCCAGGCCGGAAATGGGAACCGTATCGATCGGTCTTGCGCTGGCGGTAGTTGGCCAGGTATTCCGTATTTATGCGGCGGGGTATATTTTCAAGAACAAGCAACTGGCAACCACGGGACCCTATGCATTGGTGCGGCACCCCTTGTACCTGGGCAATTTCATTATCCTGATTGGTTTCACCATTGCCTCGGCAAACCTATACGTGGCGGGTGTTGTGGTACTGTTTTTTCTTATTTGGTACCCGGCAGCCATTGCTTATGAAGATAGCAAGCTGGAAAATATTTTCGGTGATGAATGGCGTGGATGGAGCAAAAATATCCGGGCCATTATTCCGGGGCGTGCGCGCTGGGCAGACCTTAGATCCAGCGGTTGGGATACCTACCAGTCACTGATCCGCAATGGCGAACTACCTATTTCGCTTTATCTTTTAAGTTGTGGGATTTGGTTATGGGTTATCAGTCACGGGCATTAAGTAATGCCAGCGTCAAGTCGATTTTCTTTATTCCGGTGGTAATCAGGACATTCACGTGAGACCGATTCTTCTCAATCCAGGCCCGGTATCATTAAGCGAAAGCGTCCGCGAAGCCGTCGCGCAGCTGGACTTGTGTCACCGCGAACCTGAGTATTTTGAGCTGCAGGACGAAGTCATTAGCGGCCTCCTGGATATATACCAGTGCGACCCGGCGGTTTGGGCGGCAGTTCTGCTCAGTGGCTCCGGCACATCGGCGTTGGAAGCGATGATATCGTCTTTAATACCTTCTGATGCGAACATCCTCGTGCTAGAAAATGGTGTTTATGGTGAGCGTTTGAGCCGTATTGCCCAGGTATACGGTCTCAGGAGTCATGCGCTGAAGGCAGGCTGGGGTGAAGCAATTGACCTGCAGGCTATGGCAGACCTGCTGGCGACAGGTGATTTTTCGCATGTCCTGGCAGTGCATCATGAGACCACGACGGGACGTCTGAACCCGGTGGATGAAATTGCAGATTTGTGCAGCGGGCACGAGGTTCAGCTTTTGTTGGATGCGGTCTCCAGTTTTGCTGCGGAATCCATACCATTCGAGCATGAATCCCTGCTTGCGGCCGCTGCTACTGCAAATAAGTGTTTGCATGGAATCCCGGGGCTTGCGATGGTCCTTTGCCGGCACTCGGCCCTGGGTCAATCAATTGAACCTCGTAGCCTGAGTTTGAACCTGCATACCTGGGCGGAACACCAGTCAAGACAATCGACACCGTTTACACCTGCGGTCAACGGCTTGCTTGGACTCGCCCAGGCCCTGAAAGAACTCAATGAGCAGGGGGGTTGGCAATCCCGCCGCATGCGTTACCGCAAACTGGCTTCACGTGTTGCGGATACCTGCACGGCACTGGGTGTCAAAGAGTGGTTGCCGGCGAAAGGGAGTTCCTGTGTCTTGCGCAGTTATCACCTGCCTGCCGGTATGACATACAATCAATTACATGATGGCTTGAAGCAACAGGGCTTTGTCATCTATGCAGGCCAGGGTGATTTGGCTACACGCCTGTTCAGAATTTCAACCATGGGTGAGATTTCCAATTACGACATGGCCCGGCTGGAACAGGCGCTTATCCTGGTGATTGAAGGTGCAAGGAATCAAAAATGAAGAAATGTAATGGACCAGGGCCTGTCCGGTCACGACTTACTTTTTTGATTTTGATCGCTTTGTTATCAATGCCCTTACCCGCATTGGCTTACCTTGACCCTACGACTGGCAGTATGCTCATCTCGGCCATCGTGGGCTTATTTGCCTCCCTGGTGCTGGCCATCAAGACCTATTGGTACCGGATCAAGGCTTTCTTCAAACGCAAACCTGCAGAAACAGACGCTGACGATGGGGCTGTTTAAAGGCTGGTCAGCATGGCGCGAATACCGCAAATTACCTGCGGATTGGCGCAATCTCGTTATCTATTCTGAGAGTGGCCAGGATTGGCATTACTTTGAACCCCTGGTCAGCGTGCTCAACAATGACCTACAGCGTAAAATCACCTATGTCACTTCCGACCCGGATGACGAGGGTCTAAAGCGGCAACACGAACATTTCAAGAGTATTTATATTCCGGAAGGGCTGGTTCTGACACTGCATTTTAACTTTCAGAAGGCCGACGTGGTCGTGATGACCATGATGGACCTGAACAACCTGCAACTGAAAAAATCGATTAGCCCGGTTCACTATATCTACCTGTTCCACTCGCTTGGCAGCACCCACATGGTGGATCATGCCAATTCCTACGATGCATATGACAGCCTGTTCTGCGTGGGCCCACACCATGTCGCCGAATTACGTAAACGTGAATCAATGCAGGGCCTCAAGCCGCGTAACCTGTTCGAGTATGGGCATCCGCGGTTGGAGAACCTGCTGGTTGTTGCCATGTCCTACCAGATGAGCGCCACGCTGGCGGACTCATCCGAAAACACCACCGTTCTGATTGCGCCCACCTGGGGTGACAATTCAATCTTCAATACCTGTGGTGATGAATTGACCGGGATGTTGCTAAGGGCCGGCTACCACGTGATCGTCCGCCCGCATTACACCACTTTGAAGATGACGCCTGAAGTGATGGAAAAGATCAAAAAGAAGTATGGTGATCATGATAATTTTGAGTACCAGGATCGCATGGGTGAGAGTGATAGCCTGTTTCGTTCCGACATCCTCATTTCTGACTGGTCAGCCATGGCCATTGAATATGCACTTGGGCTTGAGAAACCCGTGTTATTTATAGATCTGCCCCGTCGGGTTCGTAACCCGGATTGGGAGGCGCTTGAAATCGAGCCCCAGGAAGCGGCGTTTCGACAGTTGGCCGGTGATATCGTTGCACCGGAAAACCTGGATGAATTACCACAAAAAATCGATAAATTACTGCAGGGTCAGGAGAGTTTCCGGCGGCGCATGCAGGAGCTTCGTTCGGAAATGGTTTTTAATATTGGCGATAGTGTTCAGGCCGGGGCAAACGAAATCGCAAGACTGGCGGATGAAATAGCCGCACAACGCCGCGCCAAAGGGTAGGCGCGTGTCTGACAGCACTTCACCGGGCACTCAAAACCGCAGGCAGTTGTTTCGCTGGCTGGGTTGGTTTGCGATGGCCAATGCCGTAATCCTGGGCCTGATAGGCCTGCGCTATCTGAGTGGTGGGCCGGACGGGTCTTCATTGCTGGCCTGGGTTTACCTTGTGACCATATATATCAGCCATCACAGTTGGCTGGCTTTATTGCCATTGCTGATACTGGTTTCCCCTGTCATCTTGTTGAAACCATCCTTGCGATGGTGCGGCGCCCTGGCTGTAATGTTGATGGCGGTAATGATTGCCGTCATTTTGCTCGACAGCCTGCTGTGGTCGCAAAGCCGCTTCCACATCAACATCCTGACGTTGAAAATCCTGGGTTCATCGAGCCTGATTTTTACCGCGGTAATGTTCGTGATAGCGCTGGTGTTCGAGTCGCTGTTGGCCGGCAGAATATGGAACTGGGTGCGGTCCGCACCCGCACACCGCGGCCGTTTGCTGGGTACAGTGATTGCCGTGTGTTTTGTAGTCGCTCAAGGTATTTACGCCTGGGCTGACGCAAGTTACTTCGTGCCGGTAACAAGCATGGCCCAGCAGTTGCCGGTGCAGCGCGGGTTTACTGCCAAGAAACTGCTGGTACGTTATGGATTGGTTGATATCAGCCAGAGCAGGGAGCGCCAGTTGGCCAAGCGCATGGCTGGCGGGCTCGACCAGGCTGCCGCTGCGAACCTGAATTACCCGTTGGCGCCATTACAATGCAACCAATCAGAGCGGCTTAACCTGCTTATTGTCCTGGTAGATGCAATGCGTGGCGGTTTGCTGGAAAGTGGAATCACCCCCAACCTGGACATGTTTGCCGCGCAACGGGCAAGCCGGTTCTCAAACCACTTCAGTGGTGGTAATTCCTCACGAATGGGTGCATTCAGCCTGTTCTATGCTCTGCCCCCCGGTTATTTCGGCAGTTTTGAAGCTTTGCAGAAACCCCCGGTAATGATGGATCAATTGATGGCAGCCGATTACCAGTTTGGCCTGTTCAGCAGTTCCAATATGTACCGGCCCGTCACGCTCGACCGGACAGCATTTGCAAATGTCGCCAATCTTCGCATCGAGACAAAGCCCGTTGATGCACCGGCCTGGGAGCGTGACCGGATCATGACGGATGAGTGGATGACATGGCTGGACCAGCGCGCCCCTGACCGGCCATTTTTTGGTTTCCTTTTTTATGATGCGGTCAATGACAGGACCTTTCCGCCCGAGTACAGCGACCGTGTATCAGCCAACCAGGAAGACCCGCTGCCCGCCGAGTTTGCCAGCTACAAAACCTCGGTGGTATTTGTCGATGAATTGCTTGGGCAAGTGCTTGAGGATCTGCGTGAACGCGATCTGGCGGACAATACGGTAGTGATGATTTCCTCGGACCACGGGGAAGAGTTCAATGAGAATGGTGACGGCATCGAAGGCCATGGTTCCGCTTATTCACGGCAACAATTGGGTGTGCCCATGTTGTTGGCATGGCCGGGCCTTGA
>Ga0209456_10000928_pt1 | contig 14721 bp, 18 predicted proteins | sample COG_11_FD_184755 | JGI IMG/M metagenome (GOLD analysis project Ga0209456, IMG submission 184755) | Pelagic marine sediment microbial communities from the LTER site Helgoland, North Sea, for post-phytoplankton bloom and carbon turnover... | ecosystem: Environmental > Aquatic > Marine > Neritic...
CTAGTGTCGTGTCCCAAGAATAATCTACAATTATTTTTGAAATACAAAGGTCATTGCGAGGAGTGAAACGACGACGCAATCTTATGAAAGTGCCTTGCTGGCAGTGCATTAAAGACGAAGAGATTGCTTCGCTGCGCTCGCAATGACCGTTTTAGCGTTGAAAAATTATTAAAGGAACATGTGGGACACGACACTAGTATGGACGTGAATTATAAGAAAAGCATACGTCACCGACCATTCGTTAATAATAAGTTTTTGTTTGCAGACGGCTAAGGTAGCCAAATGGACTGCTTAAAAAGGAGGGCTTAAAAATGAAACTGAATCTTAAGGCATTGACAACTACGGCAGCCCTTGTTTGGGCCGGCGCGGTATTGCTTGTCGGGTTGGCTAACGCGATCTGGCCGGGATACGGAAAAGCGTTTTTAATGATGCTGGCCTCAATTTATCCGGGTTTTACGGCGGCGGGTACTTTCGGTGATGCCGTTGTCGGAAGCCTGTATGCCCTGTTTGATGCCGCAGTCGTCACCTTTATTTTCGGCTGGCTTTATAATTTAATCGCGGGCGCAAAAAGCAGCTGAGTCTAAGATGACCCGCAATGCAGACGCGGTAGACATCGTGCGTATGGCCCGCAGACAAAAAAAGGGCGTCTCATCAACATTTGACGAAACGCCCTTAATTCGCTTGGAAATGCAATTAAACTAAAGTGACATTAACCGCGGACGGCCCTTTCTGACCATCCTCGATATCGAACGTCACCTGGTCGCCTTCATTCAGAGATTTGAACCCGGACGAATTGATGCCAGAATAATGTACAAATACATCCGGTCCGTCTTCTTGCTCGATGAAGCCATAGCCTTTGCTGCCATTAAACCATTTTACAATTCCATTGGCCATAATAACACCCTCCTAGATTAAAAGTTTTTCATAGTTTCATACTGCAGGGTGCCTCTTTGACAAATGGAGCTCTCCCCTGAATGAAACCGGCCCGTCAAACCTGAACGCACCATTTTTAATAGCAGAACAGTAACAAGTTTTATAAAAAAATCAAGCCCATTATTCAAAAATTTTTTTATCCCGCCAGGAACCGCAAAAATGGCTTCGTCGCAACCGATCAACCGGATCAAAACAAGAGCGTTATCGTAAAGCCGCGCCCGCCGCTGCGGTAGCGCAATTCCGTTTAAAAACAAATGAAATTCAGCATCATAGCCGTCTATTGACAAACCGAAACCGCTCCTCTATGGTACCTTGAAACCTTACCCCAAATTCATGACTGCCGGGAGCCGTGCGCCTATGGACGCGACACCTTATCGCAAGAATCGGAACAGATATCCCGCAGATGTTTCCGCCAACCAGAGCATGAGTTCCCTTTTGCACCGCGACACCATACCGCAAGGTGCGCCAATCCGTATAAAACCAACCCAGACCCATATATCACCTGCTTTAAAACACACAGCAAAGAAAGGAGGATGTGCATGAAAAAAGGATTATGGATTACCATGATGGTGGTGTTAGCGATTTTATTTGCCTTCAGCGCCAGCCAGGCCAAGCCGTTTAAAATCGCGGCCATTTTTCAGACGGCGATCGAGGAACCGTGGGATGGCGTCATTCATCAGGCCTGCCTGCAAGCCAAAAAAGAAATGGGCAATATCGAATATGAGTTCACCGAAAAGATTGCCGCGGCTGATTTTGAAAAAGTTCTGCGGGAATATGCTGAAAGAGGATTTGACCTGATTGTCGGTGATGCGTTTTTAGCCGGCGAGGAGCCGGCCAGAAGGATTGCCAAAGATTACCCGAACATCGCCTTTGCTTTCGGATCCGAGTTCGGCCCGGTGGCTCCGAATTTTTCCGTTTTTGATAATTGGATTCATGAGCCGTCCTACCTGTGTGGTGTCATTGCCGGCCGGCTGACCAAAAGCAATACCCTCGGGGTGGTTGCCGCCATACCCATAGGGGAAGTCAATCGACTGGTCAATGCGTTTAAGGCCGGTGCCCTGAGCGTCAATCCCAAGGTCAAAGTCAAAATTGCTTACATCGGCGGCTGGTTTGATCCACCCAAAGCCAAAGAAGCCGCCATCGCACAGATTGAATCGGGCGCGGATCTGATTTTTGCCGAACGCTTCGGGGTGTTTGAAGCCGCCAAGGAAAAGGGCGTGCTGGCCTTCGGCAACATGTCGGATCAAAATGCACTGGCACCCAGTGCGGTGATTACCGGCCCGGTATGGGATATGTACCCCACCATCAAGTTCTGCATCGAGATGGTCAAGAAAAAGGCCTGGGTCTCTATGGATCTGGGCGAGTGGTCCATGATGGCCAAAGGCGGCGCCCGCCTGGCCCCCTTTCATTCATTTGAAAAAACCCTGCCGGCAGGCGTGGTCAAAGAGGTCAGGGATCTTGAGCAGAAAATTCTAAACGGCACATTCAGGGTGCCGGTTGATGAGCAGAAGCCCGTCTCCGACTAAAAGCTGCCTTTAGCACCCAAGGGCTGTGTTCTCCAGGATAAATGGATCAAACATCTAATTTTAAGAAGACTAAGGTGTGCGAAAAACCGATTCAAAATGCTCGAATACTAACGTGTATGCTCCACTTTTCAATCGGTTTTCGCCTTGCCCTTGGGTGTTACCTTCTATTTTAAAGCCAGCTTTAAAATTTAATTTGGAGATAGTGCTTCTCAATACTTGAAGTCGGTAAAAGTTTAATCGTGGCGTGCAGTACCCAAGTACAGCTACGCCCCTCAGTGCCTTGTAAATGAACGTCTCGATCTCGTTCAATATCCGAGCTTACATTTCCGGGTTGAACCTTTTTTGTCTGTTAGCCTGCTGGCCCGTTAGCCCGTTACCCATAATAAAAATTAGATATGATTCCGATTCGAACGGGCTCAATCCCGTTTTACGAGGACCTTCGGCCGGCCAACCTAACATAGTATATTCTTGGTTTTGATCTAGCCGTTGCTTCCAAAAAATCATCATTCCGAGGAATTGGATGGGTAAAAATGACCAGCCGGTCGTGAGGATGTCAGGCATCACGAAACGGTTTTTAGATGTAACCGCCAACCAGGATGTTTCTTTCGAATTGCATTCAGGGGAAATTTGCGCCCTGCTGGGTGAAAATGGAGCGGGCAAGACCACCCTGATGAACATTTTGTTTGGTTATTACGCCTGTGATGCGGGTGAGATCTTCATCAAGGGAGAAAAGGTCAATCTTTCCGCTCCCAAAGATGCCATTTCCCGCGGTGTGGGGATGATCCATCAGCACTTTGCCCTGGTAGCCTCTCAGACCGTGCTCGAAAATATTATTGTGGGTACGGCATCGCGCAAAGGCATATTTCTTGACCTTGCATCCGCCCGTCAAGCGCTGGTCCGGTTGCAGGAACGATTCGGTCTTCAGATCGATCCGGACGCCCGCGTGTGGACCCTGTCGGTGGGTGAGCAGCAAAAGGTCGAAATTCTCAAAGCGCTGTACCGGGACGTTGACATCCTGATCATGGACGAACCGACGGCCGTGCTCGCTCCAGCTGAAACCACAGATTTATTCAACACCCTGCGATCGCTGGTCAAAGAAGGCCGCTCGGTCGTATTCATTTCTCACAAGCTAAATGAGGTGATGGATATTTCAGATCGTATTGTCGTCTTGCGTGCTGGAGAGGTGGTGGCCGAAAGCAATACCGGAGAAACCAATGCGCGCGAACTGGCCAATCTGATGGTCGGTCGGGAGCTTCTGGAGAGCATCGAAAAGACGCAACTGGCACCCGCTGATCCGGTTTTGAACATTAGAGGGCTCAATGTTTTAAATGATAAGAAGCTTGCGGCCATAACCGATCTGAATCTAACCGTCCATCAGAATGAGATTCTGGGGATGGCCGGAATTTCCGGAAACGGCCAGACCGAGCTTTCAGAGGTGCTTTTCGGGATGCGCTTCCCGGTTGACGGCGCTGTTCAAGTTAACGACCGTCCGCTTAAATTCGGCAGCCCGGCAGCATCGATTCAATCCCAGATGGGCAGAATACCGGAGGATCGCATCGATACCGGACTGCTGATGGATCTTTCGGTCGAAGAAAACCTGATACTGGAAAACCATTCTTCAGCCGCATTTCAAACCTACGGGCTGATGAAATCCCAAAAAATACGCAACTTCTGCGAAGACCTGATCAGGGCCTACAGCATCAAAACTGCCGGCCGCGATGCGACCACCAAAAGCCTGTCCGGCGGCAACCTGCAAAAGGTCATGCTCGCCCGGGAGCTGGCCGGCGAACCGTCGCTGATTATCGCATCTCAACCCACCCGGGGCCTGGATGTGGGGGCGATGGAGTACATCCACCAGCGCCTTGTCAAGGAACGGGATAGGGGCGCCGGTATTCTTCTAATTTCAGATGATCTGGATGAAATATTTGCGCTCAGTGATCGTATCGTCGTGTTTTATGAGGGGAAAGTTATGGGAGAGGCTCCCGGGGCGACGGCGTCGCGTGAACAAATCGGTCTGTGGATGAGCGGGGTAATGGCGTGATCCGATTCAGAATCATAAAACGCAAACCATTGCCGGGCTGGGCCAAAATCGTTATACCGATTGCGGCCATTCTGGCAACGCTTATCCTGGCAGCCATCCCCATTCTGCTGGCCGGCGGGCATTTGTGGAAGTCGTATTATTACCTTTTTCACGGCGCGCTGGGAACCCGTTACAATCTATTGGAAACCTTCGTCAAAGCCAGCCCGCTTTTATTGACCGGCCTGGCGGTGGCTTTTGCCTTCCGGGCCAAATTCTGGAATATCGGTGCCGAGGGCCAGCTGCTGGCCGGTGCGCTGACGGCCACTGTTTTAGGAGTGCATCTGGGCAGCATCCCGCCGGTACTGGTTCTGCCGATTGTCATCATCGGGGGATTTTTGGCCGGCGGTCTGTGGGCCTCGATCCCGGCCTTGCTCAAAACCAAACTCAAAGTCGATGATGTGGTTTCAACCCTGCTGTTAAATTATGTCATGATCCATATTATGGGGGCGCTGCTTTTCGGGCCCCTTCAGCAACCCGGTTCCAGCTGGCCGCGATCTTCGGCCATCGTAGAGGCCGCCTGCTATCCCATTCTGATGCCGCGTTCGCGCTTTCACCTGGGTATCATTATTTCCTTTGTGGCCATGCTGATCATCTGGTTTATCAACAAAAAGACCACCTTCGGCTACCAGGCCAAAGCGGTCGGAACCAACATCCGCGCTGCGCATTTTGGCGGGATTAATACCACTTCGGTGATTCTGTGGACCGCATTAATATCCGGCGGCCTGGCAGGTCTGGCAGGGGTGGGTGAATTGTGTGCCCTTCAGTACCGGCTGATCATGGATATTTCTCCCGGCTACGGGTATTCCGGCATCGTAATCGCCATGCTGGGCAACCTTCATCCGGTGGGGGTGCTGTTTTCGTCCCTTTTTTTCAGTGTGATTATCGTAGGTGCCCAGACGATGAGCCGCATGACTGGCGTGCCTACCTATATTGCCGAGGTCATTCAGGGAATGGCGCTGATGGTGATGCTCATTTTTTTGCTGTTTACGGAATACAAAATTAAGGTGCAGCGCAAATGATAGCTGAATTTTTGGATCTTGCTTTTATCTCCGGCCTCATGGGGGCAACCATGCGCATGGCCACCCCGATCATCTTCGCGGCCCTGGGTGAGATCTTAACCGAACGGGCCGGCGTGCTGAATCTGGGTATCGAGGGTATCATGCTGATGGGCGCCATGACCGGATTTGTGTTTACCTATTCCAGCGGCTCCATCTGGTTCGGTGTGTTTGCCGCGGCCTGTGTGGGCATGCTCCTGGGCTTTCTGATGGCCCTGCTTTCGGTGAACCTTGGACTCAGTCAGCATGTTTCCGGATTGGGCATTACCCTGTTTGCCACCGGCCTGGCCATGTTCATCTATCGACTGCATTTTGGTTCCCCCACAGTGCCCCCGATTATTCAACCCTTCAAACAGGTGGCTCTGCCGGTGCTCTCAAAGATTCCGGTAATTGGCACGGGCCTGTTCACCCAGTATACGTTGACGTATATCGCCTGGTTGTTGGTGCCGGCCCTGTCGATTCTGCTGTATAAGACCACCATCGGATTGAAAATCAGGACGGTCGGCGAAAACCCGGTGGTGGCCGACACCGTCGGGGTCAACGTGGCACTGACCCGGACTCTGTGCCTGGTTGCCGGCGGCGCCCTGATGGGTATCGGCGGGGCATTTCTGACGCTCGCGCATCAAAACATGTTTTTGATCGATGTCATCGGCGGTCGCGGCTGGGTGGCGATTGCCATGGTCATTTTCGGCAACTGGAATCCGCTCAAAGCCACCATCGGCGCCCTCATCTTCGGCTTTTTAGACGGCCTGCAGCTCAGGCTCCAGAGCATTGGGGTCGTCCTTTCTTTCCACCTGTTTTTAATGATTCCCTATCTGCTAACCATCATTGCGCTGATCGGCGTGTCCAGAAGGGCAGCGGTACCGGCAGGCCTGCTAAAGCCCTATCGCCGGGAGGAAAAAGGCGGGTAATAGTTTAGCTATTGGTTATTTGTTATTAGAACCTGTCTCAAAAATGCATCCCTCACTCAATGGCCGTGTCGAAGGCAGCCGAATCGTTTTCCCTCTGTTTTATTGAATGGATTGAGTCTTTTGATTACTTTTTGACAGGATTTACAGGATTGGGAGGATAATTATCTTAGCCGCTCTCCGGACGAGAGCGACTAAACTCAATCCGCTTTCAGCGGAATAAAACATCTTCAGCCATACAAATTTACCAGAAAATGGCTACTGTATTTTAAAATAGCCAACTCAGCTCATGGCGGCACATAATGCTCGCCGCAGGCGACAGGCTTTTGCCGTTCTCTTCCGGAGAACGGCAAAAAGAAATCCTGATAATCCTGTCTAAAAACCTTTCTACGCTGAGCACAAACGATATTATAAAATCAGATGTGAAGCTCTGCTTTTAAGCGGAGAGCGCAATCTACTATTTTTGAGATAGGTTATAGATTACCGATTAGTAGGGATTTAGATAGGGTTGCACCTGTGAGAAAATCTCCGGGTGCTCGTTTTCGAGTCGGGTGAGAAAAGGTGCCGAACGCACAACCGGACTCCACAGGGAAAAATCCTCACGCTCAAAATCCATACCCACCGCCAGCATGTCACTGAGGGTTTCAATCAGATGTTCTTCGGGCTTGTAGATCGAATCGCCGATATCACCCACCCAGCACAGCGCTGTCCCCTGATAGCGGTCGTTTAGATCATGGTAAAAATGCCGGGTCGTGATGGTGCGCGGCTGGAGTCCCAGATCGGTATAGGGCAAGGTTACCCCCACAGCGGCCACTTCAATAAGGGCACCGTTGAATACCGGGATTAGCTCAACGCCCTGATTCCGGCAGATTTCACAGATTCCCTCGAGACCCTCAAGGCTGGCACAGACCGGAAAAAGAAAAATCTTTTTGGGACGATGGTTCTTCAAGGCTTCGTCTACAAAATAGGTCAGGGTCTGTCCCGAAGCAATGCATTCCTCCATGATGATCCAGGTATCATCCGGCCACCATTCACCCACAAAGGAGCTCTCAACGATGTTCCAGCCGCGAAAACCGTCACGGTCTTCAACCCGGGTGAGCTTTATATAGGTCGTGTCCAGAAGCCCGGAACGCTGCAACGGCGGATTGGCATCCAGCAGATCTAGCGGGCGACCGCCCCACAGGATCACATATTGCGCCACCTTGCCATCGAACATCCTCTCAAAAAGGCGAATCATGTCGTGGCCTACCTCTTTGATCATCAGAAATTTTTCCGGCCCGCAGGACTGCCGATTGAGTAAAAATTCCTCGCCAGCCCCCCGTCCGGGAAAATCAACCACGTAAATCCGATCCGGCAGGCAGCGGCCGCGAAAATCACCATGTTGCGTAATCGACTTAATCAGCCAGATGTCCTTGCCCGCCCGCGACATGACGATTTCACCCACATCTTCCAGATAAATGCGGTCGGCACTGGTGTCCTGTACCATGGGATTGCTCCTTTCCCGGATATGCTGTGTTAATGAATAACTAAATAAATTTCGAGCTGGAATATAGGATAAAGCATTGGATGTGTCAAACCAGAAAAAAAGGGCAACCCTTCACAAATGAAGGCTTACCCTTTTTTTGAGATTAAATTGGTGGCTAAGCTACTTTGACATTAACGGCATGTGCGCCTTTGGGTCCCTCTTCTATTTCAAAGGTAACCTGATCACCTTCGTTAAGAGACCTGAATCCAGCAGAATCGATTCCGGTATGATGGACGAAAACATCCGGGCCATCTTCCTGCTCGATGAAGCCATAACCTTTACGGTCATTAAACCATTTTACAACACCATTTGCCACTGTGACACCCCCTTTGTTTCTGTAATTACCATAGTCCCATACTTCAGGATGCCACCCGGACGAATGGATCTTTCCTGCAGAATGAAACCAGCCTTCAATCAAGACAGACCCTGATCAATACATAAATTATAAATTCCTTTTCCCATCAAAATCAAGTACTTTATTTAGCGCAACTGGTTTCAGCATTCACCAAAGCCCTGTTCAATGCAGGTATTTCGCCACCCGCACCGCAATGGGTAACCGCTTACCTATATTTTGGTAATTTCCTTCCACAAAAACAATGTGGCGGTGAGCAGATGTTTCCATAACCAACCTTAATTATTCATAATTTATGACTTATTGCTTTATCTGCGATATTTGCATGGATATTGCAGCACCCAAGTGGCAGAGGGTCCAAAGCGCGCCGACGTTTGCCAACCGGGTTCGTTTGCGCCCCCTGAGGAATTGTATAAACATACCAAATATCCGCCCTTATGCCTGCCCGCCAGACACCATGCTGTAGGATATTTATGCCGGTTTTTTAAAAACCCGCTGGCAATCCGTATACCCGTACAAAGACTGTTTGATCTAACGTAAAAGCGGAAAGGAGCAACATGGTACAACACATAATTGCCGGTAATCGGTTCGATAACAAATATCGACACCTGAAAAAAACCGACGGTCATCTGAGAGCCGAAATAAAAATAAGCCGCAACGATCTGGGCTACCAGTTTAAGCTGCAGGAGATCGATGATCACCAGGGTTGCTTTTTTATCAATGAAAATTCTGCGGTGTTAAAGATTCTGGACGTCGGCACGGTTCTGGATATGAAATATTGGACCGCCGAAAAAATCAGACTTGTCAAATATGTTCGCGCACAAATAAAAAATATAACCAGACAGAAGCATGAGCCCTTTAAGGGTCATTATAAAGTCGGCCTGTCCATATTGCAGATGAAGGGCTTAAAGAGAGTGAACCCGACGGATCGCTTGTTGAAAGCACGGGCCGAGGCCGAAGCATTACTGTCAGCTTAGCGTTGCTAATGATCCTGGGATGGAAGTAATAGGATAATGCCGTCTCAGGGTGCACATAAGTGCGCGTAACCGCATTTTCGAATCGGCCTGCAGTACTGCCGAAATTGACTGAAGGGGGGAGTCACCATCATAAAAATATTACTCATCGTTGCTATCATTGCCGCGGTATATTGCATCGGAGCTGCCATTGCCTGCTTGATGGCAGCAAGCCGGGAAATGGAATTGCCCGATATTGAAGATATCGAGATCGGAGAATAATGGACTGAAGCATAAGCTTTATTGTTTGCCCCGTTGCATCGTCACTGATTAGGCCGGCAGCACCTGCAACAGGGGACAGATGCAATGTTCCCTGAAATCAGGCCTTCTATATTCTTGACGGATCGTGCCTTTCTCTGTTAGGTCCTAATTGAAAGAGCCGAACAGGAGGTTGCGATGCGCAAGACACTCATATTTTTTGCCGCTGTTGTCAGTATCTTATCTTTCACATTACCTTTGGAAGCAGAAGAAAAGTACGGCCGGTTCTTTGCGGGTGCCGGCGTAAGCGGTGTAATCGAACGATTCGACACCAACGACCTTAAACAGCTATTTGGCAGTGTCAACACCAGCGTAGATGATTCGTGGGGATTAAATATTTTTGGCGGTTACTGGTGGCACAAGCATTTCGCGGTTGAGGGCAATTTCAACTGGTATGATGATTTCAATGGTCAGGCGGGAGGCCTTGGTTTTGATGTCAGCATCTGGTTGGCAATGCTTGATCTCAAGGTTTACGCTCCTGCGCTTTGGGAGGATACCGTATTTCCCTATCTAAGAGCCGGCGGGGGCATTATGAACGTCAAAATCGATTCGGCGATCGCTGATCCAGACGATTCGGATTTTGCCTACGATCTTGGTCTCGGATTTGACATTTTTGTCAGAGAGCGTGTCAGTGTTGGCCTCGACATCAAGCACGTGTGGGGAACCGGCGACGTCACCGAGTTCAACCATTGGGCGGGAACGATTCGCGCGGCCTATCACTTCTGACTTAAAAATTGAATTTGCATGAAAATAAATGCTAAATTGTCTTCATATTAAAAACATATGTCCATGAAAATGGATAAAAATCATTTTAGCGCATTTATTTTCACCCGTTGGGCGGGCCGCAGGCTCCCATCTGCTGCGTTATTCCGCGCGAGGAATAGTTCACTATTGCCTCACACGGAAATGCCTTGCATTTGAAAGCCTGCGACGCGTGCAAAATCCAATTTTTACCCTTATTTGCATGAAAATAAATGCTAAATTATCTTCATATTAAAAACATATGTCCATGAAAACGGATAAAAATCATTTTAGCGCATTTATTTTCACCCGTTGGGCGGATTCTGTTAGAATCACTTATCGAAAGGTTTGAGGCGTTATTATGCGAGGTATCGTAAATGTCATGTCCGGCATCTGTGGTATGATCACCGAGATCCGGGCGACATCGGAGGATCAATCCGGTATGGTCAATCTGGATATCAACTCCAGGTGTGAAAGTATCCAAAAATTAGCCGGTGAGTTAACAGTAGTCAATCCAGAAGAAGAAATCTCCTATAAAGGAAACGGGCCCAAAACACTGCGCATAGCGACCAAGCACTGTAAACACACCGCATGCCCCGTTCCGTCCGGTATTATCAAAGCAATTGAGGTGGCAGCCGGTCTGGCGCAGCCCGAGGATGCCCGTATTACGGTGACCCAGGAAAAAGACCGGTGACGTATAATTTTGATCCAGACAGGTGGTATGATAATGAGCGCAGTATACTGGACGCTCGCTTAAAGACTGGCGACGTGGGTGAACAGGAATACAACAAAGCCCTCTCAGCGCTCGAGCAACGCTATGATGAGATGCTCAAACGCCTTGACGGTACTTATCAGATCCCCAGATCACCCCGAACTGACCGGTAAGTTTTAGCCCTTTCCGCCAACTCGTTTCTTCTTGGCAACAGCATCAAAATCGGCATCTGATCGGTCATTCCGGCCGCGACCGTTGGACTTGACCGCTTTGATCATCCTGATCGGCTCAACTTCACCGGATTCATCATCCTGCAGGCTCGTTAGATAATAATCGACGTTTTCATCCTGGTTTGCGGTGATGCCGAAATCATCTAACTTTTGTAAATAAAAATCATCCGGGGCTGTGGGCACGTTAAACTGATAGGGTGCCACCAGGGTTATCATGTCCGACTCGTTGCCCACTTCATCCAGGGCTGTGATACCAAATACAACGGGTCCGCCGCCGGGAACGAAGGCATCCATGTCATCGGGCAGAACAATCTCAGTGATATTGCCCAGGGTGACGCACCTGGAATCGTAATTGACTTCACCGCCTTCGGACCAGTAAAGTTTGTATCCGACAACCTGGGCCGACTCGGATGCCGACCATTTGAGCCTTCGTTTTTTTATTTTGGCCATGCTGGTGCTCCCTTTCGTCGGGTGGCAATCTCTCAACACAACGTATAGGGCGCCGTCATATCGTCAACAAAATGATGAAGGCATGCCCATCAATAACTTGTTTGCTTATCTGCCGGAACGGTTACGCGCTCAACTATACCTCTCACTCCAAAAAGGATTGCCACCGTGTGTTTCCTGTGGTGCTGCCGCTGGTTCCGGCTCTACATTATCAGAATGCTGATTTGCTTCCAGAAGCGTGACCTCTTCACATAGATCTTCTATTTCACCGGCAGCTTTGCTGCCGGGCGCGTATTGCATTACCGAAACACCTGAAGTCATCGCGTCGATATAGGCAACGCGCTGGCAAAGTTCGGTATCCAGGATATCCATATCAAAAATTCCCAGAGACTGTCGTGCCTCGCGGCCCACCCGGGTTCCCGGTATTTTTCGATTAATCAGAAGCTTGACGTCCAGATCCGGGTTTTCTTCCCGGGCCGTATCGATCATTTCCAGTGTGCCCTTACACGACCAGATGTCGAGCGAACTGGGGCTTAATGGAACGATGGAAAGCTCTGCAACCGTCAGAATCGACTTGGTGATGTCGCTACTGGCAGGCGGTGCATCGATAACCAGATAATCGTATTCTTGGGAAAGCGCTTCGATTTCATCTTTGGTGATCGGTTCCGGATGGTGCAGGACTTCAAAAGCGGTGTTGTTCTCAACAGCATGCCATTGGGTGGCACTGCCCTGCGGGTCCGCGTCAATCAACAGCAGTTTGTAATTCTTTCTTTTCAAACTGGCTGCAAAGTTGATCGCAGAAGTGGTTTTGCCGACGCCCCCTTTCTGGTTAACAAAACTAACAATCATCGTCTCCCTCCTCTCGTGGAATTTAAAGAATACGAAATGCCTTTGCCTCTGCTTGAATTCCGCCTCAGACAGTGCCAGCATCCCCCCTTGAATAATTTTTGATGCACAACACTATCCCGTATTTAGGCGTAAATACAGGAACTCCCATACACCGCTGGTGGCCGGATGTCAATACCAAAACACATGATATGGTATAATTGAACTAATTCCTCAACCAGATATAGTAGGTCTAGATATTGGGGAAAGCTTTGTAGAAGAGGACTAATTACGGAGTGAAAAGAAGGCTAAAACCATCTTGCAGCTTGTTCACCGTTCAATTCAGGTCAAAACATTCGTATTTGTTTTGATCGCAGGCCGCGCTCAAGATGCGCTCCAACTTGCCAAATACAAATTCAAGGTAATACATGAACCGGTCCTGCCCGAAATGATAGACCCAGATGGGGCCTTTGTCTTCCCTGCTGGTGACCTCCAGGGGGTCGCCGCATGATTCTCGCACAGATCGGTCAGAGTCGCCCAGGGCTACTAACCCGCCTGGGCATCGATAGGTAGACTGACCAGACATAGACCAGTAGTCTACGGCAACTGCATTTGGTGTGAAAATGGTTATAAATGCCAATATAACCCAGATCGTAATGCTGTTGTTCATCATTGCGGTCACACCCTTTCTTGGCATCTCATTTTTGATTGGGTTGCCGGAACCGAATATATGCTGTCTATTAAAATAACGCCGGGTTGCCAGAAATCAAGTATCGCTGTCATTGCGCATTTTTGCCGGAAGCCTGCTCATCCTGTAGATTACTTAGTTTGCGATTGAGCCGCTCGACTACTGCCTCCAGATCGGACACGCGCCGGGCAGTTGACCGATTCTCAAGCCTGATTTGCTGTATTTGAGCGTTGAGGCAATCGTCAAGACATGCAGTATAGCGGGTAACAAAGTCCATTTGATCTTTATAGGCCGGCTGACGGCAGTCGCATCCTGCAACGGCATTACCGCCTGCCAAAAGGAGAGCGAAAATAAACAAAGAAATAAGGGCGGTTGCCTTCATGGGTGTTTCTCCAGTGCACCAGGTCGTTGTCAGAAAACGAGAATCCGCCTAAAGAACTTCATTATCGAGGACAGCATGCCGCCACGTTTATCCTTTTGCACCCGCACGCGCCATCATCCTCATTTGTGATACGGCAAAGAAGTCATTTTACGGGATACCGGTCAGGCTTCCCAGATGTCTGGATTTTGCTTGTTCATCGTGTAATATTCAATTCGGTATGGGGCGACCTTGCAGACCACATAATTGGGATCATCGGGTCCTGCGAAAATCGGCTCGAGCATGTCATACCAGACGGTTTGTTTGGTCTCGGGGTCTTCTATGATCTCGGCCCGTCCTTGGACCTGCAACCAGGAAACAGCGTTTTGAATATCGCCGACACCCAGGGTCAGATGCACTTCCGGATTATCGGCAATCTGGCTCACTTTGCGGGAGCCTTTGAAAGTCGCAAACCAGATGTTCATCTGGTCGTCAGCGCTGATTACCACAAAGCGCGTCCACGGTTTGCGCTCGTCGGTTAAGGTGGCAAAAGAAGCCAGGGTGTGCGTCTTCATCTTCTCCAGTATTTTGGCTTTCAGGTCACTCATGAGGTCTCCTTGTTATCGGGGAATGATTTGATGCCCTACTATGTTTACACCCCTGAAAGATGTCAAGAAGATACTTGAAAATAAATGCAGCTTGATACATAACAGACAGAAGAGAAGAAAAGCACTGAACGTAAACGTCCGCAAAGGGGCTATAAAATGCTTTCAAAATTTTATAATGAGGTCCTGGCGTTTGGGCCGGTTGCCGTTCTACCGCAGAATTTGGACAACAAATGGATTCGGCGGCTACAGAAAATGGCTGATGAATTTTTGGACAGTAATTTTAATTTGCACACCTGTACCGATGCAAAGGAAGTCGGTGATCCTGTTTTGGCAGCCTGCGTTTATGAAATAGTGCGTTATCAGTATGCAGACCAATCTGATCTGACACCCAAGGAAATGGCGGAAAAAATGGTCATTTACGCCCTTTCGATTACAATGGAATCAATCAGTCGAAATGACAAT
>Ga0209456_10000929_pt1 | contig 14712 bp, 14 predicted proteins | sample COG_11_FD_184755 | JGI IMG/M metagenome (GOLD analysis project Ga0209456, IMG submission 184755) | Pelagic marine sediment microbial communities from the LTER site Helgoland, North Sea, for post-phytoplankton bloom and carbon turnover... | ecosystem: Environmental > Aquatic > Marine > Neritic...
CCACTCGAGGCGGATTTCCGGCGCCGGGTGGGAAAGCAACTGAAGCGTGGCAAGGTCGAATGTTCACTCCGCCTGCGCTGGGGCGAGGAGGAGGACGGCGGTCTGCAGCTGCGCTTGCCGGTGATCAGACAGCTGGATCAGGCGCTGACTACCGTTTCCGAGCATCTCGGCGGCTGCGCGCCGGTCAGCCCACTGGACGTCCTGCGCTGGCCGGGCGTGTTGGAGGAACAGCAAAGAGACACCGAGCCGGCGCAGGCTGCCGCAATGGAGTTGCTGGATGCGGCGCTGGTGGACCTGAATGCGGCGCGGAGCCGTGAGGGTGAACGGATAAGTATTATGTTAACCGAGCGCTGCGACGGCATAGCGGCGCTGGTAACAAGCGCGCGTGCGCTGCTGCCCGAGATTCGGGAGCAGCTGCGGCAACGGTTGCTGGAGCGGATCGCCAAGCTCGATCTGGAGCCGGATCCGGGTCGGCTCGAACAGGAACTGGTTCTGCTGACGCAGAAGATGGACGTCGATGAAGAGCTGGATCGCCTCGACAGTCACGTGACCGAAGTGCGCAGGATCCTCGGGGTAGATGAGGCTGCCGGCCGGCGGCTGGACTTCCTGATGCAGGAATTCAATCGCGAAGCCAACACCCTGGGTTCCAAGTCTCAGTCGCTGGAGACCACGCGGATCAGCGTGGAGCTCAAAGTGCTGATCGAGCAGATGCGGGAACAGATACAAAACGTAGAATGAGCTTCGGCATGACGGCTGTGAGCGACAAGCACCTTCCCCCCAAGGATCGCCGTGGGCGCCTGGTGGTGTTCTCCGCGCCCTCGGGGGCAGGCAAGACGTCGCTGGTCCGGGCCCTGCTGGAACGCGATCCAAACACCCGTTTTTCGACCTCTTTTACCACCCGCCCGCCGCGCCGCGGCGAGCGCCACGGCCACGACTACTTCTTTGTCGATGAAGCCGAATTCACCCGCATGCTGGACCGCGCCGAGTTCCTGGAGCATGCGCGGGTCTTCGACAATCTTTACGGAACCAGCCGGGCCCAGGTCGAGGCGTTGATGGCCGAGGGCTTCGACGTGCTGCTGGAGATCGACTGGCAGGGAGCCAGGCAGATCCGCGCGGCCATGCCTGAATGTCTGGCCATCTTTATCCTGCCGCCCTCCGCCGCGGAGCTGGAGCGGAGGCTGCGCGGGCGCAGCACCGACAGCGAGGCCACGATCCGCAGGCGCCTGCGCGACGCCCGCGCCGATATGTCCCATTGGGAAGAATTCGATTACGCTGTGATCAACGAGGATTTCGACCGGGCGCTGGCGGATCTGGCCGCGATATTGAGCGGCGGCGGCGAAAAGAGCCGGACGGACGATGTGATCCATGCCGGGCAGATCGCCCGCCTTATGGCGTAAACCCCAGCTTTTCCGTAGAATTTGAAGACTGCGCCCTGGAAACAGGGCTCCAAAACCGAGAGACACCGAATCAATGGCCCGTATCACCGTAGAAGACTGCATGCAAAACGTGGAAAACCTGTTCGAACTGGTGCTGGTCGCCTCAAAGCGCGCCCGCCAGCTTTCCAACGGCGCACCCACCGAACTGGATTGGGAGAACGACAAGCCCACGGTCATGGCGCTGCGCGAGATCGCCGCAGGCAACGTCACCCCGGAAATCCTCAAGGAGCCGGATCGAATAGTAGAGCCATCGCTGGAAGACGCGCTGGCCGCCGAGGACGGTCTCAGTCCCCGGCCGATCCCATCCTTGGGGAGCTGACCCGACCCCGGCCCGATAGCCCCATATGGACTACGCCGCTTCCATCCTGGCCAGGTTGCCGAACAGGAAGCGGGCCATAGGGCTCGATCAACTGCTGAAAAAAATCGAGGGCTACCTGACGCCGGAGCAGGTAGCCATGGTCGTCGACGCCTACCATTACGCTGACGAGGCCCATCGCGGTCAGAATCGAAAGACCGGAGAGCCCTACATCTCCCATCCGGTCGCGGTTGCCGGCATCCTGGCCGATCTGCGGCTGGACCCGCAGACGCTGATGGCTTCCCTGCTCCACGACGTGATCGAAGACACCGGCGTGGACAAGAAGGCGCTGGCCAAACGCTTCGGCGATGAAGTGGCGGAACTCGTCGACGGTGTCAGCAAGCTGGACCAGATCGAGTTCTGCAGTCGTGCCGAGGCTCAGGCCGAGAGCTTCCGCAAGATGCTGCTGGCCATGGTCGGCGATATCCGCGTGATCCTGGTCAAGCTGGCCGACCGCACTCACAACATGCGCACGCTGTGGGTGATGGGGACAGATAAGCGGCGACGCATCGCCCGCGAGACGCTCGACATCTACGCGCCCATCGCCATCCGCCTCGGCATCAACAGCATCAAACTGGAACTCGAGGACCTGGGCTTCCGCGCCTTGTATCCCTATCGCTACCGCGTGCTCGAGCGGACGCTGCGCCGCGGCCGGGCTCAGCGGCAGATCCTGAGCAAGATCACCAAGCGCTTCGAAGAGTCGATGAAGCGGGTGCAGATCCGCGGTGAGGTCCTGGCCAGAGAGAAACATCTCTACAGCATCTATCGGAAGATGCGCGACAAACATCGCTCGCTAAGCGAGATCGCCGACGTCTATGGCATCCGCGTCATCGTCGACACGGTCGACAACTGTTACCGCGCCCTGGGTCTGGTGCACAAGTGCTACAAGCCCATGCCCGGCCGCTTCAAAGACTACATCGCGATCCCGCGGGTCAATGGTTACCAGTCCCTGCACACCACCCTGTTCGGACCGAACGGGGTGCCGGTCGAAGTACAGATCCGCACCGAGGACATGGACCGTATCGCTGAATCGGGGATCGCCGCGCACTGGCTGTACAAGTCCGGCGACCGGCTCGGGTCGGCACCTCAGGCGCGCGCCCGCGAATGGCTGCAACAGCTGGTGGACATGCAGGAGGGGGGCAGCTCCGAGGAATTCCTCGAGAGCGTCAAGATCGACTTGTTCCCGGACAAGGTCTACGTGTTCACCCCGAAAGGTGACATCCTGCGCCTGCCGCGCGGCGCAACCTGCGTCGATTTTGCCTTTGCCGTGCACACCGCGATCGGCAACCGTTGCGTGGCCGCCCGCGTCGATCGCCGGCCGGTGCCGCTGCGCACGCCGCTGAAGAACGGACAGACGGTTCAGATCATCACCTCGAGGAACGCCAGCCCCAATCCGGCCTGGGTCAATTTTGTCGTCACCGCGAAGGCAAGGACCGCGATCCGCAACTATCTGAAGAATCTGCGTCGCGGCGAGGCGGCGGATCTGGGTCGCCGCCTGCTGGACAACGCGCTGCGTGAATACTCACTCAGCGTGCGCAAGATCCCGCGCAAGACGCTGGCCGCCGCGTTGGAACAGCTTGGTCTGGAGAACCGCGAAGCCTTGTTCGAGCAGATCGGGCTGGGCGAACGCATGGCGACGCTGGTGGCCAGACGCCTGGTGCCGGGCGATGCGCCGGATCACACCGACGGCGACGCGGCGCCGCTGACGATCGCCGGCACCGAAGGCATGGTCGTCAGCTACGGACGCTGCTGTCATCCGCTGCCTGGCGATACGATTTTCGGATATCTCAGCGCCGGACGCGGTCTCGTGATCCATCGCGAGGACTGTGGCAATCTGGCTGAGTTCCGTAAACAACCGGACAAGTGGATCCCGGTCGAATGGGAAGGGGAACTGGATCGAACCTTTATCGTCGAGATCCGTGCCGAGGTAAAAAACCGTCTCGGCGTGCTCGCCGCGGTGGCCGCCAACATCTCTGCGACGGGCACCAATATCGAGCATGTGTCGGTGGTCGAGCGCGACGGCGATATATCGTCCCTGACCTTCCAGCTGCAGGTCAAGGACATCAAGCACCTGGAACGCGTGCTACGCAGCATCAACTCGATGCCGGACGTGGTCCGCGTCGAGCGCACCAGCAACTGATACGGACCCGGGTCACGAGGAGACCGTCATGGCACGACGCCCCATCGCAACCGACAACGCTCCGGGAGCCATCGGTACCTACTCCCAGGCCATAGAGGCTGACGGCACGATCTATCTGTCTGGACAGATCCCGCTCGACCCGGTCTCCATGGAGCTGGTGACGGGCGATATCCGCGAGGAAATACGCAGAGTCTTCGACAACCTCTCCGCGGTCGCGGAAGCCGCCGGCGCAAGCCTGGACGACGCAGTCAAACTCACGGTTTATCTGGTCGACCTGGGCGATTTCGGCGCAGTCAACGACGTCATGGCGACGTTTTTCAGCGAGCCCTACCCGGCCCGCGCCGCGATCCAGGTGGCGGCGCTCCCCAAGGGCGCCCGGGTCGAGGTCGACGCGATCCTGAGACCCTGACCGCATCTCTTGACTCCACTCGATCAGTCTCTCGCCGCCCGGGTCGCACCAGAGCCCGTCACGGCCCTCAGTGGCGTCGGGCCGGCGCTGGCCGAGAAGCTCGCGCGGCTGTCGGTGCATTCGATCAGGGACCTGCTGTTCCTGCTGCCGCTGCGTTACGAGGATCGCACCCGCCTGGTCGAGATCGGCGCGCTGCGTCCGGGTATGCGTGTGACCGTGGAAGGCGAGATCGAACTCAGCGAGGTCGTGATCCGCAGACGGCGCATGCTTTTGTGCCAGCTGGCGGACGGAACCGGCTTTGTATTGCTGCGTTTCTTCCATTTCAGTCGCAACCAGGCGGCTGGCCTGAGCCGCGGTACGCGCATGCGCTGTTTTGGCGAGGTGCGCCTTGGCACGTCCGGGATGGAGATGGTGCATCCGGAGTATCGTCGCCTCGCGCCCGGTGAGACACCACCCCTGGACGAGACGCTGACCCCGATCTATCCGAGCACGGAGGGCCTGCAGCAGAAACGCATCCACCGCCTGGTGGAAGCCGCGCTGGCGCGGATCGACGCGGAACCACCGGCTGATCTGGTGCCGGCTGAGGTGCTCGCTGATCTGGGCCTGCCGTCGCTGCTCGATGCCCTGCGCTATGTGCATCATCCGCCGCGGGACGCCGATCTGGCGCTTCTGGAACAGGGCACCCATCCGGCGCAGCAGCGGCTGGCCTTCGAGGAGTTGCTCGCCCACCAGCTCAGTCTGCGGCTGCTGCGCCAGCAGGTCCGCGAGCATGTTGCCCCGGCGATGGCACAGGGCGGCAGCCTGCTGCCACGGTTCCTCAACGCCTTGCCGTTCCGTCTGACTGGTGCACAACGACGCGTGCTGGACGAGATCCTCGTCGATCTGGCCGAGCCGCGCCCGATGTTGCGGCTGGTCCAGGGGGACGTCGGCTCGGGCAAAACCGTGGTGGCGGCAGCCGCCGCCGTCAGGGCGGTGGAAGCGGGTCTGCAGGCCGCGATCATGGCGCCCACGGAACTGCTGGCCGAGCAACATCTGCGCAGTTTCCGCGGCTGGCTCGACCCGGTCGGCGTGACGGTCAGCGCGCTGACCGGGCGGCTCGGTGCAGCCGATCGTCGCACTGCATTGGAACAGATCGGCTCGGGCCGGGCGGGCGTGGTCGTCGGCACCCACGCCCTGTTCCAGGCCGGGGTCGAATTCGCACGCCTGGGGCTGGTGATTATCGACGAGCAACATCGCTTTGGCGTCCACCAGCGTCTGGCTCTGACGGAAAAAGGCGAGGACGGCGAGCTGCGACCGCACCAGCTGGTGATGACGGCCACACCGATCCCACGCACCCTGGCGATGGCCAGCTACGCGGATCTGGACACGTCTGTTATCGACGAACTCCCTCCCGGCCGTGGCCAGGTCACCACGGTCGCCATCCCGGACAGCCGCCGCAGCGAGGTGACAGAACGAGTGCGCAAGGCCTGCGCCGAGGGCCGCCAGGCCTACTGGGTATGCCCGCTGATCGAGGAGTCAGAGCAGCTCCAATACCAGGCTGCCGAAGACACGGCTACCGCATTGGCGGACGCCTTGGGGGAGCTGCGCGTCGGCCTGGTGCACGGGCGTATGAAGGGCGCGGACAAGGAATCCGTGATGAGCCGCTTCAAGGCCGGCGAGGTGGATCTGCTGGTGGCCACCACGGTGATCGAAGTAGGCGTCGACGTGCCCAATGCGAGCCTGATGATTATCGAAAACGCCGAGCGCATGGGGCTGGCACAACTGCATCAGCTGCGCGGCCGTGTCGGCCGCGGCCGCGATGACGCCAGCTGCGTGCTGATGTATCACCCGCCACTGGGACACGGTGCGGAGCGTCGGCTTCGAACCATGCGTGAGACCACCGATGGCTTCCGCATCGCCGAGGAGGACCTGCGGCTGCGTGGGCCCGGCGAGGTGCTCGGAACCCGGCAGACCGGTGCCATGCAGATGCGCGTGGCGGACCTGATGCGGGACCAGGCATTGCTGCCGCGTATCCGCACGGCCGCCGATCGCATGCTCGCCGAACAGGATCCCGCGGTAGCTGCCCTCCTCGAACGCTGGATCGGGGACGCCGCCCGTTATGGCAAGGTCTGAGGCCCCGGTTAGCGGGGGCGCGGGAGGCCGATCTATAATCACTATCCCGCGCCATGGGGGGCGGTCGGCCCGGACCAGGGATTTCGGCACGTTATGGAACCGATTCACGTTCGCACCAAGCAGCATGCGCGTCACTGGCAGCCAGCGGGCGCGCTGCCGCCGTCTGCTTCCCTGCGCGGCTGGCTGCTCGAACGTGGATCGCTGACCGCCAGGATCCGCGGCAGCGGCGACGGATTCGCACTCGAACTGCTCCGCGAGGCATTGGAGCCCGCCGATGCAGAAGACCTGCGCCTGCTCGACTGTAACGATGATCGGCTGCACGTGCGTCGCGTGCGTCTGAGCGGACGCGGCGTCCGTCTGATATTCGCCAGCACGCTGGTGCCACCGGCCACGCTGGCCCGCCACCCCTGGTTGGCGCAGCTGGGTGAACAGCCCCTGGGTGAAGCGCTCGCGGATCAATCGGCGGTCACCCGGACGCCGTTCGAATACACCCGCATCGGTGAACGGGATCCCCTGTTCGCCGCCGCGCTCGAGGGCACGGACATCGCACCGGAGACGCTGTGGGCGAGGCGCTCCCGGTTCCTGGTGGGGGATGACGCGATCCTGGTTTACGAGGTTTTCCTGCCCGGACTGGCGCGCGTCGGAACCGACTGATGACCGTCGATGACGGCGGTCAGGCCGGGACCAGCCGCCGCCTCGTATCCAGGTTGCACGCCTATGGCCTGTTGATCCGTTTCAATCGACCCATCGGCACGCTGTTGTTGCTGTGGCCGACCCTGTGGGCGCTGTGGATCGCCGGGCGGGGTCATCCTGATGCCGAAGTGTTCCTGGTCTTTGTGGCCGGCGTCTTTCTGATGCGCTCAGCCGGCTGTGCCATCAACGACTTCGCCGACCGTGACATCGATCCGCACGTCAGACGTACCCGGGAGCGCCCGCTGGCCGCCGGGCGGGTTTCGCCGCGGGAGGCGCTGGCCATCGCGATGCTGCTGGCCTTTGTTGCATTCCTGCTGGTGCTGCGCATGAACGGGTTGACCATCGGTCTGTCGCTGATCGGCGGATTTCTCGCCGCCAGCTATCCCTTCGTCAAGCGTTTTACCCATCTGCCTCAGTTCTATCTCGGCGCGGCATTCGGATGGTCAGTGCCGATGGCGTTCGCGGCACAAACAGGCTCCGTGCCGGTCATCGCCTGGCTGATGTTTTTTGCCGTGGTGGCGTGGGCGGCGGCTTACGACACCATGTACGCCATGGTGGACCGGGAAGACGATCTACGCATCGGCGTGCGCTCAACCGCGATCCTGTTTGGGCGCGGCGACCGGCTCGCCGTCGGCGTTTGTCAGAGCATCACGCTCCTGTTGATGTACTGGATCGGCAGCATCGTCGAACTCGGCGCGTGGTTTGTTGCGGGTCTGCTGGCCGCAGCCGGCACCGCGGTCTGGCAACAGTGGCTGATCCGTCATCGGCAACCCGAGGCATGCTTCCGCGCGTTTCTCAACAACAACCAATTCGGCTTGCTGCTTTTCTCCGGCATCCTGCTCAGCTACGTTTTCGGCCCGGTTTGAGCGACGCCGGCGCGGGCGATCGCCCAGACCTCCACGCTGGCGGCCCCTGCCCTGAGAAGCGCACGGCATAAGGTAGCCGCGGTGGCGCCTGTGGTGAGCACATCGTCGACCAAAGCCACACGGCGCCCGCGGACGCGGGGGCAGACCTCGAACGCGCCGCGGAGCACGCGGCGGCGCGCGCCGGGCGTCAGATTCCACAGCGGCGGCGTGTCGGCCACCCGGGAGCAAATGTCATCCACCATCTCCACGCCCAACACACGACCCGCGCCGAGGGCGAGCTCACGAGCCTGGTTGAATCCACGCTGACGCCAGCGGCGACGGTGCAGCGGCACCGGTAGCAATAACTCCGCGGCGGGCTGGCGGCCACGCACCCAGTGTCCTAGCAGTTCGCCAAACAGGCGCGCCCGCATCAGCCTGCCCTCGTACTTGAGTTCCTGGAGCATGCGGTCGACGGGAAACGCATAACGCAGCGGCGCGACCGCGGCCGACCACGGCGGTGGGCGATGCAGACAGCGCCCACAAACCCTGCTCCCGTCCACTGGTCTGGCGCAGCGCGGGCAGGCGGCCTCGACCCGCGGCAGGTCGCGGAAACAGCCGCTACAGATATCCGGACCCATGCCGTCAGCGCCACAAAGCTGGCACACCGGCGGCAACAAAATCTGAGCAATTTTTGTACAGATGTTCACGAATCAGCCGCAGCCTGGTTGACAGTGACGAGCTCGCTCTCGAATACTCATGACCGTCGCATGCCGCCATTCTCAATCGATCGTGCGGGTCGGCGGCAGATCGCATTTCCCTGCAGAAGAGCAACATATGAACCAAGACATACCGGTCCACACCGCCACACCCCGCCACGATTGGGCGCTGGAAGAGGTCCAGGCCCTGTTCGGGCTGCCGTTCAACGATCTGTTGTTCAAGGCCCATCAGGTACATCGCCAGCATTTCCCGCCCAACCAGGTCCAGATCAGCACGCTGTGCAGTATCAAGACCGGAGCCTGCCCGGAAGACTGTGCCTATTGCCCGCAAAGCGTGCGCTTCGACACCGGACTGGAGCGTGAGGCACTGCTGGCCGTCGAGGAGGTGGTCGAGCAGGCGCGTGCCGCCCGCGAACGTGGGGCGACCCGCTTCTGCATGGGCGCCGCCTACCGCAGCCCGAAGGCGAAACAACTCGAGGTGATCTGCGAGATGGTGCGCCAGGTGAAGGCGCTGGGCATGGAGACCTGCGCCACGGTCGGTATGCTGTCCGCTGAACAGGCGGTGCTGCTGCGCGATTCCGGCCTGGATTACTACAACCACAATCTCGATACCTCGCCCGAGTACTACGGCGAGATCATCACCACGCGCACCTATCAGGACCGCCTGGATACCCTGGAGTATGTGCGGGCCGCGGGCATGAAAGTCTGCTGCGGCGGCATCATCGGCATGGGCGAGGAGGCGGTCGACCGGGTGCGCCTGCTGCAAACGCTGGCCAATCTGCCGGCGCATCCGGAGAGTGTGCCGATCAACCAGCTGGTCCAGGTACCCGGCACACCGCTGTTCGGGACGGATCCGCTGGACCCGCTGGATTTCATCCGCACGATAGCGGTCGCCCGGATCCTGATGCCGTGTTCGCACGTGCGTCTGTCAGCCGGACGCACGGAAATGAGCGACGAAACCCAGACGCTGGCGTTCTTTGCCGGCGCTAACTCCATTTTCTATGGAGAGCGGCTGCTGACCACGGACAACCCCGACCAGGATCACGACCGTCGGCTGTTCGCCAGACTGGGGATCGAGGCAGAACCGGCGACGTCGCCGGTCGGCAACACAGCCGCCACCGACCGGATGGCCGCCGATGCCGGATCCTGAGCCCGGCCTGGCCGCGGCACTCGATGATCTGGAAGCGCGGCAACTCCGACGCCATCGACGCATCGCCGAGGCCGGTGCGTCGCTGCCCTGGGCGCGGATCGACGGCCGCGACATCCGCGTCTTCTGCAGCAACGATTATCTCGGTCTGGCCCACGATCCGCGTCTGGCGGACGTGATGGCCCGGGCCAGTCGCGACTGGGGCGCCGGCGCCGGCGCGGCCCATCTGGTCAGCGGCCACACCGCAGAACACCACGCGCTGGAGGAGGCGTTGGCGAGGTTCACCGGCAGAGAACGGGCGCTGCTGTTTTCCACCGGCTATATGGCCAACCTGGGTGTGCTCAGCGCCCTCGCCGGCCGTGGTGACCTGGTGGTCGAGGACCGCTTGAATCACGCTTCTTTGATCGATGCCGCCCGGCTGTGTGGCGCCCGCGTGCGCCGCTATCGGCATGCTGACGCCGACGCGGCGGCGGAGCGCCTGGATGCGCCGGCGCGGCGCAGGCTATTGGTGACCGACGGTCTGTTCAGCATGGACGGCGACGTCGCGCCGCTGGACGCGCTGCACGCCGCCGCGCACGCCAACGGTGCGTGGCTGGTAGTGGACGACGCCCACGGGCTCGGTGTGCTCGGTGACTCGGGCCGCGGCAGCCTCGAGGCCGCCGGGCTGGATACCACCGCGGCGCCGGTCCTGGTCGGCACCCTGGGCAAGGCCTTCGGTGTATTTGGCGCCTTTGTGGCGGGCAGCGACGATCTGATCGAGACCCTGATCAACCGCGCGCGGAGCTATATCTACACGACGGCCCCACCCCCTGCTGTGGCAGCGGCCGCACGGGCCGCATTGGCCATCGCCAGCGAGGAGGACTGGCGGCGCCAGCGGCTGTGCGCGCTGGTGTCCAGATTCCGCAGCGGCGCCCTGGCGCTGGGTCTGCGTCTGTTGCCGTCGGCCTCGCCGATCCAGCCGATCCTGGTCGGTACGCCAAAGGCCGCGCTGGAAGCCAGCGAGACACTGTTCCGCAAGGGTTTTTGGGTGGCGGCTATCCGCCCCCCGACCGTACCGTCTGGTACGGCCCGGCTGCGGGTCACATTGTCGGCGGCTCACGCGGACCAGGATGTGGACGATCTGCTGGAGGCGCTGGCGGCGGCCGACATCGCCAGGGCGGCCGCATGAGCATCGAGCTCCATGTGGAGTCGGCCGGTCAGGGACCATCGCTGGTACTGATCCACGGCTGGGGACTTCACGGCGGCATCTGGTCCGATCTGTTGCCACGGCTCAGCCGCCAGCGGCGAGTGATCTGTCCGGATCTTCCGGGCCATGGTGCCAGCCCGCGGGCTGCCAATCTGGATCTGGACAAACTGGTCGAGGCGGTGGCTTTCAACGCGCCGCGCAGGGCCACATACATAGGCTGGTCGTTGGGTGGGCTGATCGCGATGGAGTTGGCCCGGCGGCTGCCACAGCGGGTCGAGCGGCTGGTGCTGATGGCGACGACGCCGCGATTTATGAGCGGTCCTGGCTGGCCCTGCGGCGTGGCGCCGGATGTGCTGCGGAGCTTCGGTGCAGGGCTGGCCGCAGACTATCGCAAGACGGTCCGCGATTTCCTGACGCTACAGGTCCGCGGCGACAGCCATGCGGTGGAGCTGCTGCGGACTCTGCGCCGCCGCGTTTTCGCCCACGGCGAGCCCGACCCGGCTGCACTGGCCGACAGTCTGACCGTGCTGGCCGAAACGGACCTGCGCGAACGACTATCCGCGATCCATCATCCAACGCTGGTCCTTGCCGGGGAGCATGATCGGCTGTGTCCGGCAGAAGCGAGCCGGCGACTCGCACAGGCGCTGCCAGACGCCGAGCTGGACGTCATCACTGGTGCGTCACACGCGCCGTTCCTGTCACATCGCGACGCGGTCCTGGAGCGCCTGCAGACATTTGTCGGCACCGCCCCGGTCAGCGCAGACGTGCCGGCATGAACACCGCGCCAGGACCGGATCCCCAGACGCTGGATTCAAGCGAAGTGCGGCGCGCCTTTGATCGGGCCAGCGCAAGCTATGACGCCTCCGCGGTGCTGCAGTCCAGGGTCAGAGCTGAACTGCTTGAGCGGCTCAAGTATGTACGGCTTGAACCACGCGTCATTCTGGATGCGGGATGCGGCACCGGTCACGCCGGCCGCGCGCTGTTGAAACGTTATCGCGGCAGCAGACTCATCGCCCTGGATATAGCGGAGGGCATGCTGCACCAGGCCCGGCGACGCCGACCGCTGCTGCGACGTCTGGATCCGATATGCGCTGACGCGGCGGCGTTGCCGCTGCCGGACGCGAGCGTCGATCTGATTTTTTCCAATCTGATGCTGCAATGGTGCAACGACCTGGACGCGGTATTTTCCGAGTTCCGGCGCGTGCTGGCCCCCGGCGGTCTGCTGAGTTTTGCCAGCTTCGGGCCGGACACGCTGCACGAGCTCAGAAATGCCTGGCGACAAGTCGATGATCAAGTCCATGTCAGCCGCTTTATCGATATGCACGATCTCGGCGATGCGATGGTGCGCTCCGGACTCGCCGAGCCGGTCATGGACGTCGACTATTTCTGCGTCACCTATGAGGATGTCTTTGGTCTGATGCGGGATCTGAAAGCCATCGGCGCCCACAATGCGGCCCGCGGCCGTCCCCGTGGATTGACCGGCCGCGGTCGTCTGCGCGCGTTCGCACAGGCCTATGAAAAACACCGCCGCGACGGCCGCCTGCCGGCCACCTGGGAGGTGGTCTACGGGCAGGCCTGGGGCAGCTCGGCTCCGGCGATGGCGGCCGGAGGCGGCGAAACGCGGGTGCCGCTTACTGCCATCGGACGGCGCGGGCGGGACCGGGAGCCAGGATCGTGAGCGGCGGCGTGTTTGTCACCGGCACCGACACCGGTATCGGCAAGACGCTGATCGCCTGTGCGCTGATCGACGGCCTGAGCCGCGCCGGGATAGACACCGGTGCATTCAAACCAATCGCTGCGGGCGGACGCCGGACCCCGGCGGGCTGGCGCAACGACGACGCGGAGCGCCTGATGGAATACAGCAACGTGGCGCTGACCTACAAAGAGATCAATCCGGTCGCCCTGCCCGAGGCCATCGCGCCACATATCGCCGCGGCCCGGACCGGCGTCGAACTGAGCATCCCGGCCCTCGTCCATGATTACGAGACACTGCAGCAACGGGCAGACTTTGTCGTGACCGAGGGTGCTGGCGGCTGGCTCGTGCCGCTGAATGATCAACACAGCATGGCTGACCTGGCGGCCGCGCTCGCATCACCGGTGCTGCTGGTTGTCGGCATGCGGCTCGGTTGTCTCAACCATGCGTTGCTCACCGTCGAGGACATCCGCCGGCGGGGCCTGCCTCTCGCTGGCTGGATCGCCAACTGCCTCGACCCGGCGATGGCGGAACTGGAAGCCAACATCGCGACTCTGGATCGTGCGATCCCGTCGCCCCGGCTCGGTCTCGTGCCCTGGCTCAAGCAGACGGAGCATGCGGCCCGGGTGACCGGCGCCGCCGCCGGTCTGGACATCAAGCAAATCCTGCCCGCGATTGACCCGACGCCGCGACCCCTAAACGGCTGAATTAGAACAATAAAATGGTGGTTGTGGCAACGCGGCAGAAGTTGCCATGCCGGGGGCGTTCAATTAGCATAGTCGGCTTGGATTAAGGCAGTGGGAGTCACGGGGGCCGCCGTTTGGCAGAGCGTGTCGATGCAGAGAGCCAGTTGATCACTCGGATCCACGTCAGCAGCAATTGCTCGCTGACGCCGAAAGAAGGGCTGCTGTTCTATCTGAGCATCGTCGCAATTTCCCTGATCATCGCCGGGATTTGTCTCTGGCGCGGCTATTGGCCGGTACTGCCGTTTACCGGATTGGAGCTGCTGTTGCTTGGCCTGGTGCTCGGCATCAGCATGCGCCGCGGGCGTTATCAGGAAGTCATCGAGATTAGCGATGATCGCGTGATCATCGACAAGATCGGTCATGCGAGTCGGGAGCGACACGAGTTTCCTCGAGTGTGGGCGACAGTCGAGTTGACGCGATCGCGGCGTAACAGTCATCCGAGCCGGCTGTTGGTTGGCTCACACGGCAAGCGCTGCGAGCTTGGCGGGTCGTTGATCGAGAGCGACCGCGTCAGCCTGGGTCAGAGACTGGCGGAATTGATCGGCGCCACCGGCACCGTACCCGGAGACGGGGATGGGCATGTGGCCTCTGAAATTTGAACGGACAAGACGGGAGTCGGATAGATGTCCATCTGCATGTTGAGAAGAGCATCGGCCACCATCGCGGCGTTGGGTTTGTGGCTGGGCTCGTCCACCGCCGCCCTGGCCGACTGGGAGGTCAATATGCCGGTCGGCGTGACCGCGATCAGTAAGGAGGTCTACGGCCTGCATATGCTGATCTTCGGCGTCTGCTGTGTGATCGCCGTCATTGTATTCGGCGCGATGTTCATCTCGCTGATCCGGCATCGCCGCTCGCTCGGCGTGACCCCGGCGACGTTCTCTCACAGCACCAAGGCCGAGATCATCTGGACCATTATCCCGATCCTGATCCTGGTCGGTATGGCGGTGCCCGCCGCCGACACTCTGGTGCGCATGGAAGACACCCGCAACAGCGACATCACGGTCAAAGTGACTGCCTATCAGTGGAAATGGCACTACGACTATATCGATCATGGGGTCAATTTCTTCAGCAACCTTGCCACCAGCAGCAACCTGGCCCGCCAGCTGGACTCCGGTATCGACCCCTACACGGTGGACAATTATCTGCTCGACGTGGACAACCCGCTGGTGGTGCCGGTCGGCGCCAAGGTCCGCCTGCTGCTGACCGCCTCGGACGTGATCCATTCCTGGTGGGT
>Ga0209456_10000930_pt1 | contig 14697 bp, 12 predicted proteins | sample COG_11_FD_184755 | JGI IMG/M metagenome (GOLD analysis project Ga0209456, IMG submission 184755) | Pelagic marine sediment microbial communities from the LTER site Helgoland, North Sea, for post-phytoplankton bloom and carbon turnover... | ecosystem: Environmental > Aquatic > Marine > Neritic...
CATCAGGCCCGTGCAGGCGTACATAGATGAAATCGGCAGTGATGACGTCCGGTGTCCTGAAACCCTCGAGCTCGTAGATGCAGAATGCCGCATTGTGCTGTTCCAGCAGTGCGGTGGTCTCCGCATTCAGCCAGCTGTGGTCGCGGAATTCGAAGGCATAGCGGTAGTCGCTGTCCAGGCTGTCGAGAAAGGCCTGCAGGCGTGCTGCATTGAAGCGCCAGTTCGGTGGCAGCTGAAACAGGATGGGTCCGAGCTTGTCACCGAGCAGGCTGATCCTGTCCAGCAGGGCCGGCACGTTGTGCTCCGGCTCTCGCAGTTTTTTCATGTGGGTGATGTAACGGCTGGCCTTGGCAGTGAACACGAAATCATCCGGTGTGCACGCGTACCAGTGCTGCAGGGTGGTGATTTCAGGGAGTCGATAAAAGGAACTGTTGATTTCCACACAGCCAAAGCGCTGCGCGTAATAGTCCAGCGCCTTGCCGGCGGGCAGGTGCTCCGGGTAGAACGGGCCTTTCCAGTGGTCATAGGACCAGCCCGAGGTGCCGACCTGGATCCTGCCGCGCGCTCTTGTCACGGGCAGGGATGATAATAATCAATGGGATACATCGAATACCTGATGTTATCCCTTGATACAGACAACCGGCCTCAGCCGGGCGACCTTGCGCGCCAGGCCGGCACTGTCGGCGGCATCGACGACGGCATCGACGTCCTTGTAGGCACCGGGCGCCTCCTCGGCCACGCCGCGCGCGGACGGGCTGCGAATGATGATGCCTGCATCGCGCAGACTGTCGATGAGCTGGCGGCCCTGCCACGTTTTGCAGGCCTTGCGGCGGCTCATGGCGCGTCCGGCGCCGTGACAGGCCGAGGAGAATGACAGCACATCATTACCCGGATTGCCGGCCAGTATATGCGAGGCGGTTCCCATCGAACCCCCGATCAGCACGGGCTGGCCGGTGTCGCGAAATACCGCCGGCAACTCGGGATGGCCGGGTCCGAAGGCGCGCGTGGCGCCCTTGCGGTGAACATACAATCGCCGTTGCACACCGTCGATGTCATGCTCCTCCACCTTGCAGGTATTGTGCGACACGTCATACAGCAAGGTCAGTGCCGCATCGGGCAGGATATCGGCAAACACCTGCCGGGTCAGGTGCGTGATGATCTGGCGGTTGGCCAGCGCACAGTTGATGGCGGCACGCATCGCGCCCAGATAGGTCTGTCCCGTCTCCGAATTGATCGGGGCACAGGCCAGTTCACGGTCCGGCAGCACGATGCCGTATTCGTGCGCACGTGTCACCATGGTCTTCAGGAATTCCGTGCCGATCTGGTGTCCCAGGCCGCGGGAGCCGCAATGGATGCTGACCACGATGTCACCGGCGGCAATGCCGAAGGTGTCCGCGGTGACCGTATCGAAGATCTCGCTGACTTCCTGCACCTCCAGGTAATGGTTGCCGGAGCCCAGTGTCCCCATCTCGTTGCGCTGACGTTTCTTTGCCCGGGCGGACACCGCCGCGGGGATGGCATCCGCCATGCAGCCGTGCTCCTCGATGCGTGCCAGGTCGGCCTGCTCGCCCCAGCCGCGTCCCATGGCCCATCTGGCGCCGCCCGTGAGCATGGCATCCATGCCGGGCTCATCGAGGTGGATCTTGCCATGGCTGCCGATGCCGACCGGGATTCTGTGATACAGGGCATCGGCCAGGCGTTCGCCGACCGGTTCGATGTCCGCGCGTTGCAGGCCGGTCTGCAACGTGCGCACACCGCAGGAGATATCAAAGCCCACGCCGCCGGCCGAGATCACGCCGTCCGCGTCCGCGTCGAAGGCGGCGACGCCGCCAATCGGAAAACCGTAACCCCAGTGCGCATCGGGCATGGCATAGGAGGCCTTGACGATGCCGGGCAGGGTGGCGACATTGGTGATCTGTTCGCGGACCTTTTCATCCATGCTGCGCACAAGGTCTGCGCTGGCGAAGATGATGCCCGGGACGCGCATGTCGCCGTGCGGTTCGATGTGCCACTCGAATTCAGAGGCGCGTGTCAGGGATGATGTGTCCATATCAAAGACGCTTCCTTATCTCCCTCTCCCTCAGGGAGAGGGCCGGGGAGAGGGGATCATAATTGATCGTTTGCATTAAATATCATCCGCATTACTGTCTTTTCCCCCAAGCACCCGCAAAGCAGGCATAACGCAGGACTAATGCACAGTTACAGGTACCCGCATCTCACGTCGCGCTCTACACATCCACGACACACTGCGCACGCCATCTCCCCGCTTCATCCTCGCGCACCTGCAGTTCGGTATAGGTCGCACCCTTGACCTCGGCCGCTGGCTGGTGGCGGGCCACATCGACGGGTTCACCGCAGGCGGTGGCATGCAGGCGCGTGCCGTCGAGTTCGACGTGGAAGCGGCAGAACAGCAGTTTGCGTGTGGCCATCTCGAACACCAGGGCGTTGAGCCAGTCAACGAACAACAATTCCATATCCGGGGCCTCGCAGTCCACGGTGACAGACTCCCTGCAGCTAACCGAATCCGGTTCGGTGATAACCGCTGTCAGGGCGATGGCTGCTTCCTCGAAGGCCTGTTCCCGGGTCTGCCCGATGCCGCGCACCCCGATGTCGGCCTCATGGTGAAAGTGCTCCCACATCGCGGTTATCAGGGTGTGCCGCAACGGCGTGGAATACTGAACACCTCGCGGTTACGCGAAACGCGCATACCGGCTTCGTGTCCATGGCAAACGGTCACTGGCTGGTGGTCGACAGGCTCCCCCATGATCGCAGCAAACCTACGGGATTCTCGATGACCGGGCATTGACAGAGGTCAAGCGAGAAAGGGGCTGGATAATTTCTGCACTGCGGTAACACTGTATCGGCTAACAAGCTGGCCGCAGCTATATCCGGACAGGGCGACCCGCCTGGGGCGCCCTGTCCGATCTGTTGTTCTTATCCGCCCCGGTCGGCGTCATTCGGCAAGTTGCCGAGTGAATGTTCAAACGGATGATTCACCGGCGTATCCAGAAACGCCTGCATGGTTTCCTCGCTCTCGAAGTAGATCGTCAGGTTGCCATCCCTGATAAACGGATGATCCGCCACGTTGTCGATATCGTGTCCGGTGATCGGGTCAATGGTGCCGATCAGGTGGTCCGGTTCGTGCAGCCGGTGACTTTGTTCCCGGTCCCTCGCCAATGCACCCGTGGCGACCCAGTTCAGGTCCTCGAAACGGATGCGGTCGGTCTTGCGCTTTTTTGCAGATGTGCTCATGTGCCATCTCCTCGGGGTTGCCTGCAGGGGTGGGTGCAGGCCTGGTATTACATGTACGCCCTGGCTTCTTCGCCCGGATCGGGCAGGCCGGCGATGCGCCAGGCTTCCCGCTGGCTGCGAAACAGGTGCGAAACGCAGTGTTTGTCCATGTGGTTGGCGAGACACAGGTGGCTGAAGGCGGGCGGTGCAACACCGAACTGCAAATAGTGTTCCCGCAGCGCCCTGATAATCACCCAGTGTTCACGGGTCAATTCCAACAGCCCGTCCTGACGGGCAATAGACGCGGCCAGATCTTCGTTCCACGATTGTGGATCGCACAGGAATCCCTCATTGTTGAACAGGTCATTTATTGTTGCACCTGCTGTTTCCATACCTACAACCTAGGTCAGGCCGCCGGATTGTCAAGCCTGGCGGATGCATATAAACCCGTTGACATTCCGCGAACGTTTACAGGAATACACATGAACACAAAAGAAGCATCCCGCAAACGAATACCCCCTGAAAATCCTGGTGTGCTCCAGTCTTGCCGTGTTGCTGTCCGGTGCCCGCGGATCAGGTCGCGGTGCGCGATTTAACGGTCAACCGGCAGGAAGAGAGCATCGACGAAATCATCTTTGCAGTTGAGCGCAGCGATGTGCGTAAACAGGCCGGCGCGTTGCGCGGCCGACTGGACGAGACTGGTCTTGCCAGCCGGCTGATCAGGACCGCGGGGCAGCAGACAGCCGGGTCAAATCGTTAAATTGCGTATGAAATTCCTTACAGATGAAAGGTATTTTCAGGCTCTTATTCAAGCCGCTGATTATATTGGACTAATAATACTTATCGATGAATTTACCCACGGATAGAGTGTCGTCATTTTTTACATTCGCGCTGCCTGCGTACTGTCCAGCACGAATGAATATATATTGAAAGCATATGGATACAGAATATGGCTTAATATTTGCTTTAATATCTGCACTTCAGGGGATTGTTTTATCGCATGGATACGCAGTTCACACTGCCCGACACCGGTGCCCCGGGCATTAGTGCAACGTCCGATGGGGGTCCTGTTAACCCACCCTACAGCTTGTGTATATACACGCTGGGTCGTTTTACGCTCGTGCGTGATGGCGAAACGGTTCATTACGCGCGTAAATCGCCCGCAAGACCCCTGCTACTGCTGAAGGCACTGATTGCAGCCGGTGGCCGGCAGGTCGGTGCGGCCAACCTGGCGTCCAACATGTGGCCGGACAAGGAAGGTGACCTGGCACAGCGGGCCTTCGAAACCACCCTGCACCGGTTGCGCAAGTACCTTGGTAACGATCGTTACCTGATCATGGAAGACGGCAGGCTGACACTGAACAGCGAGCGGGTATGGGTTGATGTCTGGGAATGCGAGCGCCAGCTGACCAGATTGCGCGGTTTGTTGTCACGTCATATTGATGCCGACATGGCCAATGAAATCAGTCATTGTGCCGACCGGATCATGCGCATCTATCAGGGGCATTTCCTGGCGCGTGACCAATCCACCTGCTGGTCGGTATCCCTGGAAGAGCGACTCCGCAACCGGTTTGTCCATGGCATGCTTGCGCTGGGCAGCTTCTGGGAACAACAGGGCCTGCCGGCGAACGCAGTGTTCTGCTATCAGAAGGGCATCGAGGTCGATGACCTGATCGAGACCTTTTACCAGCGCCTGATGCTGTGCCTGGACCAGTGCGGCAGGCAGCCGGAGGCGATAGCCTGCTACCATCAGTGCAGGCATGTACTGGGTGTCGCCCTGGGTTTGCAGCCGACCGGGGAAACCCGGCAAATCTACGAGACCATTCTTTCGCATTACACGCCCCTGGCCGGCTGACCTGCGCGGTTCCGGCTGGCTGACAGGCCGTGGCAATGCCGACGGTACAGTCTGCCTGCCTCGATTCACCCTACCCCGAACGACACGGTCTGCCGGCAGGCGGGTGTCATCGACATGGCCGTATCCCCACGTAAAACATCAGGAATTTCTCACCTAACCAGCCAATACATGCGGTCATTGGCAGTGCCTGCACATCTGTAAGTTATTTGTAGGCCAATGGGCCTTACTGTTCTCCTCGACGACAACCTCAACAATCAGGTCATAACAACAAAAGGTCATTTATGGATTGCTACATCGTACGGGTTTATCGGCATATCGCAGGCAGGCATGGCCAGTCGGATGAAATCGCCGGCCTGGTCGAGAGTGTGGGTGAGCGCGATAGCGGGAAACCCTTTTCGACCTACAGCGGTCTGGTCGAGGCCATTCGCGACAGTTTCAAAATCCACGCGACGAATGATGACGCGCCGGAGAAAAGCGCGGTCGGTGATTCCCGCGTGGTGCGGCGTGTGCGTCGCAACTATGAATAACACCCATTACGTACCGAATATCAACCAGTAAAAGGTGCTGAGTAATGAAAAACAAGATGCAGATTATGGTTACCGGCATGCTGCTGCTATGTGCGTCAGCAACCCATGCAGCGACGGTCACTTATACACTGGACCAGTCCAACCGGTTCGAGGACGGGATTGATTACGTTTCAGTGTCCCTGACCGAAGATTCCGCGCAGGATGTGCTCAATATAAGTGTGGCAATACTGCCGGCACTGGCAGGCTATACCAATGAACATACCGGTATCCAGGCCTTTGCATTCAATCTGGGCGAGGGTGTCCGTATCGGACACGGCAGACACCGTTACTGGTGTATGCAAGAACACGAAAAACACGGTGACAGGCATGAGGAACCACGTCGCGAGGACATCGGCAATGATGATATGTTCGGTCATGAGAAGGATGGACAAGACCATGCGCACCATCATCCAGACAATTACGATCCCGGCGACTTCCTCACACGGGGTGATTTTGGTCTGCCCGATGGCTGGCGGGTCAAACTCAACAAGGGCTGGGACTGGCGGTTGATGTACGACGTCCTCGTCTTTGGCAAGAGGGGCCAGAACCAGGACCCTCTGCAGTTTTCAATCGAGGGGTTGACCCTTGATGACATTTCAAACGAATTCGCGGTGTTGATCACGGGCCTTGACCTGGGTGGAGGTGAGTGTGGTCATCATGAAGGCGAGCGTGAGCATGGCCATCATGGCAAATGCATGAAACGCAGAAACAGTGCCTTCTTCTATGGTGGTGGCGATCCGTCCCCGATCCCGGTGCCGGCCGCACTCTGGCTGTTCGGCTCCGGCCTGCTGGGGCTGGTGGGCGTCGCACGCCGCAGGCAGATATAAACAAAATTCCACGTCTCCGTAAATCAGCCCCCTGGTAGTGCGAGGGGGGCTGCTTTTTTTACCGGGAGGTGTGTATAACGACTCCGTAAATTGTCGCCCGGTTGGTTTGTCCGCCGGGCGCTTTTTTTACGGATCGGACAAGAAAGAATTGACGGTCGTTTACAGATCCAGCTAATAACTCGCTGTAAACACGCCCGGTCTGCCGCCAGCAGCCGGGCGTTTTTTTGTTCCCGGTGCTATGCTTGTCATGATATCTTTTTCACCAGAAAGGAAATGGACCATGAACAGAACCGGATGGGTTTCGATCGTTGCACTGCCTGTTATCCTGGCCAGCAGTTCGCTCAATGCCGGCCTGTCGGACCTGTTTGATTCCCTGAAGGGTGGTATGACCCAGGAAGCGCCGGCCAGCGCCGAATCCGCTGCTGGCGCACCGACCGACGGCGAGATGATTGCCGGTCTCAAGGAGGCGCTCAACAAGGGCACGCAGTTCGCTGTCGATAATCTCGGCAAGGACGGCGGGTTCCTGGACAACGACAAGGTCCGCATTCCGATGCCCAGCAGTCTCGCCTGGGTCGAGAAGACCCTGCGCACCCTGCGCCAGGACCGGCTGGCGGATGAGTTCGTCGCCTCCATGAACCATGCCGCGGAACAGGCCGTGCCGGAGGCCGCCGCCATCTTCGGCGACGCCATCCAGCAGATGTCGCTCGATGACGCCCGCGGTATCCTCGCTGGCCCGGACGATGCGGCGACGCAGTATTTCCGGCGCACCACCTCGGATGCGCTGACCGCAAAGATGCGCCCGATCGTGGAAGAGGCCACTTCGCGCACGGGCGTGACCTCGAACTACAAGGCCATGACGGCGAAGGCCGGCGGCCTGACCAGCCTGTTGTCGAAAGACACGACCGACCTGGACGGCTACGTCACCGATAAGACCCTCGACGGTCTGTTCCTGATGGTGGCGGAAGAGGAAAAGCGCATTCGCGAGAATCCGCTGGCGCGCACCTCCGACCTGCTGAAGAAGGTGTTTGGCAGTTTTTAATTCTGTCGCTGTTGATCATTGTTCTGCAGGAGCGCATCCCCGTCTCCCCGGGGACAGGCTTGCAGGCGCGAACATCAAGCAGGCATGTCTTTGGTAGATACCTGCTCTGATCAGGTATGATTGCCTCAGTCAGACCCCGTATTTTATCCCCTCTCCCCAAGCCTCTCCCGGAGGGAGCGGGATAGCGCCGGGGTTGAGTTGCTCTGCAGGCATGTCTGCAGAATCCCGTAACTGACCTGTAGAGTGAATACATGGCGAAACGCCGCAAGCGCGGGCGCAGGAAGGCCCGTCGCAAGACAAGCCGCAGACACTTTCCCTGGATCAAACTGACGCTGGCCCTGTTGCTGATACTGGCCGGCTACGTGGTGTGGCTGGACATCCAGATAACCTCGCAGTTCACCGGCAAGCGCTGGTCGCTGCCGGCGCGCGTGTATGCCCGGCCACTGGAGTTGTATACGGGCCAGGCACTGTCGCCGGACCAGTTCACCGCCGAACTGAATGCCCTGCATTACCGGCCGGTGCGCTCGGTGCAGCAGGCCGGCCAGTATTCGCGCAATCGCAGTACCTTTCACGTCATCACGCGGCCGTTCAGTTTCTGGGACGGCGAGGCGCCATCGAAGAACCTGCGCATCGCGTTCAGCGGCAAGACGATCAGTGCGCTGTCCAACCGCGAGGACGGACGCGCGGAAAGCATTGCACGCCTGGACCCGGTGCTGGTGGGCAGTTTCTACCCGGCACACAACGAGGACCGGGTACTGCTGCAGCTCGACCGGGTGCCCGTCAGCCTGACCGATGCCCTGATCGCCATCGAGGACCGCGGCTTTTACCGGCACCACGGCGTTGCGCCGATGGCCATCGCGCGCGCACTGTGGGTCAACCTGCGCGCAGGCGGAGTGGTGCAGGGCGGCAGTACCCTGACCCAGCAGCTGGTAAAGAACTTTTTCCTCAGCAGCGAACGCTCGCTGGTGAGGAAGATCAACGAGGCGATCATGTCCGTGCTGCTGGAGCTGCATTACGAGAAGGACGAGATCCTCCAGGCCTACCTGAACGAGGTCTACCTCGGGCAGGACGGCCAGCGGGCAGTCCACGGTTTCGGTCTGGCCAGCTATTTCTATTTTGAACGGCCACTGGCCGAGTTGCGCGTCGACCAGTATGCGCTGCTGGTCGGACTGGTGAAGGGGCCGTCCTACTACAACCCGTGGAAACGCCCCGAGCGTGCCCGCGCGCGCCGCAACCTGGTGCTCGACGTGATGGGCGAACTCGAACTCATTACCGCAGAGGAGGCCGCGCGTGCGAAGACGCAGCAGCTGGGCGTCGGCAGTACGGGGCGCAAGGCGATCAACACCTTCCCGGCGTTCCTGGATCTGGTGCGCCGGCAGTTGCAGCGCGATTACCGCGACGAGGACATCACCTCCGAGGGTCTGAGCATTTTCACCACCCTCGATCCACAGGTGCAGTGGGCGCTTGAGCGGGCGATGACCAGCCGCCTGCAGGACCTCGAAACCGCGCTTGGTGCGGAGGACGGGAAACTGGAAGCGGCGGCGGTGGTCACCGCGGCTGAAAGCGGCGAGGTGCTTGCGCTGGCCGGCGGTCGTGATCCGAAATTTGCCGGTTTCAACCGTGCGCTGGATGCCCGGCGCCAGGTGGGTTCGCTGATCAAGCCGGCCGTTTACCTGACGGCACTGGAACAGCCCGGGCATTACACCCTGGCAACGCTGCTGGATGACAGCCCGCTGACCTATACGGCGCGCAACGGTGACGTGTGGGAGCCAGGCAACTACGACAAGCTCAATCACGGTGAAGTCCCGCTCTACCAGGCACTTGCACATTCCTACAACATCAGTACCGCGCGCCTCGGCCTGACGCTGGGCGTGGACAAGGTGGTGCGCACGCTCAAGCGGCTGGGCGTGGAGCAGAAGCTCAATCCCTATCCATCGCTGATGCTTGGTGCGGTCGAGATGTCGCCGTTGCAGGTGGCGCGCCTGTACCAGACCTTCGCCAGCGGTGGTTTTTCAACACCCCTCCGGTCGATTACCGCAGTGCTGGCGGCCGACAAGACCCCGCTGCAGCGCTATCCGCTGAACGTGATCGCCGCCGTGGAGCCGGCGCCCAATTACCTGATTACGACCGCCATGCAGTATGTCGTGCGTGAAGGCACCGGCCAGGCGGTCTATCACGTCATGCCGGCCGAGCAGACCGCGGCCGGCAAGACCGGCACCACCGACGACCTGCGCGACAGCTGGTTCGCCGGCTTTACCGGTGACCGGCTGGGGGTGGTCTGGATCGGACGCGACGACAACCAGCCGACCGGTCTGACCGGGTCCAGCGGAGCACTGCGCATCTGGCGGGACCTGTTTGCCAAGGCTGGCGGGACAAGTCTCCAGCCGCCGGGCGACGACATCGAATACCACTGGATCGATTCGCTCACCGGGCTGCTGGCTGATGAAAGCTGCCTGGATGCCGTACAATTACCCTTCATACGCGGCAGTGCCCCGACTGAACAGGCACCCTGTGCTAACAGGCCGCGGCCGATTGACTGGTTCGAGGAGTTGTTCAATTGAAGTCACGTGTAACTTCGTACCGGGCTATTGCCCTGCTGGTTATAACGGTTGTCGTGTCCCTGCAGGGCTGCACGACACCCACCTACTATCCGCCCCGGCCAACGGGCGAGATGCCGCCGGTCATCGAGCAGGGCACCGGCGTACCCATCGAAGAGCGCATGCCACCGCCACCGGTAAGCCGGCCGACGGTGCCGACGCCGGTACAGCCGCCCGTGGATCGTCCGCAACCGCCTGCCGTCGTGGCACTGCTGGACACGGCCGAGACGCAGGCGAATGCCGGGGACCTGGAGGCCGCCGCCGCATCACTGGAGCGTGCCATACGCATCGACCCGCGCAATCCCGCACTCTGGCATCACCTGGCCACGGTGCGCCTGTCGCAGGGCGAAGCGCGTGCTGCGGAACAGCTTGCGGTGAAATCAAACAGCCTGTCGACCGGCAACAAGACACAGCAGGCGCGCAACTGGGAGCTGATAGCGCGCGCCCGGCGTGCGCAGGACGACACGGCCGGTGCGCGCGAGGCCGAGCAGAAGGCGCGGTCACTGCGGTAGGGGCCTGTCGAATACTACGAATGAAATGTAGGAGCACCTTGCAGGGCCACTACCGGCATCCATGCCTCACGCGGCACTCGTACATCCATGTACATCGCGCAAAATAATCACATACCTGCAAGGCGCTCCTACCTCTATCTGCAGAGACCACGTACCATTTCCCCATGTCCGAAATTGCTGACTTATTAGGCGAATCCGGCCCGCTGGCCGAGGTGCTGCCGGGTTTTGCGCCGCGCGTGGAACAACAGCGCATGGCGGAGGCGACCGTGGCTTCCATCGAGGCGCAGCAGAAGCTGATCGTCGAGGCCGGCACCGGCACCGGCAAGACGTTCGCCTACCTGATGCCGGTGCTGCGATCGGGGCGCAGGGTCATTATCTCGACCGGTACGCGTCACCTGCAGGACCAGCTGTATAGCAAGGACCTGCCGGTTGTGCGCGAGGCGCTGCACGCACCGGTGAATACCGCCCTGTTGAAAGGACGGACGAATTACCTCTGCCTGCACCGGCTGGCAACGGCTGCCGAGGATGGCGGCCGTCTGCAGGGCAGGCAGTTGCACGAACTGGAAGAGGTGCGCGCCTGGTCGGGACGCACCCGTCAGGGCGACATCGCCGAACTCGGCCTGCTGTCGGAGGATTCCCCGGTGTGGCCACGGGTGACCTCCACGACCGAGAACTGTCTCGGCCTGGAATGCGAACACTACCAGGAGTGTTACGTCGTGAAGGCGCGCCGCCATGCCATGGAAGCCGACGTGGTGGTCATCAATCACCACCTGTTGTTCGCCGACATGGTGCTGAAGGAGGAGGGCTTCGGCGAGTTGCTGCCGGGTGCCGATGCCTTCGTCATCGACGAGGCGCACCAGCTGCCCGAGGTGGCCTCGGTGTTTTTCGGCACCACGCTGAGCAGCCACCAGCTGCGCGACCTGGCGCGCGACATCCGTCTGGAACACCTGCGCGAGGCCGGCGATATGCAGGATCTGCCGGATGCCGCCGGGCAACTGGAAGGCCAGGTGCACCGCGTGCGCCTGGCGCTGGGTCAGCGTGACCGGCGTGCCGCCTGGTCCGAGGTATCCGCCAGCAGCGAACTGCAGACGGTCCTTGAGGACCTGCAGCAATCATTGCAGCAGTTGTCGGAATGGCTGGCGATGGCCGCGGAGCGTGGCAAGGGCCTGGAAAGCTGCCGCCAGCGGGCCGTATTGCTGCGCGACCGGCTGGCACTGTTGCAGCAGCATGCCTCGGGCGAGTATATCCACTGGTTCGAGACCTTCCGTACCTCGTTCCGGCTCAACCTGACGCCGCTGAATGTCGCACCGGTGTTTCGCGAGTGCCTGGAAACGCTGTCCAGTGCGTGGATCTTCACGTCGGCGACGCTCGCGGTCGGTGACAGCTTCAGTCACTTCGCCGCACAGCTGGGGCTGGAAGATGCCGACACCCTGAAACTCGACAGTCCGTTCGATTACCAGCGCAATGCCCTGCTGTATCTGCCGGAAAATATGCCGCAGCCGAATCAACCCGGCTATGTCGAGGCCGTGGTGGCCTGCGCGCGCCCTGTGCTCGAGGCCAGCGGCGGGCGTGCCTTCATCCTGTTTACCAGCCACAGCGCCCTGCGGACGGCGGCCAAACTGCTGGCGGATGACTGCGATTACCCGTTGCTGGTGCAGGGTGACGCACCGCGGCGCGAGCTGCTGGAGCAGTTCCGTGCGGCGGGCAATGCCGTGCTTCTGGGTACCAGCAGTTTCTGGGAAGGCGTGGATGTACGCGGCGAGACGCTGTCCTGCGTGATTATCGACAAGCTGCCGTTTGGCTCGCCGGGTGATCCCGTGCTGCAGGCCCGCATCGAGGCCCTGCGTGAGCAGGGCGCCAACCCGTTCATGGAATACCAGCTGCCGCGTGCAGTGATCACCCTCAAGCAGGGCATCGGCCGGCTGATCCGCGACCAGGCGGACCGGGGTGTGCTGGTTTTGTGCGATCCGCGCCTGCTCGGAAAATCCTACGGCCGCATCTTTCTCAACAGCCTGCCGGCCATGCCGCGTACACGTGATGTGGATGACGTGCACGAGTTCTTCGCCGGGGTCGGATCGGGCATAACGGACCCGCTGACGACCGGCCTGCCTTCATGACGCGCCTGCTTGCCATCGAGACCTCGTCGGCGGCCTGTTCCGCGGCACTGTCGATCGACGGCCGTGTCGAGGAACGACACGCGCTCGCACCGCGCCAGCATGCGTCGTTGATACTGCCCATGATCGAGTCCCTGCTGGTCGAGGCCGGTCTCCGTGTTGGCGAGCTGGATGCCTGTGCGTTCGGCTGCGGACCGGGTTCGTTCACCGGTGTACGCATCGCTGCCAGCGTTATCCAGGGGATCGCCTTCGCCGTCGACCTGCCGGTCGTGCCGGTCTCGACCCTGGCGGTACTGGCGCAGGGCGGCATGCGCGAGACCGGCCAGGCGCATATGCTGGCCGCGCTCGATGCACGCAAGGATGAGGTGTACTGGGGGGCATATCGGCAATCCGGCAGCGACCGACCGGAACTGCTTGGCGAGGAGCGTGTGTGTGCGCCAGCCGACATAGATATGCCCGCCGGGTCAGACTGGGTGGGCATCGGCAGTGGCTGGGCCGCGCACGGCGAAGTGCTGGCGGCGCAGGCCGGAGAGCGGCTGGTGCGGGTCATGCACGACCTCGAGCCCAGGGCGCGTGATGTGGCGACCATCGCCGTGACCGATTTCCGGGCCGGCAGGACAGTTGCAGCAGCCGATGCCATCCCGGTCTACCTGCGCAACAGGGTTGCCGACGAACGGAAGGGTTAGGTGTGTTGTTGAGGTAAAAACATACCTCGCGCCAAGACGCAAAGCCGCAAAGAAAACAAAAAAGTCACAGAGTTCACAAAGAACACAACGGTTAGAGAACCCCTCTCCCGTCATTCCCGTCCCCGCCTTCGCGGGGACGGGAATGACAGAAATTTTTTCAGCATTGAGTATTTGTTTTTCTCTGTGTTCTCTGTGGCTTTTTTCTTCGCGTCTTGGCGTCTTGGCGGCTTGGCGCGAGGTCATTTGTTTTTATTTCACCTTGGGTTGTCTCCCGGAACCTGGAAACTTTCTGCGAAAGACAGCGCAACTTTATGAAAAATGTAATAATTATTATTTAAAGATTGGGCGCATGAGGGTGAAGGCCACGCGGCGGGGAGCTCGGCGGCGGGTCATGGCCAATGAATCAGAGATCCAGCCACCACAGGGTAAACCAGGGGACGTAGGTGATCAGCGCCAGCCACGCCAGCATCAGGAACAGAAACGGCACGGCGGCACGGAACAGGGACAGCACCGGCCGGCGAAAGCGCTGGCTGGCGATGAACAGGTTGATGCCGACCGGTGGTGTGCTGTAACCGATTTCAAGATTGGCGAGAAAGATGATGCCGAGGTGGACCGGGTGAATTCCGTAGTTTGCGGCGATTGGCAGGATCAGCGGCACCACGACCACGGTTGCCGAGAAGATGTCCATCATGCAGCCGACCACCAGCAGGAACAGGTTCAGGAGGATCAGGAACTGCAGTTCGGAATCGATATGCTGTTCGATCCAGCCAAGCATCTTCATCGGTAGCTGCGCATCGATCAACAGGTTGGTCAGGCCCATGGCCACACTGAGGATGATCAGGATGCTGCCCACCAGGATTGCAGTTTTTCTCATCAGTGCGGGCAGTTCCCGGACAAGGTGGATCTCGCGGTGGATGGCACTCTCCAGTAGCAGCACATAGACTGCCGTGCAGGCCGCCGCCTCGCCGATGGTCACGTAGCCGCCGAAGATGCCGACGATGATGCAGACCGGCAGCAGCAGGTCCCAGACGCCCTCGCGCAGCGCGATGAACAGTTGCTTCATCGAGAAGTGGTGGCGCGGTACGTCTGTGCGCCTGCCGTTGTACATGCAATAGATGCCCAGGATCACCATCAGCAGGGTGCCCGGAACGATGCCGGCCAGGAACAGCTGGTCGATGCTGACCCCCGAGACGATGCCGTACAACAGGATAGCGAGGCTCGGCGGGAACAGCAGCCCGAGCGATCCCGAGGTCGTCAGCAGCCCCAGGTT
>Ga0209456_10000932_pt1 | contig 14685 bp, 11 predicted proteins | sample COG_11_FD_184755 | JGI IMG/M metagenome (GOLD analysis project Ga0209456, IMG submission 184755) | Pelagic marine sediment microbial communities from the LTER site Helgoland, North Sea, for post-phytoplankton bloom and carbon turnover... | ecosystem: Environmental > Aquatic > Marine > Neritic...
GCAGGGTTATGAACTGTCCTGAGCGCGTTGACATGGAGACTTTTTCACCCTGGCGATAAAGCACAGCGAACTGAACCAGCAATATTTCAAGACGTTCGGGGTCTTCGTCCAAACCCTGGGCCGCTGCCCGCAAACGGGCGATGTAGCCATGATGGTCGGCGCCAAAGATGTAAAGCGCCTTTTCAAAACCGCGTTCCATTTTGTTGAGGAAATAGGCAATATCGGATGCAAAATAGGTCGTCCGGCCATTTTCACGGATGATAACCCGGTCTTTCTCGTCACCAAGTGCCGATGCGCGGAACCAGGTCGCGCCGTCCTTTATATACAGGTGCCCGTTTTCCTCAAGCCGTTCAATGGCACGCCTGATAGCGCCGGTTTCCTCAAGTTCTTTTTCACTGAACCAGTGGTCAAAATTAACTCCGAAATCCGACAGGTCTTTTTGAATGTCTGTGAGAATGCTGTTGACTGATATTTCGAAGAAAACCTGGTAACCCGCTTGCCCCATCAATTCCCTGGCACGGTCAATGAGCGCGTCAATATGGGTTTCGCGATTGCCTCCCTCCCCTTGATCAGACGGTAAACCATCGGTGACTTCATGCCCCTTGAAGCGCCATTTATCACCAACCTCATTACGAACTTCACGGGCGATATCATAAATATATTCACCCCGGTATCCGTTGTCAGGAAAACGTATTTGTTCGCCACACAATTCCAGGTAACGTAACCAGACGCTGGCAGCAAGAATATCCATTTGCCGGCCATTGTCATTGACATAATACTCACGTTGAACCTGGAAACCCGACGCCTGGAGAATGCTGGCAAGGCTGGCCCCATAGGCAGCACCTCGACCGTGACCCACATGCAATGGCCCGGTCGGGTTGGCGGAAACAAACTCAACGGTGACTTCGTGCCTCGGATCCGGCGGTACGTGTCCGTAGCTGTCACCGTGATACAGGATATCCTTGACGACCGTGGTCAATGCAACCTGGTTCATGTAGAAATTTATGAAGCCTGGGCCGGCAATTTCCGCGTGGTTCAGCTGGCGTGAAGGTGGTAGCTTTTCGAGAATGATCTCCGCCAATGCCCTGGGTGCCATACCTGCACGCTTGGCTAACACCATCGCAACGTTGGAGGCAAACTCACCGTGCTCCGGTGAACGGGTGCGCTCCAACTGTGGCATGATATCGCAATCTGCACCCAGTACGCCGTCACGTATCAGGTGTAGCAAAGCCTGAATCAATAACTCTTCAATGTGTTCTTTCAAGAAAAAATCCTGTGAGCGGTTGCTAAAAGGCAACACGAAAGCAAGTTATTGTAAACGTTTGAACCAGCGCTGAAAACGATTGGCAACGGTTGGGAGCGATTTATCATGCAAACACACGACAGGTTGAGAGAATCGCGGCGTTTTGCTCTCGGCGCCTCGATTCAGTGCAAAAAATGGTCGGCCTGTGGATAACTCTGTGAGTAAATTGGTATAGGGCGTACATTTTCCGGAGCGTGTTAAGATTACTCGAATCCCGACTTCGGTGTTGAGGTTATGAATTACAATAAAAAACAAATAGATATCTTGTGTTTTGCATAGTTTTATATCAACACATGCATTAAGCCCCTGTTTTTAAGATGGCGGCCCTATCTGTGCATAAAAATAAGTTTTGTCGTAGCCATCGGTGGCTTGTGCCAATAGATAGTGCGTTTTATCTGCATAAAAACATAAGTCATTGCACTATTTCGTATTATATCCAGCCAGGCTGTTTTCGAGCCGGCCATGAAGGGTGCTGATATGTCCGGGCTGATGTCCCTGGGACTATTTCTTGCAGCCGGTTTATCTTTGCTGGCAGGATTTCCCGTTGCATTTACCCTCGCCGGTGTCGCGCTGATTTTTGCCCTGGTCGGCATCATGACCGGGATATTTGATCCGGCTTTCCTGGGTGCCTTCCCCAGTCGCATATTCGGCATCATGAGTAATGAGACGCTGATTGCCGTACCTGTTTTTGTATTCATGGGGGTTATGCTGGAACGCTCAAAGCTTGCCGACCAGTTGTTGCAGGCACTGGCGCAGTTGATGCACAGGATTCCGGGAGGGTTGGGTCTGGCGGTGCTGATTGTAGGCGCATTGATGGCGGCAAGTACCGGTATCGTCGGTGCCACCGTTGTTACCATGGGCCTGCTTTCCTTACCGACCATGCTGCGGAATAATTATGCGCCTTCCATAGCTACGGGCACGATCTGCGCCGCAGGAACACTTGGCCAGATCATACCGCCATCCATTGTTTTGATACTGCTCGCAGACGTGCTGTCCAATGCTTACCAACAGGCACAGTTGCACCTCGGTATATTCAGCCCGGAGACGATATCGGTCGGTGAATTGTTTGCAGGAGCACTGTTGCCGGGCCTGGTCCTGGTGGGTCTTTACATGGTGTACCTGGCGGCGCTGGCATTAATCAAACCGTCTACGATGCCGGCGATAGAGCAAGTGGAAGGTGAAGATGTTTCGATTGTTAATCTCCTGGGTCTGCTTGCCGGACCCTTGTTGCTTATCGTGGCGGTGCTGGGGTCAATCCTGATGGGCCTGGCCACTCCCACTGAGGCAGCGGCCGTTGGCGCAACCGGTGCCATGTTACTGGCACTGAAACAAAAGCAACTTTCGATTTTGACCATGCGTGATGTCGTGTATCAATCAGCCAGGGTCAGCGCGATGGTTTTTATGATCCTGATAGGTGCGTCGCTTTTCAGCCTGGTATTCCGCGGCTATGGCGGTGATGAATACGTTCAGTCGTTACTGACAAATTTACCGGGCGGACAGGCCGGCGCGTTAATGATTGTCATGCTGGCCTTGTTCCTTTTGGGATTTATCCTGGATTTTATCGAGATCACTTACGTGGTCATCCCCATCGTCGGGCCGGTATTGCTGGCCATGGGTATCGACCCGGTGTGGCTGGGTGTCATGATTGCAATCAACTTACAGACTTCTTTCCTGACTCCGCCCTTTGGTTTTTCTTTATTCTACCTTCGTGGTGTGGCGCCACCGGAGATCGCGACTGCATCGATCTATAAAGGGGTGATCCCGTTTATCATCATTCAGGTGCTGATGCTGGGATTACTGGCGGTGTGGCCGGCACTGGCAACGTGGTTACCTGCGGCCATTTATTCATAATCGGCGCTTTCTCAAAGAACGTTTAGAGATCAGGCCGAAGGTTGAGCAGGGAGTGCTCCGATATAGCGGTCCACGGTCTGACGATATCTGTAAAGGCCCGGTATGAGGCGTAAATGCGCCCCATCAATTCTGTCTCATTAGCCAACTCACGCATAAATTCATCGCCAATTGCGCTTAGTTGGCTTAGCACCTCGTCGGGGAATCGGCGCAGTTCAACACCGTGCTCATTGACCAGGTTTTTCAATGCCACGCCATTGTTGTAGGTGAAGTCAGACAAGCTATCCATGGTGGCAGCCTGGCACGCTACCCTGACAATGGCTTGCAGGTCTGCGGGCAGTGAATCCCAGGCAGATTGATTGATCATGCATTCCAGACCGGAACCCGGTTCCTGCCAGCCGGGGTAATAGTAGTACCTGGCTGCCCTGAACAGACCGAACGCAAGGTCGTTATAAGGACCTACCCATTCGGCTGCATCAATTGTGCCGGTCTGTAAGGCGGTGAAAAGTTCGGCGCCGGGGATATTCGTTGGTGTTCCGCCAGCCCGCTTGAGAATTTCACCTCCAGGGCCGGGGATACGCATCTTCAACCCTTTGATATCGGCAATACTGTTGATCTCGCGGTTGAACCAACCACCCATCTGGGGGCCTGAATTACCTGCCAGGAACGGCACGAGACCGTGGGGTGCATACACCTCCTGCCATAACTCGAGACCTCCGCCATAGTAAATCCAGCCATGTAACTCCTGGGCTGTCATGCCAAAAGGTATAGCAGAGAAAAATTGTGCTGCCGATGCCTTACCCTTCCAGTAATAGGTAGCGCTATGGCCCATTTCTGCAGTGCCTTGCTGTACGGCATCGAAAACCTCGAATGCCGGTACCAGTTCGTTGCCGCCATAAACCTTGATTGTCAACCGGCCGTTGCTGAGCTTGTTGATGTTTTCTGCCAATCGGCTGGCGCCGGTACCCAGGCCGGGGAAGTCGCGGGGCCAGGAGGTGACCATCTTCCATTCGAAAGTCCCGGTGTCGGCTTGCGTGTTGCAATCGGGCTCAGGTCCGGTGTTTTTTCCGCACGCGCTCAACAACCCCGTCATACCTGCCAGGCTCGTCGCAGCTACAAACTTTCTTCGATCCATGGATCAATTACTCCCAGTATGAATAAGCCAGATGGTATAGTGAAACATAGAAGTCTATATGAGATCAGAAATTCATGAAATCAGAGGATACTTCAGAGATCAGGCAACTACTCCTGGAGTTGCGCGAAGAGCACCGTGACCTGGATCTGGCGATTGGCAGGATGGCCATGGACCCATTACAGGATCAACTGCATTTGCGGCGTTTGAAAAAACGTAAGTTAAAGCTCAAAGACTGGATTACACGACTGGAATCCAAATTAATACCGGATATGGACGCCTGAGTACACATTCACCGCGGCTGTTACGCCTGTACCGCAACAGGTGTCTGACGGTCAATTTCAAGCCGGATTTCTTCACCAAGAATAAATTTTGCATCCTGGCTGATCTGCTCAAGACGCTCGTCAAAAACCAGTTTATTATCCTGGTTGGGCGACAGGTAGCCGGTGTTGCGCAACTCGGTTATAAACTGCTTGAACAGGGCTTTATCATAAAATTCCGGTGCGTTGAATTCATGCAGCATGGAGATACGCTGAGCGGTTTGAATACACAGGGTTTCGAGTTCTGCCCTGCTCAATACCCCTGACCCGCTTTTTGCCAGTATCGAAATGGTTATCAGGTAACGGTTTATTGTTTGTAATAGGCTGTGCGCTAATGTGTTGAGTTGTAAAACCGCTTCGGGGTTGTTCTTTGCGCGTGACAGCGTTTCCCCGTCATCCTGTCGAATCAGCAGGCTATTTTGCACCAGTTGTTCAATGGAATCATCCAGCGCCAGGGTGATCTGACGCTGACCCCATGGCGTAAATAATTCTGCCTTCAAAAATGGCTGGATGATAATCGCGAACTTGTGCAAGTGCTGAATCTGGAATTTGCGGTGTTGGAGGAAACAACAGGCGACCAGCGAAGGTAATGCCATCAGGTGGGCGATATTGTTACGGAAGAAAGTCAGGCTCACGGCGCGCTCGGGAACGAGGGAAATGATATCCCCAAGCACGTGTTCCTGGCGTTTCAGTATCTTCATGTCAAACCCGTAAGCGATAATCTCCTCTGCGCTCTTCCGGGTAACCGTCACCCTTTCAGGCGTGGGCTTGTTACCCAGCAGTGAAAGGTATAGTTGAATCTGTCTCGCCAGTTGTTTTTCACCCATGGCATGCCGCGCTGTGCCAAGCAATGCCAACGCGAGGAGGTTCACCGGGTTGACATCTGCGCTGGCATTGATATGGGTCATGATTCTCTGCCCAAGTGTATCAATGGCGCTGTTTAGCCAGTCTGGTCGCCTGGCTTCCTTATTGATCGTTTCCTGCCATTGCGGGTCGTGTTCACTGAGCAGGTCATCAAGGAATATGGGTTCACAGAGGGTGACATGCGCTTTGCCGTAATTATGCCGGGTAATTGTGAAGATCTTTCCAAGGTCTGAGAATTTTTCCTTTTTCTTCGTCTTCCCGGATAATTCCGTGGTGTAGCTTTCACCCTCTGCCAATCGCTCGTAACCTATGTAGACCGGTTGAAACATGATGGGTCTGACGGGTGCATTGAGGTAACTCCTGACGGACATTGCGAGCATACCCGCCTTGGGTGGCAGCAGCCGACCAGTCCGGCTGCGGGTACCCTCGATAAAATATTCAATTGACACACCCTGTGTCTGGATCATGCTCAGGTATTCATAAAAAACCGTGGCGTAAAGCTTCTGTGAACGGAAAGACCTGCGCAGAAAAAATGCACCACATCGCCTCATAAGCGGTCCGACGAGAGGTAAATTCAAATTGAGACCAGCCGCTATATGCGGTGGAATAAAGCCATGCTCATGGACCAGGTACGATACCAGCACATAATCGAGGTGGCTGCGGTGACAGGGTACGTAAATTACCTCGTGACCCAGCGCATCGTGTTGAAGGTTATCGAAGTTATTGACCTTGATACCGTTGTAAATCCGGTTCCATAACCAGGAAATCAGGATTTCAGCGATGACAATAGCCGAGTAGGAGTAATTGGCAGCTATTTCACGTACATATTTTGTTGCTTGCCGAATCGCCTGTTCCTTTGTAATACCGGCGCGACGGGTTTCCTCTTCCATGGCAGCCCGCACTGTGGGTGATTTGATAACCCTGTCAACCATCGTACGCCGGTGTGACAGGTCAGGGCCGATGGCAGCGGTTCGCACACGTTTGAAATGCACCCTGAGTATGCGCGAGACTTTTCGCAACGCAAGCGGCGCATCCATTCCCTCGGTAGCCAGGTCACGCAGGGATATGGGCCGGCTGAACTGGATAAATGTCTTACGGCCATTGACCAATGTGTTGAACAAACGACGCAGCCGCCCGCCAATTTCCCAGTTTTCGGTGAAAATGACACGTGTCAGGCCGCTCTCTTTGCTTGGTCTTTGTCCGACCAGAATGGTTACGGGTACCACCTGGATATCCAGTTCCGGATTTGCCCAGCTCTCCTCGATCAGGAGTTGCAGCATTTTGGAATGGCTTCGCGGATCAGGACTGCGGAACAGGATACCCTTGAGGCGTTTCAAAACCGCATAGGAGCGGTGCGGGCCATCACCAACATTGGTCAAAGGTAGTAACGGGCGTGCCAGGTTTTGCCGTTCACAGTACTTGTCGAGTATCAGTATGGATGACAAAGCATAAGAATCCATGACATAGCAGACAGGCCGGTCACCGTTGCTGCCTGTATTGCCGTCAGGGTCGGCCTTGATACGCGGTTTGACCCACAGGCTCAGGATGTCCCGCAACAGAAGCTGCCAGCGAAGCTTCAATTTGACGCTCCAATTATTTTTGCTGTTTTGCTTACCCATAGGTTTAAGTTATGTATTTCCTGGAGCTATTCTAACTTGGATTTATAAACACACATAAAAAATCCGGGCGAGGCACGAGGCCTGCCCGGAAAATCCGGCGGAGCCGGAGAGGATCGGTTAATCGAATAAAAATGAAAATATATTATTCTATTAATTAGTTAGGTGTGTATCGTAATGTTAAACATTAACATTTGTCAACACCCGCAAACCGAACTTAGATAGCCTTTTTACGATTTATCGCGTTGAAAGTAAAGTTTTTCCCCTCGATCAAGAATCCAAAAGGGCGCGTGAAATGTCAGCCTGTATTGCCTCTGCGGCAGAAGCCGGGTCGTTTGCTGAACGGATGGGCCTGCCAACAACCAAATAATCTGCCCCGTCGCGGATGGCTTGGTAAGGTGTCATGACACGTTGCTGATCGTCGTCGTTATGGATGGGGCGTATACCCGGACAAACCGTAATCAGGCGGGGGTCGGCATGCTCACGCAGGGTGCTGACCTCAAGACCGGAAGAAACCACGCCGTCACAACCCAGGGCCAGTGCGCGTTTTGCGCGAGATAATACCAGTGCCCTCGCATCGCACTGAAAGCCGAGGTCATCAAGGTCACCCTGGTCGAGGCTGGTCAGAGCGGTAACGGCAAGTATTTGCATACTGCCCTTGGCGTCGGCAGCAGCTTTAAGCATGCTGTCGTTGCCGTGCACTGTACAGAAATTCACCTCGTGGAGGGCCAGTTGCCGGACTGCGGCGGCCACGGTGGCCGGAATGTCAAACAGCTTCAAATCAGCAAATATTTTTTTACCCTTGTCTTTGAGTTCTGCCATAAGTTCAAAATAATGACCGGACAAAAATACCTCCAGGCCTAGCTTATAAAATTCAACTGAATCTCCCAGCCTGGCAATCAGTGATTGCGCATCTTCAAGACGCGGTACATCGAGTGCGAAAATCAATCGTTCGCGGTTGGGTATCTGGGTGTTAATCGTCGGCATATTGAGACCCCTGGTTTTGGTTCTGATGTTGCAGGAATTCGGTGATTTGAATACCTGTCTGTTGCGGTTGTTCCATGTGAAAATGATGTTGGCCTTCATGCATGACATGCTTGCGATCAGGTATCGCGCGAATGCGTTTATGTGACATCTTTTCACCAAAGTAACCGATCAGCCCCGGTGAGGTTATCACCAGGGTAGGTGAAGTGATTGCAGCAAGCATCTCAAGCGACTGTTCGTCAACTGACAATTGCGGCGAACGCCATTTCAGACGCGGGTCGGTACGCCATTGGTAATAGTCGCTGGTACGCTCCAGTGAACGCTCACAGAGCAAGCGTGCGGCATCATCGGACATGGGCGATGTCTTCTGCCGGGCCTGCATGGCTTCTTCAACCGATTCATAGGGCCTCAGAAAGCTGCGGGTTTTACGCACCGATACCATCGACAGGCGTAATTGTTGTGCAGCCTGGCTTGCCGGGAGCGTCAGCAAACCGAGGGAATCGAGCAATACCAGGCGGTTAACCCGTTCCGGCATGGCCGCGGCGAAACAACTGGCCACACCGCCACCCATTGAATGGCCGACGAAATGACATTGCTCCCAGCCCAATTCGTCCATCGCCGCATCGATGTCAAACAGGTAGTCCGTGAAATAATAGCGGCTTGTCTCCGGACGGTGTGAGGAGAAACCGTGACCGGCAAAATCGAGCGCCAGCAGATCAAACTCTGCAAGATACGGCGCCAGTGGCACAAATGAAGCAGCATTATCCAGCCAGCCATGAAGACACAACACCCTTGGTGCCCCGGGATTGGCCCAGTGCAGGCCTTCCAGGATACCCCAAGAGAGGTGAATGTTAACTGGTGCGGCCTTCACGTGTTGCTCAGGTTTGCATAGGCCAGCACCAGCCACTTGGCGCCAGCGTTGTTAAAATTGACCTGCACACGGGCGTGCTCACCGGAGCCTTCAAAACTGATGACCGTACCGTGACCAAACTTCTTGTGGCTGACAGACTCTCCAAGCCGAAACGGCCAGTCCTGCTTGATACTGGAACCGGCTTTAGGGTATTGGGGGGCGGCTGGGCTGACCCATGGACGCTGGACCTGCATTCGCGGCCGAATTTCCTGTATCAACCCGGACGGAATTTCATTCAGAAAACGTGACGGCCGGCAATGGCTCTCCGAACCGAACATCCGTCTGACCTCGGCGTGGCTCAGGCACAGATGCTCACGGGCGCGGGTGATACCGACGTAACAAAGCCTGCGTTCCTCTTCAAGGCGCCCGCCCGCCTCCATGACGCTGCGTTGATGCGGAAACAGGCCATCTTCCAGGCCCACGATAAACACCATCGGAAACTCCAGGCCCTTGGCCGAGTGCAATGTCATCAGCTGAACACAATCGTCCCAGGCTTCACCCTGGGTTTCACCTGCCTCCAGTGACGCGTGACTCAGAAATGACTGCAGGTCGTTCATACCGGCGTCCGCATCTTCAGCGGGTATTACAAACGCCGTGGCTGCATTGACCAGTTCGCGAAGATTCTCAATCCGTGATTCCATTTTCTCACGGGGTTCTTTTTCGTAATGGGTAACCAGTTTGCTGTCTTCCAGAATACCTTGCACCTGGTTGCCCAAAGTCCAGTTTTCCATACGCTCACGCATATCGGAGATAAGACCCATGAAGCCGTTCAACGCTGACTGGGCCCTTGCAGGCAATAGATTTTGCCGTATGCATTCCTGTGTTGCCTGCCACATGGGCAAACTGCTTTCACGAGCCTGCACACGTAACACTGAAATTGTTTTCTGTCCGATGCCACGGGCAGGTGTGTTGATTACACGCTCAAGGGCGGCATCGTCGTTCGGGTTCTGGAGCAGGCGCAGGTAGGCCAGTGCGTCCTTGATTTCAGCCCGTTCGAAAAAGCGTTGTCCGCCATAAACACGATAGGCAACGGATGCCTTTAGCAGGTATTCTTCGAATAACCGTGATTGCGCCGTGGTCCGGTAAACAATGGCGACCTCATCGGCGCGGCGGCCTTTAGCCAGCCATTGTTCAACCTGCTCGACGACATAGCGCGCCTCATCCTGCTCGTTGAAGGCGGCGTAAAGGGTGATGGGTGTACCCTTGTCATCGGCTGTCCAGAGCTTTTTGCCCATGCGGTCTTCATTGTTGGCAATCAGGGCGTTGGCGGCCTCGAGTATGTTGCCACTGGAGCGGTAGTTCTGTTCCAGCTTGACCACCTGTACATCTGCGAAATCACGTCGAAAGTGTTGTACATTCGCAACCTGTGCACCACGCCAGCCATAAATGGACTGGTCGTCATCACCCACCACCAGCACACTGCCGTGCTCTCCAGCCAACATGCGTATCCAGGCATACTGGATCGAATTGGTGTCCTGGAACTCGTCCACCAGCAGGTGACTCAACCGCTTGCGGTAGTGGTCGAGCATTGCCGGATCATTCAACCACAGTTCATGTGCGCGTAGTAACAGTTCTGCAAAATCTACCAGCCCCGCCCGCTCGCAACTGGCCTGGTAGAGTTCGTAGATATGCACCCACTGGGCGGTCATCGGGTTGCCCATATGCTCGATAGCATCGGGTCTCTGGCCTTCGTCCTTGCGGGCGTTGATGTACCACTGGGCCTGCTTTGCCGGCCACTGGGCTTCATCCAGGCCTTCCTCCTTGATCAGGCGGCGCAGTATCCGGTGCTGGTCATCCGAATCAATAATCTGAAAGTTTTCAGGCAGACCGGCCTCCGCCCAATGCATGCGTAAAAGGCGGTGTGCGATGCCGTGGAAGGTGCCTATCCACATCGAGCGTGCGGAAACCTGTAGCAGGTCCTGGGCGCGCTCACGCATTTCACCAGCCGCCTTGTTGGTAAACGTCACCGCCAGGATGCTCAGGGGTGATACGTGCTCAACCTGTATCAGCCAGGCCAGCCGGTGGATCAATACACGGGTTTTACCACTGCCAGCACCGGCCAGCACCAGTGTATGCCTGGTTTCGGTCGTGACTGCTTCCCGCTGCGCCTCATTCAGTTCATCAAGCAGGTGAGATACATCCATCTTCAATCAGTTTCCGTCAGAGCTCGCCGCTCTTTCCCTCGCAATCGCCCGGTAGCCGATATCACGTCTGTAGAAGGCGCCATCCCAATGGATTTCTTCGCAACCGGCATATGCCGCTGTCGCTGCTTCAAGAACCTTGTCGGCCATTGCACAAACACATAATACCCTTCCACCGGAGGTGACGACCTGATCACCAAGTAAACCGGTGCCGGCGTGGAAAACCCGGGCTCCGTTGGCCTCTGCGGTATCAAGACCTGAGATCACATGGCCTTTTGAGTAAGATTCGGGGTAACCACCGGCTGCCATGACCACACCAAGGGCAGGGCGCGGATCCCATTTTGCATCCACCTGGTCCAGTCTTCCATCAACAGCGGCGAGACATAGTTCCGCAAGATCAGACTGCAAACGCATCAGGATGGGTTGTGTCTCGGGGTCGCCAAAGCGGACATTGAATTCGAGTACCTTTGTTTCACCCCCAGGCGAAACCATCAGCCCGGCGTACAAAAAGCCGGTAAACGGCATACCCTGTTCGGCCATGCCGCTGATGGTTGGCCGAATAACGGTTTCCATGGCGGTTTCGTGGAGTTCATCAGTGATGACCGGTGCGGGCGAATACGCGCCCATACCGCCGGTATTGGGGCCAAGGTCACCCTCGTCCCGGGCCTTGTGATCCTGGCTGGTCGCCAGTGGCAGTATGTGCTCACCATCGGCCATGACGATAAAGCTGGCCTCTTCGCCGGTAAGAAACTCCTCTACCACCACGCGGTGCCCGGCTTCACCAAACACGTTACCGGCCAGCATGTCCCGGACGGCAGTTTCTGCCTCCTCAAGGGTTTGGGCAATGATCACGCCCTTGCCGGCAGCCAGACCGTCCGCCTTGATGACGATGGGTGCGCCATGCTGGTGGATGAACGAGATCGCTTCGTCGATATCGGTGAAGTTCCCATAGGCCGCTGTGGGAATGCCGTAGCGGGCCATGAAATCCTTGGCGAAAGCCTTCGAGCCTTCGAGTTGAGCTGCCGCAGCGGTGGGGCCGAAACAGGCCAGGCCTGCGGCTGAAAACCGGTCAACGACACCTGCCACCAATGGTGCTTCGGGGCCAACTATGGTCAGATCGATAGCTTGAGACCGGGCAAAATCAAGCAAGCCATCAATGTCATCGCTGGACACTGCTACATTTTGCACATTTTTTTCAAGCGCGGTGCCCGCGTTGCCAGGTGCAACATACACTGTTTCAACCTGATCTGATTGTGCAACGCGCCATGCCAATGCATGCTCCCGACCACCACTTCCGATTACAAGTACTTTCATTGATTAGCCCAAAACCTTGAATATTCCTTTAGTACGACCGGTGCCTAATGCCGGAAATGACGCACACCGGTAAACACCATTGCCAGCCCGTGTTCGTTGGCGGCAGCGATGACTTCTTCATCACGCATCGAACCTCCCGGCTGAATCACGGCCTTGATTCCCGCCTCGGCCGCGGTATCGATACCATCCCTGAACGGAAAAAAAGCATCCGACGCCATCACCGCACCACTCAAATCAAGCCCGGCATCACCCGCTTTCCAGCGCGCAATCCGGGCTGAGTCGACACGGCTCATCTGGCCAGCGCCCACACCGAGGGTGCGGCCATCCGCAGCATAGACAATAGCATTGGATTTGGCCATGCGTGCGACTTTCCAGGCAAATAGCATATCCAGCCACTCCTGCTCCGTGGGTTCTCTTTGACTGACGCAAGTACAATCAGCCCTGCTGACACGATCAGCGTCTTTTTCCTGTACCAGTAAACCACCCGATACCCGTTGATAATGCATGGCCGGACCGTTTTGATGCTGACGTGTGCCTCGCAGCAAACGGACATTCGGCTTGCTGGCGAATTTCTCAAGCGCGCCATCGCTAAAACCGGGGGCGATGACAACTTCGACAAACTGCTTTTCTATGATCGTTGCGGCGACTTCGCTGTGAACCTCCTGGCTGAAGGCAATGATACCTCCAAAACTCGAAACAGGATCTGTCGCAAATGCGTTCTGATAGGCCCCGACATTAGTGCTGCTAAGGGCGACACCACAGGGATTGGCGTGCTTGACAATGACACACGCAGGTTGCTGCCCAAATTGGCTGACGCACTCCAGTGCCGCATCAGCATCGTTGATATTGTTATAGGAAAGCGCTTTGCCCTGTAGTTGTTCAGCGGCAGCTATACCGGCTGGTTCGATACCCGACTCAATATAAAAAGCGGCAGGCTGATGCGGATTTTCACCGTAACGGAGTTCCTGCCTGCTTTGAAACTGTGGAGTGATATATCCGGGCAGGTTTTCTGTTAACTCACCATCAGCGCCGCGCTGGCTGAGATAGGTTGACACCAGGCCATCGTAACGGGCGGTATGGGCGAAGGCTTTTGTGGCCAGCTTGAATCGTGTACTTGCTGACACCGAGCCCAGCGTACCTAACTCGTCTGCAACCGCCGGGTAATCTCGAGGGTCGACCACGACCGATACACGGGCGTGGTTCTTTGCCGCCGCGCGCACCATTGCGGGGCCGCCGATATCGATATTCTCAATCGCATCCTCGAGACGGCAACTTTCATTGGCCGTCACCGATTCAAATGGATACAGGTTAACAATTACCAGGTCGATGGGTGGGATGTCCTGTTCCTGCATGACCATTTCATCCACTGCACGGCCGAGAATACCGCCATGAATACGCGGGTGCAGGGTTTTGACACGGCCATCCATAATTTCTGAGAACCCGGTAAAGTCACTGACACCAGTAACCGCCAGACCTGCCTCAGCAAGCAGTTTCTGCGTACCGCCGGTACTGAGTAAACTAAAACCGTAATCCAGTAGTTGCCGGGCAAAAACGACGAGACCGGTTTTATCTGAAACGCTGATCAGAGCGTATTTTTTACTTGATGACATGTTTGGCCCTTCGGTATTGAAATAGGATCAAAGTGTTGCGCGGCGATTTCCTGGTTGGGTACCGGTCAACGGCGCGGCCGGATAATTTTGCTCGATGGAGGCTTTATGGAATACCGTTTCATCTTGGTACGCAAGGTGTTGCGGGTTATGCCAAGCATATTCGCAGCCCGCGACTGGTTGCCGTTGGTGCATTTCAGAACTTCCTCGATCAATGGCGGCTCAACTTCGGCCAGTAGCATCTGGTACAGGTTTTCGGGGGCCGTATTTCCCATGTCTTTGAGGTATCTGCTTATCGTGTTTTCTACGTGTTTTCTGAGGGGAATGGAGTGTGCTGAATCTGCGTTCATGATGTCTTTGACTTGATGGTATTTTCTGGAAGCATTTTGTTTGTGAACACTAACATATTTGAGCGGAGAAACTGCAAAATATTGGCCTTGAAATGGTGATTTTTTGACCGCTGTGTTTTCTGACGCAGAGGTAGAGGCTCTGCATCGGCGATATTACCTACCATGACGGGGCAAGAGTACGTTTCTGTAGTTTCTGGGCCAGTGTTTCATGTTGACAGTGGAGGGGCGCTGCGGTGGCGGTATTGCTTTCCAGGACTCGCTCAAGCACGTCCTGTGGCGCTCGATACTCGACTCCT
>Ga0209456_10000933_pt1 | contig 14685 bp, 9 predicted proteins | sample COG_11_FD_184755 | JGI IMG/M metagenome (GOLD analysis project Ga0209456, IMG submission 184755) | Pelagic marine sediment microbial communities from the LTER site Helgoland, North Sea, for post-phytoplankton bloom and carbon turnover... | ecosystem: Environmental > Aquatic > Marine > Neritic...
AGCTCCACCTGGGGAATACGTCATTATTACTTACGACAGCTCATACGAAAACAATAAGTTCGCCGCGGAGGTAGTGGCTGTCGCTAAGGGAAGCGATGGCGCGTGGCGAGTCGTTGGTTATTACTTCGGATAGCGCTGGAAGCAAAGACAGCTGCGCCAAGGGCCGCTATTGGCGTTAGCGGTCATGCACGCTCGGCTTGTGCGACAGTCCGCTCATGAGCGAAAAGCAGCCGCTCAGGAAGCATCATTTCATGGATTACGGACTTTTGCTCTCGGCCAGAAGCGGAGGTGAGGCTCCTCAGTAAATCCCCGGAATCAACCGATAGCGCACGCGCCGCGTATAGTCTCGATAGCCCGGCAACTCCTCCTGTAGAGTTTGGTCTTCCAGCACTGTTCTAATCACTGCGATGATCAACGCCAACGCCGCCGGAATTAGTGTCCACACCGAGCCTAAGGCCAGCACAATACCCAGCAGTGGTGGAATATTCCCAGCGTAGCCCGGGTGCCGCACAATCCGGTATGGACCACTGTCACATACCACATGCCCTCTATCCGTCTGAATACGTACCGTGCTGGAGAAAAAGCGGTTTTCTACCAATGCCCAGGAAGCGAAGACGTATCCGATCGAGATCAAGATAAAGCCGAGCACGATGAGCCATAGCGGAAATACGGGTGACCAGCCACTGCGGTGATCCAGCCCTGCCACAATGACCAGCGGGAAACTTACACTCAAGGCCATCAGCGGAGCAAGCACTTTGTCCCAAGCCTTCGCGTTCTTGATCTTCTCAATATTTTGTCGTTCAGCCAATAACCCCGGATGCCGCCGTTCCGCCCAAATGCGCCCTCCTATGCCAGCGGCAACGATCAACAGGGAATAGACCCACGCCTGCCACCAACCTAAATCCCCTCCGCATACCAATAGAACTATTGGTATGAAGAGATACACCAAAACTAAACCGATCCACTGGCGAGGGGACAATGTTTGAACCGCCTTTTGATTATCTGGTTTCGATACCATACTGTTCCTTCGAACCAAGTATCAGTCCGAGTGATCGCGTGCTGCCCAACTACATTGAATGGAAAAGGCGCTGCTAATGGAACTCGCATGAGTTCTATTAACACCACCTCTATCTGCCATCTCGTTTCTCCAGAGGGCACAAAAATGTATGAAGGGTAATCCCGAGACAATGCTATCTGGAGGCTGTTATTCGTCGGCTCCAGAGTTAATCGAAAACCGCCATTGCTGGTTACGAAGTTCTACTCTTGAGAACACAGACATGGGTTTACCGCTCAATAGTCAAAAATTCGTCGAAGTAAGCCAGGGTTATCATCCATAGCTGTAATCCAGCTTGCGAAAGTATCAAAATTCTTACGCCTATCTATTTGGGCATTGGGACTATCTTAACGCCCTCAAACGAGACTTTATCCGGAAAACCAAACTTCAACTTGGCATTTGTCAAACCACCTGCTTCCATTGCCTCGATAACCTTACAGTTGGTTGATTTAACCGCTTCGCGCACTGTTTCGGTCGACGAAGCACAACCCAACACAATGATGGCTTCATAGTTTTTTGCTTGTTCCAATAATTTTCTGCGGCGTTTTACAGACCACATGCACAAGAACCAATGCTGGTATAAGCGACTTTTGAACACGTCATTTTTCACTCCCTGTTCCGTCAACCGCGTCTGCAGTGATTTAATATATTTTTCAAATGGAGCTGATTTGAAAGGACTTCTGAAGAAACGTATTAAAGGCTTTCGCTCCCGAATAGCCACCGTAACAGCAGGACACATGATACAGGGAACAATCAAGGCAGACTTTAAGCCTGAAGTATCTGCTGTTAGATCGACATCATGAAAATGAATAGGCATATGTTGCTCCTCCTTTAGTCGCAATAAATCACCGCTGAAACAACACTTGAGAGCATTATCTTGCAAGGCGGCAGCATTGTGTTCTGAACCGCTTTTGGGTCGGGAGGTTATTGGGTTTTTGTTAGCAGACTTATATGAATAATCTAGCGACAGAACAGCGTTTCATAAACGCATGAATACTCTACTCCTTTGATATTTGAACGTCCAGTTTTGGCCGGTTACCGACCTTTAAACCTCTCTGAAATTTGCTTCACAGAGGGTCGCTTTACGGTCAGAAGCTGACGTTCAAAGTAACCATAAATCTGCCATTCAACTCATCACTGCTTCCCTTCCGAACGCCTGACATCAGCCAACACCATGCGCATGGCACGGTAATCACCGATGCCAAGCACAAAAAAGGCAGCGAAGCTGAAAAAAGGAACTACGGCTGCAATCCAGCAAATAAACTGCAACGTGCTGGCTTGCTCTGCCATCTGTGGCAAGAACATCAGAAACAAGGCAAACATTAGTGAAATCAATGCGATACCAAACTTCATTGGCAGCCAATCGTTGCGTAACGACAGTTCCCGGTGATTCAGAGTCATGGGAATGCCCTCGTCTGTGTGCCCGGTAAGGATCCGATCTCGGGTACCGTTGACGGCGTTGTATCCCGCGATCACGGTATTGACCGCTGCCCAGATTGATGCAACTAGCACCAGCATGATTTGAAGATCAGTCATAACTTGCACCACATTGATAGGTAGTGGACATTCAGTATAAACCAACAAATGAGTTATACTCGGAGCGTGGTGAGGGGAGCGTGGTGCGGGTCGCTGGCACCATGAACAGCCTTAAAGGGCCGCGCACAAATAACGGCCATATGAAAATTCGCTAGTTATAGAAGACCGCTCCTGGCCGTTTTGAGTCTTTCGCAGTGATGAAAATCACACCTATCAACAGTCTGCTATCCGTCACATTGCCGATGTCCGCGTCAAACTTCGATGACGGGCAGGAGTCGGCCAGTAGCGGTTACCCAATTAACTATGATGAGACTGGTTTCAGTTTGAGTTTAGTACCTCACAAAGCTCAATGTTGTCACCAGCAACTCGCTGTATGGGTACAATACCTTGCTTGTTGATCGACGGAATGTCGTATTCAACGGTGCCTGACCAGCAACTGGTAAAAGTCAGCAATATCGTGCCATCCGTACCGGGTGGATCGGTTCGAATGATTTCAGTAGCAGCATCGAAAGTACCACCCGAGGTCATTTCAATATCCATGAGCACCTGGTTGCCTTCAATCGGACCCACTGCCGTTAGCCAACGATGACCCGGATCACCCAAATTGGCCGTCGCACCAATGGGTGGAAGCTCGGTGTCGTAGGTGAACCAGGCCAGCGACACGTAACCGAGATCAGGAAACACCGTGATGAAGAATCCCTGCCCACTTGTTTCGGGGTAATACCAAGCATCATTAAGACCGGGGTTGATTTGGGATGGGTTGGCGGTTGCCAGGATTCGTTCAACTGAATTGCAACCGCTAAGGTTATCATTGATATAGGCTTCCCGCCCAATGTCTGGAAATCCTCCAACACCTGGGCCTGGGCCGGGTTCTGCATCATCCCATTGATCAACAAGTCGCGACAAACTTGTACATTGATCCAATGAATCATTGGATTGTACATACAAGTCATGGCCAACACTGGTGAGATTAGACAGACCATTGACATTGATCAGAGCATCGTTGTTCAGAATATTGAGGTCGCGACCCACGCTGTTGAGGGATGACAACCCATCCAAATTGGTCAGAGCAGCGTTTGATTCGATAGACAGATCACTATTTAAACTAGTGAGATTGACGAGTCCGTCGATATTGGTCAGGGCGGCGTTTGATTCGATAGACAAATCATACACACTCAAATCCCAGTCGGTGACGTTGGCTAGCCCATCGATATTGGTTAAGGAATCGTTGAGGGTGATGGTCACAAGAGCACCCACGCTGGTGAGATTGGCTAAACCGTTGATATTGGTCAAGGCAGCATTGGAGGAGATGTAGAGGGAACCCCCGCTGGTGAGATTGGCTAAACCGTCGATATTGGTTAGAGCAGCATTGCTGAGAATGGTCAAACCCACTCCCACGTTAGCAAGGTTTCTCAAGCTATCAACATTGGTCAGGGCTGCATTGTTAACAATTTTAAGAATACTCCCCACGCTGGTGAGATTTGCCAAGCCATTGATGTTGGCCAGTGCGTCATTGTGGCTGATGCTCAAGTACCCCACGCTGGTGAGGTTTGTCAGAGCATCAATATTAGTCAAAGCATCATTGTCGGCGATCTCTAAGGTCCGAGCGCTCACAAGGTTTGCCAAGCTACTAATGTTGGTTAGAGCGTCATTGTTGGCGATGATCAAGCCTTCTGCATCATCGGGAGGGAATTTAGCTAAACCGTCAATATTGGTTAGAGCATCATTGTTGAAGATTTGAAAATACCCCCCCACGCTGGTGAGGTTAGCCAAACCGTTAATATTGGTTAGAGTGGCGTTGTCGTTGATGCGCAACACCTCCCCCACGCTGGTGAGGTTAGCTAAACCGTTAATGTTGGTTAGAGTGGCGTTGTCACTGACGAGCAAGAAAAGCCCCACGTTGGTGAGGTTGGTTAGGCCGTCCATGTTGGTCAGGGCGGCGTTGGAGAGAATGACGAGGGAACCCACGCTGGTGAGATTGGCTAAACCGTCGATATTGGTTAGAGCAGCATTGTTGCTGATGCTCAATTGCACGCCCACGCTGGTGAGGTTTGCTAGGCCGTCAATATTGGTAATGTCGTTACCCACTATCCATAACGAACCAGTTACTAAGTCGCATACCTCACCACCACCATAAGTGGACTGGAAATTATCGACATCTTCTTGAGTGTTCAGAGTGATGTCAGTGGAAGAACAATCCAATGGAAACGCCTGTGTGGAAAGTGTGATCAACACTCCGATAAGGATTGCTTTAAAGATTTTCACAGTCGGAGAGGGATTTGAATAACGGCATGGAAATGGAGAGACGCTCAATCGTATGAAAACCCGCTCATAAATCAGCAAGGAATTAGCTCTCATATGTCACTCCCAATCTTTTTCATTTGATATATAAAGACAATTACAGACAGAATCGCTACTGGAACGGGAGCTTATTGGATTCTTATTTTCAGACTTTTATGAATAATCTGGCTACCAAATAGCGGCTGATACCGCATATTTAAGTATAGATCATGGATTGAACAAATGACGAAGTGAGTCTCAACCACATTTGGCGCGTCTTTAGGAAATCCTGAGCCAAACTCGGCCGCATACTAAACGCATCATCAATGACGCCTTCTGGCCGGAACCGTTTATTCGTGTTGCTGAAATTTGTACGAATCCTATAGCAGCTTACTGGTTTTAAGCAGTCCCTCGACTCTGGTGCTGGCGTATAGGAGGTATCGGCCACAAGCGGTCCTAACGATTCCCTGTGAAAGTGGCCAAAAGCTTGCCTGGTTTTACCTAATAGGTCGCATTTCGCATAATTTTCAATATGACCCAAGTCAATGCAGTGCCCTCCGCACAGGCGTAGGCTAATTAGTCTTGCCAAATAAGAAAACCACGACGCATGTCGTTATACAACGAACTCAAACGCCGTAATGTATTTCGTGTTGCCATAGCCTACCTGGCTGGGGCATGGCTTTTGATCGAAGTTGCCGGCACGCTGTTTCCAGCATTTGGAGTACCGGACTGGGCTGTCCGTTTTGTGGTAATTGTACTTGCGCTTGGATTCCTGCCGGCATTGATCATCTCCTGGGCTTACGAACTGACACCCGAGGGTCTGAAGCGTGAGAAGGACGTGATCCGTGACACGTCTATTACCCGCGTCACTGCCAAGCGTCTGGACGGTATTACGATCGGCTTGATCATAGTGGCGCTGACGTTCATTCTGGCTGACCGATTCTGGTTGAGTCCAAGGTTTGCGGAGCAGTCAATGGCCCCCGTAGAAGCTGTGACAGGCCATGAACAGACTTCTGAACCAGAATCCATTGAATCCCAACCTCCCCCCAATTCCATCGCCGTACTGCCATTTGTGAACATGAGTGATGACGCCGCTAACGAATACTTCTCAGATGGTATTTCAGAGGAGCTACTCAACCTGCTGGCGAAGATTCCGGAATTGCGTGTGATCTCCCGTTCATCAGCCTTTTCATTCAAGGGTAAGGACTTCGACATACCCATGGTGGCCGCCAAACTAAATGTGGCTTATGTGCTGGAAGGTTCTGTACGTAAAGCCGGCAACCAGGTCCGCATTACTGCGCAGTTGATCGAGGCACGTTCAGATACACACCTCTGGTCGGAAACTTACGACCGCACGTTGGAGGATATATTCGCCATTCAGGATGAGATTGCTCTATCGGTAGTAAGGCAACTTAGGGTCATGCTTTTGGGAGAGGCTACCCCGAAAGCTGCGACGACCGATCCGGAAGCATATGCACTGTTCCTACAGAGCCGGCATGTCGCCAATCAATACACAAAAGAAGCACAGGAACAGGCTGAATTACTGTTGAAAGAGGCTCTCGCTATTGATTCCGAGTTTGCACCTGCATGGAATAGCCTTGGCAACATATATTTGTCCCAAGAAGTTTTTGGCCGATCCGCAGACGAGTCGAAAGAACTGGCCTACGCAGCATACCAACAGGCTCTGACCATCGACCCAGGCTATGCCCCGACCTATGCCAGTTTGAGTCGGCTGGCGAGATTGGATTTCGATTATGCAGCAGCTGATAATTACCTTCAGAAGGTGCTGAAATTGGAAGCAGGTCTTGCTAGCTCCCGTGGTACTGCCGCTTCCCTGATGCGGACTTTTGGTCGGTTTGACGAATCTATAGATCTGGCTCGGAAATCCATAGCCCTCGACCCAGTGCAGCCATCCAGATACACCAACCTGGGCTATTCCTATTACTACGCCCTGCGCTACGATGAGGCAGCAACCGCTTTTCGCAAGGCCCTTTCTCTGAACCCGGAACGGCCACGTGCCCACTACTATCTTGGGCGAGTGTTGTTGGCACAGGGAGAACCGCAAGCGGCGTTGGCGGAGATGCGGAAGGAGCCTGTCGCCGTATACCAGGTCACCGGACTGGCCATGGTTTACCATGCTATTGAGAACAGAGAAGCATCCAGACAGGCACTGGCGGAACTCATCGATAATTGGGGTGAAACTGGTGCTTTCCAGATTGCTGAGGTCTATGCTTTCCTTGGTGAAAATGACGCGGCGTTCGAATGGCTACAAAAGGCTTATGACACCCATGATTTCGGATTGGCGGTCTTGCTTGGCAATCCAGCGTTTGCAAAACTCACCTCTGATGCCCGTTACGCCCCATTTGTAGAGAAGTTAGGTTTGTTGCCATATTGGCAGGAGATGAATAGGCAATAGCCAGGGCTTTGAAGCTTGAATAGTTAGAGGCGGCTTATGGCCGACTTCTGCCCCTTTCTCTGCCGCGTTTCATGTAAATAGAGCGACAGCTTTTCAACGCAAAGCGGAACTCCTAGAGCCGCTGATCTCTGTGTTAAGAATGCACCCTAACGGCCAATTGCGGACATCAAGGTCACCAAATGAGGGGAATGAGTCGCTTGGTCTTTGAGCGATAGACATTAAATTCTTCGCCATATCGCCCGGCCAAATACTCATCAAGCGGAGGGATGTGTATGAACATAAACATCAGCAGCATCAGTAGAGGCAATCCAAGAGTCCAGAATGCAGCGGTGAACAGGGACCACCCGGTAAAAAGAACGACATCTCCAAAGTAGTTCACGTGCATCGAGTATTTGAAGAGCCCACCTGTGTAGCATCGGCCTTTGTTTGACGGGTCCTCTTTCCAGAGCTTACGTTGTATCTCCGAAGTGGAATTTAGAAATGAACCTGATAAGTAAAGCCCCAATGCGAAGATATCCAACCATGAAAGTGCAATGGGTGAAGCTCGAAACACCCCGCCCCCAACAAGTAACAAACCGATTTCAAACAGGGCAAAAAACACTGTAAGTCCAAAAACTTCACCCCAATCAACGCGACGTGCCAGCAAATAGAAAAGGGTTATCCCGTGGCGTATAAAATAAATTATGGCGCAAAAAAAGAGAATGAGGGCGCGTACCGGATCAGCCCAATCAACAGCCCAGCCAATCCAGCCTGCCATTGATTCGAGTCCACCACCCAAGACAAGCCAAGCACAAAGTAAGATGATCATGAAGTGAAGTACCCAGAATACTACTTTCTGCGGCCTGGAACTTACGTGAGTCCTGTCAAGTCCAGTTTTTTCCGACATCAGGCTTCCTTCAGTCGCGCTAAAAGGCAAGTAACATTAAGCCATGTTATCAGATGATCACGAAAGAGCTGCTTCTGGCCGGCTGTCCTCGCACCGGGGATCACGGTGGTGACTGCGTCGTGCTGCAGCACGAATTGCAGGGCTGCCTGCGCGAGCGTGCGGTCCGATCTCTGTTACTTCAATTCCGGATTTGCCCAGTGCGCGCTTCTTTAAGTTCATTACTCAATCCCCATTACCCAATCACCAGTGGTCTTATCCCTGCATGTCCTCGAGCTCAATACCACGGGTTTCATGTACCATCTGGTGAACGAATATGGCCGAAATGATCGCGAACACGGCGTAGATACCATAGGCTCCCAATAAGCCGATAGAGGCCAGGAAAATCGGGAATGTCATCGTGATGGCAAAGTTGGTCAGCCATTGCGACAAACCGGCAACCGCAAGCCCGGAACCACGTATCTGGTTCGGGAACATCTCACCGAGCATGACCCACATGACGGGACCCCAACTGCCGTTGAAAATCATCACGTAGACATTTGCCGAGATCAGGGCAAGGATGCCCATGTTGTCGGATAGTGAAAGCTCACCTTCCACCTGTGTGCCGGTGGAAAATGCAAAGGCCATCAGCAGCAGCGTTATTCCCATACCAACTGAACCCCACTGCAGCATGGGTTTACGGCCGACCTTGTCGATGATATTCAGGGCGACCACGCAGGACGCGATACTCAAGGCACCCGATATCACGTTGATGAGCAGGGAATCACCCTCGGAAAAGCCAACGGCCTGCCAGAGCACCGCGCCGTAATAAAACACGACATTAATACCAACGAGTTGTTGAAATGCTGCCAGGCCGATACCGACCCAGACGATTTTTCGTACTTTACCGCCAGGGCCTTCCAGCAGGTCCGACAGTTTTGGCTGGTGGTGATCCTCAGCCAGGGACGCGTCAATCTCATCGACCTTCAATGAAGCGGCTTCGGCTCCGTATAAACGTGCCAGTACGGCCTTGGCCTTGTCAATCTTACCGGATACAACCAGGTAACGCGGGCTCTCAGGTATCAGCATCAATGCCAGCAAAAAGGTGATCGCAGGGATTAACTCCATCCAGAACATCCAGCGCCAGGTCTGAAACCCCAGCCAGAATTCAGTGGTCGATGAACCGGCAATGTCCGCCAACAGGTAGTTGCTTAGAAATGAGCTGAACAGACCGAAAATAATGGCAATCTGCTGAATCGTAATCAGTCGGCCGCGGTACTCTGCCGGTGCGATCTCACTGATATAAGCCGGGGCCATCACGCTGGCCGCGCCCACGGCGAGGCCCCCGATTACACGGAAGAAAATAAACTCGATCGATGAGCCGGCGACTCCCGAACCCCATGCGCTGATAATAAAAAATGTGGCAGACAATATGAGCAAGGTTCGACGGCCCCAGTGATCGGCCAGCCGGCCCGCGAAAAATGCACCGGCCGCACACCCCAGCAGCATAGAGGCCACGTTGAAACCGGTACCCATGCTGTCAGAATTGAAAGCAGCCTGCAGCCCGGTCACCGTGCCGTTGATTACACCGCTGTCGTAACCAAATAAGAAACCCCCGATGGTGGCAACGCAACTGATCAATATGACCAGGCCGAAATTTGTTTGCGCGTAGAGCGTTTCTTTATCGTTCATTATTTTTCCTTGCAGTGCAGGTGCCAAGAGCTTGTCTCGAGCGACTGTGGGGTATCATATGTTGCAAACGTTTTCATATCAAAGCTTATCAATATGACCACTTGTAAAATGGAAAAATTGTTGCAATTGAAGCCCTGGTTATTGGCCCTCGCCGTTTTAATTTCATCACCCGTGAGCTCTGCAATGCAGGAGACAACGCTACTGATACAAAATCCTGAGGCACGCACGCATATCAGTTTGAACGGGCAGTGGAACGTGATCGTGGACCCCTACGAAACTGGTTTTTACAACTATAGATACGAGGAAAGTGATAACGGCTACTTCAAAAATAGTAGTGCACGGGCACCTGCAGACCTGGTCGAGTATGACTTTGCACGCAGCCAGAAACTCGAGGTTCCGGGAGACTGGAATACCCAGGATGACAGGCTGTTTCTGTACGAAGGTACGATCTGGTATCAGAAGGACTTCGTGGTAAAGAAAAAAGCCGGCAAGCGATATCTCATCCATTTCGGTGCCGTCAATTACAGTGCAATTGTCTATATCAACGGTGAGAAAGTGGGTCGCCATGAAGGTGGTTTTACACCTTTTCAGTTTGATATCAGCGCATGGTTAAAAGACGGTAATAACTTTGTCGTCGTCAAGGTCGATAACTCACGTCGCCGGGATCAGATTCCAACCGTTAATACGGACTGGTGGAATTACGGTGGTATTACCCGGCCGGTTAAAATCCTGGAACTGGATTCAACTTATATTGCAGATTATTTCGTTAATTTTGGAGGTTCCCGGAACCAGGCCATAAGCGGCTGGGTTGAATTAGCCGGGGATGATCGTGATGACTACGGCAGTATCCTTTTAAAACTGCCGGGCCTGGACATTGAAAAAGAAATAAAACCCGACAGGAATGGTAGGGCGGAATTTGAGTTCGAGGCCAGGCCGGTTTTGTGGGCCCCGGAGAACCCGGCGCTTTATGAATTCAGTTTGACTTATCAGGGTTCGGTCGTTAAGGACCGCATCGGTTTTCGAACCATCAGCGTTGAAGATGACAATATCCTTCTGAATGGTGAGCCTGTTTTCCTGCGTGGCATCAGTCTTCACGAGGAGTCATCAGGAGGTGACGGCCGGGCCTGGAGTGAAGAGGATGCGCGTACCTTATTGGGTTGGGCTAAGGATTTAGGTTGTAATTTTGTGCGGCTTGCACATTACCCGCACAACGAAACCATGGTGCGTATGGCCGATGAGATGGGTCTATTGGTCTGGTCGGAAATTCCCGTGTACTGGACCATCCTTTTTGAGCGTGAAGTTGTTTACGGGAAGGCTGAAAAACAGTTGAGTGAGATGATTACACGCGATAAAAACCGTGCCGCAGTCATCCTCTGGTCAGTTGCCAATGAGACACCCAACCACAAGCCGCGCTTTGCGTTTTTGAAGCGCCTGGTTGACAGGGCACGTTCACTCGATTCCTCGAGGCTCATCACAGCCGCACTCGAGACCCAAAACAGCAACGAAGCAGGCAAGGTCATCGCAGACCCCTTTGCAGAGGTTGTTGATGTTATCGGGGTCAACAGCTATTGCGGTTGGTATAGCGATACACCGGAGAGTTGCGCAGGTCTGCGTTGGCAATCCAGGTATGACAAACCCATTATTGTCAGTGAGTTCGGCGCGGGTGCGCTCAGTGGGAACCTTGGTAGCGAGCAGCAGCGTTTTACCGAGGAAAACCAGGCGCTGGTTTATGAGAAAAACCTGCTGATGCTCGACAATATCTCTGCTTTGAGAGGTGTTAGCCCCTGGATACTGAAAGATTTCCGCTCCCCGCGGCGCCCGCTCCCTGGAATCCAGGACTTCTGGAACCGTAAAGGGCTCCTGTCGGAAAATGGTGTTCGTAAAAAGGCCTGGTACCTCATGAAGGCCTGGTATGAGAACAAAGAGGCGCAATATGACGAGTAGAGCGGCATGAGGTTGCTAACGATTCGTTCCATTTTGTTTAGTTACTGACGACTTTATTGGGCAGATTCTTCAACTTTATAGTGGAGGGGCGCTGCGATGGCGGTATTGCTTACCAGGACACGGTACGAGTACATCCCTGTAACCTCTTTCTCGACTTCCTGTCTCGCAAGGTCCTGGTAAGCAATACCCCCACCACAGCTTCAACCTCAATGTAGTTCAATCATCAGAAACCATTGGCCCATGCATACGCACATAGCAGAGGGTGTTATGTTCAGGATGAACGGTACTTCGCGATGGAGCACAGGGATGTGCGACGCGAAGCCTCACGGAGGGCAGAAAGTTTATTCGCTGGATGTTGTGCAAAACTGAAACAGGCCGCTCCCGCGCATCCCTGCGCCCGCGGCATACCGTTCATCCTGAACATAAGCGAGTCCTGAAGGAAGGTACCCCATGGCCTCTGCTACCTTGACGAAGCACCAATAAGTTTCCCTTGCTATCAACCTTGTTCAGGTTTTAATACAAAAAACGCTAATCCAATTTCAACGTCTTTTAAGCTACCTGTTTTCAAGTGTCTGCTGAATCCGTACGGCCAGTTCTGTCGCTTCCTTTGAAACACGTGCGGTATCGATGGTAAGAACCTTCTTGTCCTCCATCAATATCATCCCGTCCACCACGACACTGCTGACGTCCTGCTCATCGGCAACGTAAACAAGTTGAGATATCACTTCATAAGTTGGAATGAAGTGAACATCATCGAACGATACCTGGATGATATCGGCGCGTTTGCCAACTTCCAGCGAACCGATGCTGCTACCCAAACCGATGGCCTCGGCGCCCCCGCGCGTGGCCATCGTCAGCACGGTGTTGGCCGGCATGTCTTCGGGGTTCATGCGGTTGACTTTTTGCAGCAGGGCTGCGAGACGCATCTCCTCCCACATATCCAGGTCATTGTTGCTGGCACTGCCATCGGTGCCGAGCCCAACGCGAACGCCTGCCGCGAGCATTTTAGTGACCGGTGAAATACCGGCGGCGGTTTTCATGTTCGAGGTAGGGTTGTGTATAACACCGACTTTGCGTTCAATCAGGATGGGAATTTCTGTATCGGTCGGCCAAACGACATGTGCACCGATGGTTGGCACATCCAGTAAACCAATCGAATCAAACAGCTCGATACTGGTTTTGCCGTAGTTCGTCTTTGAATAGTCGACCTCGTAACGTGATTCTGACATGTGGATGGTGATACCCACACCAGCTTCCATCGCCGCGTCACGTACCGCACGCAGTTGTGCGATATCCAGGGTGTAATTGGCGTGCGGGCCGAATACAGGTGTGATTCGCGGGTTTTTATCCTTCCAGCGATCGATAAATGCCTTGCCTTTGATGAGTGAGTCAGCCGCATTGGCGGCACCCGGGCTCGGCCGCTCGATAACGGTCGCCGATATCAGCGCTCTCATACCGCAGGATTCGACTACTTCAGCGATCACATCCGGGTAATAGTACATATCGACAAACGTGGTCGTGCCACCGCGAATCATTTCCCAGCAGGCGAGTTCGGTGCCGATGCGTACAAATTCGGCGTCCACGAATTCTATCTCGGCGGGGAAAATATAGCGGGTGAGCCAGTCCAGCAGGGCCATGTCCTCTGCCATGCCCCGTAACAGGGTCATGGCCGCATGCGCGTGTCCGTTGACCAGGCCCGGCATGACGACCCGCCTGTCTCCTTCGAGCAGCTTGTTCGACTGGTAGGTGGTGAGTATTTCGCTGGCGGGGCCGATCGCCACGATTAGACCCTTGTCCACGGCCACGGCAGCGTCTTTGTAGACAGAACCATCGGCGTCCATGCTCACGATGTGGTCACCCTTGATTATCAGGTCGACGGCCTGTTTTGACCGGTGGCTTTGTGCCTGGAGGCCTGAATTTTCCTGCGCTACCGTTTCGGCTGCCTGCAGTGACAGGACGAGGCTTAACAGCAGCATAGGGATTGTGTAAGCGGATAGAACTGTTTTCATTCTTTTAAATACCATGTGATTTGCCCTCGAGGGGCCGGGCCTAACTTGCCTTGCGGTCTTCCAGCAGTTCGTCGAGGTCATCCAGTGTTCTTGAAAGACTGCGTGCCACATTGGCGTGGCTTGACCGCCCCTCTCCAATGCTGTCCCCAAGCGTGCGACTCTTGTCCCTGAGCAAGTTCACGTTCAGTGACATGCCGCGTTTCTCGAGTACCCGGCTTAGTTCTTTATGTTTCGCCAACAGGTCTCTGCGGGTGACCTGGTAGGAATGTTCACACAGCGCATTGCGGCTGTTGTAGCTGAAGATGTTGGTAAAAAATATTTTCTCATCCTTGCGGTGTGGTTCGAGCAGGAGCAGATCGGCAAACGGGTGGCTGCGATAATATTTCCTGAAGCCGGCTTCCATACGCGACTGGATCAGGGCACGAAACGTCTGTGACATTATCAGCGGCAATCCACCCCGGTTCAGTCGCTGATCGGAAACCTCGGCGTTCAATCCCTTTTCACCCGAATCGAATGGAACCAGCGGATTAACACCGATGAGCAGGTCTACGCCCTGGTCCAGGGCGACCGATGCATGAAGGGTTCTGCGTAATGCGCCATCGACGTAATAGTGGCCGTCGATTTCAACCGGTGGATAAAGACCCGGCAAGGCGGCGCTGGCCTGCACCGCGCGGGCAATGCTGACATTACTACGCGCTCTGCTGCCAAATCGCACGGCGGCCCCTGAGTCGAGGTCAACGGCCACGATGTACAAGGCGCACTTCAGGTCATCGAATTCGTTACTGTGCCCGGTAACCTTGAAGGCATGCTCCAGGAAATCATGGATAGCCTCGTTGTCGAAGACACCACTGGGAACAGCCTTACCCAGTTGGCTGACGAGTTGCGAGATGTT
>Ga0209456_10000934_pt1 | contig 14677 bp, 16 predicted proteins | sample COG_11_FD_184755 | JGI IMG/M metagenome (GOLD analysis project Ga0209456, IMG submission 184755) | Pelagic marine sediment microbial communities from the LTER site Helgoland, North Sea, for post-phytoplankton bloom and carbon turnover... | ecosystem: Environmental > Aquatic > Marine > Neritic...
CACCTGCACCAACCCAACACATCGAGGCCACGCCTCAGGCCTCGATCCCCCTTGACACCGGGTGGCCTTCTCATGGAAGTGACAATCGGCAAGACAGCAGGCCGCTCCGATTGGCGCGAGCTCCGAGGGGCGGCTTGCGTGGCCCATGCCCTCAAGTCCATCCGGCCACCTATGCAAGCCGCCCCGTCCGACGGAATCCCATGTCGTGTTTTTCCGACACCCGGTGAACCTGTGAGCACGCCCGTGCCGTGCCGTTCTCCGGTGGCGCAGTTGAAACGCGAGGCACCGCCCTGTGCGCACGTTGGTGTTGGGGCTCTGCTTGTTCCTTGGTGCTCTTGTTGTAGCCTTGTCGGCGTGAAGCCGCCTTACGTCTACACGATGCGTGTTCGGTTTCGGGATACGGATATGCAAGGGCATGTTTACTTTGGGAACTATTTCGTCTTTTGTGACGAGGCGCTCGGGGCGTACATGCGGGCGATTGGGATGCCTTGGCAGGAGATGGTCAAGAACGGCACCGACATGTACTACGTGAACGCGAATTGCGACTACTTGGGCAGCGCCCGATTCGAAGAGGATGTCCATATCGAGACCCGCATCTCGAAGATTGGAAGCTCAAGCTTCACGAGCACATTCGTGATCCGCAATGCTGATCGAGAGACACTTGCCAGGGCGAGTGTCACTAGTGTTTGCGTCGATCCGAAGACCCGAGAAAAGGTGAGGGTGCCTGACACATTCCGCGGGGCGGTTGCTGCGTTCGAGGAGGGCGGAGGCGATGGGTGAGCGCTGGCCGGTGCGGGCGAGCGATGGGCATACGTTCGAGCTCTTGGTCGAAGCCCCGGAGCGGCCGCATGCTGCGCTGTTCTTCGCTCCGTGGCTGCGGCGCGGCCGGACATCGCCGGAATGGCCCTCGTCGCCTGCGCGATCCCTTATTATCGAAACTGGCAAGGGCGCAGTCGGCTTTGGCTCCGATGCGCGACAGTCTTGTTTCCAGTTGCGGGGTTCATGCTGGGCTACGTGCCGGGCGATCGACTCGGCTTCGGTGGTACCGAGGCGCGCACCTTGATGCGAGATTGGGCACACAACGGACGGACCGCTCGCTACGAGCCCATCGGCAGCGACGTGAACTACGAGTCGGCGCTGCGCGAGCTTCAGGTCGACCTGGTCACGGTAGAAGGTGCCCCACGCTCGCGGCGTTCGTATCGAAGCCAGGCTCTCCGAGAAGAAGCCAGGCGCGCACGTTCGATGGGCTCGGGACGCGGACGATGTGGTCCGTGCGGTCGCCGATTGGATCGCGGGGCGCACTGCCGCACCGGCTACGCCCGCGAGCCGGTGACGGCAGCCGGGGAATGCCGACTCAAAATGCGATCCCGTTGAGCGCGTGCCGGAGCATCACCCGATCCGGCGTTGCGAATGCCTCGTAGAACGCGACTACCACGCCAACGGCTACTTCCAAAGGAGTTAGCGTGAAAGAGGGATCAGGCCAACGGATCGACTCTGCAAGCTCATTTACGTAGCTCGCGAACTGTGTGTCTCTGGTTTCGGTATACATGGTTCTCTTCCTTTCTTGGCTCATGCCGCGATCTGCAGATGCTTCGTTGCATCGATGAAGCTCACGGCGGCATTTGTGACGGCATTGTCGCGAAGGATTCGCTGGTGCCCGAGACCTTCGGTGATGATCAGGTCGGCGCCCGGCCATGCTTCGGCGATGCTTTGGCCGGAGCGCACGGGAACTTCTTTGTCGTTGCGATCGTGGATGACCAAGAGCGGGACCTCCATCGACGGGGCGATCATGCTCGCCCGCATGTCCTCCATCGATACGCCGACACGGCGCTCGACTCGTTCTTTCAACAGGCGGCGCACCTCATCGGTGATCGCGAGCGCAGCGCTGAAGATCTGGAGAAACTCCCGCGGGTCAGCCGGAGGCGAGATGAAGACCGCGCGCTCGACCTTCAGACCATCCCCGAGAGCGATGGTCGTTGCGGCCCCTCCCATCGAGTGTGCGATGAGGCCATAGACGTCGCCGACTTCGTCTGCGATATGCCGGATGAAGGAGGCCATCTCGGGGAGCGACATGCTCGTGCCTGGAGAATCGCCGTGTCCGAATGCGTCGAATGCAACCACTCGAAAGCCTCGCGCGACGAGCGGCTGGACGAAGCCACCGAGCTGTGTGGCTCGACCGTTCCAGCCGTGAACGAGAAGGACGGTTGGGCCGCGGCCCCAGGACCAGGCTTTCATGCCGGCGATCGAGGATGGCGTCGCTCCCTCGAGGACGTCGCGTTCGCCTGCGCGGGCTCCGTTCCGGCGGGTCTTGAAGAACAGCCGCACTGCCACCGCTGCTGTGAGGCCAGGGGCGACGTGACTTGCAGTGGAAAATGTCCTCCTGAGCCAGAGTGGTGTCGAAGCATGAGAACGAACGTTCGTGCTTTTTTGAGGGATCATCAACGTGTTTGCGGTCTCGGTAGTCATGACGCGTCTCCTCAGTGCGACCGCGCGAGCAGTCCTTCGAACATGTTGTGAGCTCGTCGCTCCGCGGCTGGGTCGCCTAGCAGACGCCCAAAGTGATGATAGGCAGCGGTGATCGAGCCAAGCTCGAACACGAACTGGTCGAGGTCTAAGTCCTTGCGGAACTCGCCCTCCTCGATTGCGATCTCGGCAGCGCGCCTCAACGTGTCGGCGTAGTCGCGTTGGATCTCGATCAAGTAGTCCCGTGCGGGACCGGGTCGGTCGTCCAGCTCCGCCGAAACAGCATGGAAAATGCAGCCCCCGGGAAGCTCTTCCTCCCATTGCTTCATGGAGCTCTCGAAGATCGCACGAAGGCGAGCCTCGCCTCGCGGCTTCTTCAGAGCAGGGGCGATGACGATATCGATGAAGCGCTGACGCGCCTCTACCAACACCTGAAGCTGGAGCTGCTCCTTCGAACGGAAGTGCGCGAAGAGCCCGCTCTTCGACATGGCTGTCGCGTTCGCCAGTGCGCCGATCGTCAGCTTCTCGAGGCCGACGGTGCTCACCAGGTCGAGCGCCTCGTCGACGATGGCTTGCTTAGTCTCTTCGCCTTTGCCCATGCCCTGATAATAGTACGATCGTTCGTGCCGTCAACAAAGAAAGATGGAATTCGTCATTTGCAAATGAAATCGGGCACTTCAGTTGCAGCCAGCGACCGACGAGCCTTGAACCGTTTGGGCAGGAAAGGAATCGGCCGCATCGGTGAACACCAACTCCACGCTTTCGGGCCCATCGGCGAAATCGCCCCGAATTCGAAGGCGTTTCGTGCCTGCAACCTCGTCGATGCTCATCGAGAAAACCGTTGGCTCACTCCACTCCCCGAGAACCCCAACCGGAATGCCGGTCGACCAGTCTTCGGTGAATCGCGGCACACCGTCCATGCCCACGGGGAGGTCGTAGACGCCGCTCCCGACGCCGCCGAGGGTCAGCTCCAGACCGACCTCGGACGGTGAGTCGAAGCTGAGTGAGATGCACTCCACGTCGAGCTGGTTCGCGTCGAGTCGGTACACCTTTCCCGAAATCTCCGTCGCCATCGGTGGAAGGGCAGGAACCGGTTTGGCGGACGGCGGCTCGGTCGCGTTGCCAATCGCCGTGCTCAGCCGAGCGTACGCTTCAGGATTGGGATCGAGCGAACTATCGGACTTCAGCGCAGCTGCCAACGCCGGGGCAATGTCACCTCGCACGTCGACTCCGCGGCCGGTGAACGCCACTACGAGGTCCTTTTCTGGCCACACGACGATTGCCTGACCGCCGCGGCCTTGTGCTTCGTAGAGACCTTCAAGTGCACCGGCGAGCACCCACCAATGGTAGCCGTAGCCGGTGCCATCGGTGTCTACCGTGACCAAGGACTGAGTTGCCTGTTCGACCCAACCTTTCGAGACGACCCGTGTGCCGTTCCAAGCCCCGGCGTTCACGAAGAGGTGACCGATTCTTGCCATGTCGTGCGGATGGAGTCGGAGGTCACCCCAGCCGTAGGATACCCCCTGCGGGTCGCTCGGCCAGTGCGTTTCACCGATCCCCAAGGGATCAAACAGATTCTCTCTTGCGAAGTCGAGCGCGCTCGCGCCGGTTGCTTTGCTGATCATCGCCGACAGCACGTGGGACCCCGGGCTGCAGTAGGCGAACTGGGTTTCTGGGGGGACCGCCATCGGCAGCTCGAGGGCATACTTGACGTAGTGATCGCTTCCCTTCATCTCGTTGAGCTCGGGCTCACCGGGAGTCAGCCCGCAGTCCAAACCGGACGTCATCGTCAACAGATGACGAACGTTGATGTCGGCTTTTTCATCCGACGGTGGCACCGGGACGAGCTCCGGGAATGACGCCACGACGCCTTGCTCGAGAGTCAGCAGCCCTCGGTCGACGGCGATGCCGATCAAGGTCGACGTCACGCTCTTCGTGACGGACGCGACATCGTGCGGCTGTTCTCCGAGGTACGGGTAGAAGTACGCGTCCAAGATGAGAACGCCGTTTCGCGCGACCAGCATGCTATCGATTGGAAGGTCTTGCTCGTCGATCTGCTCGACGATCTCCGCCAACGCGGCCGAGTCGAATCCCTGCTCCTCGGGAGGCGCTGTTGGCCAACTTTCGCCAGGCGCGGCCGGGTGAGATTCGGAGCCAGAACAGCCCCATGAAAACATCACACAAGCGCACGCAAAGAGTGGGAAACACAGCATCCTATGCATTTGGACATCTCCCAAAGAGCTCAAGCATCGACGGCACCATAGGCCCACTCTGCGAAAAGGTCTACGCAGCTCGCAGGACCCTACGATGTCTAAGCATTTGGCAAAAATCGACGCCTCGTCTAAACATTTGCAGCAAGCCTCCGTCAAACCGCCATGAAGATGATCCGGTGGCGAAGATGGGAGTCCGGAGAGCATTCGATGGTTTGGACTAAATCGGCGAGCACGGCATTGGTCGCTATTGCGGTACTTGTCTCGTTGACGGTGACTCCTTCTTCAGACGCGCAGGTCGACAACGACCCGGCAGCCAAGAACACCCTCACGCTGCAGATCACCGGCGTTCAAGAGCGCGGGGGCAAGATGGCCTGTGCGCTCTTCTGGGAGAACAAAGGCTTCCCGCGCAAACACCGCCGCGCCCTTCGGCGAACCTGGGTGGACGTCAAAGGCAAGACCGTCACATGCGTGTTCAAGCGCGCGGGACTGGGCGAGTACGCTGCATCGGTGTTCCTCGACAAGAACGGCAACGGCAAGCTCGACACCAACGCGATCGGCAGCGCCAAGGAGCCCTGGGGAGTGTCACGAAATGCCGCCCGCAAACGATTTGGGCCGCCGCTCTACAAGGACGCGAAGTTCGACTATCAAGGCGGGCCCGTCACGGTCGAAATCGAGTTGGTGTACTGACGAGCGAGTTGCGGCTCTAGACGAAGATGATTTGAGCGCCTTCGCTCATGTCCATGAAGTCCATCGCGGTGAGCACGTCTTTGACTTGCGGCACCAGGTCGTCCTTGGTGAGCTTGAACATGTCGAGGGCCATCTGGCAGCCATAGAGGTCGGCACCTGCATCATCGAGCATCTCGATGAACTCGCGAATCGGCGGGATCTCGAGCCGATCCATTTCCTTGCGCATCTGAGCTGTGGCCAGCGCTTCGACGCCGGGCAAGCCCGCAATCATCGCTGGGATCGGAGCGGAGGGGTTGCCCACGAGGTTCAAGTGAAGATGGTCGATCTTCTTCTTGTTAACGATGTCGAGCCCCCAAAACGTGAAGAATAGACGAGCGGGCACACCTGCCATTCGGGCGGCGTTCGCCAAGATGAGACCCGGGTAAGCCATATCGAAGCTTCCCTTCGAGCAAATCACGCTCAAGCTTCGCTTCTTTTCAATTCCTGAATCGGTCATTGGTTTCTCCTGATGGGCGTGGCTACAGGCACGACTTGGGTTTGGGAATGCCGGCGATCTTTGCGATGAGCTTGGCCGGACCATCCGGGAAGAGTTTGTAGATCGACTTGATCGGAGTTTCCGAACGCTTGCTGATTTTGCGGAGTCCCGGGCTCGAGCCCGACTCTCCTTCGATGGCGCGCGCCGTGTTGAGCACCTTCCAATGCTCGTCTGTGAGCGCTACGTCCATTTGTGTTGCGAGCTCTTGCGCGAGCTCTTCCGACCAATCGTCGCGATTTGCGAGATAGCCTTCTGCATCGGTTTGCACAGCCTCGAGTGACATCATGCGCCTCCTGGTTCCGCTGCGGCGGAGAGTTGTTTGCCTGCCAACGACATCGTTGGAGAAATGGGAATCGGCCGCGCCGGAAGAAGCGCGTGCCAGTACACAAGTCGGAACAAGCGCTTTGCCCAGTGGTTTCGACGGCATTCCTTGAGCAAGGGCAGGGGGCCGATTCCGGGGATGGGGAATTGCCCTGGCAGCGGCTCCGTCTCGTAGTTGAAGTCGATCAACATCGCCTTGCCGTGTCCGGTTTCGACGAAACAGTTGGAGTGCCCGTCGAAGGTCGGCTCGAGCTCCTGATCGTCGATGGCGCGGAGGATGTTCTCGGTCATCAGGTCTGCCTGGAAGTGCGCGACGGATCCGGCTTTCGAGCTCGGGAGGTCAGTGGCATCGCCAATGCAAAAGACGCGCTCGGCGTTCTTGGCGGCCAAGGTGTGAGGGTCGGTGGCGACGAACGCGAGCTCGTCGGCGAGGTCGGTGTCCTCAAGGAACCTGGAGCCCATGTGCGGGGGAATCGTGACCAGCAGGTCGTAGGGCACTTCGCGTTCATCATAGGAGCGAATCACGTTGTTCTCGCTGTCGACCTCGCCGGTCATGAACTCGGTTTCGACCTGAATGCCTTTTTCTTCGAGCAGGTAGCCGAGCGTCTTGGACGCCAGCGGTTTCGTGAAGGCGCCATCGAGGGGAGTTGCATAGACCAGCTCGGTCTTGTCACGAATGCCGCGCTTCGTGAGGTAAGCATCGGCCAAGAACGCGAACTCTAGCGGCGCGACCGGGCACTTGATCGGCATCTCGACGATGTTCAGGACGAGCCGGCCACCCTCGAAGTTGGCGAGCGCTCCTTGCAGTGCTTTGGCCCCCTCGAGCGTGTAGAAGTCGAACACGTTCTTCTGCCAGCCATCGCCCAGCATTCCGTCGATCATGTCTGGGCGGACCTCCGTGCCCGACGCGATGATCAGGAAGTCGTATGAGAGCGGGTCGCCTTCTTCGAGCTCGACGAGGCGACGCTCCGTGTCGATCGCTCTGACGGCGGCCTTGTGCCAGATGATTCCCTTGCCGAGCGTAGAACCACGCTCGCGCACGATGCGCTCTTCGGTTTCATCACCAAACGGCAAGAACAACAACCCAGGTTGATACAGGTGCGTGTCCGACGGATCCACGACCGCTACGTCCCATTCGTTCGAAAGACGCCGTCGTAACTTGTGGGCAATTGCCGTACCTGCAGTACCGGCACCCAAAATGAGAATAGTTTTCATCTAGCCGCCTCGCCTTGGCCCGCAACATCTGCAAACAACGTGCCGACAACCCCCCCGCCCAACCACCTAACCCTTTCCAAAAGGGGACTGTCCCCTTTTTGTAAGGGTTAATCAATTGGAAGGGGCTGCGGTTGGCGGTTTGCCGTGACGTACTTGTCACAGATTGTCGGCTGCGATGCTTCTTTCGGGAATCGGAGGCGCAAATCGTTCGGCAGCGCGAGCCGCTTTCGCAGTTTTTGCGCGCTGGTGCATGGCCGTCAGGAACCGCAGAGTGCCGTCCAGCATTCGGGCTGTCCGCGGGGATGCGAAAATATCGAACGCGTGCTGGGCGCCTCGGAGCTCGGTGTACATCACGGGGGAGCGGGACGTTTCTCCGAGAGTTTCGGCGAACAGCTGTGCGTCCTCGACTGGGGCCAGCGTATCGCGATCGCCGTGCACGATGAGAAAGGGCGGGGCGTCCGGGTGGATGCGATCGATCGGAGAGGCGCGGTGAAATTTCTCGGGTTCCTTTTCGAAGAACGCCTTCATGATCATCGGCTCGAGCATCTGAGGTCGAAATCGGTCCAGCATCGTGCCCAATCGGTTGGTGAAGTCGTAGACGCCGTACACCGGCACCGCGGCTTGCAGTGTGGTGTCCGCATCTTCGAAGCCGGGTTGGTATTCGGGATCGTTCGCGGTGAGCGCCATCATCGCGGTTAGGTGTCCGCCGGCTGAGCCGCCGGTGACCGCAACAAAGCTCGGGTCGACCCCGTATTCGGTCGCATGCTCGCGAATCCAGTTGAGGGCGTACTTCAAATCGATGAGGTGATCGGGCCAAGTAGCGGCCGGGCTCAGCCGGTAGTTTACGTTGAAGCAGACCCAGCCGTTGGCCGCGAGGTGTCCAATGAGCGGCCAACCTTGCTCGCGCTTGTCGCCGATGATCCACGCTCCGCCGTGGATTTGCATGATCGCGGGCCGATTGGCCCCTGGCTCCTCCGGCATGGCAACGTCCAACTGCAACGTCCTGCCGGCGGCTTCCCGATAGGTGACGTTGCGGATCACCTTGACTCCACGCCGCCGAAATCGAAATGGCATCACCAGTTGTGTGAGTGGCAGACGCGCGGCGTCGACCGGCTCGGCGAGGTCGGCGAGCGCCTGATCGAATGTGTCGCGCGTCTTTCGCCCATCGTGGAAGAGCACCAGCAGGCCGAGCCACGAGGCGACAGTAATCCCCAAGCCCACGAGCCCGGGCCAAGTGGAGAGTGCTCCGAGCTCGACAAACAAGACGGTCACGATCGCCTGCCAAACGATGTGGTGCAGCGCGAGCTCCGCCGTGAGCCACGACCCGAAAAAGCTCGGCACGAAGAGCACCGGAATTCGGCGTACCGGCATGAACGCGTTCAGTGTGAAGACCGCCCCCACCAAACTCACCACAAGGAACAACCACGCAACGATGGCTTCGCTAATCCACATAGATTCTGGCCTTCTAGCACGTTCCGCGATAAACGGTTGGCCATGCCGGACCCGGAGCTGTCCTACTCGCGCATCACGCACTTGCCGGAACGACCGATTCAGCGGCTCCAGCGCCCGCTCCTCGCGTTCACGCACATCGAATCGGCGAGCGGAATCGTTCTGCTGGTGTGCACGGCGATCGCGTTGATCGCCGCAAACTCTCCGTACGCTGATGCGTACCTGGCCTTTTGGGACCAAGAGATCGGCTTTGCTATCGAAGGCTTCGAGCTCGCCTACCCACTTTGGTACTGGGTCAACGATGGGCTCATGCCGATCTTCTTCTTCGTCATCGGCCTGGAAATCAAACGCGAGCTCGTGATCGGTGAGCTCAGTGATCCCAAAAAAGTTGTCTTGCCCGTGGCGGCTGCGCTCGGCGGCGTCGTGGTGCCTGTCGCCATCTATCTTGCCTTTCAGTACGGCCAACCGGGCCAGGACGGCTGGGCCGTCCCGATGGCAACCGACATCGCCTTCGTCGTGGGGTGCCTCTCGCTGCTCGGCAAGCGGGTTCCGTACGGCGTCACGGTGCTCATGCTCTCGTTGGCGATCGTGGACGACTTAGCCGCTGTGCTCGTGATCGCGCTCTTCTATACGTCGTCCATCAAGATGACGTGGCTGGTCGGTGCCGCAGTCGGTCTCGTCGTCGTCGCAGCCATGAACCGGCTCGGCATACGGCGCATCGGCTTGTACGTCATGGTGGGCGCCTGGGTTTGGCTCTGCACGCTCAAGTCCGGCATCCACCCGACGATTGCAGGCGTCGTTCTTGGTCTGATGACTCCGGCGATGCCTTGGTTGGGCGGACCGAAGTTCATGGGCTTTTTGCGGCACACGAACGAGACACTCCGCAAAGAGGATACCACGATCGCCCAAGCCGAGTTGATGGTCGCGGACCTTGCATTCGCGTCTCGCGAGGCGGTCGCCCCCCTGTCGCGGATTGAGCGAGGCCTTCATCCGTGGACGGCGTTTGCCGTCATGCCCGTGTTCGCTCTGGCCAATGCCGGAGTTCCCATCGAGGTCGAGAGTATCGGTACACCAATGAGCATTGCTGTCGCGACCAGTCTGTTCTTCGGCAAGTCGGTCGGCATTTTTGGGGCGTCGTGGCTCACCGTGAAGCTGGGGTTGGCGACCCGGCCGGCGGGCGTGACCTGGCCGGTCCTCGGGGGCGCGGCTTTTCTCGGCGGCATCGGCTTCACGATGGCGCTTTTCATCGCATCGCTCGGGCTGTCGGGCGACTTGTTGGTTACGACGAAAATTGGCGTCATCATGGGCTCGTTCTGCAGCGCGGTCGTCGGCATGTTGATTCTCACCGCAGTCACCAAGAAGAGCTGATGCGCACGTGCACTCTTGCCTCCGTGTTGGTCTTGCTCTTGGTCGGGGTCGCCCAGGCCCAGTCTGCGCCCGTCTTCTATTCCTATGCGGCGGACTCGGGTCGCACCGTGTACGTGAACCGTTTTTCGATGGTGCCGCCGGAGAAGCGCGCCGAAGCCCGTGCCGTCGACTTGTCGCAAGTCAGTCTCAACGAAGATCTTGCCGAAGATCTTGCCGACGCAGTCGAAGACGAGCTGCGCTACTTGAAGGACTCGGATCCGTGCGTCGAAGCTCGCAAGGAGGAGAGCGCCGGCGCATGGCGTCACGTTTGGCGGCGTCATGGGCCGTGGCTGCTGTCCAGCCTGGCAGCGATCATCCTCGTGCTGATGACGCCTTGGATGGTGCGGCGCACTCCTCCGGGGGTATGGTCGCGGTTGTTGATGGTCGCGCTGCCGGCTCTGGCCATGACCGCCGTGCTTGCCGTGTCGGCGACGCGCGCCACCGATACCCTCGAGGCGGTCCAAGAGCTCACGAAACTTTGTGACGCGAACGAGAAAGAGGCTTCGCCACAAAAACAGTTGGTGAGGCTCAACGAGATGCATTCGTACATCGACAAGCTCTACAAAGAGCGGTACCAACAAATTGAAAGCGTCACCGAGTTCGAATGACCGAGCCTGCCAGCCCCAACGACACCACGAAGTGCCCCTTGTGCGGAATGCCCAACGAATGCGCCATCGCTGCGGGACGGGATCCAGAATCTTGCTGGTGCATGACCGTGACCATGAGCCCGAGCGTGCTCGCGTCGATTCCCGCCGAAGCGCAAGGGAAAGTCTGCATCTGTGCGCGGTGCGCTTCTCGGACACCGTCGGGCGCCTGAGACACTCCTAACCGGCGGCTGCGGTCGGGCCGCACGGATTGCATTGGCTCGCGAGCTCGTCGTGCTCAACTTGGATGGTCGCGTGTTGGATCCCGAACCGGTCGGCCAGGATTCGATTGGCCGCATCGATGATGCTCTGGTGGTCTGCCTCTTCGGCGATGAGCAGGTGGGTAGTCGCGATGTTCCTGCCACTAGTCAGGGACCAAACGTGGAGGTCATGGGCGTCCAGCACCCCCGGGAGCTCCCTGAGAGCGGCAATCACTTCGTCGACGGATATACCCTTCGGGACGCCTTCCATCAGGACACCGAGCGTTTCCCTAACGAGGCCCCAAGCGGAGTACAACACGAGGGTCGCGATCACGAACGATGCCGCCGGGTCGGCCCATCGCCAACCGAAGAAGTAGATCGCAGAGCCGGCGGAGATCGCGCCGATGCTGCCAAGAGTGTCGGCCATCACGTGCAGCCAGGCGCCTCGGACGTTGAGGTTGGTCTTGCGGCCCCCGCTCAGAATCCGCAGGTTCGCCAAGTTGATAGCCAAGCCGCCGCACGCGACCGCCAGCATCAAGCCGCCTTGTACCTCGGGCGGAGCGGAGAGACGCTCCCAAGCCTCCCGGGCGATCAACACGGCGAGGGTAAGAAGGGCGGCGCCGTTAGCAAGCGCCGCCAGGATCTCGGCCCGGTGAAATCCGTAGGTTCGCTGCGTCGTCGCCGGGCGCTGCGCGAGCGTGACCGCCACAAGGCAAAGTCCAAGGGCAGCGGCATCCGAAAACATGTGACCCGCGTCCGCGAGCAGTGCCAGCGAATTGGCGGCGAGCCCGCCCACCACCTCAGCAACCATGTACGTCGCGGTCAGGACGAGCGCGGTGGTCAGCCGCCTTCGATTTCCGGTGACTTCGGCGGCCGTTGCGTGATGGTGGTGATGCTGATGCCCCATCTGGATAGCCTGCTTACCACGCCGCCGGGCGTGGGGCGATTCAGCGGCAGTTCGCTGTAGTGGTTTGCCGAACGGTGTAGTAGAAAATCGGCCTCGGGGTGGTGCCCACGACGCCGTAACGCTAGGAGGAGCCCTATGAGTGACGACAAGAAGGTTTTCAACTACGACGGTGCGGAGGCCGACGTCCACTGGGATGGAAGACTCTGCATTCACATCGGGGAGTGCGGTCGCGCCAAGAACGATCTGTTCGTCGGTGGGCGGCAACCGTGGTGCCAGCCCGACCTCGTGAGCCCCGACGAGGTAGGCGATGTGGTCAATCGGTGCCCGACCGGTGCGCTGACCTACGAGCGTAAGGACGGCGGCGAGGAGGAGACCGCCGATGCCGAGAACGTGGTTTCGGTGATGTACAATGGCCCCCTTTACGTCCGAGGCGACCTCGAGGTTGACGGCGCGGCCGAGGACATGTCCGGCGTACGCTTCCGAGCCGCGCTTTGCCGCTGCGGGCAATCGAAGAACAAGCCGTTCTGCGACAACAGCCACGAGGATGCTGGCTTCAAAGACTACGGAGCGATCGGGGACAGCGGGGAAGGGTTCGAGACCCCAGGCGGAACACTCAAGGTCGGTCGCGCGCCGAACGGGCCGCTCCTGCTCAGCGGCAACTTCACCATCGTTGCCGCGAGCGGCCGAAAAGCATGGACGGGCAAGAAGGCCGCGCTCTGTCGCTGCGGGCAGTCGCAGAACAAGCCCTTTTGCGACGGCGCGCACAAGGAAGCGGGCTTCGAAGCGGAGTAAGGATGACCTTCTCGACGATGATGGATCGGCCGCTCCTGATCTCGGACTTGTTCGAGCATGGGCGGCGCCTGTACGCGAACAGCCGGGTAATCACGGTGGGCGAGGGCGGTGACCGGATCAGCACCTACGCGGAAGTTGGGGTTCGCACCGAGCAGCTAGCCAAGGCACTGATCAAGCTGGGTGTGGAGCGCGAAGACCGCGTCGGCACCTTCTGTTGGAACAGCCAGGAGCACCTGGAGGCCTACTTCGCGATCTCTTCGATGGGCGCGGTCATGCACACGCTCAACATCCGGCTGTTTGCGGAGCAGCTCGCGTTCGTGATCAATCACGCCAAAGACAAGGTCATCATCGTCGACGACACGCTCGTCCCGTTGCTAGCTCAGGTCGTCAAAGAGCTCGGGACCGTGGAGCACATCATCGTCGTGGGCAGCGGCGACGACGCGCCGTTACGCGAGGCGCCCCAAGCGGCGCTCCACCGATACGAAGAGCTCTTGTCGGCAGAGTCGCCCGGCATTGATTGGCCGGTGCTCGATGAGCGCGCGCCCGCCTCGATGGCATACACCAGCGGTACGACCGGTGATCCCAAAGGCGTGGTCTACAGCCACCGTTCGACGGTGTTGCACTCGTACGGCATCACCTCGGGTGCGGTCACCGGCCTCAATGAACGCGACATGGTCCTCACCATCGTACCGATGTTCCACGCGAACTGCTGGGGGTTGCCCTACGCAGGGTGGCAGGTCGGCACGGACTTCCTTCAGCCGACGCGGTTTCTTCAACCCGAGCCGTTGGTGGCCATGATCGAACGTCATCGACCGACGTTTGCCGGTGCGGTCCCGAGCATTTGGACCGGCGTTCTCAACTATGGCGAGGGCAAGGACATCGATCTGTCGTCGTTCCGCTTGGTCATCTGCGGCGGTTCGGCTGTTCCCGAGTCGTTGATGCGAGCCTTCGAAGACCGTTACGGCGTCACTATCTTGCAGCTCTGGGGAATGACTGAAACGAGCCCACTTGGTTCGATCGCCTCGGTTCCTCCCGGCGTCGAAGGCGAGGACGCTTGGAAGTATCGAGTCCGGACCGGCCGACCGGTGGCCGGCGTGGAGCTCCGAATCGTCGACGATCAAGGACTGCAGCTGCCCTGGGATGGGGAGTCGGTCGGCGAGATCGAAGCGCGTGGTCCTTGGGTGACCGGCAGCTACTACGGTGTCGACGCTGCCGAGAAGTTCCACGACGGCTGGCTGCGTACGGGGGACGTCGGCTTCATCGACGAGAGCGGCTACGCGCAGATCACCGATCGCTCGAAAGATGTCATCAAGTCCGGCGGTGAATGGATTTCTTCGGTTGAGCTCGAGAACGAGATCATCGGGCATCCCGAGGTCGCGGAGGCGGCCGTGGTCGGCATCCCCGACGAGAAATGGGACGAGCGCCCTCTCGCTTGCGTCGTCCGAAAAGAGGGCAGCACGATTGGCCCCGAAGACCTCCGCGCCTACCTCGAGGACAAAGTCGTCAAGTGGTGGCTCCCCGAACGCTGGACCTTCATCGACGAAATCCCAAAAACCAGCGTCGGCAAGTTCGATAAGAAGGTCCTTCGGAGCCAACACGCAGCTGGTGAGCTGACGGTGATCGACAGCTGAGGCCAAGCGGTGGGAGGGGTGATTGCCTGGTTTGGTTTGGTTACACCGCCCAGTTTAGTTATACCGCCCGCCCACCCCCACCCGTAGTTGCAGTATCACTCTCACGCGAGTGAGCAGCGTGCCTCCGCGCCCTGCGCTTTGCTTGGGCTTGGCGGCGCCTCGCGCCGGGCTTCGCCCTTCGGGCTCGCGCTACCGCCTGCCGAAGGGGTACAG
>Ga0209456_10000935_pt1 | contig 14676 bp, 19 predicted proteins | sample COG_11_FD_184755 | JGI IMG/M metagenome (GOLD analysis project Ga0209456, IMG submission 184755) | Pelagic marine sediment microbial communities from the LTER site Helgoland, North Sea, for post-phytoplankton bloom and carbon turnover... | ecosystem: Environmental > Aquatic > Marine > Neritic...
CGAACCTGCGCCCGTTCACTGTGGAGAGGTTCCTCCCGCATGGCCGGTTGGGCCCAGAGGTGGAGTGTGTCGAGCTGCTGATCCGAACCCATCCAGATTGCCACGTGCCCAAAGTGACCGGGGATGAGCAGGTCGGTGAGCCGGAAGGGCGTCTTCTCGAGCAAGAGATCGAGCGGCTGCAGAAGACCGAGCAAGTGCTCTGTTACTGCCGGTTTCCTCCAGAGCTTCCCCTTGCGCACTTCCACGAGCCCGATGCCGTTGCCGAACGCCTTGCTGATCGCCCCCACTGTCTGTTCACCCAGCCCTCGGAGTTCGTCGAGGAAGCGGGTTCGGCGCACGCGCCACTCGGTCGGGAGCCCGTCTCTCAGCGAGGCGTCCTGGGCAAAGCGATAGGCAACGCTCGTCTCGACCTCGCTGCGCAGCCGGTTCGACCTATCGTCCGTTGGGGCCAACTCGTCGTCCCCCCGCCGCCACGCATCACACAGGGCGCGCAGCGTCCGGCGCGTCTCCGGCTCGTTCAACGCCTCGATGATCTTCCACAGGGCGTCTTCTTCGATGCCATAGCCAAAGGTAGGATGCGCCACGAGGCGCCGCAGGCGATCGTCCTTGATGAGGGTGAGCAGCGACAGATAGTTGTCGTACAGCGTCAGACCCGCAATGAGCGAGATCGACAGGGCCTGGTAGCGCAGGAGAGGTTCGACGTCGACTGGTGCGCCGGATTCCGCCAACGGTGCGAAGCGCTTTGCCAGGTCAGTGAGGCGATCCTGGAGTTTCAGGTAACGGCGCCGACCGTCATCGAGTTGACGCAGCGAGCCTGGCGGCAATGGCGCATCTTTGCCGATGCGGTCGTATCTGTCACGAAATCTGGAGATCTCGATCTGTGTCGCATGACTGACCTCCACCAAAGGCTCGAGCTCGGCGATTGTCGCGTCAACCGTGCCACGGCAAAGCGTCACGACCTACCTTCCGCTAATGAAGAACAGCGCCTCGAACGGTTGGGCTTCATATCCAATCCTCTATCGATCAGTCTTCGGGCTCTCCCTGCCAAAGCATTTCGTAACCGATTTCGTAGGTCTCAGAAGCATAGGCCGCCAGTTGATCGAATTTCGCCTTGAAGGTTTCGTCTGCGTGGGATTTTTCGTGCTGGTCAAATGACTGCCAGTAGGTGACGATGGCAATATGGTCTTCGGTTTGCCGCCTGGAAGCTATCGAGCCTTCATCGGATACGAATCCACTGAAATTGTACACCTGGCCGCCAATGAATCCCCCTTTATCGTCACCGTAGGTTTCCTTGACGACATTACAGAGTTCCCCGAGCGTAAGCTCGACGTCATCGACTGTTACGCCCTCCTTGAGTTTTACCACGTTGTAAAGCATCACACAGCCAAACGGAACGGTGAGTGGACCAAACATAAAGCCTCCTTGATCGGAATTTCATAGTTGAATAGATCGGTTGGTTTCGTCGACGACCCGTTGCGACGAAAACGCGCATAATAGGTTCATGAGCTAGCCTCTACGGCGCAATTGGCCGCGAAGTTTCTCGATGCGGTCCAGCAGGTCCAGCGCCAGTGCGGCACCCGGCAGGTTGATGCCCAGATCGCGCTGAAGGTGTACAACTGTCAAGGTACGGTGGACGCTGCTGTAGGGGAGCCGCGGTTCATCCCGCCCACCTTCGAGGGGATCGAGTATGCCTTCCTCGATCAGTTGTTCAACCATGTCCTGCTCGATAGAGCAGACATTGCACAGCTCGACCACCGTGATCTCCGTCGTCTCGTCGAAAATCTCGCCAGTCAGTTCTTTCTCGTCGCGTCTAACCATAGTTCGGAATCCTCAGAGATCGGCCCGCGGATTGAAAGGCATCTCTTTTGACATTGTCTCGTACACCGCCTTGGCTTCCTCGCCTTCTGCAGGCGGCAGCCGTACATCGAGTACGACGTAAAGATCCCCAGGCGATTTCGCCGGGATACCTTTGCCCTTCAACCGCAGCTTGCTGCCTTGGTTGGAACCGGCGGGTATCTTCAATACCAGCTTGCCCGACGGGGTCGGCACCGTAACGCTGGCGCCAAGCGCTGCTTCCCACGGCGTAACCGGCAGGTTCATATAAACGTCGGTCCCGTCGACCCGGTACACATCGTCCGGCCTGAACTCGACCTCGAGAAACAGGTCGCCTGGCTTGCCTTCACCGATGCCCGGGCCGCCCTGCCCAGCCAACCTGATCTTCTGCCCTTCGCGGACGCCTTTGGGGATCTTCACGTTCAGCGCTTTTTCCTTCAACTGGATGCGGCCGTCTTCGGTCAATTCAGGCACACGCAGCGTCATTGACCGCTGCGCGCCGTGGTAGCTGTCGTGAAGATCGACCGATACCCGTGCATGGCGATCCTCCCCATGCATATGAAATTCCCGTCGACCCGTGTTCGGGCCGCCAGCCTGCTCCTGTCGAAACAGGTTTTCGAAAAAATCGCTGTATTGCGCGCCGCCGTAGCCGCCATAACCCTGGTCGCCAGTGCTATCCGCGCCCGGCCCTCTGAATTCGAAACCCTCGTCCCAGCCGGGCGGCGGATGGAAATCCTGGCCAGCTTTCCAATTGGCGCCGAACTGATCGTAAGCGGCGCGCTTGTCCGGGTCCTTCAGCACTTCATAGGCTTCGCCGACCTCCTTGAAACGCGCCTCCGCGTCGCCGTGCTCGCTGACGTCCGGGTGATATTTGCGCGCCAGCTTACGATAGGCACGCTTTATCTCGTCTTGTGTCGCCTCCCGCGCCACGCCCATGGTTTCGTAGTAGTCCTTGAATTCCATTGTCTACTGAATCTAAGGTTTGAGTTGTTCGATTTGTCGGGGATTTTACTTCAGCCCCAGGTTCTGGCGGTTTCTTGCCGGGTGTGGGGACTATCCAGCTGGCCTCAGCCGGTGTAGCCAACGGGGTTCATCAACCCAGATACTGTCATCCCGGGATAGGCGCAGCATCAGCTCATCCGTGAGCTTGGCTGCCATTCCGTCCCGCGCCGCGGCGTCCATGTCGGCTGGTGCGAGTTCTTCCTGACCTGCGTGCTCCGCAGCGTTGATGTTCGGCGAAATACGCATGATCAGGGCCGCCACACTGTCCTCGATATAAACGTTTGGGGTTGATCCGTGACCATGGACATATGCACCCGCGTCAAGCGCCTGGCTCGTCCTGAACCAGGTGATGTCCCCGTTGAGCGGATCGGGTTGGTAAGCGCCGTATTTCAACATAGCGTCCCTTACTCCTCAAAGCTGGCGACGTTGATTGCACCGTCTTCGTCGACGATCTCCACTGCCGTCAGCGCCAGGTGCAGATTGCTATGCTTTCCCAATCTCATTAGTTTTTCTATCCGGCATGCCGGCGCGATTTCGCGAGCCGAACCGAGACTCGAAGTTACGCGTCCACTTCGGATTTTACCGAGCTAATGGCGGCCTGCAGCTTTTCCTCCTGCTCGTGGGTCAAAGATGTCTGCAGGACCTTGCCGCCGGTACCCTCCAGTTCAGCGAGTACTTTATCCGGCGTTGCTTTACGGCACAATATAAACAATGCGGATGTGCCGTTGTTGAAACCACCGGCGATCTCCTTCATGAATTTGTCGTTGATTCCGACATCGGTCAGGGCGCCGCTCACAGCTCCCGCTGTCGCACCTGCCGCCATGCCCAGCAGAGGATTCAGAAATATCAGTCCGACAAGTGTACCCCAGAAGCCTCCAGACACTGCCCCTTTCGCCGTCAGATGGTGGATCTGATTCAGCTTGACTTTTCCTTTCTCATCCTTCACCGCAACGACGGCATCTTCCAGGTCGACAAGGTATTCCTGCTGCATCTTCTTCAGTTTGAGCCGAACTTCCTCGGCGGTGTACATATCGTTGTATTCGATTACGACAAGATCGGCCATGGCCATCCTCCTCTTTCATTACTGATTGTCAATTTCTCTGCTCTGGTCAATAAGCTATCCAAAACCAGAAGGCGCTCCCGGTGGTGAACTCGTTCATCCTCGCGAGGGGGAGCGCCTTACCGTCAGATGAGATCAGGCAATGGATGATTCGTACGCATCACGGATCGCCTGTTCCGTTGCGGCATCCACCGCCGCCTCGGCAATCACACCGTCCTCGTAGGCCTGGACCGAAGCCAGGGCTGAAGCCGCTACGCCGTCGGGCACGAGCACGATCAACGCGGACGAATCGGGCGCGAGGTTGCTGCCGAGCGACTTCAGGAAATCCTTGTCGATCCCGTCGAGCGGCGCCGGGTCTGCCGTGGAACCGATTGCACCGCCGGTCGCGGCGCCAATCGCGGCCCCGACACCCGGCGCGAAGACCAGCAGCCCAGCCAGGAAACCGGTCATGCCGCCCAGAAGAGCGCCTGTGGCGGCCGCCTCGTGCGCCTGGTGGACCCGGACCTTGCCGTGCCGATTTACCGTCAGTGCCACGGCGGCCTGGTTGACCGGGGGGCCCCAATCGAGTTCGAGATCTTCGAGTTCGGAAAGGACTTGCGTGGCACGGTGCTTGTCAGAAAAGGTTGAGGTAATAAGTTGCATGAGAAGTCTCCTGAAATATTTGAGGTTAGTTTGTATCGATAAAAAAAACCGCGGCATTTTACTTCGACCACGCCGCGTTATCTACCCTAATTCGGCCAATCCCGAACTCGGTTTCAATCCAATGCCTGAAGCGCCTCATAGTTCACATCCACAGATATTCCTGGTCCTCATCAACCTTTTCCGATGTAATTCGATCGGTCCCGAGATAGTCAATCTCAAACCGGGAAAATTCCAGCTGCAATAGGATAGTGGCTGACGAATAACGTACCCGGCCATCGATCATTAAACTGCGGTCTTTGGATCGATCCTGACTAGCCAATAAGGTCAAGTGCTTTATCGTAAGATTCCACTGCGCTGTCATAATGGCTCTGACCTATGTCAGGGCGACCGTCAGCGAAGGCCTTGATACTTTTATTCAGCTCCGAGTTTCCCTTGTCAAGCTCCTTTCCCGCATCTTTATAAGCGTCATCCTCCGCCTTGGCGGCATGGTCCAGGGCTGCACCAAAATCATTCAAGGTGTCGTTGAGGTGACGTGCCGCACTGTCTTCCTTGCCCTTGGAAATTGCAGTACCGGCTTTTGCCCCGGTAGCGAATAGGTAGCTTGCGGCCACATCGACAACAGCACAGCAATCCGACCGCAAGGCGCTCACGCTGCAAGCGGTGCTCGCATGGATTGGGGCTGATTCCGGCGGTCTCCACACCGGTCAGGTTGGCTGAGTCTGGTCCGCAGGCTGGGACTTGTGACCGTGTCTGAACAGTGCCGATGCCAGTTTGGCCGCCAGTGATACGAATATGCCAATACTGATGAAAGCGTAAACGATGGTGAATAGTTTCGATAAAGGGGTTGTCGGCGCCAGATCACCGTAGCCGATCGTGGTCATCGTCATGACACAAAAATAGAGAGAATCGAGCACGTTCCACTCCTCGGCATAGAAGTAAAACAGAGTCCCGATCAACAACAAGACGATCGTCATGACAGCCATAGCTCGAAATTCCTCATCGCCGGCTGCGCGATATATCGACACTAAAAGTTTACCTATGGTTACCAGGAAACTGACCATGATAATTACCTGCTGTTGTGATGAATCTTACTGATTGGTTAATGCAGTCCATACCCCTTCCAGCGCCCGAACGCTGGGTTGCACACAAGCTCCATTATTCGGCGCATAGCGCAATGCGGGATACCGGGCAAATCCTTGTTATACATAGCCTTTGCGGGTGCGCTTAGCCTGCTGACGAGAAATCCGGACTAGATCAGTGACTCGGCCAAACGCTCCAGCATGTCGTGGAGCGAAAATGCCGTCAGCGTCAGCGGCAGGAACGGCAGCACCAGTATCCCGGCGACCGTCACCAGATTCCGCAGGGTCGCGGGTACGGGTCGCATCGAGCGCACATTGTCGTAGGTCGCAGTGTAGTCCGCTATCACCGAGGGGTCCGCCGAATCCAGCAACTTTTGTCCCGCTACATCGCCGCTCTCACTGCTCCATTTTTCATGGAACGCTTCCGACAACCCGTTCCCGAGGGAGCCGTATTCGTCGAGCCCCGACCGGCGTGCGGTGAACAATTGCTCGCTGAAAAAAAGCAGCGGTGCATAGATCGTGACGATGAAGCCCACGACGAGGACGGCGATCTCGGGCACCACGTCGCGGAGAGTTTCAGCTCCCGACAAGATGTCGTGGGCGAGCGTCGATGAAGCAACGGTCGTGAACGCGATAAAAACCGCCACGAAAGACTGTTGTGCCATGCCGAGGTACCCGAGGCCGCCGGCGAGGTCCGGGTGGGTGGGCCGAAGCACCAGCGGCAGCCGCGACACCCGATACAGAAACGCGGCCCAGATCATAAATCTCCACATCCAGCGGAACAAGATGACCTGGAACATCGGACCGCTGATCAAAAGGTACCACCAGCCCGCCGCAGTGAATCGCGTCCATCCTTCCTGTGCATCCCACATCCACGACGTGGCCGCGGCCGCCGAGGCTGAATCGCCATATCCCGGTTTGAACAGCCAGGTTATGAGCAAGGCCAATACGACGATCGTGATATCGGGCCAGATCGAATCCCGTGCGCGGTGCAATTTGTCCAGTGCAGCCCCGAGATGCTCCCGATCTGCTTCGGGTACGATACCGGAATTCTGAAAATTCCGGACCACGACGCTGGTTACGGGGTCGATCATGAGATCCGCCGCCAGCAACAGGGGAATGGCTATCAGGAATCGAACCTGCGGAACGATGTCCGAAACGAACGGGTGGGTAACGTCGTTGCCGCTGAAACTCCCCGCCGCGAGTGACAGTATTGTCAACGGCAGCCAAATCAGCCCGAGCGCGATCGCAATCTGGGTCGGGATGGAAAAATCCTTTGACTCCGGGCCGCGCATCCAGCGCTGTATCAGGCTCATCAGCCCACCCGACGAAAGACGGAAATGGCTCGGCGGGCGGCCGGAACTATTCACTGTGCCGCTCCTACCAGGGGAGAAATCCGGGCCCCATCAGCCGGGTGTCATTACCGGACAGGTGTTTGCCTTTCACCGCGATGTGGGTGACTTTTCTGGTGACGGGATTGATGACGACATTGGTGCTCCTGCCCACCGGGCCGTCGGTACACTCCACTTTGGCATTGATCGGGATATCTTTCATCTTCCCTCTTCGTTCAAACTAAGTTCAAGGCGACAGGAAGACGGCCGCGTTGCCCACGTTCGCCGAATGTACGGACCGGGAGCGCCGGCAGCCTTTGGGGTGGTCCGGCGTCCCCAGTCCGCGCCGTCATTTTTCAACAGCGTCGATGTCAGTTCGGTCCAGGCGTGATTCATCAGATGACCAGGGAACCAGCGGCGTTCAGAATCTTCTAGCGCTGCAAATGCACGGATCTATTAATATCGTCCCGGACATCAATCATTGCCGAATTCGTAACCGTGGCAATGTGATACTGTGGCCGATCCAGTACCACCACCAGCGTGAGGACCACCGAAAAAGCGAACGACGCCAGGATGGGAATGAGAAGCACTCGGCGTTCTCCTGACACGCCGGAATCTAGTTTGTCTCGATGCTACTAGGTTAGGGTGTAATCGTATATGCAGTTTTCGCAAGAATATAATGTCATCATTTCTTTCAACTTGCATACTGACCCAATCCGGCGCCGGGCATGGGCTGGGGCTCAGTGCGGATTGGAAGGAAATTTGGAAACAATTGGTGATTTTCACAATGTTAGGGTGTAACCTTTGGACACTGGGCCAATATCGGACTTGAAGCAGGTCAATTTACAACGCCGAGGGCCGAACCAAAATACGACCATGGTGAACAAGCCGACCACAGCATGCGTCACCACGACCGACGTGGATCAACTTGCGCAAAACGTCCAACCCTGGGATGTCAAATTTACGCAGTTGGCGCTCGGAAAGTTCCACGGACTTTGTGAGGTGGTAGAGCTTGACGGCCTGATAATCTATCGGGAACGTTGGACGCACCGCGTACTGGCAACTGGTGCTCCGCCGCCTGGTTACGTCATGCTGGGTTACGCTGAAAACGTCTCTTGGTGTGGCAAACTACTCGAGCCCGAATGCCTCGCCTTCGCCACTGCCGGCTCAGAGCTCGGCTTTACGACTCCGGATCATTCCGATCATGCCATCGTACTCATACCGGAACGCAATTTCAATCGCTCACTCGGGAATACTGCCGTGGGAACGCTGGTCGCCGGGACGCGGTTTCGACAGCAGTTCACGAACTGGGTGCGGCGCTGTGTGGCGCACCCTCAGCTCCTGAGCAATCCTCACAACGCCAGGGCCTTCGAATCCCGATTGCTGCAGCTGTTCGAGCAGCGCCCAGACCCCACATCCACCTTCGGTGACCGGCCGGGTGGTTCCGTCAATTGGAAGACCGTGCTAGACGCACTGGAGATTCTGGACGCATCGGATCACCCCGTCTTCTCCATGTCGGAACTGGCGGCGGCCGTCTGCGTGAGCCAGCGTACGCTCGAACACGCCTTCAAATGTGCGCTGGGGGTTACCCCAATCCGGTTTGACCGTTTTCGACGCCTGATGGCCGCCCACCGGCAACTCCGCGATGCAGATCCCGATTCACCGTTGACCGTCGCCGATATTGCCGGTCGCAACGGCTTCACCGAGTTTGGGCGATTCTCGGTGCAATATCGTGAGTTTTTCAGCCAAAAACCGTCCGAGACGTTGAAAACACATGGAACCGCGCCCAATCCGCGACTGATTGATGTCTTTACCAGACGACCGCGCTGGTACCCGGCCGCGACAAACTTCTGAACGCGCCTTGATCAAGATCCGCCGAGGCATGCTTAGCCGGAAGGCCGGCGAACCTTGACGGACGGCAGGGCTTCGACGGACGCCTTGTCCACGTTGAGCTGAACGGTATCGGTTTCGACGTATTCGGCATTCGAAGTGGGTACGGCAACCTCCCGCTTGCCCCATAGATGCCCTTTTCGCATCAGCAGGTGCGTCACGTCTCCGGTCTCTGGATAGAGCATGTGTTCATCCAGCCTGCCCACTTTCCCGTCAGTCGCAGCCACGCGCATACCGCTGAAGACCGCCAGCTCACCGGCCGGGACGTTTTGAACCTGCGTAACCTCGTACACGGTATTGTTGAACACGTACTGGGAAGCGTATGCATCTCCCGTAGGACGGGCTTTGCCGGTCATCGATTGCTGGATGAGGTGGGCTTCGAAATTATCTTATGGCTATGCACTTTTCGCAATTTGTTCGTCCTGGGTACCGACGTAGGAGCGGCGCCACCGCCGCGATCCATCGGCGCGAGGCGCGCCTCCTACAACAGATTGGATTCCCCCCGCTACGTAGGAGCGGCGCCCTCGCCGCGATCCATGGACTATAATCCGCATGCGATCAGACCATCACCGTGCGACGCACTGACATGCTGATTTCAAGCGCTGCCCAGCCCCACGCGAGGAGGCTGGACAATATTTCGATCAACCCGCAAAAGTCGAGGGCGTCATGGCTAAAAAACTGAAACTGATTCGAGAAGAGAAACTATACCGCCTCATTCCGGGGAAGAAAAAATCTAGCCGGCTCGAAGCGAGCGGTGTCGCCCTCCTCAATGACGACACCGCGCTGGTGATCTTCGACAGCCTGAATCTCATCGCGCGCATCGACCTGTCACTGGAGCCCGGCGACGGGAATCGATTGATCCCCGCCCCGAGCATCGCTGAGGGATTCGAGGACATCGCCATCGACCACGAGGGAAAACAGGTCTTCTGTATCATCGAAACCATGGAGGATACCGACGGCAAGTACCGGGGATTCGTCTCTGAATACGACCGCGAAGGAAAATTCCAGCGGTGCGAACGGCTCGAGACCGAGTTCACCAGCCCGAACAAGGGATTCGAGGGTCTGGCGTTCCTGCGCCGCGGCGGCAAGCAGATTCTCTACGCGATGTGCGAAGGAAACCTGTGCACCGATGCGAAGTCCGGCGGGGGGCGAATCCAGGCGTTCGTTCGAACCCCGGAAGGAAGCTGGGAGTGGTCCCACGAGGTCAAGCTTCCCGACAGCGCGGAGTTCGAGGACTATGCCGGGGTCAGCTATCGCGAGGGTCGGCTCGCCGTCGTCTCGCAGGCGTCCGCCAGGCTCTGGATCGGGAGCGTAGACGAGGAGGCACGGGCGTTCGTGGAAGGCTCGGGAAGCGTCTACCGTTTTCCGTCCAAAGGCTATGGCAATGTCGAAGGGATAGCATGGCTCTCCGATGACACGCTCGTGGCCGTCTCCGACAAGAAGAAGAAAGAGCAGCCAGAGGTCTGCGCCAAGAAAGACCAGTCCATCCACATTTTCAAAATCCCCAAGGCAGACTCTTAGCCAGGACATTCAGGTCCTGCTGCACGAGGCTTAGCTCAAAGGAGCACAGCGCGATCTAGGACTTGGGACTGTGCCTGAACAAGGCCGACGCCAGTTTGGCCGCCAGAGCTACAAAAATCCCTATACTGACACAGGCATAGACTATGGTGAACACTTTCGATATGTGGGTTGTGGGCGTCAGGTCGCCGGCAGCACGACGTACCGACTCCAGTAACTTCATAATCGTTAGAAAGAAACTAACCATTTAATCACCTGTTATTGAATCGCTTTACGCCACGTATCCGGCTCAACCAACCCTCGTCGGAACCGTACACAATGCCGCGTGGATCAGAGCTGGGACTCTATGGGCAGAATCTTCATCAGCCACACGGCGATCCGGGTACCCAGCCCGGCGTAGGGTTCGGATATGAACACCACTTCCTTTCCGTCCTGCAGGCCCCGCCAGCGCAAAGATTCTCTACCGTCTTCCTCGTAGTGTAGTTCGACCTTGAATGCCGCTTTCTCGATGTTCCGGTCGAATTCATCGCTGACGGGCCCGGCAGCCTCAGGTTGATCGAACAGCAGTCCTATCTCGTTGTTGATGTGCATCGAACGCTGATCGAAATTGAACGAGCCAATGAACAATATCTTCTTGTCGAACGCCATCGTCTTCGCGTGCAGTCCGAATTTGCTGAGGCTGGGCAGCCAGCTTAAGACGTGCCGTTTTTCCCTCTTCCGCGCTTCGTTCAGTTCGTAAAGGTGCACACCGCAGCGTAGCAACGGCCTGCGGTACTTCGAATAGCCCGCATGTACGGCGGGCACGTCGTTCGATGCCAGCGAATTAGTGAGCACCTCTACGCGCACCCCGTGTTCCTTGCGAGCTCGCAGAGCGCCTGCGTGGCTTTTTTCCCCGGCACGAAATAGGGCGACACGATGATCACCTCTTCAGTCGATCCCGTGATATAGGGCGCGAGCTGGGAGATCACGAGTTCCTGCCGCCAGTCCTCATCGTGCTCTTTCTTCTCCGACGAGTCACGGATGATCTTGCCGGGGCCCCAGAGCAGTTCGACGGTGCCGGCGCGCAACTCGCCGGCGAGCCCCGATTCGTCGAGGGCCTGAAGGTAACTCGCCGTACTGCTTCCGTCGAGAAAGGCGCCGAACTGGTCGCGCAGTGCCTGCAGCTCGGCGTCCGACGCTGCCGGCAGCAGCGTCGTCACCGGGTAGGCATGCTCACTGTTCCAGTATTCGTCGAACTCGCCCGACACCTGCGGCACGGCGGGGCCGACCACCAGCGCATCCCTGTCGACGAAAACGAGATCGGTTGACGCATCGAAGTACTCGTCACCGATGTTCCGCCCGCCGACGATAGCCACCTGATTGTCGACGTTGTACGACTTGCTGTGCATCCGGTAATTGACGTCCTCGAGGTTCGTCAGGAACTGCGTGGCCCTTGGCTGGCCGCGGGAAAACGGATTAAACAGCCGCACTTCGATCTGTGGGTGGACATCCATCGCCAGCCAGGTGTCCTGCCCGCCGTCGCCGTACATGTCGTCGATCAGGAGCCGCACTCGAACGCCGCGGTCCGCGGCGTCGATCATCTCCCTGATCAGCAGACGTCCCACCGTGTCCTGCTGCCATAGGTAGTACTGGGCATCGATGCTGCGCTCGGCCAGCCGCGCCAGCACCGCGCGGGCGACAAACGCGTCCGGCCCATAGCGCAGTATGCGCACACCATTTTTGCCTGGATTCGCGGCAATTGGATCCTTGAAGTGTCCACCTAGCCGGGTGTCGACGCCGTCGTCGATGACCCGGGACCGCTCCCGGCCGGAGTTTTCCGGCAATCCCGCACAGCCGCTCAGGAAAAATGCAAGAAACAAGCCGCAAAGCAACGTCTTGGGTGAACGGGTTGAGAATCGTTTCGTTGTTTCCACTTGAGGTATGCCGATCTTGTCCATGTTTGCGTCTATCATTTCACCGTACCATCTGACTGCTCCGCCTCCGCAGCGGCCGCGTAATTCTGGCAGTTAATCGCTTGCTTGCTGGGCAGGATATCAACGATAGCACAGTAGGCTACTCGACGTGCTCAGAGTGACGACTAACGCACGAAGGCAGCGGTGACTGAAGAGAGTATCATTATCGCATGACCGGCGGCGCCGTATGTCGATCGCTCGTTGATTGCCAGAAGAGTTGCGGCATAGAATTGCCGAAACGTCCGCGACGAGACGGCGTTATCGTTTGTTCGCCACTACGCTCGGTTGCCTGAATCTCTTCAGCCCAAACTCAACAGCGGCATGTAACCGCGGCAACCGTCGGTTCGACACCACCGCAAATGACACAGGAGGCATTTTGGGAATCGTGAATTTCACCGGACAGCACACCGTCAATGCACGCGTCACTTCCAGCGGCAATGGCCTCAGGGTCGAACAGTTCGTCGATTTGCCCGATACCCCCGGCAATGTGGGCATCTGCCTGTCCGGCGGCGGTTCCCGTGCGATGACGGCGGGCATGGGGCAACTGCGGGCACTCAAGCAGTTGCAGCTCAACGGCAAGAGCCTGCTGGCCCAGACCCGGGCCTTGTCCACGGTATCCGGGGGATCGTGGGTGGGCCAGACGTTTACCTATCTGACCAACGCCTCCGACGACGCTTTTCTCAACCGCTACGTCGAGGATCCGGGGCGATTGGTGCCAACCCAGACGATCGGCCACGACCTCTCCGAAACGCTCGACACGCTGCCGGAGGGCAACCTGGGACGCGCCATCGACAGCGTGCTGTTCTCACCGCTGGGCCTGGGGGTGACGGCTTACATACTGTGGAAGTTCTTGTCAGTCCCCTCACACATGCTCTGGCAAACGCTGGTGGGCCTCAATATTCTGAAATCCTGCGGATTGTACGCACCGAGCGACGACATGGCGCCGGACTCGCTGTTCAGTTTCGACGAGGGGGTCCTCAAGCGAGATGTTCTTATCCCCAACCCTGGACTGGCGCAGGCGCAGAATGCGATACACCTTGTCGCGGAGGGCAGCGGACGCGAGCGCCGTCCCTTTGCCATCTGCAACTCGGCCATGTTCGTGAGCGGCGTCGACCAGGGCGACTTTCAATATCTGGCGCCGGTCCAGTCCACCGCCTTCCTTACGGGCATTATTGGGAGCCCGGGCGGAACCGACGCGAACGGGTTGACGCCGGGCGGTGGTGGTGTCACCTCCTTTGCTTTCAATTCACAACCTGAAGGCCGGGATGCCGGCCTGGTGAAGCTGGAGCAGACGCGGCAATGGGCACTGACGGACAGCATCGGTACGAGCAGCGCCTTCTATGCCGAGACGTTAATGAACCTGTTCGCCGATTGGGAACGGAATCCGGACCGCTTCTTCGACGCCGCGACGGACGTTGGCGAAGACCTCGAGCGCTGGCTGAAGGAGGTAGTCGACGATCTGGGCATCACCGACAAGCCGTTGAACAAACTGGTCGAGGGGCTCGCCCGTGTTGTGCAACGAGACAAACTACGGCGCGTGCAGAGCGTGAAGCCGGCCTTTGAGAATGCGGGAGTCACTGCCCAGGAACTCGCCGATGACTGTCATGAGATTCGTCTGGAGGGTCTGGTTCCCAGATATGGTTACTGGCCTGCGACGCATCCGGAACCTATCCAGAATTTCGAAGACACAGCCTTTGCCGATGGTGGTAATGTCGAGAACACCGGAGTCAGCGGGCTGCTCGCCTATGCGGACATCGACAACCTGATCGCCTTCGTCAACAGCGCGACGCCCATGACCCAGGGCAATCTCGGTGTGTTCGACACAAACGGCACGGAGGCACCCGGGACACGGGTCATCGTCGACAATCAGATTCCGCCGCTGTTCGGCTATCAACCTTACCAGGAGGATACTGGATATCGACTTTATGCCGGAGACGCCGATCCGGAAACGAAGGTCATGCGCTTCAACCAGGTGTTTCCGTCACAAGCGTTCGCCGAGCTGCTTTCCGGTCTCTGGGAGCACAGCGGCAATGCCCAAAATCCCGGGTCCAACCAGCGGCCCGCGGTGTGCCGCCAGACGCTGCGCGTTCAGGCCAATCCCTGGTTCGGCATCGCGGGCGGCAGGACCGTCGGCGTTCTATGGGTATACAACAATCGGGTGCGCGACTGGTACCAGCGCCTCAGTCCGGAGGTCCAGGAGATCCTGGGGGACTTCGACGATCCGGCGTCCTTTAGCGGCTTTCCGCATTACCGCACCATCGACACGGCACTGGATGCAACCCAAATCAACCTGTTGGCCAGTCTAAGCGCTTGGGTGGTCGCCGGTGAGGATAACGCCGCGTCGGTTCTCGACATGTACCGGTCCCCGG
>Ga0209456_10000936_pt1 | contig 14657 bp, 16 predicted proteins | sample COG_11_FD_184755 | JGI IMG/M metagenome (GOLD analysis project Ga0209456, IMG submission 184755) | Pelagic marine sediment microbial communities from the LTER site Helgoland, North Sea, for post-phytoplankton bloom and carbon turnover... | ecosystem: Environmental > Aquatic > Marine > Neritic...
GGTCTCGCGGATAGTATTCATGCCCTCGATCGTGCGACGCACGGCATCACCGCCCTTGTGCGCCACGTCGACCGAGTGGCGAGCCACGTCCGAGGATCGCTCGGCGTCACCGGAGACTGCCTCCACCGACGCAGCCATCCTGGCAATGGACTCGGTCGCGTCGGCCACCTGCTTGGATTGTGTCTCGCTGGCCTGGGTCAGATGGCCGGCCGTGGCCTGGGTCTGTCGCGCAGCCGCATCGATACGGATGCCGGTCTCGTTGATCGTGGTCACCAGTTCACGCAGCGCCTCGATCGCATAGTTGATCGAGTCGGCGATCGCCCCGGTGATGTCCTCGGTCACCGTCGCCTGCACCGTCAGGTCACCGTCGGCAAGGCTCCCCAATTCATCCAGCAGACGCAGAATCGCCGCCTGGTTGCGTTCGTTTTGCCGCGCCTGGTGCTCGGCGGTACGTCGCGTGTCCTCGCCTGAGAAGCTGATCGCGGTCAGCCCCAGCGCTACCAGCAACGCCGCGGCGACCAGACCCAATGGCAGCCACGGGCTGTTGAGGTCGATCGGTCCCAGCGATCCCGCGCCAGGCGTGGGCGCCGCCGCGAGTTGAGCCTGCACCTCGCGCGCGCGGCCGGCGACCGCCGCCGCGCCCTCGGTCACGCCCTCGAGGGCATCAGCGGAAGCGATCAGGGTCAGGGCGCTATCGCTCAGAGCCCGATAGGCCTGCTCCATGCCTTGCAACTCGGTCTCGCGACCGGCGGCGTTGAGCGCGGGCACCCCGGCCTGTGCGTCAGCCCCCGTGAGCGCCAATATCAGCTGACCCAGACGCATTTCGTCGTCACTCAACAGCCGTGACAGCGACACCGGATCAGGCACGCCGGCAGCCAGCGCGTTGGCGCTGACCGAGACCCGCCCGACCAGCACGCCGGCCTCGTCGAGCGCGCCCCTGGCCGCACCTCGGGCATCCACGGAAAATATCGAGGTGGCATCGAGGATAGCCGCGGCCTGTTGCGCCACGTCGGCAGCGGCAGCGCTTGCCGCAAGCACGTCCTCGCGGCTGCCGACTACCGCCACGGCGGCCCCGGACAGTGCTTCGAATGCTGCCGGCTGCAGGTCCCCGGGCAGGCGTTTGAAGGCAGACTGCCCCTCGTCGTTCAGCTCATTCAGACGAGCGAATGCGTCCGCTTCGCCGCCGCGGGCAGCGTAAGCGGCGGCCGGCATTGACGCTGCTACCCGGGCCAGTGCCCCTGTCCGCTCGGCGCCTACCCCACCCACAGCCCGGTTCTGCAGCGCGTAGTAGAGGCTGGCCCCGGCTAACACGAGCAACAGGACAAGGATCGCGCCCAACAAGGGCATGCGCCTGACGCCGGAATGCATTTCGTCCATCGTTACCTACCCGGAAGTGTCATTGTTGACCTGGTCAATTCTCATTCTCACCGGCCTGCAGGAACTGGCGGCTCTCCACCAGTCGGTTCAGATTGAACATCGGCCAGTTATCCATGTCCTGTCTGAACGCGCCCTGCAGATAACGCTCGCAGCGCAGCACGGTCTGCGGGGTCTCTTCCACGCGCTGCGCCGGCTCGAAGCGGCGAAAGCCGAACACCTCGTCCACCATCAGCCCCGCAGGCACGTCGCGGTGATTCACTACAATCAGGCGCGTGTCGCGACCTATCCGGGTGGTACCACCACCGAGGAAGGCTTTGAAATCGACCACCGGCACCAGCTGGCCGCGGACATTGGCGAGCCCCATTACCCATTCCTTGGCACCCGGGATCCTGGTGTAAGTCTCCGGGAAAACCATCACCTCGCGCACATCCTCGCGCGGCGCGACGAAATGTTCCTCAGCGAGACGGAAGGCAAGACCGACCCATTCCTCAGCACCGTGCCCGGCGCCCCCCGACGCCGCCCTGAGGCCGCGTCGCTCCATCTCCCTGAGCAGCTCGAATGGCTGGTCGCGCAGCTCGTGCAGGGAGGTGTATTGTTCGGTGCCCGCGGTCATTGACCCAGCGCAGCCTTGATCTTCTCGATCAGCTCCTGCTCGGAGACCGGCTTCACCAGATAGTCGACCGCGCCCTGGCGCAATCCCCAGATCCGATCCGTCTCATGACCCTTGGTGGTCACTATCAACACCGGTATGGCGCAGGTCTCCGGGTCCTTAGACAGCTCACGGGTCGCCTGATAGCCGTTCATGCCCGGCATCACGATGTCCATGATGATCAGGTCGGGCTTCAGCTTGCGCGCCTTCGCCAGACCCTCGCTGCCGTCAACGGCGGCGTCGGTTTCGAAACCGTTGTTCTCCAGAAAACCGCGGATGACGTGAACCTCGGTCGGCGAATCGTCGACGATCAGTACCAGAGCCATATGGCAGATCCTCCTGCGACGTCCTCAGTGAGTGGTGGCGGCTGCCGGCGCCCCAAGCTGGGTGTGAATCGCGTTGATCAACTCGTCCTTGGTGAAGGGCTTGGTCAGATATTGCTCGGACCCGACGATCCTTCCTTTGGCTCGATCGAACAACCCGTCCTTGCTGGACAACATGATCACGGGTGTCTTCTTGAACACTTTGTTGTGCTTGATCAGAGCGCAGGTCTGATAGCCATCCAGCCGCGGCATCATGATGTCAACAAAGATGATGTCCGGATGATGGTCGGCGATCTTTGACAGGGCATCAAAGCCATCGACAGCGGTAAAGACCTCACATCCCTCACGGGACAGAAGTGTCTCTGCGGTGCGGCGGATAGTCTTGCTGTCATCGATGACCAGCACCTTCAGCCCACGCAGATCCTTGGGATTGACCCTGTCCACTCCTTCCTCCTCGAGATCGAGCAATGATGTTTCCGCCGCGTCGGTCTCGGGCCCGTCCCGGGCCGGATTGACGGCACTATTCTATGGGAGGCCTTTTAACATATTGAAGCGGCAGCCGCCACGGAGCCCATCACCCTTCCGCGACAACGCCAGGCGGGGGGATGCTGCTATATTACGCAGCCCGTATTTTTCCCTTCCCGGCATCGCACGCGACCTGATCTCCCGGAGGAGACTGCATGGCCAGAAAACCGCCCCGCCTCGGCGTCGTCATGGATCCGATCGACAGCATCAAGCCGGTCAAAGACAGCACCCTGGCCATGCTTCTCGAGGCCCAGTCGCGAGGCTGGGAACTCAACTATATGGAACAGGCCGACCTGTTTGTCGAGGACGGGCACCTGCGGGCTCGGGTCCGTCGTCTCAGCGTCAGCGATGATCGCCAGGACTGGTTCCGGCTGGACGCTCCACAGCAGTCCGCACTCGGCGAGCTTGACGTGATCCTGATGCGCAAGGACCCACCCTTCGACATGGAATACGTCTACACCACCTATCTGCTGGGCCGGGCCGAGGAAGCCGGCTGTCTGGTGGTCAACCGCAGTGCGAGCCTGCGGGATGTCAGCGAGAAGGCCTACACCATGTGGTTCCCGGAGTGCTGCCCGCCGACCCTGATCACGCGGTCGATGACCGAAATGCGACGCTTTCTGCAGGAGCAGGGCGCGATCGTGGTGAAGCCGCTGGACGGCATGGGCGGCCGCTCGATCTTCGTGGTGCGGGCCGGAGACGCTAATGCCAACGTCATCTTCGAGACGCTGACCGACACCGAACACCGCTTCGCCATGGCGCAGCGCTATATCCCCGAGATCAGCACCGGCGGCGACAAACGCATTCTGCTGATCGACGGCGAACCCTACCCCCATGCGCTCGCCCGTATCCCGCCCGCCGGCGACAATCGGGGTAACCTGGCGGTAGGCGCCACCGCCGAGGGCCGCGAGCTGACCGAGCGGGACCGCTCGATCTGCGCCCGGGTCGGGCCGGTGCTGCGCGACAAGGGCATTATCTTTGCCGGCCTCGATGTCATCGGCGATTATCTCACGGAGATAAACGTAACCAGCCCCACGGGGATCAGGGAGTTGGACGGGATGTACGACGAGAATATCTGCGGCTTGTTGTTCGACGCCATTGAGGCCCGTCTGTGAGCCGGGACGCCGGGTTGGCCGGGCGCAGGCGCTATCGTCATTACTATCCGGCCGCGTTGCTGACCGCCGTCACCCTGGTCGGGGCTGGTCTGGAGGCCTGTGGCAAGACGCCGGAAGCCAGCCGAGCCCGTTTCCAGGCCATGGGCACACTGGTCGAAGTGAGCGTGTATGGCGAGGATGCGGCGACCGCTGACGCCGCCGGCGCTGAGGTGGAGGCGCTGTTTGACCAGCTGCAGCAACGCTGGGACCCCTGGGGTGACGGCGAACTTGGCCGCCTCAATGCCAAGGCAGGCGGGATCGAACCGCTGGTGGTGGATGAAGAACTGGCGCAACTGCTCGATGGCGCCGCCGCCATCAGCCGCGACAGCGAGGGCCTGTTCGATCCTGCTGTCGGCGGTCTGATCCGGATGTGGGCGTTCAGCTCCGAGGAACTGGTACCCACATCACCGCCGGACGCAGAAAAGATCCGGCAGGCAGTGGCCGCGGGCCGGCCGTTGTACGAAATCTGGCGTGCGGACACCCGGCAACTCCTGCTCGGACCCGGGACGGCGATTGATCTTGGCGGATTCGCCAAGGGCGTCGCGGTGGATATGGCCATCGACCTGCTGCGCGATCAGGGCATCGAGAACGCGATCGTCAATGCCGGGGGTGATCTTCGCGCCATCGGCCGCCACGGCGACCGCGCCTGGCGTATCGGCGTGCGCGACCCCCGTGGCGAGGGCGTGCTGGCGGCCATAGATGTGGAGGGTGATGAGAGCGTTTTCACCTCGGGTGACTACGAGCGTTACTTTATCTTCGAGGGCCGGCGCTATCACCACATCATCGACCCGAGGGACGGCTATCCGGCCCCGGGCGTGAGTTCGGCGACCGTGATCCACCAACAGGCGGCCGTGGCCGACGCCGCTGCCACCGCGCTGTTCGTGGCCGGTGTCGACGCATGGCCGCGCACTGCCGCGCGGCTCGGTGTCACTCAGGTCATGCTGGTCGAGACTTCGGGTACCATCCATATGTCACCGCAGATGGAGGATCGCACTTGGCTGATCCCGGATCCGAAGCCGGAAGTGAATATCCAGCAGATCCCCGCCCTTTGATCCGGGGCGGCGATATTCTCATCCTGCTGCTGGCGGCGGGGCTGGTCGGCGCCTCGTTCGGCGCCTTCTGGGGACCCCGTGGGGAAGGCGAGACAGCGCTGGTGACGGTGGATCGCAGCGTGCTCCGGGAATTGTCGCTGGATCAGGACGGCGTGTTTGAGATTGAGGGCCGTATCGGTCTCAGCACCGTGATGGTGGACGGCGGACGCGTGCGATTCCTGGATTCCCCCTGCCCCGGCAGATACTGTGTCCACAGCGGCTGGCTGCACCGTTCCGGAGAGGTCGCGGCCTGCCTGCCCAATGGGATCGTGGTCGAGGTGCTCGGCGGCGAGCGCGAGTTCGACGCCATCAATCTCTGAGACCATGAGCGCAAGCGGACAGATCGGGATCGATCATGCCAGGGCAGCATGCGGCAGAGATGACCGTCTTGTCGCCGGCTTCGCGGCCCTGGCCATCGCCATCCATATCCTCGAAGCGGCATTCCCCAGCCCGCTGCCCGGGGTCAAACCGGGTCTGGCCAACGTCATCACGCTTATCGTCTATCTACGCCATGGGCTGCGGCTCGCCATCTGGGTCGCGGCGATGAGAGTCCTGGTCGGCAGCCTGCTGGTCGGCACCTTTCTCAGTCCGACTTTCCTGCTCAGCGTCACCGGCGCGGTCGCCGCGCTCTCGGCGCTGGCACTGGTCGGCACCATCGGCGGTCAGCGGATCGGCCCGGTCGGGCTCAGCGTGGTCTCGTCCCTGGCCCATATGAGCGGCCAGATCAGCGTGGCCTATCTGTTGTTCATCCCGCACCCGGCCCTGCTCAAGCTGGTGCCGGTGCTGCTCACCGCGGCGCTGCTGTTCGGCATCGTCAGTGGCCTGATCGCGGCCAGCGTGCTGCAGATTCTGCGCCGCCGGGCAGCTGCGCGATGATCAGTGCCCGTCGTGCCGGCCCGAACTCGGCCATGTCCTATGCGCTTGGTATCGCGCTGGCGATCCATGTCTTGCTGATACTCGGCCTCAGTTTTAGCGCACCGGATGGCGTCGACAAGCCTGTGACCCCGGCGCTGGAGATCGTGTTGTCGTCCGACGAGCTCCCTGAGGAGCGTGTAGACGACCCAGATTATCTTGGCCGCCAGGACCAGCGTGGCAGCGGCAACACCGACGAGGAGGTGGATCCGGTATTGGAAGCGGCGCAAGAGCAGGTCAATCCGTTCGAGGCGGAAGCCGACGGCGCCGACCCCGAACCCTCCCCGGCCACCGGCAGTGAGGAGCGGGACCTGGTCACAAGCCGTGACCAGAGTCCGGACAAGGCCATCCTCGATGCGGAGCAGGAACGTCCTGCGTTGTCGCCGGGATCCCGCCAGATGCTGACCTTGACCCCGGTGGCGAGGGCCCGTGATCCCCGGGAGCGTTTCCTCACGGTCAACACCCGGCAGACCCTGTTCGCGGACTATCTCTCGTCCTGGAAAGACAAGGTCGAGCGTGTCGGCACGCTGAATTTTCCCGATGCGGCCCGCCGGCTCCGTCTTGAGGGCAGTCCGGTACTCGAGATCGCGCTGCGCGCCGATGGCTCGATCGCCGAAATTGCGGTGCGTGAGAGCTCCGGTCAGCCGGCGCTTGACGAAGCCGCCGTGCGTATCCTGCGTCTGGCCTCGCCGTTCGACCCCTTCCCAAGGGATTTGCGCGAGCATTATTCGGTGCTGCGCTTTGCCTACGAATGGCGATTCGTCGAGGGCAGACCCGCAATCTCAGGGGCCGGCGACAAGGAATCCTAGCGCCCGGGCCGGCACGAGTGCGCGCGCCGCGCCGTATATAATGGCGCCATGGCAGATTCTTATCTCACCAATCACTTCCTTATCGCCATGCCGGCCATGGGCGACCCCAATTTCGATCGCACGGTGACGTTTGTCTGCGAGCACAACGATGATGGCGCCCTGGGTCTGGTGATCAACCGGCCAATGGAACTGGCTCTGGCGGAGATCTTCTCGCAGATGTCGCTGGAGTCGAACAATGGGGAGACGAGCACGGGGCCGGTCCTGCAGGGTGGCCCGGTCCAGGTAGAACGCGGCTTCGTGATCCACGACGGCGAAAGAAAGTGGGAGTCGACGCTGGTAGTCTCGGATTCGGTCAACGTCACCACATCCCGCGATATCCTCAAGGCTATGGCTGCCGGAGATGGCCCCGCCCAGGCTCTGGTGGCGGTGGGCTATGCGGGCTGGGGCCCCGGCCAGCTGGAAGCCGAGATGGCCGCCAATGCCTGGCTGACCGTGCCTGCCAATACCGAGATTCTGTTCGACATCCCTTTCGACCAGCGCTGGCGCGCCGCAGCCGCATTGATCGGCATCGATCTTGATCTGCTCAGCACGGAGGTCGGTCACGCCTGAGGGCGTGGCCGAGCCAGGATCCCGGGTGCTGGCACTGGGCTTTGACTTCGGACGGCGCAGGATCGGCGTTGCGGTAGGCAGCCATCTCGGCGGGGCAGCCAAGCCTCTCGATGTGGTGGTCTGGCGTGGCGATCAACCGGACTGGGCGCGACTCGAAGCCCTGGTCGCCGAGTGGAAGCCGGAGCGTCTGGTGGTCGGGCTGCCCTATAATATGGACGGCTCGGAGAGCGAGTTGAGTCGCGCCGCCCGGCGCTTCGCCGGACGCCTGCAAGCCCGCTGCCGGATCAAGGTCGAATTGGTGGACGAGCGTCTCAGCTCACGGGAAGCGGAACACCGACTGAAAATGCAGCGTCGTTCCGGCGTAAAAAAAAGAAAGCTGACGGCTGCCGACGTGGATCGGGAGGCGGCAGCGGTAATCCTGCAGGGCTGGCTGGACAACTCCGGCCAACAAGGAGCCGGGGAATGATCTCTCAGTTCGACCAGTCGGGCCGCTTGCGCCACCTGATCACCCTCAAAGATCTCGAGCGGACACAGATCACGGATCTGCTCGATCGCGCGGAGACCTTCCTGCGGCCAGCCGGCGATCTGCCGGCGCGCAACAAGGCCCTGGCGGGCCGTACCGTGGCTAATCTGTTCTTCGAGCCCAGCACGCGTACCCGAGCGTCATTCGAGCTGGCCGCGCGGCGCCTCGGGGCCGACGTGCTCAGCCTGGACGTCAGCACGTCCTCCCGGGCCAAGGGCGAAAGTCTTCTGGACACCATCTACACCCTGCAGGCCATGCAGTGTGACATCTTCGTGGTGCGGGATGCCCAGGCCGGGATACCGGAATTTATCGTCGAGCACGTCGCGCCCCACGTGCGCATTTTGAATGCGGGTGAGTCACACCTGAACCACCCGACCCAGGGCCTGCTGGACATGCTGACGATCCGGCGCCACAAGGGCGGGTTCGACCAGCTGGTGGTGACCATCATCGGCGACATCCACCATTCACGGGTGGCGCGGTCGGCGTCCCATGCGCTGAGTGCGCTGGGCGTCGGCGAATTGCGGCTGGTAGCGCCGGAACATCTGCGACCCGATGCCAGGGATTTCCCCGACGCGGCGATCGTCGACGACGTGGACCGGGCGATTGCCGGCGCCGACGTGGTGATGGCCCTGCGCATACAGAAAGAGAGGATGTCGGAAACCGCGGTGCCGGACCCGGCTGAGTATTTCCGTCTTTTCGGCCTCGATCCCAGGCGACTGAGCCTGGCCAAGCCGGATGCCATCATCATGCATCCGGGTCCGATGAACCGCAATGTCGAGATCGCGCCCGAGATCGCCGACGGCGCGCAGTCAGTGATCGAAGAACAGGTCACCAACGGCGTGGCCGTGCGCATGGCGGTAATGGAAGCCGTGATGGCGGTCTGATTCCCGGCAATGACTATAATGGCCGTGCCCCCGACGGCTGACCGGCGCAACCGAATTGAGCAAAGCAAACCGCAACACCATCCTGCTGGAGGACGCCGAAGTCCTGCACCAGGCCGTTCATCCGGCGGATCAGTTCATATTGACCGTGCGCTCACCACGCTGCGCGGCGGTCGCCGAAGCCGGCAGCTTTGCCCATTTGAGCTGCGACCCGGCGCTGCCGATGCGGCGCCCACTTTCGATCATGCGCGCCGATCCGGAACAGGGCACGCTGGAATTCCTCTACAAGATCGTCGGCGACGGCTTGCGCCTGCTCGCGAACAAGCGGCCCGGGGACCGGCTCAGCCTGCTCGGACCGATCGGTCAGGGATTTCGTCTGGACCCGGCCCGGCGGCGACCGTTGTTGATCGGTGGCGGCGTCGGCATCCCGCCGATGATCTTTCTCGCCGACACCCTGCGCCAGGACCGGGAACACGAGTGGCAACCCCTGGTGCTGATGGGATCCGAAGTGCCGTTCCCGTTCGTCACCAGAGCGGCCGCGATCCCGGTACCCGGCATCCCGGCCGCGGCGGACCACGCGCTCGCCATACTCGAGGACTGGGGGATACCGAGCCGTCTGGCCAGTGCCGCCGACCTGCCCGGCTGTTATCCGGGATACGTCACCGAGCTGGCTCGCGAATGGCTTGCCACCCTCAGCGACGAGACCCGGGCTGAGGTCGTGATCTACGCCTGCGGCCCTACGCCGATGCTGGAAGCCGCGACCCGCGTGGCCCAGGCATTCGACCTGCCCTGCCAGGTATCACTTGAGGAGTATATGGCCTGCGCGGTCGGCGGCTGTGCCGGCTGCGCGGTCCCGGTACATACCGCGCAAGGGCTGGCGATGAAACGCGTTTGCGTCGACGGCCCGGTGTTTGACGCCGACGAGATCTTCCCGCCGGCGGCCTGAGCGCGTCTGTCAGCCGAAGTTGATCTTGGCTTCCAGATCAGTCGAGGAATCGGCGTTGGAAAGAGCGACCTCGAGATCGATCAGCCCTTCCTTGTACAGATGGTAGAGCGACGCGTCGAAGCTCTGCATGCCCTCTTCGTTGCTCTCTTGCAGTGCCTCCTTGATGCTGCTGACATCCCCCTTCATGGTCAGATCCGCCACATGCGGCGTGTTGAGCAACACTTCGACCGCCGGCAGCCGCCTGCCGTTGCGCCCGATGACCAGCCGCTGGGCGATGACGGCGCGGAGATAATGGGCCAGATCCATAAAGATCTGGCGGTGCTGGCTCTGGGGGAACAGATTGATAATCCGGTCCATGGTCTCGGCAGCGTTGTTGGCATGTAAGGTCGCAATGCACAGGTGGCCGGTTCCGGCCAGAGTAACTGCGGCCTGCATCGTCTCCCGATCGCGGATTTCCCCGATCAGCACCACGTCCGGCGCCTCACGCATCGCGCTCTTCAGCGCCCTGTTGTAGGACAGGGTGTCGAGACCCAGTTCCCGCTGATTGACGATCGATTTCTTGTTGGTATGGAGGAACTCGATCGGCTCCTCGATCGTCAGGATATGGTTGGCGGTGTTCTCGTTGCGATGATCGATCATCGCCGCCAGCGTCGTGGATTTGCCGGATCCGGTGGCACCCACCATCAACACCAGACCGCGTTTGGCCATCGACAGACTTTCCAGTATCGGCGGCAGATTCAGCTCCGGGAGCCGGGGCACGTTCAGGGTGACGTAGCGCAGCACCATGGCGATGTTGCCACGCTGGTAAAACACGTTGGCCCGGAAGCGGCCGAGACCGGGCTCCGAAATAGCGAAATCCAGCTCCAGGTCCCGGTCCAGGAGATCGGTCTGCGGACCGGTCATGATGCCGACCGCCGCATCCCGGACCTGATCGACGGTCAGCAGTTCTTTACCGAGTGACATGATGCGACCCTCGATCTTGATCTTGATCGGGGCCTTGGGCGTAAAGAACAGGTCCGAGGCGTTCTTCTCGGCCATGAGCTTGAGCAGCGGTTTGAGATTCATGGGTTAGTGCGCGTTCCCTGCTGATGAATGCCGGCCGCGAGCGAGGCTCAGCTGCCGACCCCGAAATAGCCGCCCTTGTCGTCTTCTTCGATCACCTCGAACTCATCGGACTCGACCTCCTTGGCGCCGCGCTTGCTCTCCAGCTTGATGCGCAGCCGCACCTCGTTCATGGAGTCGGCGTTACGCATCGCTTCGTCGTAGGAAATCATCCCCTGCTCGTAGAGATCGAACAGCGACTGATCGAAGGTGCGCATGCCCAGGCGCGTGGACTTGGCCATCACTTCCTTGATCTGGGCGACCTCGCCCTTAAAGATCAGATCGGCGATCAGCGGCGAATTCAACATGATCTCCATCGCCGCGACCCGGCCGGTGCCGCTCTCGCGCGGCAGCAGCCGCTGGGACACCAGGGCCTTCATATTCAGCGACATATCCATAAGTAACTGGTCGCGTTTCGCCTCGGGGAAGAAGTTGATGATGCGATCCAGCGCCTGGTTAGCGCTGTTCGCATGCAGCGTGGCCAGACAGAGATGGCCGGTCTCGGCGAATTGAATGCCGTATTCCATGGTTTCGCGATCGCGGATCTCGCCGATCAGGATCACATCCGGCGCCTGACGCAGCGTATTCTTCAGCGCCACGTGCCAACCTTCGGTATCGACGCCGATCTCACGTTGGGTGATGACACAGCCCTTGTGCTCGTGCACGTACTCGATCGGATCTTCGATCGTGATGATGTGGCCATGGGTAGCCGCATTGCGATGACCAACCATGGCCGCCAGGGTGGTCGACTTACCGGTACCGGTGCCGCCGACCAGGATGACCAGCCCCCGCTTGGCCATCACGATATCCTTGAGGATGACCGGCAGCTCCATCTCCTCGATGGTCGGGATCTCGGTGTTGATAGTCCTGCACACGCAACCGACCTGGCCCTGCTGGATAAATGCGCTGACGCGGAAACGACCGATGTTCGTCGGCGCGATCGCAAAGTTGCATTCCTTTTCGGCGTCGAAAGCCTTGGTCTGGCGGTCGTTCATGATCGAACGCACCAGCACGCTGCTCTGTTGCGCGGTCAACGGCGTGTCGGTGACCGGCCTGATCTCACCATCGACCTTGATCGCGGGGGGAAACCCGGCGGTGATGAATAAGTCTGAACCGTCGACCTTGATCATCCGGCGCAGGAAATCCTGCATCAATCGAATTGCCTGGTCTCTATTCATGTCGATCTCCCGGGATCGGTAATCCGTTTGGCCCTGCCCGCCCGTAGCCCGTAGCCCGCGTCTCGGCAGCCGGCAATTAGCGCAAGCCTAGAACGTTTCTTTGTTGGCCGCTTTGTAGCGGGCTTCCTCGCGGCTGACGACACCCTTGGCCAGCAGATCCTGCAGACACTGGTCCAGGGTCTGCATACCCGTTGCCTGGCCGGTCTGGATGGCCGAGTACATCTGCGCGATCTTGCCTTCTCTGATCAGGTTACGGATCGCGGCGGTACCGATCATGATCTCATGGGCGGCGACCCGGCCGCCGCCGTTCTTTTTCAGCAGCGTCTGCGAGATCACCGCGCGCAGCGATTCCGACAACATCGAGCGGACCATGTCTTTCTCACCCGCCGGGAACACGTCGACGATACGGTCGATGGTCTTGGCCGCCGAACTGGTATGCAGGGTGCCGAACACCAGATGGCCGGTTTCGGCTGCGGTCAGCGCCAGACGGATGGTCTCGAGATCACGCATCTCGCCGACCAGAATCACGTCCGGATCCTCACGCAGGGCCGAACGCAGTGCCTCCGCGAAACCCAGGGTGTCACGATGCACTTCGCGTTGATTGATCAGACTGCGCCGGCTCTCGTGTACGAACTCGATCGGATCCTCGATGGTCAGTATGTGATCGGGCCGGTTGTCATTGACATAGTCCACCATCGCCGCCAGCGTGGTCGATTTACCGGAACCGGTAGGGCCGGTCACCAGCACGATCCCGCGCGGATACATGGAGATATCCTTGAAGATCTTTGGCGCGCCGAGTTGTTCCAGTGTCAGAATCTCGGTGGGGATGGTCCGGAACACGGCACCGGCGCCGCGCGCCTGGTTGAACGCGTTGACCCGGAAACGCGCCAGATCGGGAACCTCGAACGAGAAATCGGTCTCAAAATACTCTTCGAAAGCCTTGCGCTGCTTGTCGTTCATGATGTCGTAGATCATGCTGTGCACTTCCTTGTGCGGCAGCGGCGGCATGTTGATGCGCTTGACGTCTCCGTCCACCCTGATCATCGGCGGTACGCCCGCAGACAGGTGCAGGTCGGAGGCGTTATTCTTCACCGCAAATGCGAGAAGCTGGTCGATTTCAACGGGCATACGGACTCCCTGTGTTGCGCAGCGGCTCCTGCCTGCCGGTACCGCCGGCAGCGCATGACTGGCCAAGAGTATAGCTAAGGGCGCCTGGGCAAAACATGACAGACTTCTCAGTCAGGCTGCAGCAGCTTGTTGAGCGGATCGAAACCGCTTGTTCCCGCCATGCCCGGGACCCGGCCGGGATCCGCCTGGTGGCCGTGAGCAAACGGCATCCGGTGACGGCGGTGATCGACGCCATGGCCGCTGGACAAAGGGATTTCGGCGAAAATTTCGTCCAGGAAGGAGTCGACAAAATCGAAGCGACCGCGGGTCGCGCCGCACGCTGGCATTTTATCGGCCATCTGCAGAGCAACAAGAGCCGCCAGGCAGCGGCCCATTTCGACTGGGTACAAACTATCGATCGGCTGCGCATCGCGCGCCGCCTGAGCGAGCAGCGCCCGCACCACGCAGGCGATCTCCAGGTTTGCATCCAGGTACGCATCGGGGACGAGCCAGGCAAGGCCGGCGTGGCGCCATCCGCAGTGCCGGAACTCGCCGCTGGCATCCTCGATCTCCCCCGTCTGCGGCTGCGCGGTCTGATGGCGATACCCCCGCCCAGCGATGATTTCGACGTCCAGCGGCACCAGTTCGCCAAACTGCGCGGCCTCTATGAGCGGCTACACGCCGACGGCATCGAACTGGACACCTTGTCCATGGGCATGTCCGACGACCTGGAGGCGGCGGTGGCCGAGGGCAGCACCATGTTGCGCATCGGTACCGCCTTGTTCGGGCCGCGGCCGTCATCCGGCGGCAGCGGACTGGAGAGTGCCTGACGCGGCGGATATGCTTGGTCTATCGACTGGCAATGCTGTCAACCACACTATGCGTAACAAGAAGATCTGTTTTATCGGCGGCGGCAATATGGCCGGCAGCCTGATCGGCGGCCTGCTGGCGGACGAATATCCGGCCGGCCTGATCAGCGTGGCGGAGCCGGATGCACAACAGCGTGAACGGCTACGCTCAGGCTTCGGCGTCACTGCTCGCGGCGACAATGCCGAGGCGGCCGCCGGTGCCGACCTGGTGGTGCTGGCGGTAAAACCCCAGCGCATGGCCGAAGCCGCGAAAGCCATTGGGCCGCTATCACCCGCACCCCTGCTGCTGACCGTGGCGGCCGGGATCCGCATCGCCGACCTGCGCCGATGGCTGGGCAACGACGGCGCCATCGTCCGCGCCATGCCCAACACACCTGCCCTGCTGGGTTCGGGGGTCACCGCCATGTATGCGGGTAAAGACGTGGCGGCGGCGGATCGGGAGCTGGCGGAGGGGGTGTTGCGCGCCGTCGGCGCTGTAGTCTGGGTCGATGACGAGACGCTCATGGATGCGGTCACAGCCCTGTCCGGTAGCGGCCCGGCCTATTTCTTCCTGTTGATGGAGATCATGGCCGCGACCGGCGTCGAAATGGGCCTGAAGCCGGAGAC
>Ga0209456_10000938_pt1 | contig 14644 bp, 11 predicted proteins | sample COG_11_FD_184755 | JGI IMG/M metagenome (GOLD analysis project Ga0209456, IMG submission 184755) | Pelagic marine sediment microbial communities from the LTER site Helgoland, North Sea, for post-phytoplankton bloom and carbon turnover... | ecosystem: Environmental > Aquatic > Marine > Neritic...
AACCTCGTCGCGTCTGTGTTTGCAGATGGCGACGCCGTCGGCATCGCCTGGCTCGACCTGGCCGGTGGCCGCTTTCGCCTGACCGAGGTCCCTGACGTCGAAAGCATGCTCGGTGAAATCGAACGACTGCGCCCTGCTGAGCTGATCGTTGACGAGGACCAGGCGTTTGACGGTTCATTCAGGGAGACAATTCGCGTCACGCGCCGCCCTCCCTGGCATTTCGAACTCGACAGCGCGACGCGGCTGCTCTGCGCGCAGTTTGGTACTCGTGACCTGGGCGGCTTCGGCTGCGACGATTTTGCGCGCGGCGTCGCCGCAGCCGGCGCGCTCATGCAGTACGTCACTGACACGCAAAAGTCAGCACTGCCGCACCTGCAGTCGCTGGCCGTCGAGCGACGCGAGGACGCGGTCATCATGGACGGGCCGACACGCCGCAATCTCGAACTCGAAGAGTCATTGAGCGGCCACCACGAACACACCCTTGCCGGCGTCATGGATCATTGCCAAAGCCCGATGGGCTCGCGCCTGCTGCGACGCTGGATACAACGACCGCTGCGCGATGCAACCCGGCTCAAGGCGCGATACCAGGCCATCGAGACGTTCATGACGAGCGCTTCGATTGCCGACTTGCAGAGCAGGATCGATGGAATCGGCGACATCGAACGAATTCTGTCCCGCGTCGCACTGCGTTCCGCGCGGCCGCGAGACCTGAGACAGTTGTCCGAGGCTCTGTCGCGATTGCCGACGTTGCGGCAACAACTGGACGTGCTCGACTCACCATTGGTCCACGAACTTTACGAACAAATCGGCGAGCACCGCCGGCAACATGAGACGCTGGCCAGGGCCCTCATCGACAACCCACCCATGCTGATCCGGGATGGTGGTGTCATTGCGGACGGCTACGACGACGAACTCGATGACTTGCGTGCCGTTGCGGCAAACGCAGACCAGTACCTGCTCGATCTCGAATCCCGTGAGAAAGAGCGCACGGGCATAGCGACGCTGAAGCTGGGTTACAACCGCGTTCACGGCTACTACATCGAAATCAGCAAGGGCCAGGCCGACAAAGCGCCGCTTGAATACGTGCGGCGGCAAACGCTCAAAGGTGCTGAACGCTACATCACGCCGGAACTTAAAGGATTCGAGGATAAAGTCCTTGGGGCACGCGAGCGGGCACTGGCTCGCGAAAAACTGTTGTACGAAGGGCTGCTCGATCAGCTTCACGCCGTACTCAGTGAATTGCAGCTTACGGCGGCCGGGCTCGCGGAGGTCGATGTACTGACCTGCCTCGCGGAACGTGCGCTAGGCCTCGGACTCTGCAAACCCGAGATCGCAGACACGCCGTGCATCGAGATCAAAGGCGGAAGGCACCTCGTCGTGGAGCAGGTGATCGAAACGCCATTTATCGCAAACGATGTCTCGCTCGATTCATCGCAGCGATTGCTGGTCGTAACGGGCCCGAACATGGGCGGCAAGTCCACCTACATGCGACAGACCGCCTTGATCGCGATTCTCGCGCACATTGGCAGCTTTGTGCCGGCCGAGAGCCTGCGCATCGGTCCGATCGATCGCATTTTCACGCGCATCGGCGCATCTGATGATCTCGCTGGTGGCCGCTCGACCTTTATGGTCGAGATGACCGAAACTGCGACGATTCTGCACAACGCGACTGAGCAGAGTCTCGTCCTCATGGACGAGATCGGGCGCGGTACGAGCACCTTTGATGGCCTGTCACTCGCGTGGGCGGCCGCGCATTTCATGGGTGAGACGGCCAACGCGTTTACCTTGTTTGCAACGCACTATTTCGAGTTGACCGCACTTGCCCAGGAATTACCTGCTTGCAATAACGTGCATCTCGATGCCACCGAACACGGTGGGGAGCTTGTATTCCTGCACGCCGTCAAACCGGGACCCGCGAACCAAAGTTACGGGCTGCAGGTCGCGGCCCTGGCCGGCGTACCGAAAGAGGTCATTCACCGCGCGAAGGCGTACCTGAAAACACTGGAATCGATGCAGTCGACCATCGGCGACAGCCCGCAGGGGCAACTGCCGTTAACCGTCGAGGAGCCTGTCGTGGAAGACCCATTACGCGGCGCTCTCGAAGCGCTTGATCCGGATGCGATGTCACCGCGAGAAGCGCTGGAAGCGCTGTACAAGCTGAAAGACCTATAGATCCTCGCGCAGGAATTCACCGCGCTTGAGGAAAGCGGCCGCCTGATCGACCACGGCAGCCGACACCAGCATGCTCTTGTGGCTGACATCGATGCAGATGTGATCCGTGGCACCATCGAGTCGGGTTTCGGAGACTGCGACCGATCCGTCGTTGTCGCCTTCGAACGTCGTTATTAGGCGGCCGAATCCATACGGTGACGTGCCAGCGATGATGCCGACATCCCGTTGCTCGCAAACATGCGACGCCCATTCGTTGGCCGCTTTTTCGACAACGCCGGCAGATAGCGACTGTCCGACAAACGGCGCCGCCCAATCCTGAGCGTGTAGAAAGCTCGCCGCACGCGATCCCGTTAATGGGGACCCTATCGCCACAAGGCGGCCCGGCACTGAATCGCTGTAGTTTGAAAACATGCGCAACGCGATAACGCCGCCGAGACTGTGGCCAATGATGTGCGTTTCATGCAGGCCCTGATTTTCGATGAATCGCGCCAACAGATTCGCATTGTCGTCGAGTGAGCCTCGTACCGACGGGTAATTGAATAACCGAACGTCGTAGCCGTACTCCTTCTCAAGCCGGCGCTTGATCAGGTACATGCTGACACCATGCGACCATATGCCGTGGATGCAGATGACCGTGGTGATTGGCATTATTCGCTGCGCGGTGCGCGAAGCCGGATACCGGCCTCCTTAAGCTGCTCGGCCGAAACCTCTCCCGGCGCATTGGTCAGCGGACAGTGCGCCGATTGCGTCTTCGGGAATGCGATTACGTCACGAATGCTCTCGGCGCCAGCCATGAGCATGACGATGCGATCGAGGCCGAACGCGATGCCGCCGTGTGGCGGGCAACCGAACTCGAGCGCGCGTAGCAGGAAGCCAAACTTCTCCTCGGCTTCTTCTTTTCCGATATCGAGCAGGTCGAATACAGCGGACTGGATTTCCTGATCGTGAATACGAATCGAGCCGCCACCTATTTCAGACCCGTTAAGCACCATGTCGTAGGCACGAGACAAGGCATTGCCCGCATCGGCCTTCAAAGCCTCTACATCATTGATCGAAGGCGCCGTGAACGGGTGATGCAATGCGGTCCAGCGTTTGCCCGTTGCGTCCTTTTCGAACATCGGGAAATCAACAACCCACAGCGGCGACCAGCCGTCTGCTAACAGGCCGCGATCTTCCCCGAGCTGCACCCGCAGCGCGCCAAGCGCGTCATTCACGACCCCGGCCTTGTCGGCACCAAAGAAAATCAGGTCACCCGTCTTCGCACCGGTGCGTTCCAGGATGCCGTTAACCGCGTCATCGGGCAGGAACTTCATGATCGGTGATTGCAGTCCGTCGCGCCCCGCGTCGACGTCATTGACCTTAATATAAGCAAGGCCCCTGGCTCCGTAACGCCCGACGAAATCGGTGTAGTTATCAATTTGCTTGCGAGACAACTCGCTGCCTTGCGGCAGACACAGCGCCGCAACGCGACCTTCAGGATCAGCCGCCGGGCCGGCAAACACTTTGAAGTCGACCGACTCCATGAGATCTGACAACTCGATGAGCTCGAGATCGATACGCAGGTCCGGTTTGTCCGATCCATAGCGCTGCATCGCCTCGGCGTAGCTTATCCTCGGGAACGGCGACGGCAGGTCGACGTCGAGCACCTTCTTGAACAGGTGTCGCACCATACCTTCCATCTCGCCGGTTACGTCAGCCTCGTCGACGAAACTCATCTCGATGTCGAGCTGCGTGAACTCGGGTTGCCGGTCGGCGCGCAGGTCCTCATCACGGAAACAGCGCACGATCTGGTAGTAGCGATCGAGGCCGGACATCATCAGCAACTGTTTGAAAATTTGCGGCGACTGCGGCAACGCAAAGAACTTGCCTGGATGCGTGCGGCTCGGCACGACGTAGTCGCGCGCGCCTTCGGGCGTCGCGCGCGTCAGCATCGGCGTTTCTACATCGACGAATCCGTCACCATCGAGAAACTCGCGCATCGCCATCGTCACTTTGTGGCGCAGGCGCAGGTTATTGAGCATGCCTTCGCGGCGCAGGTCGAGATAGCGGTACTTCAGACGCAGCTCTTCATTGGCCTGTTCGTCGTGATGAAACGGTGGCGTCTCGGCACGATTCAAAACGACGAGCTCGTGCGCCAGCACTTCGACCTGCCCTGTCTTCATGTTGGGATTGATCGTGCCTTCCGGACGCTCACGAACGAGGCCCTTGACCGCGAGTACGTACTCACTGCGAATACGCTCGGCCTCGGCGAAGATATCGGCTCGATCGGGGTCGAAGACCACCTGCAGCAAACCCTCGCGATCGCGCAGGTCGATGAATATGACACCGCCATGGTCGCGGCGACGATGCACCCAGCCGCAAACCTCGACCTCCTGGCCGATCAGTGTCTCGTCAACTTGTCCGCAATAATTGCTGCGCATGGTCATTTATCTCGAAAAAAGTCGCGGAATGGTACGGTCTGCAGAGCCATCTTACAACCGCGGACGGGATGTTGGTCGCCGGAAGTAAAGCGCAGCGCAGCGAGCCATGCAGGCGAGCAATCTGCCGGTCGCGGTTGTATTTACTCTTCGGGTAGCTTCAATGGCAATTCGGCTGTTTGTTGCTTATTCCATGTCGGTACGACCACACCGAGTGACATGACTAGCTTGACGGCTTCCTCAACTTCCATGTCGAGCTCGATCGTGTCTTCTTTCGGCACGACAATAATAAATCCTGAGGTCGGGTTCGGTGTCGTCGGCACGAAGCAGGCGACGACATCCTGACCGGTACGCGCCTGGATCTCACCGACCTCAGTGGCGGTCTGGAAAGTCAGCGTATACAGGCCCTTTCGGGGGTATTCAACGAGCAGCACCTTGCTGAAAGCCACATCAGAATCGGAAAACACGATTTCGGCGAAGTTCTTCGAGGCAGAGTAGATCGAGCGTACGAATGGAATGCGTTCGAGAAGTGACTCCCAGCCGCCGACAATCTTTCTGCCGACCAGGTTTGCCGTCAAGATGCCGGTGATAAAAATCAGGACGATAGTTATGACGACGCCAAGTCCCGGTATCGGCTCCAAGGGCTGCAGATTGTCGGGCAAAAAGCGGATTGAACGGTCCATCAATCCACCAAAAAACTTGACGAGCGTGTATGTCACATAGAGAGGCAGCCAGACCAGCAGGCCCGCAATCAGGTAACGACGGATGCGCTTCATCATGGCGAGCTCAGGCCGTGCTCTTCGGTTTGTCTGCAGACTTGCCGCCCTTGGCGCCCTTGCCGTCAGATTTCGGTTTGGGTTTTGATGAATCTTTGTCGCCGTGCAGGTTGCGCTGATTGTCCTTTTTGAAGTCGGTCTCGTACCAGCCCTGTCCCTTGAGACGGAAGCGTGGCGCAGACAGCAGGCGTTTCAGCGCCGGCTTGCCACAATCCGGGCAATCCATAAGCGGCGTGTCTGCAATCTTTTGCAGCGCGTCCAGCGTGTGATCGCATTCTTTACAGGCGTATGCGTAGATTGGCATGCGTCGTACTCCTCAAGGTCGGCGCATTATGCCGCGTTTTGGAAATCGAGGCGATCATCCTCCACGCCGACCTCGATAACATCACCAGGTTTGAACTTACCGGTGAGGATCTCCTGCGCCAGCGGATTCTCTACCTGTTGCTGAATCGCACGCTTCAGTGGGCGGGCACCGTAAACAGGATCGAAACCGGCCTCGGCCAGCTTGTCGCGGGCCGCTTCGGACAGGTGAATGCGCATATCACGGTCGGCCAGCCGATCGTGCAGGTAGCTGAGCTGGATGTCGACGATCAGGCGAATGTGCTCGCGCGTCAGCGGATGGAAGACCACGACGTCATCGACACGGTTGATGAATTCGGGGCGGAAGTGCGTTCCTACGACATCCATTACGGCCGACTTCATCTGTTCGTATTGCTCCTCGCCAGCCATCTCCTGGATCATCTGTGATCCCAGGTTCGAGGTCATGACGATGACCGTATTGCGGAAGTCCACGGTGCGACCCTGGCCATCCGTCAGGCGCCCGTCGTCGAGAACCTGCAGCAGTACATTGAAGACATCCGGATGCGCCTTCTCTACCTCGTCGAGCAGGATGACCGAATAGGGCCGGCGGCGGACCGCTTCTGTCAGGTAGCCGCCTTCCTCATAACCGACATAGCCTGGCGGCGCACCGATGAGACGTGCGACCGAATGCTTCTCCATAAACTCCGACATGTCGAGGCGCACCATCGCATCGTCCGTGTCGAACATGAAATGCGCGAGCGCCTTGGTGAGCTCCGTCTTGCCGACACCGGTCGGACCAAGGAACAAGAACGAGCCGATCGGGCGCCGCGGGTCCGACAGACCAGCGCGTGAGCGCCGAATGGCATTCGCAACAGCGACCACGGCCTCGTTCTGGCCGACAACGCGTTTCTGCACGACGGACTCCATTTCGAGCAACTTCTCTTTCTCGCCCTCGAGCATCTTGGACACCGGGATACCGGTCCACTTCGAAACGATCTCCGCAACCTCTTCGTCGGTTACGTTATTGCGCAGCAATGTGGTTTCCGCGCTCTCAGCCTGCATGGCTCCCTCGAGTTGCTTCTCGAGTTCGGGAATGCGGCCGTACTGCAGCTCAGACATGCGCGCGAGGTCGTTGGCACGATGCGCCGTTTCAAGTTCGAGGCGCGCACGTTCGAGCTCCTCCTTGATATGTGCGGCACCCTGCATCGCGGCCTTCTCGGCTTTCCAGATTTCCTCAAGATCCGCAAAGGACTTTTCAAGATCACTGAGCTGGGCCTCGATATCCTCGAGCCGCTTGCGCGAAGCCTCATCAGATTCCTTCTTGAGCGCTTCGCGCTCGATCTTGAGCTGGATGATGCGGCGCTCGAGGCGGTCCATTTCCTCGGGCTTCGAATCGATTTCGATCCGAATGCGCGACGCGGCTTCGTCAATCAGGTCGATAGCCTTGTCCGGCAGTTGGCGATCGCTGATATAGCGATGTGACAACGTGGCCGCGGCAACAATCGCCGGGTCGGTGATTTCAACTCCGTGGTGGACTTCGTAGCGCTCCTTGAGCCCACGCAGAATCGCGATGGTGTCCTCGACCGTTGGCTCCTCGATCAGCACCTTCTGGAAGCGCCGTTCGAGGGCTGCGTCTTTCTCGAGATACTTGCGATATTCATCAAGCGTCGTCGCGCCGACGCAATGTAATTCGCCGCGTGCAAGTGCCGGCTTGAGCATATTGCCGGCATCCATGGAGCCTTCGGCCTTGCCTGCACCAACCATCGTGTGCAATTCGTCGATGAACAGGATGATCTGGCCTTCCTGCTTGGTGAGGTCACTCAGCACCGCTTTCAGGCGTTCCTCGAACTCGCCACGGAATTTCGCACCGGCAATCAGCGAGCCCATGTCGAGCGACAGAATACGTTTGCCGCGCAAACCTTCCGGCACTTCGTTGTTGATGATGCGCTGGGCGAGTCCTTCGATAATCGCGGTCTTGCCGACGCCTGGCTCACCAATCAGGACCGGGTTGTTCTTCGTGCGCCGCTGCAGGATCTGGATCGTGCGACGAATTTCGTCGTCACGACCAACGATCGGATCCAGCTTGCCCTGTTCAGCGCGCTCAGTCAGATCAATGGTGTACTTCTCGAGCGCCTGGCGCGCGTCCTCGGCGTTCGGGTCATTGACCTGCTGACCACCGCGCAGGTCATCAATTGCCTTGTCAATCGCACCCTGGACAGCCCCGGCCTGCTCCATGATCGATTTGAGTGGCGAGGACCCATCCATTGCCGCAAGTACGAACAATTCGCTTGAAATGTATTGATCGTCCCGCTTCTGCGCGAGCTTGTCGGTCAGGTTGAAGAGTCGGGTCAGCGCGTTGCCGACGTGTACGTCGCCACCGGCACCTTCTACTTTCGGTAAACGGTCGACGGCATCGCCGAGCTGCGACCGCAACAGGTTGACGTTGACGCCCGACTTCGTCAGCAGACCGCGCACTGTGCCACCCTGCTGGTCGAGCAGTGCCACCATCACGTGAGCCGGCTCAATAAACTGGTGGTCCTGGCCGACAGCCAGCGACTGCGCGTCGGCAAGCGCCATCTGGAACTTGCTGGTCAATTTGTCCATTCGCATGGCATTTCCCCGTACGGGTACCCGATATCAGTAACTCACCCTGAAATAGCGATGGGAGCGGGTTTTTCAAGGTCTATAGATGAAGCTCAGCAGCCGGCCGGTCTCACCGTCACGGCGATAGGAGTAGAAACGCTCGGGATCTGCATACGTGCACAGGTCACCGCCGCGCACCACAGGGACCCCGATTTTGTGCAGCCGCGCCTGCGCCAGACCATACAGGTCGGCCTGCAGCCGACCGCGCTCGTTGGGCTGGAACCACGCGTCTGTCTCGCCCCAGGCGCTGAAGCTCTCGCGGACTTCCGGCCCGACTTCGAAAGCCGGTTGCGAGATCGTGGGGCCAAACCATGCCACCAGGTCCTGCGCCGGCGTTTTCAAAGCCTCGAGTGTTGCATCGACAATCCCGGCCGCGAGGCCACGCCAGCCGGCATGAATCGCCGCAATCTCGTTCCCGTCAGATGCACATAGAAGGATAGGCAGGCAATCTGCCGTCCTCACGACGCACAGGCTGCCGGGTTGATCGGAAATAATGGCGTCTGCATCCGGCGGACCATTGTCGAAATCGGATGACCCCCATCGCACAACCTGCGTCCCATGTACCTGGTTTAGCCATTGCGGGTCGGCGGGCAGTTCGAAGTGACTGTCGCGCAGTGTCGTGCCCGCTATGACCCCGGCCGGTGCCGGCCAATCCGCAGGTATCCAATCCGTACTCACTCGCTGTCCTCCTGCAGCACCGTAAGCAGGCTGTCGAAATCATCCGGCAGCGCCGCTTTGATACTCAGCACCTCACCACTTTCCGGATGGGCGAACTCGAGCTTCGCCGCATGCAGCGCCTGACGCTTGAATCGACGCAATGTCGAAACCAGTTCCTCGCCTGCACCTTTCGGCAATGCAAGGCGCCCGCCGTACACGGGATCACCGAGCAGCGAATGTCGACGGTGTGCAAAGTGCACGCGAATCTGGTGGGTGCGCCCCGTGTCGAGTCTTACACTTATATAGGTGTGCGCCGCGAATCGCTCGCGAACGGTGTAGTGCGTGACCGCCGGTCTGCCATCATCGCGAACGCACATGCGTTTGCGATCGGTGCGATGCCGTCCGATGGCTTCATTGATAGTGCCGCCACCGGTAAGAACGCCGTTGCAGATGGCCAGGTAGTGACGCGATATATCGCGATCAGCCAGCAATCGAACCAGGGCGGTATGTGCGGGCAGTGTCTTCGCGATGAGCAGCAGGCCGGTCGTATCCTTGTCCAGCCGGTGAACGATGCCCGCGCGCGGAATAGCCTCGAGTTGCGGCGCGTGATTCAACAAGCCATTCATCAACGTGCCACTGCTGTTGCCCGCACCCGGGTGTACGACGAGGCCAGCTGGCTTATTGATGATCATCAGTGAGTCGTCTTCGTGCATGACATCCAGCGTCATTGGCTCCGGTGCAGCTGCGACAACCACTTCGGGTTGCGCGCTTAATGTCACGGTTTCGCCACCGTGCACCGGGTCACGAGGCCTCGGACTCGAGCCATCGACGACGATGCCACCGTCGAGCAACCATGCTTTGAGGCGACTGCGCGAATATTCCGGAAACAACTTGGCCAGTGCCCGGTCTAATCTTTGACCAGCCAGTTCCTCAGGGATCGTCCTGATTGTGGGTTCCACGTTCATTGCGGGCCTAAGTCTACGGTATACTCGCCGACTTGGCCGACCCCGGCACACAGTCACAAGTAACTATCGCGACATGATCATAGCCAGAATTACCTCCAGACTGCCTTCGCGCGCGCTACTGCGCACTGCGAGCGTTCTCGCCACGTTCGGCCTCTTTGCCGCTTGCGCGAATAACGATGAGCAGGAAGCAGTCATCAACGATGTCACCGAAGCCTACGAGTCCGCCCAGACATCAGTCTCACGCGGCAACTACCGGCGCGGAATTCAGATTTACGAAGCGATCCAGGCGCGCTACCCGTTCAGCGACCTGAGTCGGCAGCTCCAGCTCGACCTGATGTATGCGTATTACAAAGCGGGCATGCAGGAGCAGGCCGTCGAGGCCGCTGATACGTTTATGCGCGAGAACCCAATTCACGAACGCGTTGACTACGCGCTCTACATCAAGGGCCTGGCCTACTTCGAGGACGAAGCCGGTTTCCTTGAGAAACGTTTCAACAGCGACGTCACCCAACGGCCGCCGAAAGAGGTTGCCGAGGCGTACTCCTCGTTTCGTCGTCTCGTCGAACGCTATCCTGCCAGCCAATACTCACCGGATGCAGAACAGCGCATGGTGTTTCTGAAGAACCGCCTGTCAGAATATGAAAATCATGTGGCAGACTACTACCTGCGCCGCGGTGCCTATATTGCGGCGATTAATCGTGCCAAGAGCGCGCTCGAGGATTACAACGGCGCAGCGGGCAACGCAGACTCCCTGAAGATCATGGAACAGGCCTACGAGAAGCTCGGTATGTTCGATCTCGCAGGCGATGCGCGGCGTGTTCGGGAACTGAATTTCCCGGAAGAGAGCTAGCCCGGGAACTTGTAACCCGACGTGATCGGGTAACGCCAGTCGCGGCCGAAGGCGCGGCTACTGATACGAATTCCCGGCGGTGCCTGGCGACGCTTGTACTCATTGCGCTGCACCATTTCAAGAATGCGCACGACGGTCTCCTTATCAAATCCGCGCGCCGTGATCTGTTCGACCGACAGATCGTCTTCAATGAATGCTTCGAGAATCGGGTCCAGCACATCATAGTCAGGCAGCGAATCAGAATCCTTCTGATCGGCGCGCAATTCCGCTGACGGCGGACGCGTAATGACACGATCCGGAATAATCTCGCTAACGGAATTTCGATAGCGCGCCAGGCGATACACGAGCGACTTGCTGCAGTCTTTGATCGGTGCGAAACCGCCCGCCATGTCGCCATAGAGCGTCGCGTAACCGACGGCCATTTCGCTCTTGTTGCCGGTCGTCAACAACATCCTGCCTGTCTTGTTCGAAATCGCCATTAGCAGGAGCCCGCGGCTACGCGCCTGGATATTTTCCTCGGTCACGTCTTCCTCACGACCTTCGAAAATCGTCTCAAGTTGTCCAACAGTCGCCTCATAAATAGGCGCAATAGGAATGACGTCGAAACGGATACCCATCGCGGCAGCCTGCCTGGCAGCATCTTCCTGGCTCATCGTCGAGGTATATCGAAACGGCATCATGACCGCACGAACCCTGTCCGCACCGATCGCATCACTGGCAATGGACAAAACCAGCGCTGAATCAATACCGCCGGACAAGCCGATGACCACACCTGGAAAGCCGTTTTTCTCAACATAGTCGCGAGTCCCTGTAACGAGGGCGCGATACACACTCTCCTCTACGCCCAGATGCTCCGTGATGGGCGCCCGGGCCGGGTCGATGCCAGACGCCGTTGCGGTCAATGTCAATTCATAGAGACCTTTTTCGAAAGACGGCGCGCGAAAACATACCTCGCCGCCCGCATCCATGGCGAGCGTACCGCCGTCGAAAACGAGTTCGTCCTGGCCGCCCACCATATTGAGATACAAGACCGGGATGCCCGCTTCGGCGACGCGAGCTTGCAGCGCTTCCTCACGACGCAATTGCGTGCCGACTTCATAGGGTGAGCCATTGATCGCGATGATGCACTCGGCGCCTGCAGTGCGCGCGGCCGCGATGGGGCCCGGCTGCCACACATCCTCGCAAATCGTCATGCCAAAGCCTATGCCATTTAGCCGAAATACCCCGGCATCTTTACCCTTCGAAAAGTAGCGTTCCTCGTCGAACACACGGTAGTTCGGCAATAACTGCTTGCGATAGCCAGCCAGGATTTCGCCGTCGGAGAATACGCCGCAGCTGTTGTAGATACGGTCGTCAACGTATTCGGGAAAGCCAATAAGTACCGCGATCCCACGCACCGCCTCACGAATCTCGGCAACCGCCTGCTCGGTTCGCTTGCGCAGGCCGGCGTGGAACAGCAGGTCCTCCGGAGGATAACCACAGACGCTGAGCTCCGGAAACACAACGAGATCCGCCCGCATTTCATCACGGGCGCGTGTCGCGTACTGGATGATTTTCGCAGTGTTGCCCGCGATATCACCAACCGCCAGGTCGATTTGAGCAAGCGCAACTTTGACAGTGCTGTTCATCGTTGCACCGCCGGGTCAGCTGCCGAGGATCTCCTGCATCTTGCTGCCGAGCTCGGCGGGAGAACGCACAGTAGCCACGCCTGCGGCATCGAGTGCCTTGAATTTATCCGCCGCCGTTCCCTTGCCGCCGGCAACGATCGCGCCGGCATGCCCCATACGCTTGCCGGGGGGCGCCGTAACGCCGGCAATGTAGGCCACCACGGGTTTCGTGACATTTGATTGAATAAATTCGGCTGCAGCTTCTTCATCGGTTCCACCGATCTCGCCGACCATGATAACGCCGTCTGTGTCGGGATCTGCCTCGAACAGCTCCAGGCAATCGATGAAATCCATACCGCGCACCGGATCCCCGCCTATTCCAATGCACGTAGTCTGACCAAGGTCATTGATTGTCGTCTGGTAGACGGCCTCGTAGGTCAGCGTGCCTGAGCGAGAGACAACGCCGATGCGGCCGGGCTTGTGTATGAAGCCGGGCATGATCCCGATCTTGCATTGCTCCGGCGTAATGATGCCGGGGCAGTTTGGCCCGATCAGGCGGCATTCGTGGTCGCGCAATGCTGATTTGACCTTCACCATGTCGAGTACCGGAATGCCTTCGGTGATGCAGACGACGAGTTTCACGCCTGCATCGGCGGCCTCGAGAATCGCATCTGCCGCAAACGGCGGCGGCACGAGAACCATGCTGACATCGGCGCCTGTCTCGTCGACGGCGTCGCGCATCGTGTTGAACACCGGCACGCCCAGGTGTTCCTGACCGCCACGCCCGGGTGTCACGCCGCCGACAACCTGGGTGCCGTACTCGATGCACTGCTCGGTATGAAAGGTGCCCTGGCTTCCCGTTATGCCCTGGCAGATGATTTTGCTGTCCTTGTTGACCAGTATGCTCATGCGCTCACTCTTCAGGTCGCTGCCGCGACCACCTTTTTTGCAGCATCGGTCAGATCTTCCGCCGCGATAATGTCCAGGCCACTGTTCGCCAACAGTTCACGCCCTTTGTCTACATTGGTGCCTTCCAGGCGCGCGACCACGGGCACGCTGACACCAACCTCCTTGACCGCACTGATGATGCCCTCGGCTATCAGGTCACAACGCACAATGCCACCGAATATGTTCACCAGAATCGCCGCGACGTTTCGGTTCGAGAGGATCAGTTTGAATGCTTCTGCGACACGCTCCTTGGTGGTGCCGCCGCCAACGTCGAGAAAATTCGCCGGATCGCCGCCGTGCAGCTTGATCAGGTCCATCGTGGCCATCGCAAGCCCGGCGCCGTTAACCATGCAGGCGATGTCGCCGTCCAGCGAGACATAGTTGAGATCATGCGCAGCAGCTTCACGCTCTTTCTCATCTTCCTGCGTGACGTCGCGCAGCTCGACGAGCTTCGGCTGACGGTAGAGGGCATTGCTGTCAATATTTATCTTGGCGTCCAGTGCAATCACGTCACCTGCCTTGGTTACGATCAGCGGGTTGACCTCGACCAGGCTGGCATCCGATTCGACGTACAGCTGGTACATGCGCTTGATCAGGTTCCCGAACTGGCGCATTTGCTGTTTGTCGAGATCCAGGCCGAAAGCCAGTTGCCGCGCCTGATAGTCCTGAAGGCCTGCGTCCGGTGCGACAGAGACCGTGAAAATCTGCTCGGGTGTTTCCGCGGCAACCTGCTCGATATCCATGCCGCCCGCCGCCGACGCGATGAACGCAACCCGGCTTGCCTCACGATCCACCAGCATCGACAGGTACAGTTCGCGCTCGATGTCGGAGCCTTCCTCGACGTACACCACACTAACCGGCAAACCCTCTGGCCCCGACTGATGAGTAACGAGCTGCGTGCCCAGCATCTGCTCGGCATATTGATGCACTTCATCGCGCGTACGAGCGAGTTTCACACCGCCGGCCTTACCGCGCCCTCCGGCATGCACCTGTGCCTTGACGACCCAGAGGTCGCCCCCGAGTTCTTTGGCAGCATCGACGGCCGCATTTGGACTTTTCGCCGGAATTCCCTTTGGTACCGGAATGCCATAGTCGGCGAATAATCGTTTCGACTGATATTCGTGAAGATTCATGGAGGGTTCTTTCGTGGCGTGCGGGCGTCCGCACAAATCCGGCGTATTTTGATCGAAAGCGCTTGATGACGCAAAGCCGAATTGCACCACAAATGATTCGACCTTCGTCTACAATCGTGCCAACCCACTGTAGACGTGGCCGGAATTGGGCAGACAACATTGGTAAAACGGGGACC
>Ga0209456_10000939_pt1 | contig 14638 bp, 10 predicted proteins | sample COG_11_FD_184755 | JGI IMG/M metagenome (GOLD analysis project Ga0209456, IMG submission 184755) | Pelagic marine sediment microbial communities from the LTER site Helgoland, North Sea, for post-phytoplankton bloom and carbon turnover... | ecosystem: Environmental > Aquatic > Marine > Neritic...
CGAAGGAGATCAGTGACCACCTCATCAGCCTGGGGCAGGCGTCGGGCAAACCGCTGGACAATCCCCTGACCCCGGTCGTTTTCGAACGCCGATCTTGACAACCGCCGGGGTCAGAGCTCGTGGATCGGCTCGTCGGGAATGCGGCCGGGTAAGAGGCCCGGCACGGTGCTGGTATGCAATATTCAAAATTAGCGTTTAGGCCTAAACCCATTTAAAGTAGTGCGACTATGAACAAACAGGTACACCAACGCCGGCACCCGGGGTCCGGTCGTGGCAAATCCCACAAAACACCCAAAGGCCGCCAGGTCGACGAAGAATCGCTGGCCGAAGTCAGGGCGTTGTTGGGCGACGAATCACGCCAGCGCGATCTGCTGATCGAGCACCTGCATACCATCCAGGACCACTGCGGTTGCCTGAAGCACCGCCATCTGGCGGCTCTGGCTCAGGAAATGAGACTGGCCATGGCCGAGGTATTCGAGGTAGCCACGTTTTACGCTCATTTCGACGTGGTGTCCGATGACGCCGACGTGCCCGAGTTGACCGTACGGGTGTGCGACAGCGTCGTATGTGAAATGAAGGGCGCCAACGAATTGCTCGCCGATCTTACGCAACGCGCGCCCGATGGCGTCAGGATTGTGGCTGCGCCCTGCATGGGACGCTGTGCTGCTGCGCCGACACTGGAGGTGGGGCATCGTCATGTCGATCATTGTGACGTGGACAAGGCGATCGACTGTATCGCACGCAGAGATACTGAACCGGAGATACCGGACTACCCGGATCTGGACGGATATCAGAACGATCGCGGCTATGTGCTGCTTCGATCCTGCCTTTCAGGAGAGCACAATATTGACTCCTTAGTCGAAACTTTGGACCGATCCGGACTGCGCGGGCTCGGTGGCGCGGGATTTCCAACCTCGAGAAAATGGACGTTCGTGCGCGGATACCCCGGCCCGAGACTGATGGCGGTCAACGCCGACGAGGGTGAACCCGGCACGTTCAAGGACCGTTATTACATGGAGAATGATCCGCACAGGGTGCTGGAAGGCACGCTGATCGCGGCGTGGGCGGTCGGTGCCGAAGCGGTTTACTTCTACCTCAGGGACGAGTACCCGGGGATAAGAAAGATCCTGCAAAAAGAAATCCACAGACTCGACGCCGCCGGCCTCACACAACACGCTCCCATTATCCTGCGAAGGGGTGCCGGCGCGTATATCTGCGGTGAGGAGTCGTCCATGATCGAGTCCATCGAAGGAAAACGCGGGCTCCCCCGGCACCGTCCCCCCTACGTCGCCGAGGTCGGAATATTCGGCAAACCGACGCTGGTGCAAAATGTCGAGACCTTGTACTGGGTCAGGGATATTTTGGAAAAGGGTGCCGACTGGTTTGCTGATCAGGGTAAAGGGAACTCGAAGGGGCCGCGAAGCTATTCCGTCTCCGGCCGGGTTCGTGAGCCCGGGGTAAAAATAGCCCCGGCGGGTACGACGATCAGGGAACTGATCGAAGATTACTGCGGAGGCATGGAAGAGGGTCACGTCTTCAAGGGTTACCTGCCGGGTGGCGCTTCAGGGGGTATTCTCCCTGCGTCAATGGACGATCTGCCGCTGGATTTCGGGACCCTGCAAAAACATGGGTGTTTTATCGGGTCCGCCGCGATCGTGGTATTCAGCGACAAGGACAGTGCCAGAGACGTCGCATCGAATCTGATGCGTTTTTTCCAGGATGAGAGCTGCGGTCAGTGTACGCCGTGTCGATCGGGCACAGAGAAGGCGGTGACGTTGATGTCTGAAATGGACTGGGACGAACCGTTGCTCGCGGAGCTGGGCGCCACCATGACGGACGCCTCCATATGCGGTTTGGGGCAGGCGGCCGCCAATCCGCTGCTTAGCATTTTCCGGTATTTTCGCGAGGAACTATAGATGAACGATAATTTTCAATCCGGGGCCGGAATCCAGTTCACTCTAGATGGCCGGTCGGTCGAGGCGCGCTCCGGGGAAACGATTTGGCAGGTTGCCCGGCGACTGGGCAATGAGTTGCCGCACCTGTGTTTCAAGGACTCACACGGATATCGTCCTGACGGCAATTGCCGGGTATGTATGGTCGAAGTCGAAGGTGAGGCCGCGCTGGCCGCATCGTGCCTCCGGAAACCAGCGCGGGGAATGGTGGTGAATACGGCCGGGAAGCGACCGGAAAACGCTCGCCGCAGCGTGATCGAAATGTTGATCGCGGATCAACCCGGGCGCGATAGCGGCCCCGAGCACGATTCCCGTTTGTGGCAGTGGGCAGACCGCCTCGATGTCGGGAAAAGCCGGTATCCGGCTCGCGACTATGTTGAACATGATGCATCGCATCCAGCCATGTGGGTGCGTCTCGATGCCTGCATACAGTGCAATCTGTGCGTGCGTGCATGTCGCGAGGTCCAGGTCAATGACGTCATTGGCATGGCTTACAGAGGGCATCATTCTAAGATAGTTTTCGATTTCGATGACCAGATGGGGTTCAGCACCTGTGTTGCATGCGGTGAGTGCGTGCAGGCATGTCCAACGGGTGCTTTGATGGAAAAGTCGCTGGTGGACGAAACCGGCCGCGACCAGCGCATTCCGCTAACGGAAATCGACAGCATATGCCCTTATTGCGGGGTGGGTTGCCAGATCACTTATCAGGTCAACGACAATAACATCGCGGCGGTGCAGGGGCGGGACGGTCCGGCCAACCAAAACAGACTGTGCATCAAGGGCCGGTTCGGCTTCGACTACATCAAGCACCCCCATCGACTGACCCGGCCGCTGATTCGCCTGGAAGGCGCGACCAAGAGCCCGGATTGCGAGGTGGATCCCGCCGACCCGTCCACGCATTTTCGTGAGGCGACATGGGAAGAGGCGCTCGATCTGGCCGCGCGCGGTCTGAAAAAAATTCGCGACCATGAAGGATCGGACGCACTGTCCGGATTCGGCTCTGCCAAGGGTTCGAACGAGGAGGCGTACATGGTCCAGAAGCTGGTCAGGACCGGCTTCGGTACCAACAACGTTGACCACTGCACTCGCCTGTGCCATGCCTCGTCGGTGGCTGCGCTGCTCGAAGGCATTGGATCCGGCGCGGTGACCGCGCCGTTCACGGCCTGCCTCGATGCGGATGTGATCATTCTAATTGGCACCAATGCCGCCGATAACCACCCGGTGGCGGCGACGTTTTTCAAGCAGGCGGCAAAGATGGGTAAAAGGCTGATCATCTGCGACCCGCGGGGCAATCCCCTGCGGCGCCACGCCGACCATATGCTGCAATTCAAGGCGGGAACGGATGTAGCGCTGCTGAATGCCATGCTCAATGTCATCGTGACCGAGCAGCTGTACGACGAGCAATACATTTCCCAGTTCACCGGAGGATTCGAGCATCTTGTGCGGCACATCGCCGACTTCACGCCGGAGGCCATGGAAAAGATCTGCGGTATCGACGCCGACGTCATACGCACGGTGGCGCGTACCTATGCCACCGCTGACCGATCCATCATATTCTGGGGGATGGGGATCTCCCAGCACATCCACGGTACGGACAATGCGCGCTGTCTTATCGCCCTGGCGCTGATCACGGGGCAGGTCGGCCGGCCGGGAACGGGTTTGCATCCCCTGCGCGGCCAGAACAACGTGCAGGGTGCATCCGACGCGGGTCTTATTCCCATGATGTTTCCCGACTACCAGTCGGTGGAATCGGAAGACATACGCAAGCGCTTCGAAGACGTTTGGGGTGCGCCGCTCGATCCAAACAAGGGCCTCACCGTGGTCGAGATCATGAATGCCGTTGTGGCCGGCCGAATCAAGGGCATGTACATAATGGGAGAAAACCCGGCGATGTCTGATCCGGATTCCCAGCACGCCCGTGAAGCGCTTGCCAAGCTGGACCATCTGGTGGTCCAGGACCTGTTCCTGACGGAGACCGCGTTCCACGCCGATGTCGTACTGCCGGCATCCGCTTGGCCGGAGAAAAACGGCACCGTGACCAATTCGAACCGGCAGGTGCAGATAGGCCGTGCGGCGCTCGACCTTCCCGGGGATGCCCGCCAGGACTGGTGGATCATACAGGAGCTGGCCAGGCGCCTTGACCTTGGTTGGAACTATTCAGGCCCGGCCGACGTATTTGCGGAAATGAAGCAGGTCATGCCTTCTCTTGACAATATCAACTGGGATCGTCTGCTTCGGGAAAGCGCGGTGACCTATCCTTGCCCGGATCCGGACGCGCCGGGTGAAGATATCGTATTCGGTGACGGCTTCCCGACCCCAACCAAGCGCGGGCGCGTGGTTCCAGTAAGCTACAACGCGCCTGGGGAACTGCCGGACGAGTCATATCCGTTCGTGTTAACCACCGGGCGGCAGTTGGAACACTGGCATACCGGAACTATGACCCGCCGGTCGGCGGTCCTCGATGCCATAGAGCCGGAAGCGGTTGCCAGCCTGTCGCCGCGGGATATCGACCGCCTGGGAATCCGCGCTGGGGAACGCATCCGTGTTCAGACACGGCGGGGCGCCATCGAGATGAAGGCGCGCCGTGATACCGGCATTCCCGAAGGAATGATATTCATTCCTTTCTGCTTTGCCGAAGCGGCTGCAAACGTCCTGACGAGCCCGGAACTCGATCCGATCGGGAAGATTCCCGAGTTCAAATTCTGTGCGGCCAGGATAGAAGCGGTATGAATTGCATGCACGCGGAATGGCCGCGATTAGCGAAATTCAAATATAAGCGCCGGCCGCCAAGCCGGTCGATCTGTTGCCGATTCCGCTTACTGTACGCTGCTCGACATGTAATCAACCGCGGCTTTCACGGCGTCGTCGCTCAGGCTCATGTTCCCTCCCTTCGCGGGCATGGCGTTCAAGCCTTTAATTGCATGTTCGTACATGGTGTCGTCACCCTGCGCGATCCGCGGTTCCCAAGCTGCGGCATCTCCTAATTTCGGGGCACCGGCGATCCCCGCCGCATGACAGACCGCGCACGCGCTCTGATAGACCTGCTCGCCGGAAAGCGTCTCGGAAGAAGGGGCCGCTGCGGTTTGTTCCGCGACCTCGCCGACCACTACGCTGCCCGCGGGCGCCGTTCTTGCCAGCGTCACCTCATCCTTGGCTTTTATTTTCACATCGGAATCAGCGACACCCCCCCCGACGATATGCGCGAGAATGATGAGAAAGATTGTCAGGGCGACCATTCCGGCTAGGGTGCCGGCGAATACCTTGCCGAACTTGGCGTCGCTCATGTGTTCGCTCATTGCATTTTATCTCTTGAATAATTGACGGTTACGATTGGTGGTGGCCGAATCGTAAATTGATATTTGATATGGGCCGCGAGTATACCTCAAAATTACCACTCGCCACACGGGCGGAGCGGGCCGAATCCGCGCCGGGTGAAATCGTTGCTGATCGGACTTACAATATCCCCGCTCATTTTGCCCTCAGCGCGCCTGTAGCTCAGTTGGATAGAGTGTTGGCCTCCGAAGCCAAAGGTCACAGGTTCAAATCCTGTCAGGCGCGCCAGTTCTACTCCCAAGCCGCAGCCAGCCTTGAATCGTCCTTGCGGTAGGGCAGCCAGGTCAGGCCGACCAGGTGGACCTGTATATTGGTGCTGGTGGCTTTTACCGCGATAGATTCCAGTTTTTCCGTCTGTGCGTCGAACGACAGCTCCAACTGGTCCACTTCATTTTCGAACTGAAAATCCATTTCGTCCATGGTCAGTCGGGTTTCTGCCAGCACCTCTTTTGCGTGGCGAAGATCATCCGAGTGCTGTCCCATTCGGCCGGCTTTCTTGATCGCGCTACCGACACGGCTGGTACTGGTGGCGCTGATGCGTTTTCGCCCGAGAAACGCGCCCAGTATTGCCGAACCGATGGATACGGCGGTATCGATTTTGCCCTGATTGGACTGCGCCTGCTCCGTCTCCAGTCTTTGTTGAGCACGGAGCAGCTTCCGCTCCTGCACGGCCAGTTTGGCCTCGTACTTCTTCCTCAACTTGCCGAGTGCGATATCCCTTTGCTCATGTGCGAGAACTTGCAGGCGGGCGCGAAAGTCTCCCTCACTCTCGCCGATGTTTGAGACGGTTTTGTACTTCTTGCTGTACAAAAGCTCCAGCGGGTTGTCGGTTCGCACCCAGTGCTTGAAGGACTTTTCCCATTTGGAGTAGTTCTTCGCCGTGGACGCGGCCTTTGGAAGTTCGGTATACGAAGCGCCATCAGCGGGGCCGGAGGCCACATCGTCTATGCGCAAATCGACGAGTTCGCTGTCCGACCAGTCTACGGGCACCGGCTCGTCGTTGAATTCGGTAAGCGCCACGAGCTGTTTTTCAGCATGCACTTTGTACTTGGCGGACGAGTAGACGATGTCAGCCGCCCCGAGCAGGCGGGGGTAGTAGATCAGCCCGGCATCCGCTTTGGTGCCGCGGGCGACGGGATAATAGAACTGCGGTATGGCGGGCGGCAGCGCGGGCGGCGTGCCGGCTGACGGCTTTATCTGCCTTGGCACATTTTTGGCGGGGGATGCCTCGACACCGGCTTCGTCGGCGGTGATCTCATATCCGGCCGAAAGGAGCTTGATCTGATCCCGCGTCAGGGGCCCGGCCAGGTAGGACAGCACCCAGCGGGTCTGAAAAATCACCTGGCCGCTTTCGTGCACGTTGTGCAGCAGGAAACGGCGCTTGCCGAGCCCGGCGAGCGTTTTCTCCATTTTTTGCCGGTCGAATTCACCACTCGCCCCTGCACCTTCGAGTCCATCCATGACGCGGGCTTTGTCGCGTTCGGTCTGCAGGCGGCCTATGAACCAGGTTCCCGTATTGGACAATCCTTTATAGTCAAGGTCGACCGGATTCTGCGTGGCCAGTACCAGGCCCAACCCGTATGCACGCGCCTGCTTCAGAAGCGTGAGAAACAGCATCTTCGAGGGCGGGTTGGCGGTGGGTGGCATGTAGCCGAAAATCTCGTCCATGTAGAGGATCGCCCGCAACGTGCCGGTTCCCGGCTGACGACGCATCCAGCTCAGGACCTCGTTGAGCAGCATGGTAACGAAGAACATGCGTTCGGAATCCGACAGATGCGCGATTGACATCACCGAAACACGCGGTTTACCGCCCACCGTATGGAACAGGCGTCCGGCATCGAGGCCCTCGCCTTCCAGCCAGACCTCGAAACCCGGCGCCGCCAGCAAGTTGTTCAAACGCATGGCCAGGGTAAAGCGGTCCTGCGGCGAGAAGAACGAATCCAAATCCAGAATGCCGACCTTTTCCATCGGTGGATTCTGAATTGCCGCGATCAGTCCGGGAATGTCGAGGTCGCCGCCCCGATCCCAACTCGACTTCAGTATGTTGGAGATCAGTATGTGTTCCCGGCTGGTAAGCGGATCGGCCTCGACGCCCAGCAGTGCCAGGATCCCCGTCGCCGTCGATGCGATCCTGTCGCGGTAGAGGTCGCTGTCGTCTCTCAATTCCGCCGCGGGCGCATTGAACGATCTCAGCACCGATACCGGAATACCCGCCTGGCTCCCCGGTGTGTAAATCGCCATTTCTACGGTGTTTCGGAGGCGCTTGATGCGCTCCTTGTTCTGCCCCCAATCGGCAAGCCCTTTCTGCCACATGCGGGCCTGGTCTGCGGCAAACTCCGCTGTGTTGCGACCGCTGTCTGCCGCCGACCTGGGATCCACCCAGGGCTCGAAATCCTCCGGCAGAAGCTCGGGAAAGCTCAACAGGATATTTCCCAAGTCGCCCTTCGGGTCGATGGCGATCACCGGGATCTTGTCTATGGCCGCTTCCTCCAGAAGACCGATCCCCAGCCCGGTCTTGCCACTGCCGGTCATGCCGATGATGACCGCGTGGGTAGTCAGGTCCTTGGCATCGTACAAAACGACGTCGTCGCGCAGTTCGCTCCGGTCCGGATCCCAGGATTTTCCCAGGTAGAATTTACCGAGTTTCTCGAAGTCTTCCATTGTCGTTTCCCTGTGTTAACGCGGGAGATTTATGCGATATTGGCAGTGCAAGCGCGAACGCTCAGAAGTGTTCGGATCGTGTCAGCGGGATATCGAAGATACAGGTGCCTGACACCTTTATGGATATCTGGCAACCGGCCGCGCAGGCTTCAGATCAATAGGAGACCGCGGGTTTCAGTTTGTTGGCCTGGGCGATCCAGTCGGAAACCATTTTCTCACTGGGCAGTTGGCGGGCGTATGACTTTTTCCTGCTGACATTTGCTTTTTGCAGGGCTCGATGAAGGTTTTTCGCATTTCGGTTGCGCAACTCCTTTACCGTGTCTACACCCGCGGCCTCGAGCAATTCCGCGTACTGCGTGGCGACGCCTTTGATCCGGAACAGGTCAGCCATGTTGACGCAACGCAGTACGATGGCCTCGCTTATTCCCGCGGCCGCAGCGATCTTCTTGCGATTCTTGCGCGTGGCACCATCAGCCAGCAGCTTTGCCGGATTGCTGCATCCGATTTTCCTCAGCTTGGCGCCGTATTTAGGGCCGATACCCTCGATTGTCTCTATAGATTTGGACATTGTGACCTCCCGGACTTGCGGTATTTATTCTGCTGTTGGCAGCATGAATACTATCGCTTTTTACACCGTGAAGCGATAGTCCGCAGCGCAAGCTTCGGACAACCCTGACGCCCTGTTATTGGCGCTCCGACGCCGCTTTCTCGACCAGATAGTTGGTGAGTTCCATGAGCTCTCTGTGACCACCCGCGGTTGATGCGGTAGCCCTGTACTTGCCGTCGATGATGATTGTCGGCACCCCGGTGGCCTGGAAGCGTTCGAACATCATCTGTGCGTGCTTGGTCTTGGTGTCGACCGCAAAAGAGTCGAAAGCCGCAGCAAAATCGGCTTCGGAGACGCCGTGTTTGTTCAGCAAGTTTCTCAGATCGGACAGTTCCCTGAATGGATTCTTGCGCACATGTATCTCTTGGAACACATCGGTGTGCATCTGGTCTAGAACGCCGAGAGCCTCCAGCGTGTAGTACACCCTGGCATCAAAGATCGTAGACTTTCGAAATATCCCCGGCATTCTCAAATGCTCGGCATTGTCGGGTTTGGCTTTTTCCGACCACTCGTCAAGCACCGGTTCGAGCGCAAAACAATGGGGACAGTGATACCAGAACAATTCCAGGACCTCTATCTGGTCTCCCGTCTGGACGGGCTGGGGCTGTGCCAGCGCCTGGTAGTGAACACCCTCTTCGAACCTCTGCGCGTGGGCGAGAGAGGTGTACGCCAGAATCAATGCGCTGGCCAGCGATAATACTGTTCGGCGAATCGATGCCGGGTCGTTTTCGAATAATGTATTCACGTTGTCTCCTGCGACCGCTTGAACGGTGTTCAATAGGTTCTAGTCTGTGACACCCAAAGCGTCGATTAGTTTTTGATGGATATTATCAAAACTTCCATTGCTCATGATCACAATCTGGTCGCCGTCCCTGGCATCGCCTGCGAGCGATTGGACAATATCCGGAACGGAGTCCGATATGGAAATTTTCCCATTCGCAATGGAAAACAGGTCCCAGCGGGCGTTACTTGGCCTCAACACGATCGCCTGATCCGCCTTGTCCAGGGATCGCGCCAGCGAATGTCGATGGCCGCCCAGCAACATGGTATTCGATCTGGGTTCCAGCACGCAGATGATTCGTCGATCGCCGGATCGCTGCCTGAGCGCCGTCAGGGTCTGGTCAATGGCTGTCGGGTGATGGGCGAAATCGTCGTATACGCTGATACCCCGGATCGTCTCGAGAAGCTGGAGGCGTCGTTGAACCGAAGAAAAAGCGGATACACCGCGGCAGGCATCGCCTGCCGCAACACCAGCATGGCTGACCGCCGCGACGGCTGCCAGGGTATTCGCCATGTTGAATGAACCGATCAGGGGTGATTCCACGGTGCCCTGGAATTCGCCTTGATTGTAAACATCGAATCTGGAGAAGTCTTCGGATTGCGCGTGCGCGGTCCAATCTGCCTTTTCTGTTATGGAGAACCTTTGCAATTGGGACCAGCAGCCGAGGCTGATCACATCTGCGAGGTTGTCGTCGTCATGGTTCACCAGGATCTGTCCTTTCCCAGGCACAATGCGCACGAGGTGGTGAAACTGTTTTTTGATCTCGTCCAGCGTGTCGAATATATCCGCGTGGTCGTATTCCAGGTTGTTGAGGAGCAGCGTGTCGGGATGGTAATGAATGAATTTTGATCGTTTGTCGAAGAAAGCGGTATCATATTCGTCGGCCTCGATGACAAAAAATCGCCCGCTTCCCAGTCGGGCCGAGACACCAAAATTTTCAGGCACACCGCCAACCAGGAATCCGGGCTCGAATCCGGCATGTTCGAGCAGCCAGCACACCAGACTCGCGGTTGTAGTTTTGCCGTGGGTTCCGGCAATCGCCACCACCCATCGTTCCCGGAGCACTTCCTCGTAGATCCATCGCGGCCCGGACATGTATCGAGTTTTCCGGTTCAGCACCATTTCCACGCACGGGTTGCCTCTGGACAAAGCGTTGCCGATGACGATGAGTTCGGGATTCCAGCTTTCTATTTGCGCCGGGTCGTAGCCGTCGAATAAATCGACACCCAACTGGTGCAATTGGGTGCTCATGGGGGGATACATATTCGCGTCGCAACCGCCGACCTGGTGCCCCAGTTCCGATGCCAGTCGAGCAAGGCCTCCCATGAACGTACCGCAAATGCCCAGGATATAGATACGCATCAAAAGTTAACGTCGATCACCGTTAAAAGTAACATCGACGTGATTACCTGGCTGACGATGGTGTACAGTAAGCCGTTACCAAAACGTGTCTCCAGGGTTTCTCTGAATACATGGGCGTATACCACCCAGATCCACAGCGACAGGCCGAATACCAACATACCGGCCAATCCGCTGCCTGACGATTCCTTGTCTGCGGCGAGCAGGCTTACAACCAGCCAGACGAGAATTCGTATGATGGTGCTGACACCAAACATTGCGGTCATTGCCTGTACAAATCGCCCCGAATATCCGCGGATTTTTAGGATCACCCATACCGTCAGGGCAAAAAACGCATGCTCCGCAATCGACATCACGACGATCGAATTTTGTGTCCCCAGGATCCGTGCAAGTTCGGGCGTAGCCGGCTTCAGTGCGAGTATGTAGGAAGCGATCGACGTGACCGCGGTGATGGCCAGAAGGTGATAGGAATAGGGGATATCCTGCGGTTTTGCCTTGAGCAGACTGATATCCAGAAAAATTTTGGGGGCGTTCATGCTTGTTCTGCAGAAAAGTAATATCGAATCATAGCAATGCGCAACCGTAAACTACAGCCTGGCGTGACGCCCGCACTGGTACAATGAATTCATGCCCAATCACATCATAGACTCCCCGGATCTTCTTGCGTCGTTCTGCCGGGAGATGGGATCGGCTACATTGATGGCGATCGACACGGAATTCGTTCGCGTCAAGACCTACTACCCTAGATTCTGTCTGATGCAGGTGTCCTCTGGGGGTAACGTGTATTGCATCGACCCGCTGTACGAAAATCCTGATTGGGGATCCTTGGGCGGTGTCTTGTGTGCACCGGAAAAGACGACGGTGTTTCACGCCGCGCGGCAGGATATCGAAGTGCTGTACCAAACTTTCGACGATGTCCCCCGCAGGGTCTTCGATACGCAGGTCGCCGCGGCCATGGCCGGGCTCGGAGATCAGATCGGCTACGCAAACCTTGTCGAGATCGTGACGGGCAGGGCCCTGGCGAAGGCGCACACCCGTACTGACTGGTGCCAGCGGCCACTGAGCCGGGATCAGATTACCTATGCAGTTGACGATGTTCGCTACCTGGAAACGATTTTCCACCACCTTGGGTCGGAGTTGGATAAACGTGGCCGATTGGGGTGGGTGTACGAGGAATGCAGGCCGCTTTCCGACGTCGAACTGTACCGTTCAGATCCCGAATCGGCTTACAAGCGGGTCGGGCACGGCGACAAACTCGACCCCGCCGCCCAGTGTGTCCTCAAGGAACTGGCCATCTGGAGAGAGCGGACTTCCCAGCTGATGGATTTGCCCCGGAACTGGATTGTAAAGGACAAAATACTGGCGTTGATCGCGCAAAATTTGCCGGACAGCCGGGAAAAGCTTGTAAACGTCGAGGGGGTGCCGGAGAAGTTCGCAAGGCGCCACGGGGAGCAATTGGTCCAACTCGTGCGGAAAGTGTTGCGCAAAGGTAGCTACCCGGTGGTATGGCGTAAGAAGCTCCCACTGAGTCCGGAACAACGCGCGCTGCAAAATCAGATCCTGAATTGCTTGAAGCGGGTAGCGGCGGACAGCGGAATATCACCTGGCTTGTTGGGATCGCGCCACGATGTTGACAGACTCGTCAGGGGCTCCCGCGACGTAAACCTTCTCAGCGGTTGGCGTGCGCAACTGCTTGGGAGTGAGTTGAATAAATTGCTAGGCTAACGCAGTGGCCATCGCTCTGATTACCGGCGGGACCGGGTTCATCGGAAGCCATCTCGTGGAAGCCCTGTTGGCAAGGGGTGAGAAAGTGAGATGCCTCGTCCGGTCTCCCGACAAACTGCGCTGGTTGAGCGGCAGGGATGTAGAAATCGTTACGGGAGATTGTCTGCACCCTCAGAGCCTCGTCGAGGCCGTCAGGGGCGTGGACCATGTTTATCACGCCGCTGGCGTGCTTTGGAGCGCAAATGAAGAGGCATATCTTCGCGGTAATGTTCAGGGAACACGCAATCTGATCGAGGCATGTGACAGGGCCTGTCCGGGCCTGGCGAGGTTTGTGCTGGTATCCAGTCAGGCAGCGGCGGGGCCCGGAACTGGGAGTGGACCCAGAACCGAGTCTGATGCGCCCGCGCCAATCACGACGTATGGCAAAAGCAAACTGCTGGCGGAGCAGGTCGTTTTGGACTACAAAACCCGGATTTCTGCCGTCGTTGTGCGGCCTTGTGCGGTTTATGGGCCCCGCGACACGGCTTTTTTAGCCTATTTTCGGATAGTTCATCGAGGATTCCTGATAGAATTCGGCGGTGGCGAGGATCGTATCGTGAGTTTGTGCCATGTAGGCGATGTCGTCGGCGGGATAATCCGGGCGGCGCATGCCGTTTCCGCAGCCAGCGGATCGGTGTATTTCCTGGCGGATCCGAAACCTTACTCTTGGCGTGAGGTTGAATCTATAATAGAGCAGGCGATGGGCATCAGGGCAAAGCGGCTACGCATTCCGGTTTGGTTGTTGTACGGGCTGGGAATGCTTGGTCAAGGGTATGGCCGCGCCACGGGAAAATCTGTTATGTTAAACAGGTCGAGAGTTGCTGAAATGACGGCGCGCCGATGGGACTGTGATGCCGGCAAGGCAAGGCGTGAACTGGAGTTCGCGCCGGTAATGAATCTAAACGACGGCTTACGTGACGTGGTTCGTTGGTATAAAAAAGAACAATGGCTATGACAGACCGGTTATACGCAAAACAGGAATTCATCGAAGAAACACCAGAGATTGGCCAGTCCGACACCCGTCCGACCATTTTTGACAAGTGCCGGAAGTATACGCGTGCCCGGGATGCGATAGCCGCCGGGATCTATCCGTATTTCCACCGGATTGATTCCGCCCAGGAACCCGATGTGATCTGTGACGGGAAGCCGATGATCATGATGAGTTCCAATGACTATCTTGGACTGACCAGCCATCCCAGGGTGAAGCAAGCGGCAATCGACGCAGTGCGCAAGTTTGGAACCGGGTGCGCCGGGTCCAGATTTCTCAACGGCACGTTGGCAATGCACGAGGAGATGGAGGCGAGACTGGCGACATTCCTTGGCAAGGAGGCGGCGGCGGTGTTTCCCACCGGATTCCAGGCCAACCTCGGAGCGATTTCTGCACTGGTAGGAAAAAGTGAGTACGTGATCATCGATCGCATGAACCACGCCAGCATCTATGACGGGTGCAGGCTCTCCTACGGACAAATCAAAAAATACCAGCACAACGATATGGAGAATCTGGAGCGGATTCTCAAAAGCGTCGACGGACGGGGTGCACTTATCGTTGTCGACGGCGTGTTCAGCATGGAAGGCGATATCGTGAATCTGCCGGGCGTCGTGGAGCTGTGCAAACGTTATGGTGCCGGGTTGATGGTCGATGATGCACACAGCATTGGCGTCCTCGGCAAGAACGGTTGCGGCACTGGTGAACACTTCAATATGGTCGATGAAATCGATCTGATCATGGTCACCTACAGCAAATCGTTGGCAACAATCGGAGGATGCATCGCAGCAAGCGAGGAGATGATCCACTATCTTAGGCATCACGCCCGTTCTCTCATGTTTTCTGCCAGCCTGCCGCCGGCCCCGGTGGGCGCCGCGTTGATGGCACTAAATATCATCGAGGAGGAGCCCGAGCGGCGAAAGCGACTCTGGGACAACGCCAGCTACTTGAGAAATGGCTACCAACACCTTGGCTTCGATACCGGTGTCAGCGAGACCCCTGTGGTCCCGGTGGTGGTGGGAGAAGAGGAAAAAGTGTTGAAGATGTGGCGGATGTTGTTCGATGCGGGTGTATTCGCCAGTCCCGTCATGTTTCCGGGAGTGCCACCCGGGATGGCCCTGCTCCGAACGAGCTGCATGGCGACCCACACCAAAGATCACCTGGACAAGGTTCTGGAAACATTTGCCAAAGTCGGG